>ODAI012155645.1_pt1 | contig 66905 bp, 60 predicted proteins | sample 1539321 | NCBI WGS metagenome assembly ODAI01 (sample SAMN02144231, study PRJEB22623) | gut metagenome | biome: sheep rumen | host: Ovis aries | place: New Zealand
CACCGAGCCTACTCCTACATTCTCTGCCTGCTTCGGCCAGGCATTCCTGGAGCTGCACCCCACAAAGTATGCTGAGGAGCTGGGGAAGAAGATGGAAAAGAGCGGCGCCAAGGCTTATCTGGTGAACACCGGTTGGAATGGCACAGGCAAGCGGATCTCTATCAGCGACACACGTGGTATCATCGATGCCATCCTGGGCGGTGCCATTCTGAAGGCTCCCACGAAGAAGATTCCTTACTTCGACTTCGAGGTGCCCACAGAGCTGGAGGGTGTAGATACCAATATCCTCGACCCACGCGATACCTATGCCGACGCTGCCGAGTGGAACAAGAAGGCAGAGGATCTGGCAGGCCGCTTCATCAAGAACTTCAAGAAGTATGAGGGCAACGAAGCCGGCAAGGCTCTCGTCGCTGCAGGCCCGAAACTCTAAAGATTGAACATTGATTTTACAAAATTAAAAAAATAATGCAAAAAGATTAATTCATGCAGGGTTTCTTGCATGAATTAATCTTTTTTTTCAGAAGTCTCGTTGCTCCGAACGACACCATTTCCGCGATTTCGGAATTCCCGTCGCTCCGAACGACACGATTTCCGATTTTTCAGTTTCGTCTGTGTTCCGAACGACACCATTTCTGTTTTCTCAGTTTCATCTGTGTTCCGAACGACAGCAATTGTCTAAAAAAAGCATAAAAAAGATTGATAATCACATAAATTCTTTAATTCTGACATAAAAAATGCCTCTTTTTGCAGAATTGTGAGTAAATTTGCAGCCGAATTATATATTAACGGACGTTCGATGAAGAAATATACAACTTTCATGCCTGCATTGATGGCAGTAGCAATGCTGCTTTGCTCGTGCATGAACAAAGACACAAACGACACCATCGTTGCATTCTACGACGATGCAGCCCTCAGCAGTTTCAGCATTACTTATGCCAAAAAGGTGATACACACGACAGACTCTCAGGGCAACGACTCCACCTACATCAGCGGCGACTCCAACATGTCGCGGTTTCAGTTTAAGATCAACCAGTTCACCGGAGAGATCACCCTACCCGACTCCCTCCCCCAAGGTTATCTTATCGACAAGATGCTCTGCACATACACAACGGTGAACAACGGCGTGCTGTATATCAGTACCAACTACGACGAGACAAACCCCGGTGCAGATGAGACGATGGTGATGCTGACCACGACCGACTCTATCGACTTCAGCTACAAGCGCCATCTGCGCGTGGTATCTACCAGCGGCAACGGCAAGCGCGACTACTACGTAAGCCTTGCTGCCCACAAGATGAACCCCGACGAGGTGCAGACACACCTAACGGCATCGGGCCTGCCCTTCAGCGGAGCCACAGGCATAAGGACGCTGTCGGTGGGCAACACCATCTACACGTTTGCCACCGACGGCACCAAGACCACCGTATATACATCGACGGCATCCGACGGCAGCAACTGGCAGACGCTTGCGTCGGACATCACTCTCGATGCCTCGGCATATAACAATGTGGCAATCCTGGGCAGCTCGCTCTACGTCAAGAGCGGCGACACGATATATGAGTCGGCCGACGGGCACACATGGAATGCCGTCGCCAACGACCTTGCCGACCTCAGCATCATCGGCATGACAAGCAAACAGCTGTATGCCGTGGATGGAGACAGGAACATCCTGTACTCTGACAACGGCTCTACATGGCACGCCGACAACACGACCTACCTAAACTACATGCCCGACGGCGACATCGCCACAGCCTACGGCCCGTTCAGCTATGCCGACTCTATCGACTACCTGCTGATGGTGGGCAAGAGCAGCAGCCTGCAGCGCACAATGGTATGGCGGCGCATGACCGACTACAGCACGATGACAGCTGGTGGCAGCTGGACCTGCATGAATACCGATGCTTATGCTGGCGGTGCTCCTTACGACGCCGCTGCCGACTACGCGCTGGTCTTCTACGACGGACGTTTCCTGCTGTTAGACTCGAAGAGCTCAACAATGTATGAGAGCCGCGACTACGGGCTGACATGGGACAAGTCGGCAAGATACGCTATTGCCGACGGTCTCCTCTCCGCCGCCAAGATATCGATGACGGCAACGGCAAACGGCTACCTTTGGATTGTGGGCAGCAACGGCATGGTGTATCGCATGTGCACCAACCGCGCCACTTGGACGAAATGACAACTACAACTCTGGAAGAAAACATAAAACAAGCATACGGCCATGACACTTCGCATAGTAGCAACACTCCTGCTGACGAGCCTCACCCTTCTGGGCATCAATGCCCAGGACGAGCCTGAATACAGAATGGAGGTAGGTGCCGGAGCCGGGATGGTGAGCTATCAGGGCGACTTCAATGCCAGCCTGCTGAAGAAAATGCAGCCTATGGGCAGCCTCGTGGTGCGCTACAAGCCCAACCCACGGTGGGCATACGCCATGAACGCCTCGTATGGCACCATCAAAGGGTCGTCGGCAAACGTCGTTACCTACTATCCGCAGTATCGTGACACCGCCTACACCTTCAGCAATCCGCTGCTCGACGTCAGCTTCCGCTTTGAGTATAACTTCTGGCCATACGGCACAGGCAACGAATACCGAGGAGCCAAGAAGATTGTGCCATACGTGACGGCAGGCTTCGGACTCACCTACGCCAAAGGCGAAGAAAAAGGCACGTTTACGGGCAATCTCCCGATAGGCATAGGCGTGAGATACAAGGTTGCCAAGCGGCTGAACCTGTCGATGGAATGGGTGATGCACTTCTCGCTGAGCGACAAGCTCGACGGAGTGGAAGACCCCTACGGCATCAAGAGTTCGGGAATATTCAAGAACACCGACTGCTACAGTATGCTACAGCTGGCCCTGACCTACGATATCTGGGCGAAATGCAAGGTATGCCACAACTCAAGCGAGTGGTGACAATCCACATCAGGAAGCGATGCCACAGCGCCGGAAGAAACATAAGAACCGAAAAGAATGAATATATGGAAGTAAAGTTGGATATGACACGCATCCCCGAGCATATTGCCATCATCATGGACGGCAACGGCAGGTGGGCCAACGAGCGCAACCTGGACCGCAGCATGGGGCATAAGGCTGGTGTGGATGCCGTGCGCACGATAACATCTGAATGCACGCGTCTCGGGGTGAAGTACCTCACGCTGTACACGTTCTCAACCGAGAACTGGAGCCGCCCGGCAGCCGAGGTGTCGGCACTGATGGGCTTGGTGCTCACATCGCTCGAAGACGAGATCTTCATGAAGAACAACGTAAGGTTCCGCGTTATCGGCGACATGAGCCGTATTCCCGACGACGTGCGCAAGAAGCTGCACGAAACAGAGATGCACACCGCCGGCAACACCAAAATGACGATGGTGGTAGCATTGTCGTACTCTTCGAAATGGGAGATTACGAAAGCAGTGCGCGAGATTGCTGCCGACGTGAAAGACGGTATCGTGCGCCTGTCGCAGATCGACGAGAGCACCATCAGCGAGCATCTGGAAACAAACTTCATGCCCGACCCGGAGCTGCTCATCCGCACCGGCGGCGAGCTGAGGATAAGCAACTACCTGCTGTGGCAGATAGCTTATTCGGAGCTGTACTTCTGCGACACCTACTGGCCCGACTTCGACGAGGAGTGCCTGCACAAGGCTATTGCAAGCTACCAGAGCCGCCAGCGCCGCTTCGGAAAGACCGAGGCACAGGTGGAGAGCGAGGAAATGAAGGGCGAAGAGTGAAGAGTTTAGAATTAAGAGTTTAGAAATAGGCAATAAAATGGAGAATGATGAATTAGCTTTCGCTCCGACAGCAGATGGAAATGAGAGAATGAGCAAGATGGCATGTAGGGGGATGCTATGTGCAGCATTCTTACTTCTTAATTCTTCTTTTTTCATATCCGCTGCAGCGCAGGACGTCATCGTCAATCCCGACATATCGTATGCCGGAACACCGCGCCAATGCGAGATCGGAGGCATCACATCAAAAGGAATAGAGGGCTACGAAGACTATGTGCTCACAGGGCTATCGGGCCTGCAGGTGGGCCAGGTAATCGACGTGCCGGGCAAGGAAATTACAGAGGCAGTGAAGCGCTACTGGCGTCATGGTCTGTTCTCGAAGGTATCGATTACTGCCGACTCTATCGTAGGCTCGAAGATATACCTGTCGATAAACCTGGCACTGCGCCCCCGTATCAGCGACATCTTCTACAACGGACTGAAGAAATCGGAACGTGAAGACATGGAGTCGAAGCTGGGCATCATGAAGGGCAGCCAGATAACCCCCAACATGATAGACCGTGCGAAGATACTCGCCAAGAGATACTTCGACGACAAGGGCTACAGCAACGCCGAGATAGAGATAGTGGAGCGCAACGACGTAAACAACGCCAACCAGGTGATTCTCGACGTGAACATCGACAAAAAGACAAAGACCAAGGTGAAGCATATCTTCATCGAAGGCAACGAGCAGCTGAAAGACTCGAAGCTGAAGAACGGCCTCATACGCAAGGGAGCCCTCGGCAAGCTGAACGAGAGCGGACGGCTGGCATCGTGGTTCCGCTCGAAGAAATACACTCCGGAACGCTTTGAGGAAGCACGCAAGGGACTCATCGAGAAATACAACGAGCTGGGCTACCGCGACATGATTATCGTCAAGGACAGCGTATGGAAAATAGACGAGAAGCACGTGAACGTGCTCTTCGAGGTGGAAGAGGGCCAGAAATACTTTATCCGCGACATCACGTGGGTGGGCAACACCGTTGCCTCGACCGAATACCTCAACCGGCTGTTAGGAATGAAGAAAGGCGACGTATATAACCAGAAACAGTTGCGCAAGCGACTGACGGAAGACGAGGATGCCGTGGGCAACTACTACTGGAACAACGGCTACCTGTTCTACAACCTCACACCAACGGAGGTGAACATCGTGGGCGACTCGATAGACCTGGAGATGAGAATCTTCGAAGGACAGCAGGCACATATCTCGCACGTGCGTATCTTCGGCAACGACCGCCTGTATGAAGAAGTGGTGCGCCGCGAGTTGCGCACAAAGCCAGGCGACCTGTTCTCGAAGGATGCACTGCAACGGTCAGCGCGCGACATCGCCTCGATGGGATTCTTCGACCCCGAAAAGGTGAACCCCGACGTGAAACCCAACTACGAAGACGGCACCGTGGATATCAACTGGCGCCTGGAGCAGAAGAGCAACGACCAAGTGGAATTCTCGCTCGGATGGGGACAGACGGGAGTAATCGGGCGCATCTCACTGAAGCTGAACAACTTCTCGATGCGCAACCTGTTCGGGAAGAACAAAATGCGCCGCTCGATAATGCCTATCGGCGACGGCGAGCAGATGGCAATCTCGGCACAGACCAACGGTACGTATTATCAATCGTACAGCATCAACTACACCGCTCCGTGGTTCGGACGCAAACGCCCGAATATGTTCAACGTGGGAATGTTCTATTCGAAGCAGACCGACGTGAACAGCAGCTACTACAATTCCAGTTGGTATAACAACTACTACATGAGCGGCTACGGATACTATAACAACAACTACTATAACAACTACGAGAGCTTCTACGACGACGACAAGTCGGTGCGGATGCTCGGACTCTCGGTAGGATGGGGAAAACGCCTGCGCTGGCCCGACGACTACTTCCAGCTGATGGCCACGCTGTCATATACGCGCTACATGCTGAAAGACTGGCGCTACTTCCTTATCACCAACGGAAACTGCAACAACATCAACCTCGGCCTGACACTGTCGCGCACATCGACCGACAACCAGCTCTTCCCACGACGCGGCTCGGAGTTCACCGCATCGGTGACGCTGACACCACCTTGGTCGCTGTTCGACAAGAAAGACTATGCCACCCTTGCCACCGACCCGAACTCGGCCACCTACGACCAGGAGCAGCAAGACAAATACCGGTGGATAGAATACCACAAGTGGAAGCTGAAGTTCCGCAACTTCACCGCCCTCACAAGCGGACAGAAGTGCCTGGTGCTCATGACACGTGTGGAGTTAGGAATCCTCGGGGCATACAACAAGAACAAGCGCTCGCCGTTTGAGACATTCTACGTCGGCGGCGACGGCATGAGCGGATATTCCACCGGCTATGCACAGGAGACCATCGGACTGAGAGGCTACGAGAACGGCTCGCTGACACCGTATTCAGCACCGGGATATGCCTACGACCGCTTCACACTCGAACTGCGCTATCCGTTCCTGCTCGGCAACACCACCATCTACGGACTCGGATTCGTGGAGGCAGGCAACGCCTGGTCGGAGACAAAGAACTTCAACCCATTCGACATGAAACGCTCTGCCGGTATCGGAGTACGCGTGTTCCTGCCAATGGTGGGCCTGATGGGTATCGACTGGGCCTACGGCTTCGACAATCAGCTCTCGACAGGAACTAAGGGCGGAAGCCAGTTCCACTTCATCCTCGGACAAGAGTTCTAAGCACGACAACGGCGAAAGAATCAAAAGAAAATAAGAAGATATGAAAAAGGATATTTTTAAAAAACGGATAGGAAGGGTGATAAGCCTGTCGTTTATCATCTACGCACTATCCATCAGCAGCGCAGCTGCACAGAAGTTTGCACTGGTGGATATGGACTTCATACTGAAGAACATCGCAGCCTACGAGCGTGCAAACGAACAGCTGAACCAGGTATCGAAGAAATGGCAGCAGGAGGTAGAGGCACTTCAGACCGAAGCCCAGACGATGTACCGCAACTACCAAAACGAGGTGGTGTTCCTGTCGCAGGAACAGAAGAAGGCCAAGCAAGACGAAATACTGGAAAAGGAGAAGCAGGCTGCCGAACTGAAAAAGAAATACTTCGGTCCGGACGGTGAGCTCTTCAAGAAGCGCACGGCACTGATGAGCCCCATTCAGGAGGAGATATATACCGCCGTGAAGGAGATTGCCGAGGCACGCGGCTACCAGCTCATCCTCGACCGGGCTTCCGACCGCGGCATCATCTTCGGTTCGCCGAAGGCCGACATCAGCAATGAAGTGCTGAGGAAACTTGGATACAATTGATGATTTATAATTTTATAATACAAGAAAATGAAAAAGTTATTTTTAGCAGTAATGATGCTGGCACCAGTTGCAGCATTCGCACAGAAGTTCGGACATGTCAATGCACAGGACATTATTCAGGTAATGCCTGAATACACCAAGGCAAAGACAGAGATTGAGGCACTCCAGAAGCAGTATGAGGACGACCTGAAGAGTATGCAGGAAGAAATGCAGAAGAAAGCCGAGGCATACGAGAAAGAGCAGGCCTCACTGCCCGCAAACATCAAGGAGCGCAGAGAGAAGGAACTTCAGGACATGTACCAGAAGCTGCAGCAGAGCGCTGCCGACAACCAGCAGGCTCTGCAGAAAGCATCGGGCGAGAAGATGCAGGCCATCACAACCAAGGTCGTTGACGCCATCAAGAGCGTGGGACAGGCCGGCGGTTATGTCTATATCATGGACATCGCCAGCGGCATCCCCTATATCAGCACTACGCTGAGCACCGACGTCACCGACCAGGTGAAGGCAAAGCTTGGGCTGAAATAAATAAGAAGATATGAAGATAAACATTCTAAACAATCGGATAGCAAGGATGGCAAGCTTATCGCTTGTCATCTACGCACTATCCATTAGCAGCGCAGCCGCGCAGAAGTTCGCCTACCTGAGCTACGACAGCGTGTTTACGTCGATGCCCGACTACGCCATAGCCACGGAGAACTTCGAAAAAATCCGTGTGCAATACGATGCCGAGGGCAAACGCGTGGAGCAAGACTTCAACTCCAAATATGAAGAGTTTCTCGACGGGATGCGCGACTTCCCCCAGAGCATACTCCAAAAGCGCCAGAGCGAGCTACAGGAACTGATGGAGAAGAACATCGCATTCAAGGAGGAGAGCCGCAAGCTGCTGAAGAAAGCCAAGGACGAAATCTTCGCCCCATTGCACCAGAAGCTGCACAACACTCTGCATCTGATAGGTGTGGAACGTGGATATGCGTTTATCATCAACACCGACAACAACTCCACGCCATTCATCAACCCAGCTCTCGGCGACGACATCACCGACGAGGTAAAGGCAAGAATAGCAAAGTGAGTCCGATAGGCATCTTTGACTCCGGCTACGGCGGACTGACCATACTGCATGGCATTCGCCAGTTACTGCCACAGTACGACTTCATGTACCTTGGCGACAATGCGCGTGCGCCCTATGGCACGCGCTCTTTTGATGTAGTATATGAGTTTACGCTGCAGGCAGTGGAGAAACTCTTCGGCATGGGATGCCATCTCGTGATATTAGGATGCAACACAGCATCGGCAAAGGCACTGCGCACGATACAACAGAACGACCTGCCGCGCATCGACCCGGAGCGGCGAGTGCTCGGAATCATACGTCCCACGGCCGAGGTGATAGGCAACCTGACGAAGACACGCCACGTGGGAATATTCGCCACCGAGGGCACGATTAAGAGCGAGAGCTACAACTTAGAGATACAAAAGCTGTGGCCCGACATCCACGTGAGCGGAGTGGCATGTCCGTTCTGGGTGCCATTGGTGGAATACAACGAGGCCGACTCTCCCGGTGCCGACTATTTCGTGAAGAAACGCATCGACCAACTGATGCGCCTCGACCCGGAAATCGACACCGTAATCCTGGGATGCACACACTACCCTATCCTACTACCAAAGATTCACAAATACATACCTCGCGGAGTGCGCATCGTCGCGCAAGGGGAATATGTTGCCGACAGCCTGAAAGACTACTTTGAACGCCACCCGGAAATAGACAGAAAATGTTCGAAAGGCGGCACAGTGAAATATTTCACTACAGAAAACCCCGACAAGTTCCGAGAGTCGGCACAGCTCTTCCTGCACGAACCAGTGGAGGTGGAACGTATAGACCTACCATAAACAAAACAACACTAATGACCATACCAGCCTTACGCCACTATTTTCTGATAATGATACTTGCACTCGCCGGCACAGCCGACGGAGTAGCTACGGAAGAGAAACCTTCGAAACAGCTCGAACAGCTGTGGCAGCAATACTATGACGACGACGGAAGCGACGAAGCTCGCGAACGCAGAATAATAGCAAAGCTCATCAGCGAGTCGCAACGGCTGAACAGCAAATACGACGAAAGCCGCGCACGCTGGCAGCTGATGGTGTTCCACTACAACCATGCCCACAACGACTCGGTGATAATCGAGGCTCCGGCACAAATGGAATTCTACAAGGCGCGCAAAGAATGGAACAGATACTATGAGACATGGACAATGGTGGTAAACACATACTCGTTCAGCAACCATGTCACCAGGGCTATACGCGAGACGGAAAAGATGTACCGCGACGCACAGAAACGCGACAACGTGTTCGGAATGACGAAAAGCAACTACACGCTCGGTATGACATATATGAACATCCGAAACAACGAAGAGGCTGCAAAGGCATTCGAACGCTGCTTAAAGCATACCATCGACGACTACCAGACAATATCACAGATTTATTTCTACTACTGCAGTGCACTGAACAACATCGGCGACTATCAAAAGCTGCTGAGAGCCACCGACAAATACATGGCGGCAATAAATGAACACAACAGGCACGGGAAGAAGAGTGGCGAGGAATTACGCAACAACGACGACTGGACAGAATGCAACATATACCGCGCACAGGCACTGACAGGACTGAAGCGATACAAAGAAGCACAGGCGCTGATTGACGACATGATGCAGAGAAGCGACAACATGAAAGCATACGCTCTGCACCACCTGCTATCGGCAGCTGCCGGCCAGGCTCTTCAGACCAAAGAGACTGCCAAAGCCATAGCCTACAGCGACCGTATGTTAAAGACGGCAAACGACATTGGCGACGAAATGCTAATCCACGGGGCTGAGTCGGAACGGGTGGATATACTCATGAGCGCAGGACGCTATGAAGAAGCTGCACGGCTACTGCAGAAACTGCACAAGCACACCATAGAGAGCAACAACGCCGACATGCAGCATGAGCTGACGGAAATGAGCACAATATTCCGGCTCGACGAACTGAGGATGGAAAGCAACATACAGCGAGCACGCTTCATCGCAGGAACCATCGCACTCGTGGCGGTGGCACTGCTACTGATATTGTATTTCCGCTACCGTGCGTCGAAGCGACTGAAGAAAGCCTACCACGACCTGCAGATAGCCAACAGCAAGGCAGAGGAGTCGTCGCGCATGAAAACCTCTTTCATACAACAGATTTCACACGAAATACGCACGCCACTGAACATTCTCTCGGGATTCACACAGATAATCACGGCGAACGACATACATCTTGACAGCGAAATGCGACATGACATCTCCAAGCAGATTATGACCAACACCGACCGTATCACAGAACTCGTGAACAAAATGCTGGAACTGGCAGACATCAACAGCCAGAAAGCAATAGAACAGAACGACGACGTGACAGCACTGGAGATTGCGGCACAGGCAGTGGAAGACAGTCTTATCGCACAGACGCCACACCTGACATTCTCAATGAACGCAGAGCCGGAGGCAGAGACCGTGATGCTGCATACAAACCGCCATTGCACAGTGCGCGTATTGTCGCTGCTGCTCGACAATGCAAAGAAATTCACCAAAGAAGGCGACAGCGCAGTGCTACGGATAGACAGCGACAAAGAGAACATCCGTTTCACAGTGGAGAACAGCGGCATAAGCATTCCGGCGACCGAGGCAGAACATATTTTCGAGGAATTCGTGCAGCTCGACAACTACAAAGAAGGCACCGGCATCGGACTTACCGTGGCACGAAGCATCGCACAGAGGCTCGGAGGCGACGTAACGCTCGACACTACATTCACTAACGGTGCAAAATTCATCTTCACACTGCCGAAGTAGAACAACGGGTAAAACGTATGACGAAAAAAAGTCCGGAACTTCACGCTCCGGACTTTTTACATTTATTGTAAGAACACTTATTCAGCGAGCTTGCCGTCGCTGCCAAGCACTTCCTTGATCTTATGAATATACATCTTCTTCATGTTCTCGCGTGCAGGCTTCAGATACTGGCGCGGGTCGAAGTGGTCGGGATGCTCGGTAAGATACTTACGGATAGCGGCTGTCATGGCAAGACGCGAGTCGGAGTCGATGTTAATCTTGCATACAGCACTCTTCGATGCCTCGCGGAGCTGGTCCTCGGGAATACCAATGGCATCAGGCAGATTACCACCGTACTTATTGATAGTGTCAACCTCTTCCTGAGGAACCGATGAAGAGCCGTGGAGCACGATGGGGAATCCGGGGAGCTTCTTCTCAATCTCATGAAGCACGTCGAATGCAAGTGGCGGGGGAACGAGCTTGCCCGTCTTCGGGTCGCGAGTGCACTGCTCAGGCTTGAACTTGTAAGCACCGTGGCTGGTACCGATAGAGATAGCCAGTGAGTCGCAGCCGGTACGCGTAGCAAAGTCGATAACCTCCTCAGGCTTGGTGTAGTGGCTCACCTCGGAAGCAACTTCATCCTCAACACCTGCCAACACACCAAGCTCGCACTCAACAGTAACATCGTACTTATGAGCATACTCAACAACCTGACGTGAAATCTTGATATTCTCCTCGTAGGGAAGAGCACTACCGTCGTACATCACGCTTGAGAAGCCCATGTCGATACAATCTTTGCAAAGCTCGAAGCTGTCACCATGGTCGAGATGGAGAACAATCTCCGGATGCTCACAGCCAAGCTCCTTGGCGTATGCAACAGCACCCTCGGCCATATAGCGGAGAATAGTAGCATTGGCGTAGTTACGGGCACCCTTAGACACCTGCATGATTACAGGCGACTTTGTCTCTACGGCAGCCTGAACGATGGCCTGCATCTGCTCCATCGTGTTGAAGTTGAATGCCGGAATAGCATAGCCGCCGGCAACGGCTCTCTTGAACATCTCGCGTGTATTTACGAGACCTAAATCCTTGTAGTTTACCATAATTGAATGTTTTTATATTGACAAAACAATTTTCCGTCTGCAAAGTTAACACAATAATTCGGAAAACCGAATGAGTGCAAGGTTATTTATGATATAAAAAACATAAAAAGATAAAAAATCACGCTTCCTTAGGCTCGATAACCTTCCAGATGCAGGCAGCAATGGCTCCGCCAATGAACGGACCCACGATGAACACCCAGAGATCGGCAAGAGCCTTGCCACCCTCGAAGAATGCCGGACCGATGCTGCGCGCAGGATTGACGCTCGTGCCGGTGAAGTGGATGCCCACAAGGTGGATGAGAATAAGCGACAGACCGATGGCAAGACCTGCGAAATTGTTGGTTGCACCGTTGGTCTTCGATGTAGTACCGAGAACGACGAGCACAAAAAGTGCCGTGAGCACAATCTCAACAATCAGTCCGTTGGTGGTTCCGAAACTGCAAGCATTGGCTCCCGTAGCAGTAGTGATGACAGCCGACGGGTCGGTGGCAACGATTCCGGCAAGGCATGCAGCAGCAATGAATGCTCCGATAACCTGGAAAATCATGTACATCGCGCAATCCTTTGCACTGATGCCGCCATTGATGAAGACGCCAAGGGTGATAGCAGGATTGATATGGCAGCCACTGATGCCGCCAATGGTGTAGGCCATTGCTACAACCGACAGACCGAAAGCCACTGCAGTGCCCACGATAGACGCTGTGTCAGAACCACAACCCAATGCGACTGCTGTGCCGCATCCCAAAAATGTAAGTACGAACGTACCTACCATCTCTGCTAAATACTTTTTCATAAACATTACGTTTTAAATTGATTTAATACTATATAATTAAATGCTTACATCTTCATATCTTTACGTGCCCATTACAGGCTCTTTACGTTTCAGTGTGTAAAATTACGCTATTTTTTTCTTTTCTGCAAGGAAATGACAAAAAAGTTTTGTATTTTTGCACTATGAAAATAGGTTTCGACGCAAAAAGGGCAGCACAAAACCGCACAGGACTGGGAAACTACAGCCGATATGTTCTGCGCATCCTTTCGGAGCACATGCCCGAAGAGGAGCTGCATCTGTTTATACCCAACCCGAGGAAGACTGACTTCTTAAGTGAGATTCCAAAGACAGACGTCATGAAAACGCACTATCCCGAAGGGGGACTGTGGAAGCGTCTGCGCTCGCTGTGGCGCGTATGGGGCATCACCAAAGATATCGGTCGTCAGAATATTGACATCTTCCACGGACTGAGCAACGAGCTGCCGCTAAACATCGGTCGGAGCGGATGCCGGAGCGTGGTGACCATTCACGACCTTATCTTCCTGCATACGCCGGAGTATTACAAGCCCATCGACAGGTGGATATACAACTACAAGTTCCGCCGTGCATGCATTAATGCCGACCGCGTGATTGCCGTGAGCGAATATACACGTCAGGACATCATCAGGCACTATGGTATCAGTCCCGACAAAATCGACGTGGTGTATCAGGGATGCGACCCGGCATTCGCGGCACCCATATCAGAAGACAAACTGGCCGAGGTGAAGGCAAGATATTCGCTGCCCGACAGGTTCATCCTGTATGTAGGCAGCATTGAAAAGCGCAAGAACCTAATGCTTGTAGCGAAGGCAATGACAGAATCGGGCAACGACACGCAGGTTATTGCTGTAGGAAAGCACACTCCGTACACCAACGAAATCAGACGTTATCTGCACGACAACGGCCGCGACGACAACATCCGCTTCGTTCACGGTGTGCCTTTCAGCGACCTGCCGGCATTCTATCGACTGGCATCGCTCTTTGTATATCCATCGCGCATAGAAGGATTCGGAATACCCATGCTCGAAGCCATCAGCAGCGGCGTACCTGCCATCGGATGTACAGGCTCGTGCCTTGAGGAGGCAGGAGGGCCTGATTGCATCTATGTAGATCCAGACGACGTGAAGGGAATGGCGGATGCCATCGGTCGGGTGATGAACGACGAAGCTTTGCGTAAAAAGATGATTGATAATGGAAGGAAATACAGCAGACGTTTCAACGACGAAGCTCTATGCCAGGAGCTCATGAACGTCTATGAGCACACCGCTAAATCTGTCCGGCCTCAACCATGCGCACGACACGCTCGGTGAGCCGGTCGGCACCATTGGGGTCGTATCCTTTCTTCAGCGAAGCACCGAAAGCCCAGGCAAAAGCCTGATAGAAGCCGGCTTTGAGAGGACCGAGGAACGCCTGAACAAGTTCATAGCCCGTGGAATTGCACTCGCGATACACCAACTTGATGAGCAGCTTGCCCTGGGAATAGGTGAGTTTTTTCATCCGTGGCTTATACGACTGCAGGATGCTTTTCTCCACAAGCTTCATATGCTCGGCACGTGCCTTGTCGTCGGGGAGTGTCTCAAGATATGCACCGGTCTCTAAGATAATCATTTTGGCCTCCTTGGCTATAGGCAGCACCTTCTTCACGTTGTTGACAAGCCGCATGTAGGCCTGCTGCTGCCGCTTACTGGTGAACATAATCCGCGGATAGACATATACATTGTTCATCTGCATATAAAGGATGCTGTCGCCACGGTCGAACACCTTTCCCACCTTCACCGTCGGCACGAAGGTAGGACTGTCGATATCGACATCAGTGCCGAGGGGAGCATCCTTCTGAGCAGCGGCATTGACGCTACCGAGAATTAGGGCTGCAAGGAAGCAAACTTCAATTCTCATAAATCATCTGTATGAGAGTCTGGCCTACGGCTTTGAGCGTGTTCCGGTCGATGTGGTTCATATCATCGCTTACAGTGTGCCACGTAGGGCCGAAGCTGCTTTGTTCGCAGGCAGGATAATACGGAATAATGTCGATACACGGAATGCCCGCAATCTCATTCACGTTGACATGATCATCGGTAATGCGACCGCCGTCGTCGTCGGTGAAGGTGCTACCGTAGCCGGCTGTCTTTGCCGCCACCCACACCTTATGCAGGAGTTCGGAGGCATACATCTTCGACATACGCTCCTTATAGAACACGGCACCCTGGCCGCCAACCATGTCGAGGAGGATTCCGTAGTCATACTTGCGGGTATTATGCCGAGCCCAGTATTCGGAACCCAATGCCCAACGGTCGTCGTCGAAAGATGTTTTCTCCCATTGTGGAGTGCCCCAGTCTTCTGCGTCGAAGCACACGAAGTCGATGCCTACATTTACTGTAGAGTCACTCTGTAGCAAGCGCGCTATCTCCAGCATCACAGCCACTCCGCTGGCACCATCGTTGGCTGCCATCACGGGTTTATGCCAGTTGGAACTGTCGGGGTCGTTGTCAGCCCAGGGGCGACTATCCCAGTGGGCACAGAGCAGAACACGGCGCGATGCCTCAGGCCGGAACGTCGCAATGATGTTAGTGGCCTGCAGTTCGGTGCCGTTGTAACCACGAAGCACTGCCTTCTGTTTCTCCACCGTCATGCCGTAGCTGCTGAACTTATCGGCTATCCATTCGGCACAACGTTCATGGGCATCGCTGTTCATCGTCCGGGGACCAAAGTCGCACTGACGACTGCAGAAGGCGTATGCACTGTCGGCATTAAACTCAACCGTGACCATTTTGTGTTCACTCTCAGCCTGCGACTGTTTAGTCTTACATCCCCAAACCAACAGCAAGCATAATAATAATGTATATACCTTCAACTCTTTCAATTTAAATTTTCTGTCGAATATTATTTGCCGTAACGTATTTATCGTTTTGCCTGCACCTGCTCCATCACACGAAGGAAGTTGCCACCCCATATTTTCTGAATATCAGCCTCGCTGTATCTGCGAGCCAGCAACTGACGAGTGAAATTAAGCAGCTCGGAAGAGTCGGCAAGCCCAAGAACACCCCCATCGCCGTCGAAGTCGGTTCCCAGTCCTACATGGTCGATACCCATGATGCTAACGGCATGGTCGAGGTGGGCAAGGGCATCGTTAATATCAGCTTCGCCGTCCTTGCGAAGAAATCCGTGATAAAGCGTTATCTGGCACACACCTCCCTTGGCAGCCAAGGCACGCATCTGGTCGTCGTCAAGGTTACGCGGATGGTCGCATAAAGCCCTTGCGCTGCTGTGGGAACAGACAATAGGCGTGGAACTAAGCTCAAGAGCATCGTAGAAACTCTTTTCTGCAGCATGGCTCAAATCAACCATTATGCCCAACCGATTCATCTCACGAACCACCTGCTCACCGAACGGCGACAGCCCCCCGAAGGTATTCTCACCACGCGCACTGTCGCAGATGTCGTTATCGCCGTTATGACAAAGCGTAATATACACTACTCCACGTCGTGCGAAAAACTCTACATTATTAATGTCGCCCATGAGGGCTTTTCCATTCTCTATGCCAAGCATTATCGACTTGCGACCCATGCGCTTGTTAGCATACAGATCGGCAGGCGTACGGGCGATACCGAGATAGTCGGAATGTTCAGCAGCGATAATCTCTATCTTGTCGAAGACAGAATTGGCATAGTCGAACGCATTGCCGGTCATATCCTGGGGGATATAGGACACCATAATTGTTGCATCCTGATGCCCCTCGGTCATCTTATGAAGATCGACAAGAATTCTGGGGTCGCGCATTCCGAAGTCTATCCCTTGCGGAAAGAACATCGGAGTGTCGCAATGAGTGTCGAGAGTCAAGATGCGGTCGTGGACGTCGTGAGCCTTGCGATAGGCTGCAGCCTCACGGACGAGCCAGCGAAAAATGGGCTGTCCGTCGTCGCCAAGACATTCAGGATGCCACTGTACGCCAAGGACAGACTTGAACTCCTTGCTCTCAATCGCCTCGATAATGCCATCTGAGGCACATGCCGTCACCTTGAAGCGGCGGCCAGAATCGCTTAACGCCTGATGGTGGAAACTGTTAACATAAATCTTGTCTGTTCCATAGATATCCCGGAGGATACTGTCTGCTGCGAGTACAACACTATGCGTTGGTTCTGAGCGGTCGGCATCCTGAGAATGCTTCACTTCGACAGATTTGTCTTTTATACCCTCTCCATTATCCATTGGCGATGCTCGCAGGATGTCACGCAGCTCCTGTGCCACCCTGCCGTCGAGAGCCATTGCGAGAGTCTGGATGCCACGGCAGATACCAAGCATCGGAATCTGGCGGTTGTAGGCAAGGCGAGTGATGAGCAGCTCGGGCAGGTCGCGCCGACTGTTGATTCCTCCAAGAGCAGGTATCGGCTCTTCGTCGGCATAGAGAGGATTGTAGTCGCCACCTCCGCTGAGCAGGAGTGCGTCGATATGTTCAAGGGTATTCACGAGAACATCCTTGTCGGCAACGGGCGGAATAACTACAGGCACACCTCCCGCGCTGACAATACTCTCATAATACCCCTCGCCTATCTTACAGGTGGCATCGCCATAGTTGCCGGTAATGCCGACTATCGGTTTACGCGTTCCCTCCGGGAACCGGGCGTAAATCTCATCAAGTTGTGATTTCCAGTCGAATTTGTTCATTCCTCATCAACGTGTACCGGTATCTCGCGTTTGATGCTCTGTTCGAGTGATATGAGAGTTTCGGTGGCAACCACACCCGGGATGCTCTGAAGCTTACCATTAAGCAGTTCCATCAGCTGTTCATTGTCGCGGGCATAGAGCTTCACGAGCATGGTGTAAGGGCCGGTGGTGAAATGGCATTCTACCACTTCAGGTATCTTTGTCAGCTCTTCCACTACAGTCTTGTACATATTGCCGCGCTCAAGCGTTATTCCAACATAGGTACATGTGGAATAACCGAGGCTCTTTGGATTGACATCGAATCCGCTGCCCATGATGACATTTCCCTCGATAAGGTGCTGAACGCGCTGATGGATAGCGGCACGAGACACATTACACTCGTTAGCGACGTCCTTGAAGGCAATACGCGCATTCTGTGCCAGTATCTTCAGGATTTTCTTGTCAAGATTGTCTATTTTCTCCATATCCGTTTTAGTGATTGATACCCACAAGCTCTACATCGAAAATAAGAGTGCTGTATGGAGGTATCTGCCCTGCCGCACGGTCACCGTAGGCCAAATTATGTGGTATATACAATTGCCACTTACTGCCCACCGGCATCATCGTCAGTGCTTCAGTCCAACCTTTAATCACCTGTGTGGGAACGAACTCGGCCGGCTTGTCGCCATGTTTCTTTGAAGCATCAAAGACGGTGCCGTCGATGAGACGGCCTTCGTAGTGCACCTGTACCTTGTCGGAAGCAGTAGGCACCTTGCCATCGCCCTTTACGAGAACCTTGTACTGCAGGCCGCTGGGAAGCACGACAACACCCTCTTTCGTGGCATTCTCGGCAAGAAACTTCTCACCTGCCTTGCGGTTGGCTCCGTAGAGTTTCTCCTCCTTGGCAGCCTTGTTGGAAGCACGCTTAGCCTGGAAAAGTTTGTCGGCAGCGTCGAACTTCATCACAGCTGTATCACCGCTAAGTGCATCGGTAAAGCCACGATATACGAGAGCCGTCACAACGCTGTCGGGAGTGTCGGTGAACTCCTTTATCATCTGAGGAATCATGCCACCTTTTACCTGGGAAGCGATGTTCGCGCCGGCATTATAAGCCACAAACTGCTTGCTCTCGTTGGTGACGCTCTCGGTGAATCCTTTTACAAAGTCGGCCATATAAGCCGTATCAACATGAAGCTGCTGCATCAGATACGGCAGCAAGCCCTTGGTAAGTGCCTGTCCTGCTGCATAGCTGACAGAATCACTTCCATTAGACAACACTACGGGAACCTTCACCTCCTGTTTCGGTTCGCCTTTCTTTTTCTTACCGGCATTTACCGTATTGAAAGTTGCACCCGCCATGACAGCGAGTGCAATTATAAACATGCGTTTGTACATATCTGCTTTTTGGGTTTTCAATTTTTCAACCTTTTACTTATTTTCCGTTTACCGAAATAAGCTCAATCTTGAAAATAAGAACAGAGAAAGGCTTGATGTCGCCCTGCTCACGCTCGCCATAGGCAAGATTCTGCGGAATATAAACCTCCCATACAGAGCCCGCAGGCATGTGCACGATTGCATCTGTCCATCCCTTGATGGTCTGGTTGCATCGGAGCTGAAGCGGCTCATTGCGCTTGTAAGAGCTGTCGAACACCTTGCCATCGATGGTACGACCCTCGTAGTGTACCTTTACAAGCGATGTGTCGGCGGGGATAGCTCCGGTGCCTTCCTTGATTACCTTATACTGTACTCCGCTGGGAAGCACTACGACGCCCTCCTTCTTTGCGTTGGCTGCGAGGAACTCCTCACCCTTCTTTTTGTTGGGGCCGTAGGTCTTCTCCATCTCCTTTGCCTTAACTTCCTGCATTTTCTTCTGTGCGAATGTTGATGCCTGTTCAACAGTCATGAGACCATCCTTACCTGTTGTTCCGCTGACAAATCCGGCCATGAAGTTCTTCAGGGAGATGCTCTTGGTAGAGTCGTTACCAAAAATCTCGTGGTTGATACCTTTCACCATCTGATTAGAAATCTGCTGGCCAATCTGGATACCTGCATAATAAGCCGCCTTCCTCTTGTCGTCGCCGGCATTGGCACCCTCGTTGAGACCCTTGATAAACTCGCCCATGTATGCACTGTCAACGCCCATGCGCTCGATAAGATATTCCTTCAGACCCTGGGTCTGTGCCATACCGATGGCATAGCTCATAGAATCCACATCACTCTTCAGGTTTGCCTTCGGAGTACCGTTGCCGCACGACGTAAATGCTGCGGCTGCAATAGCAATTGCTGCTACGAATGTTAACTTTTTCATATTACATTACTTGAATCAATTCGACATCGAAAATAAGAGCTGCGAAAGGAGGTATGCTCTGTCCGGCACCACCCTCGCCGTATGCAAGACGATATGGGATGAAGAAACGGTACTTGGCACCCTCCTGCATCAGCTGAAGACCTTCAGTCCATCCAGCAATCACCTGCTGCAGTCCGAATACCGCCGGCTCGCCACGCTGTACGCTCGAGTCGAACACTGTTCCGTCGATGAGGAAACCTTCGTAATGGCACTTCACAGAGTCTTTTGCCGACGGTTTCCTGCCATTTCCTTCTTTGAGCACCTGATACTGCAGGCCGCTTGGCAATGTCACAACGCCTGCTTTCTTGGCGTTGTCGGCAAGATACTTTTCGCCAGCTTCCTTATGGGCCTTGCCAGCCTCTGCACGCTGAGCATTCATCTCTTGTTCTTTCTTTGCAAAAAATTCCTGAACAATTCCCTGTGCATCACGATGAGAAATCTTCAGTTCTTTACCTGCGAGCACGTCCTTGATGGCTGTCGCAAAATCATCGATATTCAGGTCGGAAGCCCCCATGCTTATCAGCTGGTTGCCTATACCCAAACCCAAAGCATAACTTACTTTATCCATTATCTTTTACCTTGAATTGAATTTTCAGCCTGCAAAGGTATGTATTTTTGCTGAAATACGTAAATTATTTATGATTTATTTTGTTTTTTTGCTCTCTTATCAGCTCCTCATGTTAAGGAAAGACTATTCAACACTGCCATAGGTATTTTTCTGCCGCAATAAAATAATGAACGTGAAAGTTGCCGATATCGAAAAAAAAATTGTACCTTTGCAGCCAAATTATGAAAAAAAAAGGATGATAAACAAGATTGTTTTCGTTGCCTTGATGCTGTTGGCATCGGTAAATTCTGCAGCAGAGACCCCCAACGAGATGCAGGCAAAAAGGATATTCAACCAAGCATATAACATGGTGTTCGGCGAGCAAGGCTCCTCACTGCACTACGACGTGAAGATAGCCGGACTGTTTTCCACTTCGGGCACTATCTGGAGCAAGGGGAAAAAGAGCAAATACATCTCTAAGCGCAGCTGCTCGTGGAACGACGGCAATAATGTCTTCGTTGTAAGAGACAAGAAAAAAACCGTGGAGATATATAGTGCACAAGCAAACAACAGCGACAAATATGCAGAGAAATTCAAGTTCCATCCCGAAAACTTCATATACCATATAGAAGAACACCCGCAAGGGCTTCTGATAACACTGAAGGCAAAGAAGGGTGCCAAGGGCATAAAAGAAATCAAGACTGTGGTTGACCGCACAACGCATGTTCCCAAAACCATCAGCGCAAAGGTTCTGATGCTTTGGGCAAAAATCAAAGTAACAAACTTCAAGGCGGGCGGAATCGACGACGATATATTTGTATTTCCGAAAGACAAATTCAAAGGATATAAATACACTGATAAAAGAAAAGCGTAAATATATCAGTAAAAAAACAACGTATAAGCATTCTTTCATGCACAAAATCAGGCAAGTGTGCACAAAAAGACTGTTTTTGTGCATTTTATTTTGTTACACGATAAAAAATGACTACCTTTGCACCCGATTTTGAATAAAGTATATATACATTATATTATTTATTAAGTATGAAATTAAAGATTGTAGTACTTGCAAAGCAAGTGCCCGACACGAGAAATGTGGGCAAGGATGCAATGACGGCCGAAGGAACCGTAAACCGTGCAGCCCTTCCCGCTATCTTCAACCCAGAAGATCTTAATGCCCTGGAGCAGGCCCTCCGACTGAAGGAACAAAATCCGGGTTCTACTGTAGGAATCCTCACGATGGGTCCTCCGCGTGCAGGTGAGATTATCCGTCAAGGACTTTATCGCGGTGCCGATACCGGCTGGCTACTGACAGACCGTCTGTTCGCAGGTGCCGACACACTGGCTACCAGCTATGCCCTTGCGACAGCCATCAAAAAGATCGGCAATGTAGATATCGTGATTGGCGGCCGACAGGCTATCGACGGCGACACAGCCCAAGTGGGACCTCAGGTGGCTCAGAAACTGGGACTGAACCAAGTGACATACGTTGAAGAGATTCTTGACGTACACGATGGCAAAACCACTGTACGCCGCGTCATCGACGGTGGCGTGGAGACTGTAGAAGCTCCGCTGCCGGTAGTGCTCACGGTGAACGGAAGCGCTGCCCCCTGCCGTCCGCAGAACGCCAAGCTGGTGATGAAGTACAAATGGGCATCTTGTCCTATGGAGCGTACAACGCCACTGCCTTTGGACGGAATGGAAGAAAACTTCTATGAGGAGCGTCCCTATCTGACACTGAACCAGTGGAGCGTGGCCGATGTTGACGGCGATGCCACCCAGTGCGGCCTGGCTGGTTCACCCACGAAGGTGAAGACGGTGAAAAACATCGTATTCCAGGCAAAGGAATCGAAGACACTCACCGCAAGCGACGCTGATGTAGAGGGATTGATAAAGGAATTGTTGGAAGAGAAAATCATTGGCTGATAAAGATATGAACAACGTATTTGTATATTGCGAGATTGAAGACGCCCTGGTACAGGAAGTATCACAGGAGCTGCTGACCAAGGGCCGCAAGTTGGCCAATCAATTGGGTGTCGAACTACATGCCGTTGTTGCCGGTACTGGCATCAAAGGTAAAGTGGAAGACCAGATTCTTCCATACGGAGTAGATAAACTGTTTGTGTTCGACGGCGAGGGGCTTTTCCCCTACACTTCGGCTCCGCACACAGACATTCTCGTGAACCTCTTCAAGGAGGAGAAACCACAAATCTGCCTAATGGGAGCAACCGTGATTGGCCGTGACCTCGGTCCTCGTGTGTCGTCATCGCTGACCAGCGGTCTTACCGCCGACTGCACAGAACTGGAGATTGGGGATTTTGAGGACAAGAAGAGTGGCAAAATGTTCACCAACTTGCTCTACCAAATCCGTCCTGCTTTCGGTGGCAACATTGTGGCTACAATCGTAAATCCTGAGCACCGTCCCCAGATGGCTACTGTCCGCAGCGGAGTGATGCAGAAGGCAATCTATGAAGGTGAATGCAAGAATGAGGTTGTTTATCCAGAGGTAAGCAAGTATGTAAGCCCCGAGGCTTTCGTCGTAAAGGTGCTCGACCACCACGTAGAGGCTGCCAAGCACAACCTGAAGGGCGCCCCCATCGTTGTAGCAGGTGGATACGGAATGGGCTCAAAGGAAAACTTCGACATGCTGTTCCAGTTGGCTAAGGTGCTGCATGGTGAGGTGGGCGGAAGCCGCGCTGCCGTTGACGCAGGATGGCTCGACCACGACCGTCAGATTGGACAGACGGGTGTCACCGTTCATCCAAAGGTCTATATCGCCTGCGGTATCTCTGGACAGATTCAGCACATCGCCGGTATGCAGGACTCCGGTATCATCATCTCTATTAACAACGACCCCGATGCCCCCATCAACAAGATTGCCGACTATGTTATCGTTGGTACGGTGGAGGAAGTTGTGCCGAAGCTGATTAAATACTACAAGCAGAACTCGAAGTAAGATGAATCAAGATAATAAATAAGAAATTATGGCAAACTATTATAGTGACCACCCCGAGATTGGGTTTCATCTCAATCATCCGCTCATGGAGCGCATCGTAGAACTGAAAGAGAAGGGCTATGAGGACAAAACAAAATACGAAGACGCACCCGTAAATTACGACGATGCCATCGAGAACTACAAAGCCATCCTTGACATCACCGGCGACGTGGCAGCCAATATCATCGAACCGAACTCGGAAGACGTTGACCTGGAAGGTCCGCACCTTGAGAACGGACGCATGATTTACGCGTCAAAAACATTCGAGAACCTTGACGCTACCCGCAAAGCAGGTCTTCACGGCATCTCAATGCCGCGTCGTTACGGAGGTCTGAACCTTCCGAACACAGTATTCTCGATGCTCTCGGAAGTTATCTCTGCCGCTGATGCAGGATTCCAGAACATTTGGTCGTTGCAGTCGTGTATCGACACTCTGTATGAGTTCGGCAATGAGGAACAACGCCAAAAGTACATACCACGCATCTGCGCCGGAGAAACGATGTCGATGGATCTCACCGAGCCTGATGCAGGCTCTGACTTGCAACGCGTAATGCTGAAGGCTACATACGATGAGAAGGAGCAGTGTTGGCGACTGAACGGTGTGAAGCGCTTCATCACCAACGGAGACTCTGACATTCACCTCGTGCTGGCCCGCTCTGAAGAGGGCACGAAGGATGGACGCGGACTGTCGATGTTCATCTACGACAAACGCGATGGTGGTGTCAACGTGCGCCACATCGAACACAAGCTCGGTATTCACGGCAGCCCCACATGTGAGCTGACATATAAAAATGCCAAGGCATACCTCTGCGGCGACCGCAAACTCGGACTCATCAAATACGTGATGGCACTGATGAACGGTGCACGTCTGGGAATCGCAGCACAGTCGGTAGGCGTTGAACAGGAAGCATACAACGAGGGACTGGCTTACGCTAAGGAGCGCCAGCAGTTTGGTGAGAAAATCATTAACTTCCCCGCTGTATATGACATGCTATCTCGCATGAAGGCCAAGCTCGACGCCGGCCGTTCACTGCTATATATGACTGCCCGATATGTAGATATCTACAAGGCACTTGAAGACATTGAGCGCGACCGCAAGCTTACAGCAGAAGAGAAGCAGGAGCTGAAGAAATACAAGCGTCTGGCCGATGCCTTTACGCCAATGGCAAAGGGTATGAACTCCGAGTATGCCAACCAGAATGCCTACGATGCCATTAGTATCCACGGTGGAAGCGGATTCATCATGGAATACAAGAGTCAGCGTTTGTTCCGCGACGCCCGTATCTTCTCCATCTACGAGGGAACGACACAGCTGCAGGTCGTGGCAGCCATTCGCTATATCACCAACGGCACTCTGCTCGGCATTATCAAAGAAATGTGTGAAAATCTCATATGTGGCGAGGCTGTGGCTCCGCTGAAAGCACGTGTTGCAAAGCTGATTCCCATTTATGAAGATGCACTCAACTACGTAAAGTCGCTCGACAATCAGGATGCCCACGATTTTCTGGCGCGCCGACTCTACGACATGACATGCGAACTCGTTATGTCGCTCCTCATTCTCGACGATGCCAACCATGCCCCACAACTATTCCTTAAGTCGGCCAACGTGTATGTTCGTATGACAGAGGAAGACGTATGCGGCAAGTCAGCTTATATCATGAACTTTAAGACAGAAGACCTCGACAGTTTCAAAGCTGCTGAATAACTGTCTCGATTACTTTAGGAAAATATTTCATTTCCAGCTTGTGCTCCTTTTCCTCGATATCCTCAACGGTATCATCGGGGGAAAGGGGCACTTTATATTGAGCTATAATTTCACCGCTGTCGCACACGGAAGTGACGTAATGAACGGTCATCCCCGTCTCCGTCTCGCCTGCTGCCTTCACCGCTTCATGCACACGATGTCCCCACATGCCCTTACCCCCATATTTTGGCAGAAGAGCTGGATGGATGTTTATGATACGACGTGGGAAAGCATCGATAAGGAAATCAGGAACAAGCGGCAGGAAACCGGCCAAGACGATAAAGTCAACACCGTATTTCCCAAGCAGCGGCATCAAAACAGCCGCATCGTTCAATTTCACCTTCGACACAACCTCAGAAGGAACACCGAGATTAGCAGCACGCACAAGAGCATACGCATCGGGCTTATTGCTGACTACCAGCACAACATCAACATCTTCAGAGGCTTGGAAATATCGAATAATATTCTCGCAGTTGCTGCCACTGCCTGAAACGAAAACGGCTAATTTGGTCATCTTATGGATAAATAAATGTACTTTTGTTTGCAAAGATACACATTTTTTGCGACTTTGATGTGCTATTTGGAGAAAAAACAGTAACTTTGTAGGCAAATAACCGTAATCTTATGCGCATACTCTTAGTTAATACAAGTGAGAAGACAGGTGGTGCAGCTGTGGCGTGCAACCGTCTGATGGAGGCATTGAACAACAGCGGAGTAAAAGCAAAGATGCTGGTGCGCGACAAAGAGACCGACAGCATCACTGTGGCGGCACTGGAGCATCAGTGGTTACAGCAGTGGCGCTTTATCTGGGAACGACTCGTAATATTCGTCCACTCACGATTCTCGAAAAAACACCTTTTCGAAATCGACATTGCCAATACTGGTGCTGACATAACACAGATGCAGGAATTCAAGGATGCCGACGTTGTTCATCTACATTGGATAAACCAAGGTATGCTTTCACTAAGCGACATCGCCAAAATACTGAAAAGTGGCAAACCGGTGGTATGGACAATGCACGACCTATGGCCAGCAACGGCCTTGTGCCACTACGTCCGCGGCTGCACACAGTTTACAGTACAATGCAACAACTGCCCACTCATTCCCGGCAGTTTAGCCTCATCCGTCTGGAGACGGAAAACATGCATGCTACGCAACAACACCATCCACTTCGTTACCTGCAGCCGATGGCTCATGAACGAAGCAAAAAAGAGCGCACTCATCAGCGGTATGCCGATATGCAGTATTCCCAACGCTATCGACACACATGTCTTCCGCCCCACTGATAAGAAGGCTGCCAGGGAAGCAAATGAACTGCCGGTCAACAAGCGGATAATACTATTCGTATCACAGAAAGTTACCGATAAGCGCAAGGGCATGGACTACTTTATCAGTGCCATCGACATTCTGGTAAAGAAGTATCCCGATACAAAAGAGGACACCGCCATAGCAATACTTGGAGGGCACTCGGAGGACGTAACCGAGAGTCTCTCGCTTCCCGCTTTCCCCCTTGGCTACATTAGCAATCCGCAGCAGATAGTTAGCGTATATAATACTGCCACTGTCTTTGTATTGCCCTCGCTCGAAGACAATCTTCCGAACACCATAATGGAATCGATGGCATGTGGAGTACCTTGCGTGGGATTCAAAGTAGGCGGCATACCGGAAATGATTGACCACAAGAAGAACGGATATGTGGCAGAATTCAAGAATGCCGATGATCTTGCAGAAGGCATTCACTGGGTACTGGAAAGCAATGTGCCAGAAGACGGCGAGAACGCTCTCGGCAAAGAGGCCGTGACAAAGGTTCACCGATGCTACTCACAAAATACTGTGGCCATGAAATATATTAATGTATATGACGAAGCTTTGGCTCACAAGCACTACAACTTATGAAGATTTCAATAATAACTATAACATATAATGCAGAGAAAGCTCTCGTGCCAACCGCTGAGAGTGTGTTGATGCAAGACTTTTCTAATATTGAGCACCTTATCATCGACGGACTGTCGAAAGACTCAACCATTGATGTTGCCGAGGAATACAAGCATCGCAATGATGTAACTAACAATGGACATGAGGTTATCATCATGTCGGAACCAGACCACGGCATATATGATGCCATGAACAAAGGATTACGCAAGGCAAACGGCGACTTCATAGTGTTCCTGAATGCCGGAGACACCCTTCCGGAAAAGAACACCATCAGCAGCGTAGCAAAGGCAGCCCAGACGCAAGCGAACGTAGCGGTAGTATATGGTGACACAAACATCACAGATGAAAATGGCACATTCCTTCGACACCGCCGTCTGCATCCCGGGAGCAAGCTGACGTGGCAATCGTTCAAATACGGCATGTTGGTATGCCATCAAGCATTCTATGCCCGACGTGAGATTGCCAAGGACATACACTACGACCTGCAATACCGCCACAGCGCAGATGTTGACTGGTGCATACGAATTATGAAGGATGCCGAAAGGAAAAAAATGCCACTCGTCTATACTGGCTCTGTAATAGCCAACTTTGCCATAGGCGGCAACACCACCCAAAACCATCGAGATTCGTTGAAAGAACGCTTCCGCATCATGTATCATCACTACGGCATCGTCACAACGATTCTCATGCATTGCTGGTTCGTAGTGCGTGCTGTCGCGAAACGCTAATTTATTTTCATTTTTATATGAATACCTATACCCAGTTTGCCATCCTCTCTGCATCATCGCTCAGAATGTTTCCACACATCTGTCTCTATCTGCTTCACAAGAAAAAGATAGATGCGGACCTCGTTAAATACCAAGACAAGCGAGGTGGAGTACTCAACTTTATCAAAACAGCGACCCGAGAGAAAGTATTCCGCAACCTGTTCTATTATCGCATGGGCGACTATCGCTCTGTATTCATAAAATGGATGCTGCCGCCCGAATCTACATTGCATATATGGTGTCCAAGCATTGGAGAGGGCTGTCACTTCGAGCATAACTACGCCACATATCTGAATGCTGAAAGCATAGGTCGCAACTTCTATTGTCTGCAACTGGTTACCCTCGGCAACGGCAAAGACGGACGGCGACCCGTCATAGGCAATGATGTGAAAATTTACACTGGAGCCACCATTTTCGGAGGCATTATGATTGGTGACGGAGCTACAATAGGTGCCGGGGCTATTGTAATGCACGACGTGCCACCCGGAAAAACAGTAGTTGGAACCTTTTAATTCAAGTTTGAAAATCTAAATTCTAAATTCTTAATGATAACAGTACCCCAAGAATGGAATAAGTTCTACCTGAAAGATGTCTCGTTCGTCAACTTGATGACACGACGCATCACCAACGTACTCATCGTGGCAAACCCATACGATGCCTTCATGCTCGAAGATGACGGACGGGTAGATGAAAAGGTATTCGACGAATACATGGAACTCGGGCTGCGCTATCCACCCACGTTCACTCAGGTGTCAACCATAGAGGAAGCCGATAATGTGCTTAAAGCCACCAACATCGACCTTATCATCTGTATGCCAGGTAATGCCGACAACGATGCCTTTGACGTAGCACGTGCCATCAAGCAGACAGCCTCCGACATTCCTTGCGTGGTGCTGACACCATTCTCACATGGTATTACACGGCGAATGCAAGACGAAGACCTGAGCATCTTCGACTACATTTTCTGCTGGTTAGGTGACACAAACCTCATCCTGACAATCATTAAGATTATCGAGGACAAGATGAACATCGACCACGACATACACGAGGCCGGAGTACAAGTGATCCTACTTGTGGAAGACAGCATCCGCTTCTACAGTGCCATCCTACCCGAACTATATAACTACATACTTGTACAAAGCAAGAACTTCTCGTTCGAGGCACTCAATCCACATGCCGCAGCCCAACGCAAACGCGGACGCCCAAAGGTGTTGCTGGCAAGCAACTACGAGGAGGCGATGGAGCTATATAACAAATACAGTGAGAACATACTCGGAGTAATTAGCGACACCAGGTTTCCTATGATTCCCGGACAGCGATTCAGCGGCGACCACGGCGATGCCGAGGCAGGGTTGAAACTGCTCAATGAGATAAGGAAGCGCGACGAATATGTGCCGCTGATTCTTCAGAGCAAAGAAACAGCCAACAAAGACAAGGCACGTGAGGCAGGTTATAATTTCGTTGACAAGAACTCGAAGACCATGAACCTCGACCTGAAACACCTTGTAGAGGAGCACATGGGTTTTGGCGATTTCATCTTCCGCGACCCCACGACAAAGCATGAAATAATGCGAGTGAAGACACTGAAGGAATTACAGGACAACATATTCAAGATACCCAACGACTCGATGCTCTACCACGTGAGCCGTAACCATATGAGCCGCTGGCTCTCGGCACGTGCCATATTCCCAGTGTCGGCATTCCTTAAACACGTTACCTGGCACAAGCTCCAAGACGTAGATGCACACCGACAGATTATCTTTGACGCCATTGTACAATACCGCCACATGAAGAACATCGGTATCGTGGCTGTGTTCGACCGTGGAAAATTCGATTCCTATAGCCACTTTGCCCGTATCGGCGACGGCTCACTTGGAGGAAAGGGACGTGGACTGGCATTCTTAGACAATATCATAAAGCGTCATCCTGAACTGAACAATTTTGCAAATGCCAAGGTATGCATTCCACGTACAGTAGTGCTATGTACAGACCTGTTCGACCAATTCATGGAGCAGAACAATCTCTATCACATAGCCCTAAGCGACATCAGTGATGAAGAAATCCTGCACCATTTTCTACATGCACAACTGCCCGACTCGATGATAGCCGACTTCTTCACATTCTTCGACGCAGTGAAGTCGCCAATAGCAATACGAAGCAGTTCATTGCTTGAGGATGCCCATTACCAGCCCTTCGCTGGAATCTACTCCACATACATGATTCCATATCTCGAAGACAAGTACGAGATGTTGCGAATGCTTGCTGCTGCCATCAAGTCGGTTTATGCCTCGGTATATTACAAAGACTCGAAGGCATACATGACCGCCACGTCTAACGTCATCGACCAAGAGAAAATGGCGGTTATCCTTCAGGAAGTAGTAGGTCAGCAACATGGCGAACGATTCTATCCTACATTTAGCGGTGTACTGCGCTCGCTCAACTACTATCCTATCGGCGACGAAACAGCAGAGGAAGGCATCGTAAGCCTTGCCCTCGGTCTTGGAAAATACATCGTCGATGGCGGGCAGACTCTACGCCTGTCGCCATACCATCCAACGCAAGTGCTTCAGATGAGCGAAATGGACACAGCATTGAAAGAGACGCAGACACGCTTCTATGCCCTCGACACAACCCATGTTGGCAACGACTTCAAGGTTGACGACGGATTCAACATTCTGAACCTCCGCGTAAAGGAGGCAGACAAAGACAATTCTCTACAAGGCATTGCTTCGACCTTCGACCCTATGGATCAGATTATCCGCGACGGTATTTACGAAGGTGGGCGCAAGGTGATCTCATTCAGTGGTGTATTGCAAAATGGCGTATTCCCACTGCCTGAACTGCTTCAGATGATTCAGGCATGCGGAGCCGAAGCCATGCGGCGTCCCGTAGAGATAGAGTTTGCCTGCAACCTCTATCCTGATAACGAACCTGGCAAGATGAACGGCGAGTTAAACCTGCTTCAGATACGTCCGATTGTTGATTCTAAGCAGATGCTCGACGAAGACCTTGCGTCCATCAGCGACAGCGAGTGTCTGCTACGTTCCCACAACTCGCTTGGTCACGGCATCAGCGAGGATGTCACCGACATAGTATATGTGAAGGCTGGTGACGATTTCACGGCTGCCGACAATCCTGCAATTGCCGACGAGATACAAGCCATAAACAAGAAGTTTCTCGACAACGGAAAGAACTACGTGCTAATAGGTCCGGGACGGTGGGGATCGAGTGACTACTGGCTGGGAATACCGGTGAAATGGCCACATATCTCAGCGGCGAGGGTAATCGTCGAAGCAGGACTGAAAAACTATCACGTCGATCCGTCACAAGGCACGCACTTTTTTCAAAATCTCACGTCATTCGGTGTGGGATACTTCACTTTGAACACATATTCCGGCGACGGGATTTATCAGAAAGAACTTCTTGACCGTATGCCAGCTATTGAGGAGACACAGCACATACGCCACGTTCGTTTCGACCGTCCCCTGAAGATTCTTATGGACGGCAAGAAACAAGAGGGAGTGGTACTGCTGCCTTCAGAAGACAATCGGTGAAGATTACTGTCCGCCAAGCCGTTTGAAGAACATAATGATTTCCTCCCACGACTTGAACGCGTCCGAGCCGAATACTATCTTTGTGCCCATGAAATCAACCGTTTCATCAGCATCAACTATATAGTCGCCATAAAGCAAGTTCTTTTGGTTGGTGAATATAACTCGGTCGTAAGCTGGGACGTTGATATGTTGTTCGCACCACTCCTGAATCTGAGAAATATATGATTTATTGTTTGTGGGAGCCGGAGCCACAAAATATACTTGATAAGTCTCGATTAGCATACGCAATGCTTTCATGAGAGCACTCAGCGGCTTACTATATCTATCAATCATTGCGGAAATGTCAATATATACTATGGGGCGTTCACGGTTTTCCTGGCGGTCGTCTATCCATCGTATCACAGGCAGTACTGAGTGCATGAAACTCTTATCGTCCATACGGTGAGCTCCATGGAAATGGATTGACACTGGATAATGGGCAGAAAACTCTTCATAGGTATTCACAAGATCGTCCTCGTCGCCGAAGAGTCCGGTTACCCTGCCCTTTTCCTCGGCATTACAACCTTCGTAACAATGGTCAGTCAGCTCCTTATATTCTTTTACCAAGGCTTTGGTCACAAGGAAATCCTGCACACCGTCCTTACGCGGATTATGGAAATGCTGTGCCCCAACCATATTATGGCTGACCATCGTATCGCCAATGTGCATGGCAGGATTCACACAGATGCGGTCGTAGCCATAAAGCATCTCGGCAAACATACCACCCATCGACGTGCCTATTATCAGGTCAGGCCGTATCTCTTTACATGTAACCTGTAGCAAAGTCAATGCTTCGAGTGGATTCAAGGGCAAGTCGGGCGCAACGACTTCAGCCGCAGGAAAGACTTCACGCAGGCGCTTCACCGTTCCAGACTGTCCGCTCGACGCGAAACCATGAACGTAGAGAATCTTCTTACCCTTCATCAACTCAGGGTATTGCTTGATATAATTGTTTGTATCCATCGTATTTATTATGCCATAATATTAATTCAGTACTCCACATACGGACGAAGCCTGTCGATAACGTCCTGTGTAATATCCGGCGACAAACTCAACTCCTGTATGTCCCTGATATTTCCGTGCAGCCGACGGTAATCAGCAATATCACGAGCAATATAATAGTTTATGTATGGATGCTTACGCAACTCCTTCTCCGGAAGACGATTTATGTTCAGCTTCTTCACATGTGTACTGTCTATCCTAAAGAATTTCTTCGATATTTCAGGAAAATCATCGATTTCATCGAGCTGAGATATTCTAACGAAACCGCCCAACCGTTCACGGTACTGTACTATCCTGCGCGAGAAATAACCGCCTATGCCCGGAACAGTTTTCAGTGCCGTAGTATCAGAGAGATTCAAATCGATGGTCTCGCCTTCCGACAGCTTAACACTGCGACGTATATGTAGTGTATCGCACTCACCCTTCACCAACAAGCTTGCAGGCTGATAGTCGGTACTAATACGTATATATGGTTCAAGCTCGCGATATTGCTTTACCGTAAGTCCATAAAGCTTGGCAAAATCAGACGATTGCCGGTATATTCCTCCACGCGCACGATACTTATATATATTACGCACCTGCCATGGTTTCAGTCCCAACCGTAATAAGGCAGTACTGTCGGCCGTATTCGGATCGAACTCAAACAATTCAGGCTTCACTACCGGCTCCTGGCTATAGTATTCTGCCTGAGACCGGTGCTTCACACTGTTTGCTTGTTTCTTCTGCCCCACAGCATTTATTTTGTAGTCATGCGAGATGGTTTCATCGTCGTACACATCTTCCGACCCTAACAGCATTATTGCTGCTATAATAATTACACCGGCGCATAACAGAGATATTAACACCCTGCGGTCAGACTTACTCATATAGAAGAAATCACGCGTTTTCAAATCACACCAAACTTATGAAGCAATATTAATAATATAAGTATAGGACAGAAATATTTTACACAGAAAAAATACAGATTGTACATCCTGCCGCTAAGCTCACCATTATTTGTAAATTCATTACGTACAGTTTTGTCTGGCACTACCCATCCTATGAGGACACACGTCAGCAAAGCTCCGATGGGAAGCATCACCTGAGCCGTCAGAACGTCACAGAAATCAAGCAACGTCATACCGAGCACTTGAATATCCGGAATAGCTCCAACAGAAAGCGCACAAAAAATTCCCACGACACTTGCCACCAGCGTTACTATCCATCCGGCTTTATAACGGGGCTGACGTAGTTCCTCGTGAAAGAATGCCGTCCCTATCTCATGCATGGAGATGGTAGAAGTGAGTGCAGCAAACACGAGCAGAGAATAGAACATCACCGAAATAACCCACCCCACGAAGGGAACAGCACCAAATGCTTTTGTGAACACAATGGGCAGTGTGATGAAGATAAGCGACGGACCGCTGTCAGGATTGACTCCTACGGAAAAAGCTGCAGGAAAAATCATCAGACCAGCAAGAATGGCTATAGCAGAATCCATCAATGCAATCTGGACTGCTGAATTTGCAAGATTCACCTCACGCTTGAAATAACTGCCATAGGTGCAGAGGCAGGCTGTACCAAGACTAAGCGAGAAGAAAGCCTGACCAAGGGCCTCAAGCGCCACGTTACCGTCAACACACGAAAAGTCTGGCTTCAGCAAGAACACAACACCATTCCATGCGTCTGGTAACATACACGAAGCAACGACAATCACCACAAGCAGTAAAAGCAGCAATGGCATTAGAATCTTTGATGCCCTCTCAATACCATTTCGGATACCTTTGATGACAACGAAATGTGTTACCAGCACAAACATCACCGCCCAAAAGCACGGTTTCAACGGGTCGGAAGAAAAACTCCGGAAATACTGCATTACATAATCAGCATCACCGTTGAGATGTCCCACAATTGACGCATACAGATATTGAAGGCACCATCCTGCAACGACAGAATAGAACCCGAGGATTATCACCGACGTTAGGATTCCGAGAAGTCCCACAAAGCGCCATTTCCTGCTGCCGCCGATGATGGAGTATGCACGCGATGCGTTAGCGGCAGAGTGGCGGCCAACAATAAACTCGCTTATCATTCCTGGGACACCCAGCATGAACACACACCCAAGGTATATAAGGATGAAAGCAGCCCCACCATTATGTCCGGCCATATACGGAAAGCGCCATATATTTCCCAAGCCGACGGCACTGCCGTCAGTTGCAAGTACAAGTCCAATCTTGCTTCCGAAATATCCTCTATCTGAACGATGAGACATTTTATAGTATTCCGAATTGGTGTAAAAAAATCATAAGAATAAATAGTGGGCACAGGTATTTCACACTAAGCAGGTAAACATGGAAATAGCGTCCGCGCAACGTCCCCCAATTGGTGAACTCATCACGCACAACCTTGTGTGGAACATACCACCCAACGAACAAGCACGTGAGAAATCCACCAATAGGCAGGAATATCTGCCCTGTAACAAAGTCGAACAAGTTAAATAGCGACATTCCGAACAGTTGAAGATAATCCATCTGCCCAAACGAGAGCGAACAGAAAGCACCTATGACAGAGCATGAGAGGGTTACAATCAGTGCCGCCCCTTTTCGGGAAATGTGTAGCTCTTCATGTAAGAAAGCCGTGCTCACTTCATGCAATGATATCAACGAGGTAAGAGCTGCAAGTGCCAATAAACTATAGAATAGCAAGCTGATAACATATCCCACCAATGGCATTTCTGCAAAAGCCTTAACGAAAACATTAGGAAGAGTGATGAAAATCAGCGACGGACCACTGTCTGGACTAATACCGACGGAGAATGCAGCAGGAAAAATCATCAATCCTGCGAGAATAGCCACCATCAAATCGATAACACCTATATGAACAGCAGAACGCGTAAGATTAGTCTGACGACTGAAATAACTTGCATACGTACACAGACACCCCATCGCTATACTCATCGAGTAGAACGACTGCCCGAGTGCACCGAGAAACACATCGCTACTTATCTTCGAGAAATCCGGATGGAACAGGTATATGATTCCTTTTTCTGCATCAGGTAACATACACGATGCCAAGACTATAACAAGCAACAATATGAATAAAGTTGGCATCATCATCTTTGAAGCCCTCTCTATACCGTTGCGGACGCCGTGAATAATCACGAAATGTGCAACAAAGAGAATCAGCACAGTCCATGCAATCGGCTTGATCGGATGTTGCGAAAACTCTAAGAAGTATGTTTTTATATAATCTGAATTACCTTGCACATTTCCCATCGCCGACGCAAAAATATATTGCAGGCACCATCCAGAAACAACGGCATAATATCCTGTTATCAGGAACCCCGTGAGTACGCCCAACATACCCACGAACTTCCAGGGAGTACCATTGGCAAGTCGGGCATATGCACGCGCCGTGTTCGACTGCGCATGGCGACCGATAATAAACTCGCTAATCATACATGGTATGCCAAGGAGCAAAACACAACATACATAAATAAGAATAAACACTGCTCCGCCATTATCGCCCACCATATATGGAAATCTCCACACATTTCCAAGTCCCACGGCGGAACCTGCCGTAGCCAATATTACGCCTATCTTGCTTCCAAAATTTGCTCTATCTTCACTACTCATTTTGTTTTTATATTGAATTTGCTTGCAAAATTATAAAAAAAAATGTAATTTTGCACAAAATAAGAAGTAAATATGAGCATATTGTTTCAATTAAAAAGAAATTATCCTTTTTCCTGTATATGTATCGCTATTGTTTGGGCACTTTCACTGACACCGATATTTCCAGAGACTCCACTCGACAATGTGGACTTTATCGACAAATGGACTCATCTGGCGATGTATGGAGGAACATGCAGTGTGATATGGATTGAATACCTTTACCGCCACAAAGTCGCAGACAAGAAAAAACTACTGACATGGGCTTGGCTCACGCCTGTACTCATGGGTGGACTGCTCGAATTACTGCAAGCTTACTGCACCGGCGGGCACCGAAATGGCGACTGGCTCGACTTTGGTGCGAATACTCTCGGATGCACTCTTGCCGCCCTCACGGGTTTTGCCTTCTGTGCAATAACAAAACGTTAATTCACAAAAGGCATTTATTTCGGGATACAACCGTTCACCTCCAGTTCTTATAAGGATTCTTACTTAGAAAACCGTTATAATAGCGTCGGTCGCCCGTAACTTCCTTACCGATAAAGTCAGGCTTTTCAAAAGGCTCGTCCGCATTCGAGAGCTCGACTTCAGCCATCACAAGACCTTCGTTGTCGCCGTAAAACTCGTCAACTTCGAAGATGTGCTTCCCATCCGGACTATTAACAAGGAATCGCGTCTTATCGATAACTCCTGGTTCGCAAAGCTTAAATAGATGTTCCGCCTCGTCGAGAGTAATTTCCTTTTCAAACTCATAACGGCCTATGCCGCGTATGTCGGCAGGTCCCTTAATTGTGATATATCCTCGGTCGCCACGGCGACGAACCCTGACAGTGCGCCCATGGCTACTGAGGATATATCCTTGCTGAATGCGGTCACTCTGGTAAGCTTGATGCTTATAGTCATCACCATTTACCAGGAATTTCCGCTCAATTTCCATCCCACTCATAGCAATAGTCTATGACATAATGGAGAAAGTATAGATAAGATATGCGAGTGCCAGAACAATTAGACATCCGAAAATCCAGTTCACTACTTTACGTCCATTCTCTTCTTGTTTCTTTGCATACTGTTCGCGCTTTACGTTTACTTTCTTACTCATAGTTATTTAGTTTTTACTTAAGTTTTGCATACCTCGATGTTATAGAATCAATCTACACTTTAATTTTCTTCTTCGGTAACAGGGAATTCCATCAGATAAGCCTTAATGAAACCGTCGATTTTTCCGTCCATCACAGCATCTACATCACTTGTCTGATAATTGGTACGATGGTCTTTAACACGACGGTCGTCGAAGACGTAGCTGCGAATCTGACTTCCCCATTCAATCTTCTTCTTTCCGGCTTCAATTTTTGCCTGTGCCTCCAACCTTTTTTTCATGGCACGGTCGTAGAGTTGCGACTTGAGCAAGAGCATGGCCTTCTCCTTGTTCTTCGGTTGGTCGCGTGTCTCTGTATTCTCGATGAGTATTTCCTCCTCTTCACCGGTATCTGGGTCAGAATACCAATAGCGCAGGCGCACTCCCGACTCAACCTTGTTGACATTCTGTCCTCCGGCACCACTGCTTCGGAAGGTATCCCACGACAGTTTTGCCGGATCGACATATACCTCAATAGTGTCATCGACAAGCGGAGAAACAAATACCGATGCAAACGAAGTCATGCGCTTTCCTTGAGCATTGAACGGGCTGACGCGCACCAATCGATGCACACCGTTTTCGCTCTTCAGATATCCATAGGCATACTCTCCACCTTGTATCTCCATAGTGACGCTCTTGATTCCTGCTTCGTCGCCATCCTGAAGGTCGGCGATGCTTACCTTATATCCGTGTGCTTCAGCCCAACGCTGATACATTCGCATGAGCATTGACGCCCAGTCCTGACTCTCCGTTCCTCCTGCGCCGGAATTAATTTTAAGCACGCATTCCATCGGATCTTCTTTCTGACGTAGCATATTCTTTAATTCCAATGCTTCGATGGCCTCGATAGCTACGTCATAGTCGGCATCAACCTCTTCCTCGGTAACCATCTCTTCCTTGTAAAAGTCGAAGGCGAGCTGCAGTTCATCCGCCTTGCTTTTCACATCGTTATACCCGTCAATCCACTTCTTTATTCCCTTGACCTTCTTCATCTGCTCTTCAGCGCGCAGACGGTCTTCCCAGAAATCAGGAGCTTGTGTGCGTAGGTCTTCCTCCTCAAATTCAATTTTCTTTTTGTCAATTTCCAGATATTTATGTAGCGACTCCACGCGTTCTAAAACATCCTTTAGCTGATCTTGCGTTATCATAATATGTAGTATCTCTTCGCTTCCGATTTAATTTTTACTCTTCATACATCTTATCTATTGCCTCGCGGTAGTTCTCGTAGAGCACACGGCGACGCACTTTCAGCGTATTGGTAAGTTCCCCCTTCTCCATCGAAAGATGGTGTGGCAACAAAGTAAATCTCTTTATCTGCTCATAATGTGCCAGTTGCTGCTGCAACGTATCAATACGTTCCTTTAGCATTTCATAGACGGTTGAGTTAGCACAAAGCTCCTCACGACTATTGAAGGCTATGTTATGCTCACGCGCATATTCCTCAAGCAGAGGATAGTTGGGCACGATAAGTGCCGAGACGAACTTGCGCTGATCGGCTATTACAACGATTGTTTCGATGTATTTGTCAACGAGGATTTTCGACTCTATCATCTGCGGGGCTATGTATTTTCCGTTCGAGGTCTTGAACAGATCTTTGATTCGTTCTTTCAGGAATAGTTCACCATCTTTCAAATAGCCACTATCGCCAGTCTTGAAATAGCCGTCTTCCGTAAACGAGTTCTTCGTTATATCGTCACGATTATAGTATCCGCTCGTGATGGTAGGGCCTTTGAGCAGAATTTCGCCCTCATCGCTAATCTTTACGCTGATGCCTTCGATAGGCCTACCTACGCTTCCTACGGTATAGCCCTCGTCGAGATGGTCGCAGCTGACAGTGGCAAGACTCTCGGTCAATCCATATCCTACAACCATGTTCAGTCCAATGGAGTGGACAAATTCCTCTACCTTCTCGCTCACGGCAGCACCGGCAGTGGGGAATATATTTGCATCTTCCAGCCCAAGTTCCTTGCGAATAAGGCTGAACACCGTCTTGTTTATCATCTCATACTCAAGATGCAAGGCCAACGGCGGACGCTGCCCCTTGCTGAGATAGTCGATATTATGTTTCTTTCCCACAGACAAAGCATGGAGGAAGAGCTTGCGCTTCGCAACATTGGCATTGTCTATCTGAGCCTGCACACCGGCATAAACCTTCTCCCAGAAGCGTGGAACCGACGACATGCTCGTGGGATGCGTCTCGCGCATGTGCTGCTGCACCTCTTGCGGATGAGTGTTGATGATGAGTCTGGCTCCGACGGTGAGACTGAGAATAGCCCATCCACGCTCGAAGATATGAGTATATGGCAGGAAATTCATTACACGGTCCTTGTCGGTAACGGGTACGCACTTATAATTTGCCTCGAATGCGGCATGATACTGCGAGTGTTTAAGAATCACCCCCTTAGAATCACCGGTTGTTCCGCTGGTATATAAAATATTTGCGATTTCATCAAACGAAGCATCCTTAGCAATCATCTCCACCTCAGTCTGCCTGGGAAAATTCTCACCATACTTCAGGAAATCATCAAAATAGATTGCGTTCGGATCATGTGACGAAATACGTACAAGACGATCAAATACAATGATGCGCTCCAGAGTGGGACATAGCGAAAAAACTCTGCGAGCTTTGTCGTACTGCTCCTGTTCACCGACAAAGAGGAATCGTATCTTCGCATCGTTTACCATAAACTGTATCTGCTGCTCCGAGCTCGTGGCATAGAGAGGAACCGACACTGCCCTAATACCCCATATTCCGAAATCGCAAAAAAGATACTGGGCCGAATTTTGGGAGAAAATTCCCACGTTCTCTTGTACCTTTACTCCCACGTTCAGCAGGGCATTGGAAACTTGTTTTACGGCAATCGAGAACTGATTCCAACTACATGATTTCCATTCTGTTGCACCGAAGTCTTGGTAAATAAGCGCTTCACGGTCACCAAAGATTTTTGCCTGCTCATGTATGAGCATGGAAAGATGACAGTTTGTTTGCATAATATTCTACATATTTTGTATTCAGTTGCAAAATTAACTCTTTTTTAGCAAACGGCAAAGAAATCAAATAAAAATTTGTGTTACCTGCAAAAAATATTTGATTGAAATTTATTTTGCAGTTTAACAGAAATAATATATCTTTGCCGACAGTATGGAAAGAAACGAACATTTGACCTCTGCTGTAGAGCTTCTTCAGCAATTGATAGCCACTCCTTCCGTCAGCAGAGACGAAGCGATGGCTGCCGATGTTTTTTGCCGTTTCATCGGCAAATATGGAATAAATTTCCGCCGCATCTGTAACAACATCCTGATTGAGGGAGCTTACGACAAGCGCAAGCCCACACTGCTGCTTAACGCACATATCGACACAGTGAAACCCGTCAGTTCATGGACTCGCGAACCGTTCGTTGCAACAATAGAGGGCGACAGACTGTATGGTCTTGGCTCCAATGACTGTGGAGGCGGCCTTGTGACGCTACTACAGGTATTTTTGACACTTTCGTCCAAGGAACAACCATACAATATCATATACCTTGCATCGGCCGAAGAGGAAGTTTCAGGTGCAAACGGCTTCAGCCGGGCATTGCCTGAGCTTCCGCCAATTGACCTTGCCATTGTGGGCGAGCCGACAGGAATGCAACCTGCAATAGCAGAGAAGGGATTAATGGTGCTCGACATAAAATCACACGGGAAAAGCGGTCATGCTGCTCGTGGCGAGGGTGTCAATGCCATTTACGAAGCCCTCGACGACCTAATGTGGCTCAGGAACCTGAAGTTTGAAAAAGTCAGTCCGCTACTGGGTCCCACTCTGCTTAATGTCACCGTAATCAATGCCGGCACTCAGCACAATGTCATTCCCGACGAATGCACGATGACGGTAGATGTCAGAACCAATGAATACTATACCAACGAGGAAGTATATGAATATGTCTGCAAGCATCTGAAATCAGAGGTGACGGCACGTTCTTTCCGCCTACATTCCTCGTCGGTTTCATCGGAAAATCCAATAGTGAGAAAATGCATTGAGATGGGTATGCAGCCTTTCGGTTCTCCCACTCTCTCCGATCAGGCATTAATGCCGTTTCCCTCGCTAAAGTTAGGACCCGGACAGTCGTGCCGCAGTCATTCCGCCGACGAATATATCTGCATTAGCGAGATGGAACACGCCCTTACAACTTATATTAGGCTTCTCGACGGCAGCACTATCTGCTGAGCCATGATTCGGGATTCAGCTTTGCCGTCTCACGCCGCAACTGGAACTGAAGGATGTTATCAGCTCCTACTGTGCCAAGAATAGTGCGTGTGTTCACCCTTTGTCCCTTATGCACATTAACCGACGACAGGTTGCAATACACCGAGATGTAGTTTCCATGGCGTACCATCACTACAACCGTTCCCGAAAACCTGAACACAGCACTCACTTCTCCGTCGAAGATGCTGCGTGCCTTGGCCCCTGGCTGTCCTTGAATATTTATCCCCTTGTTATCAAGGCGAACGTTGCGCAGTCCTTCCACGTCGTACTGTCCGAAATGACTCACTATGCGGTATGGACCAGTGATAGGCATCGGCAGTCTGCCACGGTTCTGCTCAAAACTGCCACTGATTCGACGGTCGTCGCTGCTGACAATAAACACCTGGGTTGAGGCTTCTTTCTTTTCTCGCTCTGCACGCACTATTTCCTGCTCTGCCTCTTTTCGCTCTTTTTCGTTCTTCGCGGCAGCCCGCTTCTGCTCTGCACGACGTTTGGCTTCCTCGGCTGCCGCGCGTTTGCGTGCTGCTTCAGCTTCAGCCTTCCGTTTTGCCTCGGCTTCAGCACGCGCTTTCTGGCGTGCTATTTCCTCGGCTATCAGACGGTCAATCTGAGCGTTCAGCTGGGCATCTCGCTGTTTCTGCTGGGCTATAATAGTCTCTATTGTCTTCTGCTGGCGCTGAAGATTGCTCACCATCCTCTTCTGTTCGCTTTGCTTGCCTTCAAGCTCGCGTTTCTCCTGTTCTCCCTTGCTTAACAAGCCGTTCTTCAAATCTTTATCGTGCTGCAGCTCATCCTTTTTCTGTGAAATCTGCTCTTTTTTCTCTTTGATTACTTCACCTTGGGCACGCTGATAAGTAGCATACTCACGCATGAAACGCATACGGCGATACATCTGTGTGAAATTTTTAGCACTGAAGATAAACATAAGCTGGTTTTTTATCGACCGATTGTGGTGCAGATACCTCATCGATTTAATAAACTTTTGCTTACGGTCTTCCAGCTGTGTCTGCAGAAGTTCGAGTTCACGGTTCAGCTTTACTATATTCGAATCGAGACTGGTGATGTCCGTTCGTATTGCATCAATGGTCTTGCGCTTTCCCTCAATCTCCGTATTTAGTATCATGAGGTTCTCAAGCCCTTTCTTCACGCCCTGCCGATTATGGTATAGGCGCTGCTCTTCGGCTTTTATACGAGCCTGTACCTGCTTCCGCTCGTTTTCAAGTCCCTTCACGGTAGGTCTGGCTGTCTTTGTCTTAGCCTGGGCTCTCGGCTTTCTTGCAACAGTCTTCTTCTTTGCAGCGGCAGTGCGATGTTGCGTCATTGTTCGCCGACGCGCCTGCTGACCGTCTGCACATACGACTGTAAGCGACAAGAACAAATATATAAGCAACCTCTTCATGCCCATTACCGATTACAAAGCCATGAAGCGGCGGAGGATTTCATCGATAGACACTTCGCGGTATTTCCCAGACACCTTGGTACGCGTATCCCATTCATCATCATGTCCTACATAATTGAAGTTCATCGACAGCTTCAATGTCTTCGACGGCACCATCAGCTGAATCTCATGATGGTTGGGGTACATCTTACCATCCAACGGTTTAAAATCGGTATAGTCCCATGTCAGCTGCGAGTTACCATCCAACTTATTCTTGCAAAGAATGTTTGACATGCGTATCGTTGCATTTCCCTTCTCTGCAAGCCATCTGTACGACAGACGGTCCTTCTCATACGAGATGATGATGTCGTTTCCTTCCTCGGTGGTATTATAACTTTTCAGTGTCTCGTCGGTTACGACATCAGCCCCCGGCATAAACAGCTCATTCCAGAAGAGCGACTGCAACGAATAGAAGTTCAGCCCAGAGTTGCGCAGGAAATCAAGCTGATAGTAGGTAGCCTTAAGATACAATTTGTTGATTCGGTCCAGAACGAGGACATACTCCGGCGTAAACTCAATGCGTGCTGCCTCTACAAATCCGAAAGCCATGAGTTGCAGTCGTATCACGTCGTTACGCTTCATCTTCAAGTTTCCAGTAAGAGCCATCTTCTGTACTCCCACCTCGACAGAGAACTTCACCTTCGACGTAATGAACTTCGTTTTTTGTGCGTTGTCGGCAACATTCAGCAGGAAATGCTGCTCATTCACTTTCTCTGCCGACTGAGGCGTCTCCACGTAGGCCTGCTTTGCTGTTTTACATGAGCCGAGTACAAACGGTACTGCAAAAAGCACTACTTTTAATAATCTTAGTGTATTCATTCCTTTATATATTTTCTTTGTTTTATCTTTTTTGTGAGTATCTTCCTGCGGTCTTCATCGGCATTCTGCCTGTCGGCTTGTCCGGCTCTGCGAAGTGCTTCCCGCCATAGTTCAAGAGCCTTTTCCTTGTCACCGGCATTATAGTAAATGTCGCCGGCATGTTCGAGCATCACGGCTGAGGTGTCGGTGTCGCACTGCAACGTCTGGTCGATATATATCTTTGCCTCAGCAAAACGTTTCTGTTTAAACAGTATCCATGCATAGGTGTCAAGATACGTGGGGTTCTTCGGTTCGGCTTTAATGGTACGAAAACTCATCTGCTCAGCCTTGTCAAGATTCTCCCCCACGACACTGAGGAAATATGCATAATTGTTCAGACAGCCTAAATTGTCGTCTTTCCACTGCAGACACGAATCGTATGCTGCAAATGCGGCCTTCACATCACCTTTACGGTGCAGCAGGTCGCCCATGACGGCATAGAAATCGCTCACAATCTCGGGGTTGCTCTGCTCATTGATAACGCTGATTCCCTGTTGGAAAGTATGCAAAGACTCGTCGAATTCATTTTTTCGATAGTGTGCCATTCCCTGATAATAATAGAATGCCATTTCATCAGGATTATATTGACGCGCATCGTTGCACAAAGCGATCACACTATCTAAGAGTTCCGAGTTCCATGCGTATCCGACAAGCTGTAGTCGTGCGGCAGCATTGTCGGGTTCTATGTCAATCACCTTTCTGAGCAAGTGCCCGACAGTATCACGCGGCATCCGTTTCAAATCCATGTATGTTGCACAAAGAACGGCAATCGATGCATCCGACTGAGGCTGCGAGAGTGCTACGTCGAACATTCTGAGAACCTTCGTGCTGTCGCCATGCTGCTGTTCGTTCTCAACAATCAGTCCACGCATCACATACGCCTTCTGCACCGTTTCCATCGTCTTGTTTGTCAGCATACGAATAAGCATCGAGTCGGCCTTTACGCTGTCGCCCTGCTCTTTGTAGAGGGCATACAGTGACGTCTGGGCATGTGCATTCAGCGGTTCTTCATCGAGAATTTGCCGGTAGATTGCCTTTGCCTCGTCAATCTTGTCATTTGCCTTGAGAATGTCTGCATAATATCCTCGGTAGTTAAGGTCGTTAGGATATTCATCTGCCAGAGTCTTCATCTCGTCCACGGCCGCCTGCTTGTCGCCTTTTAGGGTGTAAATACGGCTTTTAGCAAGCGACATACGTTCACTCTTCCCTTCTATCTCCTCCCAACGGTTCAGCGTAACGATAGTATTGTCGTAATCTTCTTCTTGTTCATACAAATGGGCGAGCAACGAAAGGATATCCGTGCGGTCGCGGTTTTTGCTGAGGAACTGCTCCAGCACACTTATCGCCAAGGGAAATTTCTGACTGTTTACCAGCGCACGTGCATAAGTTTCCTGATAGATAGAATTGTCGGGCGATAGTCTTGCTGCCCTGGCAAAGCAGTCGAGCGACTTCTCACGGTTTTTCAACGTCAGTTCATACTGAGCGAGATAGAAGAAAGCCTCTGCCTTGGTTGAGTCAATCTCAACGCACCGCCGCAGCAAATCGTAAGCAGCATCGTGCCGGCCCGCTTCACGCTGACACACTGCCTCAAGAAAAATGGCATCATACTGGCTGCTTGCATCGTTGTCGGCAAAAACCACATTTGCCGTCAGCACAGTAAAAATAAATGTTAGAAAAAACCTGAAGAAATTCACCTCTTGTTTCCTTTACTTTATTCCTGTATGTCCGTATCCTCCAGCCCCACGTTCAGTCTCGTCAAGTTCGTCAACCACCTGGAAATCGGCCTGCTCATGGCGTGATATCACCATCTGAGCAATACGTTCGCCGTCGTTAATCACGAAATCCTCTGCAGAGAGGTTTACGAGCAGCACACCGATTTCACCCCTGTAATCGGCATCTATAGTGCCGGGGGAATTGAGCACAGTGATGCCGTGCTTTAGTGCCAGTCCGCTACGGGGGCGCACCTGTGCCTCATACCCTTTGGGTAGCGAAATATATAGTCCGGTGCCTATCAGACAACGCTCCAACGGGCGGAGTGTCACCGGCTCCTTAAGATTTGCCCTCAAATCCATGCCGGCACTCTGCTCTGTTGCATAAGCCGGCAACTTTTGATGCCCTTTGTTTACTACTTTTATGCTTACCATTTTCCTTTAATTTAAGTTTCGCCTGTCTCCCCCTACCTCCATTCACACCGAACATCAGGCGGAAGTATTTGAGTAAATATAGTGCAAAATTAGTCATTTCTCAGCAATTAGCAGAATTTTTTTTCTTAAATTGCATTATTTTTCAAAAAAATAAGTACTTTTGCAACATTATGATGAATTGGCATACACTTATTTCCAACAAAAGGCTTGGCCAGGAGTACCGTCACGCAGAGCGTCACGATGACCGTTCAGAATTCAAGCGCGACTACGACCGTCTGATATTCTCAGCTCCCTTCCGCCGTATGCAGAACAAGACTCAGGTGTTTCCGCTTCCCGGAAGTGTCTTTGTGCATAACCGCCTCACCCACTCCCTTGAAGTGGCTAGCGTGGGCATGTCGCTAGGCAACGACATCTCGCGCCGACTGATAAAGGAGAAATATCCCGAACTGAAAGATTCGCTGTTTGAGGAATGTGGTCAGATAGTAGCCACGGCATGCCTTGCCCACGATATGGGCAACCCACCCTTCGGTCATTCCGGCGAAAAAGCCATCCAGACATTCTTCAGCGAGGGGCCGGGCGCCTTTCTTCAGAATAAGGTATCGCCTGAGTTCTGGAGTGATATCACCCATTTTGAGGGTAATGCCAATGCATTTCGGCTTCTTACCCACCAGTTTCGCGGCCGGCGTGCCGGAGGTTTCGTAATGACGTACTCCATGCTGGCATCGATAGTGAAATATCCATGGGCATCGATGCTCGCCGGCGAGAAAGGCAAGTTCGGATTCTTCCAGTCAGAAGCTCACCTATACAAGCGTGTTGCCGATGAATTGGGCATTTTCTGTCTTTCCAAGGAAGGCGAGCCGCTACGCTTCGTCCGTCATCCATTAGTATATATGGTAGAGGCTGCCGACGATATTTGCTATGAGATAATGGACATCGAAGATGCCCACAAGCTGAAAATCCTATCGTTCGACGAGACACGGGAACTACTTCTGGGCTTCTTCGACGAAAACGAGCGTTCCAACATCGAACGCCGCATAAAGGAAGAAGACCTTCGCGACGAGAACGAGCAGATAGTATATATGCGTGCCTGTGCCGTAGGAACGCTTGAAACCAAGTGCGTGGAGGCATTCATCCAGCATGAAGAGGAAATACTCAATGGCACTTTCAACAATAGCTTGGTCAAAGCTATGGCCACGGTTCAGAGAGAGGCATATAAGAAATGTGAGGCGGTATCAAAGGAACGAATCTATCGCAGTCACACAGTTCTCGACGTGGAACTGTCTGGTTATAAAATTATGGAGACACTTATGGAGCAGATGATGGAAGCTATAATGCACAGCGACCGTTACTATAGCCGTCAGCTTATCGACCGCGTGTCGAGCCAATACGACATCCGACACGACGACCTTGAGACACGTGTCATGGCTGTTGTTGACTATATCAGCGGCATGACCGACGTTTATGCTCTCGACGTTTATCAGAAGATTAACGGAATCTCACTTCCGATTGTGTAAACACATTTATTCCTTAACCCTATATATTACCTTGTTCGCACCACTGGTAATCTTTAGGGCCTCGGGATGTTCCTTGATGTAAGTATCGATGTGGCGCACCCGCTTCTCCTGAAGGATTTCATCTACAGCAATCAGTATTCCTGTCTCCTCAACATCACCGAAACCATAGTTAATGGCTGTACCGAACAGTTTCATCGTCGGGCTCAGATTCATGTAGGCATTCACCAATGGAGGGATGTTATATCCCAGCTTGCGCACCTCCTGGTTCAACACCCTGTAGTCGTCACGGAAGTTGTCATGGCAGAAAATCTTTGCAAGTTCTTCGTCTGGAGTCTCGATAACAAGCGGTTTCATCGGGACGATGAGATTCTCCTTGTCGTCGAAATACTTCTTCAGGAAGTACAGAATCATATCTCTCCCCTTGCGTATGTAGCTCGGATACATTGTCATCTTGCCGAAGAAATACTTCACCTCGGGCTTTATCACCGTAAGCGCACCGAGGCCGTCCCAAAGATTGTCAAGAGCGAACAGGCTCTTTGCGCCCATCTTCGACGACTGATAGGGCAACGACACCCATGAGCGCCCAAGCTCGATGGTATATGGCATATAGTCGTTGATGAATTTCTCGGAAAAACGGAACATGTGGCTCGTGGCAAGTTTGGGCTGGCCATTATCGTCAAGCTCCCAGTCGATGCCACACAGATAGCGATACCCCCCGATTATCTCCTTGGCTTCAGGATTCCACACAATAAGTTGCTTGTAACAATTGTCGCACGTATCAAACTCGTCGATGTCCATTGCCTTGCCGGTGCCTCCGCCAGCCTCACGGAAGGCGATTTCACGCAGACGGCCAATCTCTTTCATCACGTTTGGAGCGTTATGAGCCGTTACGATATATATCTCATTGGCACTCTTGTTGGTCATGCGTAGCTGCTTGTCGGGCGTCAGTTCACTCATGAGCACATCAACGGGAATCGGGTCGATAATTTTCTGTTCCATCCTGTCTCTTTATTTTTTACTTCAATTCATATACTTTGTCTTCTACGAACCTTGCCCATTCCATCGGTGTTTTCGTCGCATCAAAAGTCTGCCAAGGGATAGGTTTTCCTATGTGTACCGTGAATTTTTTGTGAACGTTCTTATACATTTCGTCAACCAGAAAGAGCATTGCGAGATTGAAGTTCAGATAACGGTCGGAGAAATTCGACAGACGGTAGAAGAAGTCGGAGTTTCTACCGCTAAAATGTATCGGAACAATATCGCGCTTGTATTCAACACTCTTCGTCACAAACGTCTTGCTCCACGGAATATCACGAATCACACCGTTACGCTTCCTGCTACAGATGCCTGCCGGAAACATCAGAATATGGTTTTTGCTTTCGAATCCGGCCTTCACCATTGCCGGAAAGTCGCGGCTCTGCCTGCCTGTCTTGTTGATGGGAATACACATAGGTGCCAGTCCCGGAAGATTCATCAGCAGGTCGTTCACCAAATAGCGGAACCGTCCGTTGTAATGCCTGCCAATGATTGCGCCTAAGGCAACGCCGTCGGCTCCTCCGAGGGGGTGGTTGCTCACAAAGGTATATTGCCGTCCGTCGTCTGCATCGGGCAGATTCTCAAACCCGTGAATGTCCAGTGTCATATCAAGATAGCTAACACATGCTTCGAGCCACTCAGTACCCACCTGATCACGGTGTTCCCAAATAAACGCATTCACCTGATCTTGATGAATAAGACGTTTCAGGTATGACACAACAAATGCCGGCACGTATCTTGCCTTCGCTCCCATTCTCTCGTAAAGCAACCTGTCAAGGTCGATTGTTTTCTCCGTAATCTGAACCATGCTTATCTTATTGCGCACAAACAACGTGCAAAGTTAACACTTTTGTTTGTATTACCAACATTTTTTCGCAAAAAATTTATTAAGACTCAAATTTTTATTCTTCATTGTCATTTCCGCAATTTCAGAATTCCTGTCGCTCCGGACTACGGCATTTCTGCGATTTCAGGATTATCGTCGTTCCTGACGACAGCATTTCCGCAGTTTCAGAATTCCCGTCGTTCCTGACGACAGCATTTCCGCGGTTTCAGAATTCCCGTCGTTCCTGACGACAGCATTTCCGCAGTTTCAGAATTACCATTGTTCCGAACGACAGCATTTCCACAATTCAAGCGGACATATTGTCCGGATTCTAAATCATATTTATTTACATGCCACACTTCGTTTGCATTTATTAACTAAAAAAGTGGGGGAAAGTGGGGGAAAGTTTCATGCTTTTTTTATAATTTTGCAGCGATGTATCTATAGACAGATGTACGTATGCGATTTTTAGGCAACATAGAGGCTAAAACCGATGCCAAGGGAAGAGCATTTCTTCCGGCGGCGTTCCGCAAGGTGCTACAGGCATCTGGCGAGGAACGGCTGGTGATGCGCAAGGACGTTTTCAAGAATTGTCTTGTGCTTTTCCCGGAATCGGTATGGAACGACCGACTGAGCCAGCTGACATCGCGCCTCAGCCAGTGGAACGAGCGCCATCAGGCAGTCATACGTCAGTTTGTGTCAGAGGCAGAAGAGATAACCCTCGACAGTAATGGCCGTTTTCTCATATCGAAACGTTATCTGAAAATGTGCGACATTGAACAAGACATAAAATTCATCGGCATGGACGATGCCATAGAGATATGGAGCAACAAGAAGATAGAAGAGTCGAAGATGGCTCCCGAGGAGTTTAAGGCAGCTCTTGAGGAGCTGATGAGCGAATGAAGAGCCGTAAATTGAGGAAGGCAGTAAAAGGATGACGGAAGAACAATATCACATACCGGTACTTTTAAAGGAAAGCGTTGACGGACTAAACATCCGGCATGGCGGCATATATGCCGACGTAACGTTTGGCGGAGGCGGCCACAGCAGAGAGATACTCAGGAGGATGGACGACAGCAACCGTCTATACAGCTTCGACCAAGATGCCGACGCAGAAAAAAATATCGTCAACGATGATAGATTTACATTTGTAAGAAGCAACTTTAGATATATAAAGAACTGGATGCGCTACTACGGTGTTGAACGCATTGACGGTCTGCTGGCAGACCTCGGCGTCAGCTCACACCATTTTGACGACGAGACACGTGGATTCTCCTTCCGCTTCGATGCTCCACTCGACATGCGGATGAACAAACGTGGAGGGACTACGGCTGCCGACATCGTAAACGACTACGACGAGTCGCGAATAGCCGACATATTGTATCTCTACGGCGAGCTTACGCAGGCACGCCGAATAGCTGCGGCAATAGTAAAGGCTCGGCAAAAGGAGCGAATAGCAACGACAGGCGAGCTGATGAGCATTGCAGATCCGCTGATACAGCACAACAGAGAGAAAAAAGACCTGGCAAAGCTTTTCCAGGCACTGCGAATAGAAGTGAATCATGAGATGGATGCGCTGCGCGATATGCTCCGGGGAGCCACAGAGTTGCTAAGCACCGGAGGTCGTCTAAGCGTGATAACATACCACTCACTCGAAGACCGAATCGTGAAAAACGTGATGAAGACGGGCAATGCAGAGGGTAAGGTTAGCCAGGACTTCTTCGGACGCTTCGAGACACCATTCAGGCTTATCAACAACAAAGTAATCACACCCGATGAGACGGAGCGAAAGAACAACCCGCGAAGTCGAAGTGCAAAGCTGAGAATTGCAGAATTGAGAGCAGAAATATGAATAATACAGATGAGGTAAAAGACCAAGAAAAGACAGCTGCTCAAGCCGCAGACACCACCTTAGGCGAGGAGATGAAAGCGACCAAGGAGAAAGTGGCTGCCAAAATCAAGCAGATAAAGGAGGGCGTGAGCGAAGACGACCCCCGTCCATCGTCGAGTCTGACATTGCGCAAGATACTCGGCGGCGACATCCTCACCGCCCAGATGGTACGTTCGCAGATATGGCTCATCGTAATCATCGTGATATTCTCGACGATTTACGTAGCCTTCAGATACCAGTGTCAGCAGGATCTGATACAGATAGACAAAATGGAAGAGACGCTGAAGGATGCCAAGTACCGTGCGCTGTCGAGCTCGAGCTCACTGACCGAGCGGTGCCGCGAGAGCCACGTGCTCGAAATGCTGAAGCAAAACAAGGACTCGCTGCTCCACATGCCGGACCAGCCACCTTATATAATAGGAGAAGAAAATTGAGAGTAGGGATTTGAGATGAGCAAATTTAACAATGACAAGGTAATGCCGCGATTCTTTGCGATTTCGGTGGTGCTGACAATTATCGGCATCATCATAATCGGCAAGGCTCTCTACATCATGACCACGCAGAAAGACTACTGGACGCAGGTCGCCGACCGTCTGAAGCGCGACAGCGTAAGCGTAAAGCCCAAGCGCGGAAATATTCTCAGCTGCGACGGACAGCTACTGGCCAGCTCGCTGCCGGAGTACAAGGTGTTTCTCGACTACAAGTGTGGCGACCCCACCGACACCGTGTGGAAACGGAAGAAAGACTCCATCTGGAACGAAAAAATCGACAGCACATGCATGATGCTGCACAACATCTTCCCGTCGAAAACGGCAGAAGAATTCAAGGCACACCTCAACCTCGGAAAGGCAAAGGGGGCACGCCACTGGGCTATCTGGCGCCGCCGAATCGACTACAACACCTTCTGCAAGGTGAGAAACCTGCCGTTCTTCAATCTCCCCAAAAACAAATGCGGATTCCATTGGGAAGAATTCAACTCACGACGTCATCCCTACGGTTCACTGGCAAAGCGTACCGTTGGCGATCTGTTCGGTGAGAAAGACTCGGCACGTTACGGGCTTGAGCTGGCATACGACTCAATACTGCGGGGAAACAACGGTATCACTCACCGCCGCAAGATACTCAACAAATACATGGACATACCGGTAACGCCACCTATCGATGGAGCCGACATTGTTACCACTATCGACGTGAACATGCAGGACCTTGCCGAACGCGCCGTTCTCAACGAGCTTAAGGAAATCAACGGCGAGATGGGTGTTGCAATACTGATGGAGGTGAAGACGGGCGACATCAAGGCAATCGTAAATATGGCACGGGCCGACGACGGCGAATACTATGAGATGATGAACAACGCCGTCAGCTACCGCTGCGAGCCGGGATCGGTGTTCAAGGTGGCATCATTCCTCGTGGCTCTCGACGACGGTGTGGTGCCGACCAGTCCCGATACGAGCTTCGTAATACACACCGGATGCGGAATCATGCAGATGCATGGTCGCGACATGAAAGACCACAACTGGCGTCGCGGCGGCTATGGCGACATCAACATGGCACGCGCATTGGAAGTAAGCTCGAACATCGGCGTGAGCTACGTAATCGACAAGTTCTATGCCGCCAAACCCGAGAAATACGTGGAAGGCCTGAGGCGCGTAGGAATCGCCGAAGACCTGAAAATCCCCATCGTGGGTTACGCCAAGCCTATCGTGCGCTCTCCAAAAGGTGCCGACGGCAAGCCGAACCCCACGTGGTACAAGACCACACTGCCATGGATGAGCATCGGCTATGAGACGCAGATTCCGCCTATCAACACCGTCACTTTCTACAATGCCATTGCCAACAATGGCGTGATGGTGCGTCCGCGATTCGTGAAGAAAATCATAAAGAACGGCGAAACCATCAGGGAGTTTCCTGTTGAGATTGTAAAGGAGAGGATAGCAAAGCCATCGACCATAAAGACCATGCAGACGATTCTCAGGCATGTGGTAAGCCAGGGATTAGGAAAGAAAGCAGGTTCACAGTCGTTTCAGGTATCAGGCAAGACAGGTACTGCACAGGTGTCGCAGGGTAAAGAAGGCTACAAGAGCGGCATTACAAAATACTGGCTCAGCTTTGCAGGATACTTTCCATCCGATGCGCCACGCTACTCGTGCATCGTATGTCTGAAGAAATCTAATCTGCCGGCATCCGGCGGCAGCATGAGCGGCAAGGTGTTCCATCACATCTCTGAGGGAGTAATGGCACAGTTGCTCAAACTGCGCGTAGAAGATGCGCGCGACTCGCTCTCGGTGTTCATTCCCGACGTAAAGAACGGCAACATGATGGCCGCCGACTACGTGCTCACACATCTCGGCATCAAGTCAGACCCGAAATGGAGTGGTTCCTACTCTGAAAGCAATCCTATCTGGGGCACTGCCGCAAGTAGTACAAACGAGGTTGACCTTTTTAAGATGACAACCTATAAGAACATCACCCCCGACGTGACGGGCATGGGAGCACGCGATGCGGTGTTCATGCTCGAAAGCCGCGGGCTGAAGGTTAGGATTTCGGGCAGAGGCAAGGTGATCCGCCAGAGTTATCCAGCAGGAAAACAGATAAAACGTGGCGACCTCTGCACGCTTGAGTTGCAATAAATAATAAAAAACATTCATATATGAGACTCATCAAGTTACTCGAAGGCATTAAAGTCGTAAAGACCATTGGCAATACCGATGTCGAAGTGTGTGGAGTGAACATCGACTCACGCCACATCGATACGGGACATCTGTTCATAGCAATGAAAGGAACGCAAGTGGATGGACACAGATTCATAGCAAAGGCCATTGAACAAGGCGCTGCAGCAGTAATCTGCGAAGATCTGCCAGAGGAGACTGTCGAAGGAGTAGCCTACGTCCAGGTAGCATCATGCGAAAACTGCGTGGGCAAGGTGGCAACAGCTTTCTACGGTCATCCGTCGCTCAAGCTGAAGCTTGTGGGTGTGACAGGCACCAACGGCAAAACCACAATCGCCACATTATTATATAATATGTTCCGCAAGATGGGTCACAAGGCAGGCCTGCTCTCAACCGTATGCAACTACATCGAGGACGAAGTTATCCCAGCATCGCACACCACCCCCGACCCTATCGAGCTGAACCAGTTGCTTGCACGAATGGTTGACGCCGGATGCGAGTATGTGTTCATGGAATGCTCAAGCCATGCCATTGCTCAGAAGCGCATCGGTGGACTGAAGTTTGCAGGAGGCATTTTCACAAACCTCACTCGCGACCATCTCGACTACCATAAGACCTTCGAGAACTACCGCGACGCAAAGAAAGCGTTCTTCGACAGCCTCGACAAAGAAGCCTTCGCAATCACAAATGCCGATGACAAGAATGGCATGGTAATGGTGCAGAACTGCAAGGCGAAGGTCAAGACATACTCCATGCGTTCGCAGGCCGACTTCAAGGCAAAGATTATCGAATATCACTTCGCCGGAATGTATCTCGACATGTGTGGACATGAGGTGGGAGTGCAGTTCATCGGAAAGTTCAACGTGAGCAATTTGCTTGCCGTCTATGGCGCAGCGGTGATGCTCGGCAAACAGCCCGACGACATACTCTTAGTAATGAGCACTCTGAAAAGCGTCAACGGACGACTGGAACCCATACAGTCAGCCGACGGGATTACAGCCATCATAGACTATGCCCACACTCCCGATGCACTGGAGAACGTGCTAAATGCCATACACGAGGTGCTCGACGGACGTGGGCACGTTATCACCGTCTGCGGTGCTGGCGGCAACCGCGACAAGGGCAAGCGTCCGCTGATGGCACAGGAGGCTGTGAAACAAAGCGACAAGGTGATTATCACCTCCGACAATCCACGCTTCGAGGAGCCGCAAGACATCATCAACGACATGCTCGCCGGTCTCGACGACAAACAGATGAAGAAAGTGGTGAGCATCACCGACCGCCGCGAAGCCATCCGCACGGCATGTATGATGGCGCAGAAAGGCGACGTGATACTCATAGCCGGAAAGGGGCACGAAGACTATCAGGAGATAAAAGGCGTGAAGCATCACTTCGACGACCATGAAGTGGTAAGGGAATGCTTTGGAAATTAAGAGTGAAGAATTAAGAGTTAAGAAATTATGCTATACTACCTTTTCAGACTGTTTGACCAGTACGACATCCCCGGCTCGCACATGTGGGCATACATATCGTTCCGCTCACTGCTGACGCTTATACTGGCATTACTTATATCTGCATGGTTTGGCGAGAAGTTCATTAAATGGATGAAACGCCGCAACATCTCGGAAACAGCACGCGACTCAAGCATCGACCCGTTCGGAGTAGAGAAGAAAGGTGTTCCCACGATGGGAGGCATTATCATCATTGTATCGATACTCATCCCCGTAATCCTGTTCTGCCGCGTGCGCAACATCTATATACTGCTGATGATTGTCACCACCGTGTGGCTGGGGTTCTTAGGATTTCTCGACGACTACATCAAGATATTCCGCAAGAACAAAGACGGTCTGAAAGGCAAATACAAGATTGTGGGCCAGTTGAGCATCGGTCTCATCGTGGGACTCACACTCTATCTCAGTCCCGATGCCGTGATACGCGAGAACATGAGCATGGAGCGTCATAACCAGGAGGTGGTAGTGCATAAGACGGAAAAGGTGAAATCGCTTAAGACCACCATCCCGTTCATGAAAGACCATAACCTCGACTACTCGAAGGTAATGTCGTTCTTGGGCGAGCATAAGACGGCAGCAGGATGGGTGCTCTTTGTCGTCATGACCATTCTTGTGGTAACGGCGGTGTCGAACGGAGCCAACCTCAACGACGGAATGGACGGCATGTGCGCCGGCCACTCAGCCATCATCGGCGTGGCTCTCGGCATACTGGCATACGTTTCGTCGCACATAGAATACGCAGCATACCTCAATATAATGTACGTGCCAGGTTCCGAGGAGCTCGTAGTATTCACCTGCGCCTTCGTAGGAGCAATGATTGGTTTCCTGTGGTATAATGCCTACCCGGCACAGGTGTTCATGGGCGACACCGGCTCGCTCACCATCGGCGGCATCATCGGCGTGATCGCTCTCATCATCCACAAGGAGTTGTTGCTGCCGATACTCTGCGGCATATTCTTCATCGAGAGCCTGAGCGTGATAATACAGACACAGTGGTTCAAGATTCAAAAGCGAAAGGGAAAGAGAGTGCGCGTATTCCGTGCCACTCCCATCCACGATACCTTCCGCCGTCTTGACTCACAGCTTGATGCCACAAGCACATATCTGTTAAAGGGATGGCCCCACCACCCATTCCACGAGTCGAAGATAACCATCCGCTTCTGGATTGTAACCATAATCCTGGCGGCACTGACGATAATAACACTAAAGATGAGATAAGAAATGAAAAGGATTGTAGTTTTAGGAGCAGGCGAGAGCGGTGCTGGAGCAGCAGTGCTGGCAAAGCAGAAAGGCTTCGACGTGTTCGTTTCCGACATGTCGAAAATCAGCGACAAGTATAAGAAGATGCTCGACGACCGCGGAATACTGTGGGAAGAGGGCCATCATAGCGAGGAACTTATCCTCAATGCAGACGAGGTAATAAAGAGTCCCGGCATTCCCGACACCGCACCGATGATACAGAAAATAACAGCCAAAGGCATCCACATCATCAGCGAGATTGAGTTTGCAGGCCGCTACACCAACTCGAAGATGATATGCATCACCGGAAGCAACGGCAAGACGACCACAACGTCGCTCATCTACCACATCTTCAAGGATGCAGGTTATGATGCTGGTCTGGCAGGAAACATCGGCAACTCGCTCGCCTTGCAGGTGGCAGAGACACCACACGATTACTACATCATCGAACTGAGTTCGTTCCAGCTCGACAACATGTACGACTTCCGCGCCAACATTGCCATTCTGCTGAACATCACACCCGACCATCTGGACCGCTACGACAACTGTATGCAGAACTATGTTGACGCAAAAATGCGCATAACACGCAACCAGACAGCCGACGATGCATTAATCTACTGGAACGACGACCCCATAATCAAGCGCGAGCTGGAGAAATACGACATACGCGCCGTTCAATGCCCGTTCTCGGAACTGAAGGAAAAGGGCAGCATCGGATATATCGAGGAGGGTCAGTACAAGATAGACTATCCCACCCCGTTCAATATGGAGCAGGAGGCACTGAGCCTCACCGGGAAACACAACATCTACAACTCGCTTGCCGCAGGCATTGCCTCGAACATTGCCGGTATAAAGAAGGAGAACATCCGCAAGAGCCTGAGCGATTTCCCTGGCGTTGAGCACCGTCTGGAGAAGGTATGCGACGTACGCGGCGTTCACTACGTAAACGACTCGAAGGCCACCAACGTCGATGCCTGCTGGTATGCACTTGAAAGCATGAAGACGAAGGTGATCCTGATTATCGGCGGCAAAGACAAAGGCAACGACTACGCACCGATAAAAGACCTTGTGAAAGAGAAGTGTGCAGGTTTGGTATATCTCGGTGCCGACAACAAAAAGTTGCACGACAATTTCGACGCGCTGGGAATCCCCGTGCGCGACACCCATTCGATGAAAGAATGTGTCGAAGCATGCTACGACATGGCCGAGCCGGGAATGACAGTTCTACTATCGCCCTGCTGCGCAAGCTTCGACCTGTTCAAGAACATGGAAGACCGCGGCGAGCAGTTCAAGACACTGGTAAGAAGTCTGTAAATATATGGAGAAGAAGATAGGCAATATATTCAAGGGAGACAAGGTCATCTGGATGGTGTTCTTCTTCCTGTGCATGATAAGCATTGTGGAGGTCTTTTCGGCTTCCAGCAACCTCACGTACAAGAGTCAGAACTTCATCAAGCCTATACTGTTCCACTCCGGAACTATCTTCATCGGCTTTGTCGTGGCTGTGATTACGCTAAACATTCCATGCCGCTATTTTAAGCTGATGACTCCAATACTTCTTCTCGTCTCGGCTATTACACTACTCTGGGTGCTCATCGGAGGAGAATCAATCAACGGTGCCAACCGCGTAATATCACTTCTCGGCCTGACATTCCAACCGTCGGAGATTGCCAAGGGGACTCTCGTACTTGCCACGGCACAGATACTGAGTGCCATGCAGCGTGATAACGGCGCCGACCGAAAGGCATTCAACTACATCATGTTTCTGACTATCCCGACAGCACTGCTCATCGGAGTGGAGAACCTGTCAACAGCAGCTCTTCTATGCGTTGTTATCTTCCTTATGATGCTGATAGGCAGAGTGCCTACACGCCAGTTGCTGGGCCTGGCCGGGCTTGTGGCCGGACTGATACTGTTCGTACTCATACTAATCATGGCTCTTGGTGAAGACGAGACCACCAAGGAAAAGAAGATTGTGGCAAAGACCGAACTCGTTGACAAATCCTCAAAGACAAAGAAGACGAAGAGTATCTTCCACAGGTTCAGCACCTGGAAAGGAAGAATAAAGAAGTTCACTGAGGACAAGCGGCCCTCTCCTTCTGAATACGACCTCGACAACGATGCGCAGGTGGCTCATGCCAATATCGCCATCGTTTCAAGCAATATCATCGGCAAGGGACCGGGCCAGTCGGTCGAGCGCGACTTCTTGTCGCAGGCATTCTCCGACTTCATCTATGCTATCATCATCGAGGAGCTTGGCATAACAGGGGCTGCATTCGTTGCACTCCTCTACATCATACTCCTCTTCCGCACTGCAAAGATAGCAAACCGCTGCGAGAACAACTTTCCAGCATTCTTTGCCATGGGACTTGCGCTGCTGCTTGTGATACAAGCTGTCTTCAACATGATGGTTGCCGTAGGACTTGCTCCGGTCACCGGCCAGCCATTGCCCCTTGTGAGCAAGGGAGGAACATCAACAATTATAAATTGCGCCTACATAGGTGCGATATTGAGCATTAGCCGCTCGGCAAAAATGAATAAAAATATGGAAATATAAACTAAGATATGAGTAACGAGTTAAGAGTAATCATCAGCGGCGGCGGCACCGGGGGACATATATTCCCGGCAATATCGATTGCCAATGCCATCCGCAAGAAACGCCCCGACGCTAAGATACAGTTTGTGGGTGCCCTCGGTCGTATGGAAATGCAGCGCGTGCCGGCAGCAGGCTACGATATCGTCGGACTTCCCATCATGGGTTTCGACCGAAAGAACCTTCTGAAGAACATCAAGGTGCTATACTACATCTGGAAGAGTCAACGCATGGCACGGAGAATCATACGACTGTTCCGTCCGCAGGTGGCCGTGGGCGTAGGTGGCTATGCCAGCGGTCCGACCCTCAACACAGCAGCGGCAATGGGCATTCCCTGTCTGATACAGGAACAGAACTCATACGCCGGTGTTACCAACAAACTGCTTGCTAAGAAAGCAGCTAAAATCTGCGTTGCCTACGACGGAATGGAACGTTTCTTCCCTGCCGACAAGATTATGAAGACAGGCAATCCCGTGCGCCAGAACCTCATCGAGACATCCATGTCGAAAGATGACGCGATAAAAAGCTTTGGGCTCGACCCGAGTAAAAAGACAATATTGCTCGTTGGAGGAAGCCTCGGAGCACGCACCATCAACGAGAGCGTGCTGCAGCATCTCGACATGGTAGAGCAGAGCGGAATACAGTTTATCTGGCAGACTGGGAAATACTATAGCGAAGAGATTGCCCGACGCATGAAAGGCAAAGAGCTGCCCACGCTGAAAGTCACAGACTTCATCAGCGACATGGGCGCAGCCTACAAGGCCGCCGACCTCGTCATCAGCCGTGCCGGTGCCAGCAGCGTCAGCGAGTTCTGTCTCATCGGCAAACCCGTAATCCTCGTGCCAAGCCCCAACGTGGCAGAAGACCACCAGACGAAGAACGCAATGGCACTGGTGGAAAAGCAGGCGGCTCTCTACATAAAGGATGCCGACGCTCCAGCGACGCTTCTTGCCACAGCTATTGCAACAGTGAACGACGATGCCAAGCTATGCTCGCTCAGCGAGAATGTGCGAAAACTGGCACTGCCAAACTCGGCAGAGATTATCGCCGACGAAGTAATCAAACTGGCCCTTGAAGGGGGAATATAAACAAATAGGAATATGGAAATAAAAGACATAAAAGCAGTATATTTCATCGGTGCCGGCGGCATTGGCATGAGTGCCATTGCACGCTACTTCATGCACCTCGGTCTGGTGGTTGGCGGCTACGACCGCACACCGTCGGAACTCACCCGCCGTTTAGAGCAAGAAGGTATGCTCATCCACTACGAAGAGAATATCGACGAGATCCCACATGCCTGCAAGAAGCCAGCATCGTGCCTCGTGATATATACTCCGGCCATACCGTCCGACCACAAAGAGCTGCAGTACTTCCGCGAAAATGGCTTTGAGATAGAGAAACGTGCTCAAGTATTGGGCACTCTCACCCGTCACCACAAAGGCCTCTGTTTTGCAGGCACTCACGGCAAGACAACCACCTCGACGATGTGCGCACACATCATGCACCAAAGCCACCTCGACTGCAACGCCTTCCTCGGAGGCATCTCGAAGAACTACGGCACTAACTACATTCTGAGCAACAAGTCGGATTACGTGGTAATTGAGGCCGACGAATTTGACCGTTCCTTCCACTGGCTGCGCCCGTGGATGAGCGTCATCACCGCCACAGATGCCGACCATCTCGATATCTATGGCACCAAGGAGGCCTACTTAGAGAGCTTCTGCCACTATTCGTCACTGATACAGCCGGGCGGAGCTCTCATCATACATCGCGACCTTGAGATGAAAGAGTCGCTGCAGAATGGAGTAAGACGCTACGACTATGGCCTCAGCGAAGGCGACTTCCACGCCGAGAACATAGTCATAGAGAATGGCGAGATAACCTTCGACCTTATCTCACCCATTGAGAATGTCAAACGAGTTTCTCTGGGGCAGCCCATTCCAATCAACATCGAGAACGGCATTGCTGCAATGGCAATGGCACAGCTAAACGGTTGCACTGCCGACGAGTTACGCTACGGAATGCAGACCTACGGAGGCGTTGACCGCCGTTTCGACTTCAAGATAAAGACCGACCGTCTGGTTTTTCTCAGCGACTATGCCCACCATCCGAAGGAAATCTTCGAGAGCGCACGAAGTATCCGTCAACTATATAAAAACCGTAAGATCACGGCCATCTTCCAGCCTCACCTCTACACTCGCACCCGCGATTTCTACAAAGATTTCGCCGATGCACTGAGCCAGCTCGACGAAGTGATTCTGACCGACATCTATCCTGCACGCGAGCAACCTATCGAGGGAGTAACGTCGCAACTCATCTATGACCATCTGAAACCCGGAGTGGAGAAACAACTCATAAAGAAAGACGAAGTAATACCCCTGATAAAGAGCCGCACATTCGATGTGCTCATCATTCTCGGTGCAGGCGACCTCGACAACGACGTGCCGCAAATAGCCAAGATTCTGGCACAAAAATAAAACGTTAGGGGCCGATGCCAATGGCATCAGGAAATTTGATACAATTTAAAATTGAAGCACTTGACACTCAACCTCAACTGGAAGAAAATCTTCCTCATCGTAACAGACATCGCGATAGCATGCTATCTCTTTCTGGCAGTCACGGCATTCAACCGCCCTGACGACTCCCACTTTGTGTGTACAGAAGTGAACATCAAGATTTGCGACAATATCATGGACGGCTTCCTCAACGTCAACGATATCAAGAGCCTGTTAGAACAGAAAAAGATATACCCAAAGCATAAGCTCATGCGCGACGTGAACACTCGCCTCATAGAAGAGACGCTGAAACAGAGCCCGTTTGTTGACGAAGCCCAGTGCTACAAGAGCCACGACGGTCATGTGTTTATCACACTCACCCAGCGTATGCCTATACTACGAGTAATGTCCGACGACGGCGATGACTACTACATCGACGATGCAGGAGGCATAATGCGCAACACAAAGTATGCCAGCAACATCATCGTGGCAACAGGCAGCATCAGCCATCAGTTTGCGCAGAAGACGCTAAAGGACGTAGGCAACGAAATCATCCACAACAAGTTCTGGCGCAACCAGGTGGAACAGATCAACGTGCTTCCCGATGCAACCGTCGAAATGGTTCCGCGCGTTGGCAACCATATTATATATATAGGTAAGCCCGTGAAACTCGTCGAAAAACTCTCACGATTGGAAAAATTCTACCGCTACGGACTATCGCAGGCAGGATGGAACAAGTACTCTCGCATCAGCGTAGAATTCGACAATCAGATTATCTGCAAGAAAAACAATGTAACGAAGAAGTAAAAACAGAAAAAAAAAAATACAAGATGGCAGCAAAGGATTTTATAGTAGCAATCGAGCTGGGTTCATCCAAGATGACCGGTATTGCAGGAAGAAAAAACCTCGACGGCAGCATTCAGGTGCTCGCTGTTGTCAAGGAAGACTCTTCGTCGTTCATCCGCAAAGGTGTGGTATATAACATCGACAAGACCGCCTTATGCCTAACAAACATCGTAAAGAAACTGACGACACTACTGAAGACAGAAATCACGCAGGTATATGTAGGAGTGGGAGGCCAGTCGATACGCAGCGTCAAGAACGTTATCACCAAGGATCTGCCAACCGATACCAAGGTGACGCAGAACATGGTAATCGAACTGATGGACTCCAACCGCAGCATGACTTACGCCGACCAGGAAATTCTCGATGCCGCTGTGCAGGAATACCGCGTTGACCAGCAGTATCAGCTCGACCCCGTTGGCATTCAATGCCAGCGATTGGAGGGAAATTTCCTGAACATACTTGAGCGCAAGACTTTCTACAAGAATCTGAACAAGTGTTTTGAGACATCGGGCATCCAGGTAGCCGAGATGTATCTTGCTCCACTCGCCCTTGCCGACAGCGTTCTGACAGAAGCAGAGAAACGCTCGGGCTGCGCACTCATCGACCTTGGCGCCGACACCACCACTGTCAGTGTTTACAGCAAGAACCTGCTTCGCCATCTCGCCGTAATCCCCCTCGGCTCAAGCAATATAACCAAAGACATCGCCACGCTTCAGATGGAGGAAAGCGAGGCAGAGAAGATGAAGCTGAAATACGGCTGTGCATACACCGACAACAACGACATCGACAACAATCTGAAATACAGCATAGACTCGGAGCGCCAGGTTGAAAGCCGCAAGTTCATCGAGATAGTAGAAGGACGTCTTGAGGAAATCATCGAGAACGTATGGTATCAGATACCGTCAGAATACTACGACAAGCTTCTCGGTGGTCTCATCCTCACCGGCGGCGGCTCAAACATGAAGAATATCGAGAAGGCTTTCGCCAACCACACGCATATCGAGAAGATACGCATTGCCAAGACAGTGACGCACAGCATCACATCGTCGAATGCCGACATCAACGCCAAGAACGGAATGATGAACACGGTATTAGGACTGCTTGCCAAAGGCGAAATCAACTGCGCCGGCGACGAAGTGGATCCAAACGGCGACCTGTTCAAGCCTGCCAAGCCTGCTACGGGCACAGCCAACACCGACTCACGTCCGGCACGCTCGGCAACCGAGACTCCGTCGGGCGTAATCCGCACCGAGGCAGAGAAGCAGAAAGCCGACGAAGAGGCACGCAAGAAGCGCGAGGAGGAGGAGAAGGCCGAACGCGCCAGAGCCGAAGAAGAGGCCAAGAAACGTGCCGAGGAGAAGAGGAAGAACAACATCTGGAACAAGGCATACAGCGGACTGAAGAAATTCGGCAAGAAAATCATCGAAGACGAAGATTAGGCTATGTATGCGCTACGCTAATGTATAATTGACAAATGACAATGGATAACAAATAAAGCATATAGATTATGGCAGATTATAACAACATAGCAACTCCGTTGGACTTCGGCGACCCGGGTCAGGAGCACAGCATCATCAAGGTAATCGGAGTAGGCGGCGGCGGTGGCAATGCCGTTAACCACATGTATCGTGAGGGCATTCACGACGTAACATTCGTATTGTGCAACACCGACAATCAGGCACTCAACGACTCGCCAGTTCCCGTACATCTTCAGTTGGGCAAGGAGGGTCTCGGAGCCGGCAATAAGCCCGAGAAGGCACGTCAGGCAGCAGAGGAAAGCATCGACGACATCAAGAACATGCTCAGCGACGGCACTCGCATGACCTTCATCACCGCCGGCATGGGCGGCGGCACCGGCACCGGAGCCGCACCGGTTATAGCTCGCGTGAGCAAGGAGCTGGGCATACTGACTGTCGGCATCGTAACCATCCCCTTCCGCTTCGAAGGTGCGAAGAAAATCGACCAGGCGCTCGACGGTGTGGAAGAGATGTCGAAGCACGTAGATGCACTTCTCGTAATCAACAATGAGCGTCTGCGCGAGATCTATCCCGAGCTGTCGCTCATCGATGCTTTCGGCAAGGCCGACGACACACTGAGCGTAGCCGCAAAGTCGATAGCCGAGATTATCACCGTACACGGCCTTATCAATCTCGACTTCAACGATGTTAAGACAGTTCTCAAAGACGGCGGTGTAGCCATCATGTCAACAGGCTACGGCGAGGGCGAGGACCGCGTGAAGAAAGCCATCGACGATGCCCTCAACTCTCCGCTGCTCAACGACAACGATGTGTTCAACTCGAAGAAGATTCTGCTTTCTATCGCGTTCTCCTCGCAGAAGGAAGGCAAGGACAACTTCATGATGGAAGAGATGAACTACGTCAACGACTTCATGGACAAGTTCGGCGACTTCGAGATTAAGTGGGGAGTGGCCATCGACCCCGAGCTTGGCAAGAAGGTCAAGGTGACCATTCTCGCCACCGGCTTCGGCATCTCCAACGTTGACGGGATGTCAAACCACCTTGAGAAGATTGACCGCGAGAAAGCCAACCGCATGGCCGAGGAGCAGGAGAAGGCGGCAGCCCGCGAAGAGCGCCGCGGACGCTACTATGGCGACCCGGGTTCCAACCGTCGCTACAAGCGCCGCCCCCACATCTATCTGTTCCGTCCGGAAGACCTCGACAACGACGACATCATCTCAGCCGTGGAGTCAACGCCCACATACAAGCGCACACGCGAGATTCTCGACAGCATCAATAGTCAGGGCATTGACACGTCGGGCATCACCGACGACAATGCCAGCCACGACGACAACACCGTGCAGGGAGTGATAAGCTTCGCATAACCTATGCATGAGGGCGGACTGAAAAATGTCCGCCCTCATGCTTATTTATCCTCAAAGAGCTGTTTCACCACCGCGAGCGAACGCAACTCTGGGAAGTTCGGCACGTGCATCTTATAATAAGTCAGCAAAACGTCAACAATGCGGTTACGGTCGTCGCGGCTCATCCTAAACAGATGCATCGTGTCGTAGTTCATGCGCATCAGCGTTGAAATCCTTGCCGCATCAGCCGCTGCGATGAAGTCGCGGTGCAAGGGTACCGCCGACGTAAACTCAGCCGCCCTGATGTCGAACACATCACCCTCGCGATAACCCTCTATATTAGGCAGGAAACCGATGAATCGCGTAAGCCTCATCATGAACACAAGATGAAAGTTGGCATAGCTGCCCGGACAACCGTCGAGCCAGAGCATACTGGCTTCGACATAGTCGTAGAGATTCTGGTTCTGCTGCTCGCCGCGAGTAGAGGCCGACAGCACCTCAGCTATGAAGAACAGCAAGCTGAGCTTATACTGGTCGAACGGAATCGTGGCGTATGGATGCACAATCCTTACCTCGCGCAGCCTCTGCAGCTGCACCCTCTGCCGCAGGTCGCACTCTATCTCAAGCATCGTCAGCGGTTGGAAAAACTGCTTGCGTATCTTAGCCTTCGCCGAATGAGAGACGCTCACGATAAACTCCACCCGTCCATGCTCACGTGTAAGCATATCCACAATCATACGCTTTTCGCCATACTTCAGCGAATGAAGCACAATAGCCCTTGTCTTTGTCAACATCGCCGCAAAATTAGCCAATAAAAACCATAAAACGCATGTAAAAGAAGCATTATTTGCTTAAAAAAACTTAAATCAAACATAATTCTGCACTCCAGTCTCTTGACTCTCAACAAAATTTCGTACCTTTGCAGCGCAAAAATCGCAGACGGTCCCTTCGTCTATCGGCTAGGACGAGAGATTTTCATTCTCTAAAGAGGAGTTCGATTCTCCTAGGGACTACCACCTAAATCCTTCATCTGCGCAGCGATGCGCTACCCTTGGATAAGGGAAACGGTGACGGAGAGGCCGGCCGAAAGCCGGTTTTGCTTAGGGCAGTGTAACAACGCAAGACCCATGAGCTTTAGGGAAAGTTATTCAAGAGTTAAAAGTATTAAAGTTTAGAATTAAGAAAATGGCAAATCACAAGTCAAGTCTGAAGAGAATCCGTCAGACAAAGAAGAGAACCCTTCACAATCGTTATTATGCAAAGACCATGCGCAACGCAGTACGCAAGCTCCGCGCATTGGAAAACAAAGACGAGGCAGCAGCCCTCTACCCCAAAGTGCAGAAGATGCTCGACAAGCTGGCAAAGACCAACATCATCCACAAGAACAAGGCCTCAAACCTGAAGTCGAAGCTCTGCAAGCATATCGCCAAGCTCGCATAAGAACAACCCATCAAACAAACCCATAAGAGCCGTATTCTTGAATAAAGATACGGCTCTTCTTAATTCCGCCCGCCTTGAGACATCTGCCTACCATCATCCTCACCACCATCCTGTCGGCATTACTGCTTGCCGCCTGTTCCGACGACAAGGAGCTGCTTCAGCGCATAGCCCTTGCCGACAGCCTTCTGTACCA
>ODAI011090039.1_pt1 | contig 66840 bp, 57 predicted proteins | sample 1539321 | NCBI WGS metagenome assembly ODAI01 (sample SAMN02144231, study PRJEB22623) | gut metagenome | biome: sheep rumen | host: Ovis aries | place: New Zealand
CACGGATCACCGTTACGATGCTTCGCTTGATGCCGCGTGGATATTCAGGATTTTCTTCCTGCGTTATTTTTACTATATCCTCCATATCCTCGATGCCGGTCACATCTCCTGCTACCATAAAATAACCCCCGTCAGCCTGATGATATTTGGTGAAAAATTCAGGCTCATTGAGCACATCTAAAGTGGTATAGCCGATAACATTTACCAGAAAGACCAGTAAGCCCCCGATGATCGCAGCTGCTGTTCGGTTTGCAGTGACAAAGCATACAAACACTATCATAATGCCGATAAAGATGTAGGCTGTATATATAATCACAAGCGAAAGTACCATATAAGTCATTCTCTGCAAATAAGCTATATAATAGGCGACCAAAGGAACAGCTGTAAGACAGAACATGATAGTCGATATCAGAACTGTAATAAGCACTTCGGAAATATAAACGATATGCTTTTTGTGCCCTGAAGATATCTTGTTCCTTATTACTCCCGAACTGAATTCTGTGCCGATATTCATAACACATAAAATAGTATTTGCAATAATACTTAAAATAAAGTAAAAGTCATCAGGATGAAAGAAATCCACATTCTCGCTGGTATAAACAGACGTAATAATATACGTAATGCCGCAGATAAGTGATGCAGCAAAGCATAAATAAGTCAGCGGACGTTTAAGGTACCTGTGGATACCTGCACTTAACAAGTCAAGCATTTACAGCACCTCCCACCAATGACAGATAGAAGCTTTCAAGGCTCTCATCGTGTTCCTCAAAGGAAATAACTTCGCAGTTTTCATTTGCAAGGGCAAGTGTAAGCTGTGTGATGTTGGGTTTTGAGTAGATATCTGCATGGTTATCATCAATGATGCTGTATCCTATACCCATATCGTCAAGGACTTTTGCCAGTATCGATGTGCTGCTGACAGTCAGGCGCATACACTTGCGGCATACGGCGTTCAGTTCCTCGGCGCTCATTTCCCTGATGATCTTGCCGCTGTCGATAAAACCGTAATGTGTGGCAAGCTTTGCAAGCTCATCTAGGATATGGGATGAGATAAGCACTGTAATATTCTTCTCGCGGTTGAGTTTCAGTATAAGCTCTCTTATCTCCACGATGCCCTGTGGGTCAAGACCGTTTACAGGCTCGTCCAGCACAAGCAGATCGGGACTTCCGCAGAGGGCAACTGCGATGCCGAGTCGCTGACGCATACCCAGTGAGAAATGTTTCGCCTTTTTCTTTCCTGTATTTTCAAGTCCTACCAGCTTCAGGATATCCTCAAGACCGTCAAAACCCGAAATACCGAGGGTGCGGTACTGCTGTATGAGATTATCCTTTGCAGTCATATCAGGATAGATGGAAGGTGTTTCCACCACAGCACCCATACGTCTGCGCACTTTTGAAATTCTGCTGTCCGTATGTTTTGTACCATATAAAGTGTACTCACCGCTTGAAGGATCCTGCAAACCCGTTATCAATCTTATCAGCGTTGTTTTGCCTGCGCCGTTCTTGCCGACGAAACCGTATATCGAACCCTTAGGGACATTCATAGTCAGACCGTTCAGGATATGGTATCGGCGGTAAGATTTGCACAGACCGTTTGTTTTCAGAACATATTCCATAATGTGACCTCCTCACTTGTTTCTGAAAATATTATAAAATAGAAAAGTAAAGAAAACAGTGAAGAAAAAAGTGAAGAAATAGTCAAGATTTTTCGGTCAGCATAAACCCTATGCCCCATACCGAAGAAATATATTCCTTGCCTGTCAGTGCTTTCAGTTTTTTGCGCAGATTGTAGATATGGCTTTTCAGTGAATCTTCGGTACAGTCGGGCGTATCAAGGCTGATGCGGTCTAATATCGTCAGCTTTGCCACTACCTGATCGTGATTTGACATCAGCAGTTTAAGAATGGCATATTCCGTTCTTGTAAGTTTATTCTCGCTCCCTTTTGCTGAGATAGTATGTTTATCCATATCAAGTGTGATCTCATGATAAGTTAGAAATGATCTTTCGTCAGATCTTGCATTTTTACGAAGCTGTACCAGTATCCTTGCGAGAAGTTCGTTCATATCAAATGGCTTTGTGATATAATCTGCCGCACCGCCTATCAGCAGATCGACCTTGTTTGTCACATCGGCTTTTGCACTGACCACTATCACGGGTATATCCCCGATGCGAGGAAGAAGTTCTTCCCCTGAAAGCCCCGGCAGCATAAGGTCAAGCAGAATAAGATCGGGTCTGTAATTATTCAGAAGCAGCAGCGCCTCTGTACCGGAATAAGCACTTGTTACCGAATAGCCCTCGGACCGCAGTGCTTTGGATACGATATCGTTTATATGTGTATCATCATCTATTATAAGTATTTCTGACATAGTTTCACCTCGTGAGTCTGCTTGTTATATTATAGCATTTATTGTGGTATATTTCAAGTAGATATCGCATTCATATTAAAAGAAAACAACTATGATCTCATGGTCGAGGTCATAGCTGTTTTCTTGTTATAGCAAAATCATAGGATAATCACGCATTTTGATCATTCGTAAAGTGTTTTGGCAGATCCTCCCACTCATATCGGGTCATGGAGATACCATACACTTATATCATAGCTCCAGCAGCCTGTCCTCCAGGCGCTTGCATATAGTTTTCAGTGCTTTTATGCGGGCATATTTCTTGTCGTTGCCCTCGATTACAGTCCATGGCGCAAAATTCGTGGAAGTCAGCTCGACCATGCGGTCAACAGCCTTTTCGTACTCCTCCCACTTTTCGCGGTTACGCCAGTCCTCCTCGGTTATCTTCCACTGCTTTGAGGGCGTTTCCTCTCGCTCTTTGAAGCGGCGGTACTGCTCATCCTTATCAATGTTTATCCAGAATTTTATCACCACTCCGCCCCATTCGGTCAGCTGATGTTCAAACTCATTTATCTCCTGATAAGCCATGTCCACACGTTCCTGCGGTGTCAGCTTTTCTATCGGCTCTACCATGACCCTGCCGTACCAGGTGCGGTCAAATATAGTGAAATGACCGTCCTTTTCCAGCCTTGTCCAGAATCTCCACAGATAATGCCTTGCCAGTTCCGAAGGTTCCGGTGCTGCTATGGGCTTTACCTCATAGCCTCTGGGGTCAAGGGCATTAGCCACCCTCTTGATGTTGCCGCCCTTACCGGCCGCATCCCAGCCTTCATAGGCTATGACTACGGGTATCTTCTTCTGATAGCATCGGTTCTGCAGTTCAAACAGGCGGGTCTGATACTTCTCCAGCTTTGCAGCATACTCCTCCTCTGTCAGTGATTTGTCCATATTGACCTCGGAGAGCTTCTTGCCTTTAGTTAACTTGAACTCAGGCTTTTTGTAGTCGATGACAGGAAATTCAGGCTTATCGAAAAACTGCTCACCTTTTTCCTTAGCAGCACAAGCGCCCTTGATAGCGTTGGTCACCGTCATCATTATTGAGAACTGAGCCGTGATCTTATCGTTCGCCGCGATGATGTGCCACGGAGCAAAAGCAGTGTTCGTGCGCATAATGGTCTTGTCGTAGCGCTTGAAGAACTTTTCATAGTTCTCATTGTTTATTATATCCTGAGGATTCACACGCCAGCGGGTTATCTCTGAGGCTGAAAGCTTCTGCAGACGCTTCGACTGCTCGTTTTTGGAGATATGCAGGAAGAATTTTATGATAAGATAACCGTCATCCGCCAGCTGACGTTCAAAGGTGTTGATATCCTCTATCCTGTCTTTGTACTGAGATTTGCTTATCTCATCGAACATATATGCATTTACGGTATCGCGGTACCAGCTTCCGTCAAGTATCAGGAACTCCCCTGCTTTAGGCAGCCTTTCCCAGAAACGGTGCATCCACGGCTTGCGAAGCTCTGTTTCATTGGGTGTACGTATAGATTCAACATTATAGAATCTGGGATCCATGTACTTTATAAGCTTGGCTATCTGTGAACCCTTGCCTGCCGCAGACCAACCGTCGATCGTGATTATGACAGGTATCTTCGCTGCTTTCGCGGCGTTAGCCAGGTCTATAAGTTCTTCCCTCATGGCAGTAAGCTCATTCATGGCTTCTTCCTTGCCTGTCTTCTTTTGTTCGATGGTCCCAAGCATAAATCATTCGTCCCTTCTTATGATCTGTTATCAGTGCTTGACAGCTTCATAATGTCCCGGTCGTAAATAAGGTCGGGTCTGCAAAAGATCTTGTTCTCGGTCCAGCCGAACATTCTGCACAGCAGTTCGATAAAATTATCGTTTACCCTGTCATGAAGATGTTCAGCCTTTTCTAGCTGTTCTTTTACTTCTGAAAAATGCCTTGCCTTTCCGACAAGCTGGGTATCTGCCTTGTAGTACTCGATCTCAAGAATCATAACAAAGTCCTCCTATCGTTTCAAGCCGGTATTTGAACAATATACTCAGCACAGCACACGCCGCGCATGATACCTTTTCAGAGAATCGCTGTCAATAATATATTATATTTCACAAACTTTTAAAGCCACTGTATAAAAGCCGTCTTGTCATTTTTATTATACCCCGCACGTTCATAAAATCTCAGCGTGCTGTCCTTTTTTGAACCTGTCATCAGCATCATCTTATAGCAGTTTTCACGTACAGCTATATCCCTTGCAAAACCAAGGCAAGCACTCGCAAGACCTCTGCCGCGGTACTTTTCATCAGTGATAACATTTTCTACGAAAGCATAGGGTCGCATCCCATGGGTGAGATTCGGTATTATCACGCATACACATGAAGACACTATCTTTCCGTCTTCCTCACAAACGACGATATGATGATCGGGATCGTTAATGATCCGTTCCCACAATGCCATTACTGCTTCATCTTTTTCAGGAAAAGGATTATCATGCAGCTGCATATACAGCGTCATAAGACCATCAAGATCATCAGCCGTTATCTCTCTGACCAAGTCTTCACCCCACAGTTTGTTATAACGACAGCTCTTATACACAATATATTATACCTGATTCTATTTACAAAGTATATTGACATTTTATATAAAAAATCATCATAAATTTTGTTAACGTAAAATTAATTAGCAGAGAGCCACCCTCACCTGTATATATAATATAACAAAAAGACACCTCCGCCAAAGCAGAGATGCCTTTGATATATCACTGATAATAAGAATTTATGCCCAGATATTCCTCCAGACAAAGCCCCGAATCCGTGACCTCTCTTGCAAGGTCTTTTCCAAGATACCTTACGTGCCATGGTTCGTACATAAAGCCCGTGATATCTTCCTTGCCGTCGGGGTAGCGTATAATAAAGCCGTAATCGGCACAGTGCTGTTCTATCCACTGTGCTTCGGGGGTACCTATGAATGTCCTGCTGGCGCTGTTAAGATCCATAGAAAGACCCGTCTGATGTTCGGAGAAACCTGCCCTTGCCGAGAAGCGATCGACTTCCTCCTGTCCTCCACGGGTATTCACATAACCCCAGTATAGCTGATTCTGGTACCAGTAGCTCCTGTATCCCGAAACGATATAAAGGTTGATGCCGTCATTCCAGGCAGCAGCCTGCATCTCGGTGAATGCCCTCTCAGCATCGGGATCTAGTCCCGAACCGTAATTTTCGGGCAGACCATAGCTCTTGTTTACAACAAGTACACCGCCCACATAGGTAGCACCGTTTATCTTCTCGATCTTATAACCCCGTGAGCTTACCTGCTCACCGTTCTCGCCGTTATCGGTATTTCCATTTATATCAGGAATATCGGTATTCTGTACTTCTGTAACGTAATTATCCACGCTCTGAGGATCGACCTCGTTGCCCATAGCCTGATAATGTGAATAGGGATCATCTGCCTGTTCATTTATCTCCGTAAGGGTCATGCCCTCTGCAGGAGTATCCTGACCAAGCTGTATAGTAGCTGTATTTGAAACATCGCTCTCCGTCATGGGAGAATCAAGCACAGGTGCTTCAGTTGAAGATTGTCTATCCTCGGAAACTACCTTTACAGCTTCCTCCTTGACCTGCTCACGTGTTTCCACAACTATGAGAGGTACCTTGGTTTCTTTGGGCTGTTCAACAGAGTCGTTAACAGCATCGGGTTCTTCAAGACTGCCGCAGCCCGCAAGCATCATAGCCGCAGCACAGACAGCAGCCGACAGTTTTAATTTATTCATTTTATATGTCCTTCTTTATATTCATACGATCGTTCAGTAATATTACTGCAAATATAATTATACCATTTTTCAAAAGCTATTTCAATGGTCATTGTTCACTAGGCTTTTATGTTAATATCCTGTGATATGCATGATTCCCACAAAAACTAATGACCATTGGTCATCTTTCAAAAACCGCCATTTTTCGCGTTTTGGGGTGATTTTTGGGATAGCTGAGCTTATCTGTACAAAAATGATACCCCTTACAGATCAATGTGACCATAGGCATAATAACAGCATGATACAAAAAAAGCGAGAGCCTGTGCCCTCGCTTTATCAACAAATTTATCTTATACCCAGGAACTCCAGATACTGCTTATCAGGCATTACCGTTACAGATGTCTTCTTCTGTTCGGAAGTAGGAGAAAGCCTGTAAAGCACTACAAGCGTGCCGTCCTCGTCTATAGACCAGCCCACATCAGGTACAACACCTCTTATACCCTTGTTGGATATAGTCTTCTTTATACCCTTTTGCTTCAGTGTGAAGAATCTCAATTCTTTATCCTGACCATGGGGTACCACGCAGATATTTACGCCGCCCTTATCGCTGTTCTGTACATCGTAGATAATGATCCTGTATTTACCATTAGGTGAAAGCACATTATCATCACGGGTAACGTCACATATCTTTGTGAATTCACTGCTGTAGAATTTATACACATCGCTGTTGCGGTCAAGATTAGCATTGAGCTCGGTATACGTGGATGTACCGCCGAAAAGCAGCCTGAACACGAAAAACACCACAAGACCCAGTACATACATCAGCAGATATATCGTACCCATGACCACCTTGGCAGTCTCATGTGTACCAGCCACAAAGAACATGACTAACGCCATTACCAGGGGCGGGATAATAAGTATCCAGTCGTACATATTGAAAAGCATAAGGAGGAACACCACTAACGGCAGGACCATGCTCATTATCTTCGTGACGATTACATCTCGCGAATATATCATCAGCACAAGAAAAATAACACTTGCCGCTACGTATAAAGTAAAGAAGGATTGTTCCTGTCCTTCAGTAAACTCCAGATCATAGAGAAATGTTGCACCGGTCAGCATACAAATTACGGCAAAATATACCAGATTGAATACACCGACCGCCCTCTTGACCCAGACGTTTGATAAAAGTTCTTTCATCTTACCAAAATTCCTCCCAGCCATCGTTTTGCAGTCATAAAAGGTGCCGTGTATTATTTTTATCGGCACCACACTATATTATTTTACACCAATTCAAGCAAAAAATCAAGAGATTTGAAAAAATTCGTAGATTTGCATAAGCACAGACTAATTCAAACCGCTTATGAACATACTCAGTTCACGATGATCTGCTCATCACCACTCAGCCCTGATATTACTTCAACATCTCCGTTATCTTCTATGCCCAGTTCAACGTCCTGCTCCACCTTCACACCGTCAATCAGCAGGTACACGAAATTCCTGCCGCCAAGCTCTTTCACTGCCTTTTTTGGGATGACCACACTGTCAAGGCGTGAGTAAATATCGAACACCACAGTGATATCACCGAAATCAAGCAGCTCATCAGGATCATCAGGTGTTATGACGTAGGTATACTTTGAATAATCACCGCTGTCCTTAAAGACTATATCCGTAACAGTGCCGCCGGATACGTTCGCACCCTGCTGCAGCTTGACCGCAGTGCCAAAATTAACGTTTGAAAGCTTATTATCGAAGACCTCAACACACAGGTAACGTTCATCCTTGTCTGTCGCATAACCGAATACCGCACCCTCATTTACACGGCTGTTAACATTGTATGGATTCCAGCCGGGCTGCTCAATGGTGAATTCACCGTCACAGGGAGCATAGACACTGTAATCATCAAGACTTCCCTTCAGGCGGTCAAAACGCATCTGCTCGATCTGAACATCATACTGCGCCATAGTTATCTGATCTGCATCAGCATTATTCTGATAGAGGGTATCCACAGTAGACTTCACCTGATCGAGCCTTATCTGCTCCTTCTCTATCTCCTCAAGGACATCATCGGTATAAAGGGTACACAGAAGCTGCCCTTTTTTGACTTCACACGGCGCTTCCACATCAATGGACTTTATCTGCCCGGATACAGTAAATTTAACCTTCTTTGAGTAAGGATACCCATAGGAACCCGGCTGTTCGTATTTCTGCGAGATATCACGTATCTCGGCATTAACAGTCTTGTAGGTCACCGATCTGGTTTCAAGTATAGGTACAGCTATCTCGTCCTGTGATTTTTTCTTGCCGCATCCCGTAAATACTGTTACAGCAGCGCAGAAAGCGACTAAGATCAAGCATTTAGAATTTTTCATATATTTCCCTTTCGCGTCAGAGAAAACGAAGATCTTAACTTAATTATTATAGCATTTTCAAGCCGTTTTTACAATGACCCATACAAAAATCATCGCACTGCACAACAGCGCCTGTGCTTTTTTGTCATACTTGTCCATTGGCAGCATCTATAAGCTGCGAAATGATGCCGTTGGATACGAGAAATCCCTTCGGAGTGAGCCGCAGTACGCCGTTTTCAAAAACTGCCAGCCCATGACGTGCATATTCCTTTGCAAGTACCGAAAAGCGATCTGCGGAGGTACTGCCGAAGTACACTGCGATCCTATCAAGCATTATGCCTTTACACAGCCTCAAACCCAGCAGTATATACTCCTCGCCCCTGTCAACCGACTGCTCGGCAACTTCACGCGGCTGAAGCGGTGCGTTTATAAAAGCCTCAGTATCAGGCGGACAAAAGTATCTGACACCATCAAAGAACGAATGGGCTGCCGCCCCGAATCCGAGATAATCTTCACCTGTCCAGTACTTGTTGTTGTGCCTTGACTCATATCCTTCCATACAGAAATTGGATATCTCATACTGTCTGAACCCATGTTTTTCAAAGCTCTCAACAGCAGTAAGATAAAGGTCACTCATCAGATCATCATCAGCTATCAAGCTTTTTGTCTTGTCATTATCAAAAGCTGTGCCTTCCTCTATTTTGAGCATATATGAAGATATATGTCTGACCGGCATAGCACAGATGCTGTCAATGGTCTTTTTAAGACTTTCCGTATCCTCACCTACAGCACCAAGCATGATATCAGCTGAAATGTTTTCAAAGCCAGCATTCACAGCGTTTTCCACAGCTTCAACAGCTTTGCCGTAATCATGCAGTCTTCCCAGAAATCCCAGCCTTTTGTCATCCGCAGACTGTATCCCGAAGGATATCCTGTTCACTCCGGCAGCACGATATCCTCGCAGTTTTTCTTCATCAACGCTGCACGGATTGGCTTCAAGAGTTATCTCTGCATTATCAAGTAAAAACACTTTACAACATTCATTGACTATCATCTCAACTTGTTTTGTGTCAAGCAGTGAAGGAGTACCGCCTCCGAAATATAACGTATCAGCGCTTATGCCCCTTTCCTGATAAGCTGCTATGTTCCTGCAGATCGCCTCAACATACCGCGATGCTGTCTCTGAATCATAGGGCTTTGAATAAAAGCTGCAATAGGGACATTTACGCAGGCAGAAAGGCACATGGACATATATGCCTGTCACTGTCCGTCCTCCTTATCATTAAAGGCATTCTCGATATACTCGCCGGCTTTTTCGCTGTTGCTCCTGAATTTCTCTATTGCCTTGCGCATAGCGAACCTTCCTGCCCATATAAGGTACATTCCCAGAAACAGCAAAAAGCAGACACCTATGTAGTTAAGCTTTGCTTTGATATCCAGCTGAAAGTATACCGACCTGTTTATAAGCATCTTCATCACCACAGGATGTATGGCAAGCGCACATATAAACCCGAATACTCCGCTGTACGCGATGTTGCAGGTTATCCCGATCAGCGCCTCTTTGAATGTCAATGAAGAAAATTTGACGCCAACAAATATCACCCAGCATATCACGAAAAACATCCCCACGGATGTAGATACATTCGCGTAAATCTCATAAAACAACGGCAGCTGCACCGCCCCTGCCAGTCCGAAGCCGATAGCCAGCTTCATAGATCTCCTAAGATCAAGCATTTTATCCCTCTTTTGTTCTTTATCTGTCAATATATATTACTTTACAATGTAAATCCATTTACTCCGATCATTCCTAAAAATGCATACAGGATCATCACAAATGAAACTCCGCTCAGCACTATGCCCATTATCGAGCTTATCCTCGCGTTGCCGTCAAAGACCTTTCCGCGCTTTTCATCCAGCATCAGACGGCACTCACGCCCCTCTGTATACAGACGGTCTTTCATAACTATCTCACAAGGAAAAACATTTCTGTATTTCTCACCGTCTATCTCGTATACAGGCACACTGTAACCTAACTTTGGTTCTTTCTCGACGTCAGCAAGTCTTCCTGTGCATTTTCTGCAGCGTGTCAGCCTGAATATGCACCATCCGAAAAACAGGAACAGCACAAGCATCATAAGGCATAAAAGTCCCATAAATCCTGCGATAAGCACCTCTGCGGTAACTCCCAGAATTATCAGCAGCACCGCAACGATAACTATAACTATCAAAGCTTCCACTGCGATGCGCCTCCTTTAGTCGTCCAGCTTCAGTACGCTCATGAAAGCTTCCTGGGGAACAGATACAGTACCCAGCTGACGCATCCTCTTCTTACCTTCTTTCTGCTTTTCGAGCAGCTTCTTCTTACGTGTGATATCACCGCCGTAGCACTTTGCAAGAACGTCTTTTCTGAGCGCCTTGATAGTTTCACGCGCGATTATCTTTCCGCCTATGGCAGCCTGTACGGGCACCTCAAACATCTGACGTGGAATATTCTCCTTCAGCTTTTCGGTAAGTCTTCTGCCGCGGGCATAAGCCTTATCTTCATGTACGATGAATGAAAGTGCATCCACGATCTCTCCATTCAGCAGAACATCCAGCTTCACAAGCTTTGAGGGCGCATAGCCCTTGAGTTCATAGTCAAATGATGCATAGCCTCTTGTACGGGATTTCAGTGCATCGAAGAAATCGTACACTATCTCATTCAGCGGCAGTACGTAATGCAGGTCAACACGGTTCTCGTCGATGTACTGCATATCCACGAATGTACCTCTCCTGTCCTGACAGAGTTCCATTATATTGCCAACAAACTCCGATGGGGTATAGATATGCGCGTTGACAACAGGTTCTTCCGCCGAGGATATAGTACCGGGATCCGGGAAATTCGTGGGGTTGTCGATATACTTTGTTTCACCGCTGGTCATAGTTACTTTATATATAACCGAGGGTGCAGTTGTGATAAGATCGAGATTGTACTCGCGTTCAAGACGCTCCTGAATGATCTCCATGTGAAGAAGTCCGAGGAAACCGCAGCGGAATCCGAAGCCCAGTGCGATAGATGTTTCGGGTTCGAATGAAAGTGAAGCATCATTGAGCATCAGCTTTTCCAGTGCATCACGGAGATCGCCGTACTTAGCGCCGTCCGCAGGATAGATACCGCTGAATACCATTGGATTGACCTTTTTGTAACCAGGCAGTGATTCAGCGCAGGGGGTCTCCGCATTTGTGACAGTATCACCAACACGGGTATCGCCTATATCCTTTATTGAAGCGGTGATGTAGCCAACCTCACCTGCATGGAGCTCGCCTACAGGTACTAAGTCCTTAGCACCCATGTAGCCCACCTCAACGCTCTGGAACTCAGCCTTTGCAGCTATAAGACGGATAGTATCCCCCGCCTTGATATGTCCTTCCATAACGCGTACATAGATTATAACACCCTTGTAGGGATCATAGTAGCTGTCGAATATCAGCGCCTTCAGCGGAGCGTTGTCATCCCCCTTCGGAGAGGGTATATCTGTTACGATACGCTCCAGCACTTCCTTGATATTAGTACCCATTTTAGCTGAGATACGGGGTGCATCCATGGCAGGTATGCCTATAACGTTCTCCACCTCGTTGCAGGCGCGGTCGGGGTCTGCTGAAGGCAGGTCGATCTTGTTTATAACAGGCAGCACTTCCAGATCATGCTCGATAGCAAGATAGGTATTGGCAAGTGTCTGCGCCTCTATACCCTGTGAAGCGTCCACGATGAGCACAGCGCCCTCGCAGGCTGCAAGAGAACGGCTGACCTCATAGTTGAAGTCAACGTGACCGGGGGTGTCGATGAGGTTGAAGTAATAGTCCTCACCGTCATCAGCATGATAAGTCAGGCGGACTGCTCTCGCCTTGATAGTGATGCCGCGCTCACGCTCGATATCCATATTATCCAGCAGCTGATCTTCCATCTCACGCAGCTCAACAGTTTCGGTAAGCTCCAGTATACGGTCAGCGAGGGTAGATTTGCCGTGGTCTATATGAGCGATTATACAGAAATTACGTATTTTATCCTTTGGTGTCATAGGAACATTCCTTTCTTATGGCATAGATATCCATTCTGAATTATTTTATCATATTTGAAGTGCTATGTCAAGACCTGCACCCAACACATACACCCGTTATGTGCCCCTGTACCGCATAAATAAAACGTCAGACCTTTCGTAAAAGCCCACCCCGTAACTCACCTTCACGACAGTTGACACATAAACCGAAATGTGCTATAATATTAAAGTATATTTTCCCCGCTATGTCTGCTTGTGCAGATAACGGGTATTTCTGTAAAGGACTGATAACATGGATAATTTAGCTTTAGCTGATCTGCTGTTTCCAAACGTTTCCGGAACTATGGAAGATATGGAAGCAAAATTCCCGAAAAGAAACCTTCCCGACGGCGCCTGCGTCACAAGGATAGGTCCCTCCCCCACAGGTTTCGTTCACCTGGGCAATCTCTATAATGCTATTATAGCCGAAAGGATCGCACACCAGTCGGGTGGTGTTTTCTATCTCAGGATAGAGGATACCGACAACAAGCGTGAAGTAGAAGGCGCAGTTGAAACACTGATAAACGCTATGGAGTACTTCGGTGTTCACTTTGATGAGGGCGCCACCGCAGAGGGCGACAACGGAGCATACGGTCCCTACCGACAGCGTCAGCGTGCGGGTATATACCATGTTTTTGCAAAAAAACTCGTAAGCGAGGGCAAGGCTTACCCCTGCTTCCTTACTGAAGACGAGATACAGGCTATCCGTGACGAGCAGATGGCTAACAAGGAAGACCCCGGCATCTACGGCAAGTACGCCGAAAAGAGCAGAAGTCTTACAATTGATGAGATCAAGGCAAATATCGAAGCAGGCAAGCCCTGGGTGCTGAGATACAAGGGCGAAATGAACAACGAGAGGATAGTAGTTGAGGATGCTATCCGCGGCGAGATAGAAATGCCCCGCAATTTCGCTGACTTTGTTCTGTTAAAGAGCGACGGCATACCAACGTATCATTTCGCACACGTAGTTGACGACCACCTGATGCGCTCCACCCACGTTATCCGCGGTGAGGAGTGGATAAGCTCACTGCCCATGCACGTTGAGCTGTTCAAACAGCTGGGCTGGAAACAGCCTATCTACTGCCATACAGCTACTCTTATGAAGATAGATGTTTCCGAGGAAGACCCCGAGAAGCAGATAAAGAGAAAGCTTTCCAAGAGAAAAGACCCCGAGCTGGCACTGGCTTACTATCAGCAGGAGGGTATCTCAAACGATGTTGTATGGGAGTTCCTGCTGACACTGCTGAATTCAAACTACGAGGAATGGCGTGCGGCTAACCCAGATGCTTCGTATATGGACTTCCCTTACAGCATAAAGAAGATGTCAATATCTGGCGCACTTGTGGATATGGACAAGCTCCGCGATATCGCAAAGGACACTATCTCCCGCATGGACGCAGAGACAGTATACGCTAACTGGCTCTCATGGTGCGAGGAGTACAACAAGGACTTTGCAGAGCTTCTGAAAAAGTACCGAGACAGAACTATCGCTGCGCTGAACGTCGGCAAGAACGGCAAAAAGCCCCGTAAGGATATCGAGACATGGAAACAGGCTTGCGATTTCATGAGCTTCTATTATGATGAGACTTTCAAGCCCGAGGACGATATGGCTGAACAGGCTGACGAGGAGTCACGCAAGGCATTCTTCGCAAAGTACCTCGCAGGCTACGACCACAATGATGACAGCTCCGCATGGTTCGATAAGGTAAAGGCTATCACCGAGGAACTCGGTTTTGCAGTAAAACCCAAGGATTACAAGAAAGAGCCCGAGAAGTTCAAGGGCAGTATCGTGCATATCACAAATATGCTCCGTATCGCCCTGACAGGCAGAGCAAACGCTCCCGATATCCACGAAGTCAGCCATGTGCTGGGCGAGGATATCGTAAGGGCAAGACTGGAGAAGTGGGCATAAGATAATGAACAAAACAACTGTATTTGCTCTCATCTTATGTATTTCCTGACTGTTCTCTACTATCAAACTGACTGTTAACATTACTAGAGGAAAGATGATGCTTAACAGGGCGAAAAAGTCAGGTCAGATACCGTTAAAATGCAGAAGTGCCGTGTTTAAGGGGTGGGCATATATTTTTGCGATACTTCTTGATGGATATCTTTTACAATACTTTCTGAAATATATCATGATCATGTATCCACTGCGCGATAGGGCTGACCCGAAACGCTTTACTGCTGTTATGCTCGTATTGGGTACTGATGTTTTATGCATGGCGGTCAGCCTGATAATACATATCTTAGCGATATTCCTTGAAAAGTATGCGTACCTTACAAGTGACGGTCTTGTGTACTTTATGGGCTGCTTTAAATTTTCGGAATGCCGTTTCAACTGGGAAGCCGGTACACAGGGCATACTTTCGGATACGCTGCATGTCTACAAGAAAAACGACAGTATCCCTTTCACTGTAGTGTTCGGTGACAATAGCGAAGCCGCACACAGAATAACAGATGAAATGCATAATATCAATACTGCGGCTTTTGCAAATTATAAATATGATAATGTCCTTTAATAGGCAATAGATACGTGTACAAAAATACACCCTAATAATCAACGAAAGAGATGAATGATATGGCAAAGAATAAAGAAGGCGGAAAGCCTTTCGAGATACCGCGTCCGGAATTCCCCAAAAGAGCGGTAATTACGGGCGGTATGCCTTACGGCAACAAGGAACTCCACTTCGGACACGTTGGCGGAATGTTCGTGTTCGCAGATACCTTTGCAAGATTCCTGCGCGACAGGATAGGCAAGGAGAATGTACTTTTCGTGGGCGGTACTGACTGCTACGGCTCCCCTATCGCTGAGGGCTGGAGAAAGAAAGTCGCTGACGGCGAGTTTGAGGGCAGCCTTACAGACTTCGTACAGCGCAACCACGACAAACAGCAGAAAACTCTTGATGACTACGGCATCTCCCCCGATATCTTCGCGGCATCGGGTCTTGGCAGAAGCAAGGAGATACACGCCGAAGTCACCGACTGGTTCATAAATTCCCTGTACAAAAAGGGTCAGCTGAACAAGATAAGCACAATGCAGTTCTATGACGAAAAGGCAGGCTGTTTTCTCAACGGCAGACAGGTCATCGGCAAGTGCCCAATTGAAGGCTGTAACTCCGAAAAGGGCTACGCAGATGAGTGCGACCTCGGACATCAGTATATGCCCGAAAACCTCATCGACCCTGTCAGCACCCTGACAGGCGAAAAGCCCTCGATGCGCCCTGTTACCAACTGGTATTTCAAGCTGAGAGACTACGAGGAGCTTCTGAAGAACTGGATAGAGATGCTGAAAAAGCGCAAGGACGTTCGTCCCGTGGTATGCAAGACCATCGAGGAATTCTTAAAGCCCCCCGTTATCTACATCAAGCGCGAGTATGAAGAAAAGTATCTTTCACTGAAAGACCAGATGCCCGAGCACGAATACTTTGAGGAGCCTAAAAAGCCCTCTTTCACTGTACAGTTCAAAACTCTTTCTGACTGCGACGAGGCTGTAAAGGTGCTTGTAAACAACGGCATACGCTACCGTACAGGTAAGACTCTTGTTCCTTTCAGACTTACAGGCAATATCGAGTGGGGCGTTCCCGCACCTGTTATGGATAACGTTGAGGGTCTGACCGTATGGGTATGGCCTGAATCACTTTGGGCACCTATCTCATTCACACAGACACTTCTCGAACAGCGCGGCAGAAGCAGGGACGAATGGAAGGACTACTGGTGCAGCAAGGAAAGCGGCGTTTACCAGTTCATCGGACAGGACAATATATACTTCTACGGTATAGCAGAGCCCGCAATGTGGATGGCACAGCAGGAGTCCGCTGAAAAGACTGCCGACCCCGCTGAGGGCGAGATGCAGATGCCTACCATCATAGCAAACCACCACATTCTTTTCCTGGATAAAAAGGCTTCAAGCTCCGGTGCTGTAAAACCGCCTATGGCTGACGATCTGCTGAATCACTATACGCCTGAACAGCTTCGTATGCACTGGCTCGGTCTGGGACTTGGTCAGAGATCGGTAAGCTTCATGCCGAAGCCGTATAATCCCGATGCAAAGCCCGAGGATGCCGATCCCGTTGTAAAGGACGGTCTTCTGCTTTCAAACGTATACAACAGAATGGTACGTACAGCGTTCTATACCACACAGAAGCATTTTAACGGCATAATGCCCTCCAACACACCCAGCGAGAATATCCTCGCAGAGGGCAAAAAGGCAGTTCTCGATTACGAAAGACATATGTCGAAATTCGCATTCCACCAGTGCACCTACGTACTTGACAGCTACATCAGAAACGGAAGCAAGTACATGGCAAAGACCATAAAGGAAGATACTCCGGCAGAGGAACTTTCGCAGGCACTGGCAGACCTTTTCTACATGATAAAGATCGCCGCAGTGCTTCTGCATCCCATGGCACCCTTTGGTACCGAAAAGGTGCGTGAGTATCTGCAGGTCGGTGAGGAGCTTTGGAGCTGGGATAATATCTTTGAACCCCTGACATTCTTTGTCGGTGAGGGACATGAGCTGAAATTCCTGCCCCCGAGAACAGACTTCTTCACCCGTCACGAAAGCCAGTTTGAAACAGCTGAAAACTAATAAAACACAAGACCCGAACTATCCGACCAAGGACAGTTCGGGTCTTTATTTTCAGTAATGACAAAGCCATTCATTATCAGTTTTGTGAACTTTCTTTTTTGCGTTCATTGTCGTATACACGTTTGGCATAAACCATCATCACAACAAGCGCCGCTGTAAGATATGCCAGCATAAGGAGTATAGCCGCCATACCGCTGACAAATGCAGTTGATATCATAGTGCACACACCCACCAGCATCAGGCACACTCCGCCGAAGAAATTTGACTTCTGCCATGTGATATCGTTATAAAGCGTCCAGCTAAGCCGAAAACCGATAAGACCGTTGCGGCGGGTCTTTGAAATGCTGTTTCCTATGGGTATGAAGATCAAGCCAAATATAAAAGCATATATCCTCATATCATCTATCTGCATATTTGAAATACCGGCATTACTGTCAGCGCACATTTTTACCAGCATAACGATCTGCACCACACCCATTACACCCACTATCCAAGGCATCATCTTACGCAGTACTTTCGCATTCTGCTTTGAACGCTGTTTGGCGGCATCATCTTCGTATGAGGCGGTATCCATTCGTATAGAAACGAATTCTAAAATTGCAGCTAAAAACAGAATAATGATCGGATAGATGAAGCAGAAATTTCTGCTGCCCCAGCTATCAGCCTCCCCTGCCGCATTATAATGGACAGGCACTTTTTCAGGAAGAAAATTAACCGCTGCCGTTGTCGCCATCAGCGGGAACAGGGCGATCCCCCATGTCAGTTTTTTCATTTTTTTTACCTCCCATCATCTCGAACCAAAGAATAAGTTCCTCAAAGACCGAGGTGTTCAGCTCGTAATAAACGAAGTTCTTCTCTTTTGTTTCTGTAATAAGGTCTGCATTTTTCAGCTGTTTGAAGTGGTAGGACATAGTCGCACCCGTCATATCAAAATGTGCGCCTATATCCCCTGCGGACATCCTGCCGTCACGCAAAAGCACGAGTATCTCCCGCCGCACAGGGTCTGACAGAGCCTTAAAAGTTTCCTGAAATCCCATCCGACATCCTCCTTTCAGTAGTATTACTGTCCATTTTCTTGTACAGAAACTTATAGACAGGCACCGCGAACACAAGCATTTCAACGGTAAACATTATTTCAGTTACACCAAGACTGATGATCTTAGCATAGTATAACACAAATGAAAAATCGATCACGAAATGGATGAATACCGACAGAAAATACAAACCTATCTTACGTTCGCGTACAGCTGCAAAAACCATGACCGAAAACATGATATGCACGATCATAGCAGGGATACGCTCATATCCCATAAGCAACGCACGACCGATATCACTGCTCGTATACTTATCTATCTGCGTCAGCAGACTTTCTATCATGGTATCGTCAGCACCCTTAACCACACTTTCGATACCGCCTTTGTTTATCATCAAACACATGATGCCCAGAAAAGCGATCTGAAAACCGAGATATACAGCCTCAAATCCACCGTGACCGATACCGTAAGAAAGCACGTCCTGCTTATCATCATTCTTTTTAAGTACAGTTTTAAATGCAACTAACCTTCCTGTTTCCTCAAATATCCCTGCCGAGGCCGCAGCTATCATATAAAACAGCCATATATTCCCGTTTACAGCCCTTGATACTGAGTTATCTGCACCGATAACAGGAGTGAGAACAATCGCTTTTAGTACCACTGCAAACAGCAACCATACTGCCGCACCCACGATAACAGGCTTTATCTTGAATTTAACGAACTTCCTCATAACAAGAAAGATCACAACAGGTATCAATACCATCAGCACGCCGCTTAGTATTGTGAATAATATTGAATCCTTTGGATAGCAGATATCAGAATGATCCGCCAGCACCAGTACAGTATACACAATAGTTACCTCCCCCCGACCCAAGTTTTGTTCTAATGATCGTCTATATGATTTGAGATCTATCTAATTAGAATTTTCTCTAAATACAATATAGCACAATTCAGACAGTTTGTCAAGGGGTATTTAGAATTTTTTCTAAATTGCGAAAATACATATCTGCAAAGAGATAATGGCGTATTATTGCAAAGGTGTCAAAACATGAACCTAGATCATAGTATAGCATAACATCAAAGGAGAAGGAGCATACTATGACAGGTTTGATATGGGCAGCCTGCGGAACAGGCTTTACATTTTTTATGACCGCACTCGGTGCAGGGCTGGTGATATTCATGCACAGTGACGATTTTTCCGATAAGGTCAGGAAGGCATTTTTGGGATTTGCGGCAGGTGTGATGATCGCGGCTTCTGTATGGAGCCTGCTTATACCTGCCATAGAGGAATCGGAAAATTCAGGCAGATGCAGCTGGCTGCCTGCTGTCGGCGGTTTTGCTTTAGGGGTGGTTTTTCTTATGTCTATGGATATTATTCTGCCCTTGATATCAGAAAAAGCAGCAACAGCAAAACACGGTCATACAGCTATGCTGGTATTAGCCATAACACTGCACAACATACCCGAAGGTATGGCTGTGGGGATCGCTTTTGCGGCAGCCGCCCAAAGCACAGACACGGCACTTTTCGGTGCAGCAGCGGCGCTTGCAGTGGGTATGGGCATACAGAATTTTCCCGAAGGTGCTGCGATAGCAATCCCCCTGCGCCAGAATGGTATGAGCAGGATGAAAGCCTTTATATGCGGTGCAGCATCCGGTATAGTTGAACCTGTTTTCGGTATACTTACAGTATTCGCGGTAAACTCGGCACAGCTGATACTGCCATGGTTATTGTCCTTTGCTGCAGGGGCGATGATTTATGTTGTAGCTGATGAACTTATACCTGCGGCACATACAGATGACACCCGAACAGGGACCCTTAGCGTCATGGTCGGATTTCTGCTTATGATGGCTCTTGATACTGCACTGTAAAAAGACATAGAAAAAGCGGGGATGAACTCCCCACTGTAATTATATCTGTTTAAGAGAGTATACCTCTTTCCTTTTTAAGACGAAGCACACGCTCAAGACTTTCGTCGATTCGCTTCTCGGTCAAATCACCATTTTTAACGGCTTTTTCGATACCTTTAACAGCTGAATCAAGATCTTCGGGCATCAGCAGCAGATCTCCGCCTGCCTTCAATACAGCCACTGCTATCTCGTCGGAACTATAATAATTAGCCAAAGCACCCATAGCAAGTGCATCTGTAACAACAACACCGTCAAAACCAAGCTTTCCGCGAAGTTCATCGGTAATGATCGTTTTTGAGAGTGATGCAGGCTGGTTATCTATATTTACCATTGTGATATGTCCTACCATGACCATATCAGCACCTGCGGCTATACCGCTCTCAAACGCAAGATATTCGGCATTTTCCAGTTCATCAACTGTTTTGTAGCTGCTTGCCATACCCACATGGGAATCCTCAGCAGTATCACCGTGACCGGGGAAATGCTTCAGCGAACATACTACGCCGCCATCCTTGAAGCCCTTTACAGCACCGGCAACCAGTTCAGCTGCCTGCTGAAAGTCATCGCTGTAGGCACGGGTGCCTATAACGGTATTGTCAGGATTAGACCATGTATCCGCAACAGGTGCAAAATCAAGATTGAACCCAAGTCCTGCTATATCCGATGCTATGGTAAAAGCGTTGCTGTATGCAGTATCAGTACCCTTTTCGCGGTAATTATACATAGGCTTGAACGCGGTAGTACCCAGCTTATCAGCACATCTTGCAACGATGCCGCCCTCTTCGTCTACAGCAAAAAACAGGGGTATATCCGATACAACGCTGTTGCTTTCGGCTGTGGCAGAGATCATGGTTTTTGTCTGTTCGGTGTTCTCAAGATTCTGAGCAAAATATATAAGACCGCCAACAGGATATTCCTTCAGGGCATCAAGTGTAGCCGCACCCGATTCTGTCACAAGGTCATACCCCGTCAGACCTTCGGGAGTAACCACAAACAGCTGACATATCTTCTCATGCAGTGACATCTCCGACATCATTTTGGTTATCTCGTCTTTTTTGCCCGCGTTTTCATCAGCCGTTGAAGAAGATGTATCTGCTGCAGAGGAAGCTATGTCCTTATCATCGGAAGACTTATCCTCAGTTTTATCGGGTTCTTCCGCATCTGTGGTATCATCATCCGTCTTATCAGCTTTTTTATCACTGCTTTGTTTTGAAGTATTATCAGATGTCTTGCTGTCTGCGGTCTCAGCAGGACGATTCTTAAAATAACCATTGATAACAAACGCACTCAGCGCACCTGTTATCACAAGCAGAATGATCAAATTACGTATAAGCGTTGTTTTGGCACTCGCCTTTTTCTTCAGCTTCGACATATTATCACTCCTATATACATTTTTGTAAAATATAATACAAAAAACAGTATACCACTATTTTCAGCGAATGTCAACAGCGGCTATTCTTGAAAGCATACCTTTAAAAACAAACACATAAAAATAACGTCCCGAGAAATTCACGGAACGTTATAACAAAAACGTTTAGTATCATCAATTCACAGACGGATGCGCTTTTTGACAGCTTCCGACAATGCAACTGCCAGACCAAGCTTCAGTATATCCCAGAATACAAAGGGGATAACGCATAATTTCAGAGCCTTTAAAATGTCCATACTGCCGCTGCTGTCAGTATATACCTTTACGAACCATATAGTACCAAAAGCATAACAAACTGCAAGACCTACTATCATGGAGATAACACTTACGATAATATTTTCGCTTATGAACTTTTCAGCCAGCAGGTAAATAACAGGCAATATCAGAAAACCAAGTATATATCCGCCCGTTGCACCGAACAGTACCCCGATGCCGCCTTTAAATCCTGAAAATACAGGTATTCCCACAGCACCCAGCATAATATACACCAGTACCGCGAAAAATCCGCGCTTGCCGCCAAGCATAGATACAGCGCAGAATATGGCAAAAGTCTGCATCGTAAAAGGCACTGCCATAGGTATCGATATCCACGAACATACAACTATCAGTACTGCAAACATCGCTGTTAGAGCCATATCTTTTACTGACATGAACGGGTCGTTATGTTTTGTTTTACTTAATGTATTAGCTGTCATATTGTATACCTCTTTTCATTCACTGGTATACATTATAACATCACTCAGACTATTTGTCAACCTATTTTATAAAAAAGTATACAAATTTTCATTATTTATGAAAAAATGCCGAGTATATCAGGAAAACAGCGCCTGCACCGAGCAGCATATACAGCAATACCATTACATACAATCGCATACCGCGGTTTTCCTTTTCTTCGACAGGCAAGCTTTCCTGCTGCGGTCGCAGCGGTTCGTTTGCAAGCTTTTCCGGCACGTCCGAACGTTTATTATCGTCGTCTGTTCGCTCTGCGGGCGATACATAACATTCCTCATACTGCGGCGGCACGCTGTCAACAGGTATCTGACTCAGCACTCTGTAGACCTCGTCCATATCATTATATCTGCTCTCGGGATGAGCCATGCAGCACTGCATTATAAATCTTCCAAGTTCCGCAGGTGCACCTGAAGGCGGATCAAACGGGATGCCGTCAAGACGCTTTTTTACAGCAATTTCAGGATCCTCACCTGCTTTTTGCAGCGGCAGAAGACCTCCGTTGAAAAGCTGATAAAGCATCAGCCCGTATGAGAATATGTCCGCTTTGTAAGGATCAAAATTATCCGATAAAGATTCGGGTGCTGAATATGTCGGGTCGGAAAGGGCGGGAAGATAGGTGCATGGTGCATCAAGGCAGAAATGCCCTTCGCTGTCAACACGGAGATTTTTTGGACAAATATCCCCGAAGGTAAAGCCTCTGCGATGTGCGTTACGTATGCCGCGGCAGATGTTATCCGCCAGCTTCCGGGCTGTAACATAAGGCATCTGACTATTATTATCAAGCGGACGATAGTCATCTGTCTGCACAAGTATATCCGCTGCCACAGGCGGTGCGCCAACATTTTCAAGATTCTTAACTGTAAAGTTACGCGCACTGACAAGGAAAGCCTCCCCTGCCAGCGGAAGTCGGGCGTTTATCCTGTTTATGGCAGAAGCTGTCAGTTCGGATAGAGGTCTGCCGCAGGAGGTACTGTCAACGGTAAGCACCCTGACAGCGCTTTTGCGCCCGTTTTTGTCTTTCAGCGAGAACATTGACCCCAGGTCGTCCTCCCACATAAAGCTGTCAACGAACCATTCGTCCCAGAGGGGTTCGTATACTGACATTCTCCTCTCAAGGCTCTTATCCAAACCAATACCTCCTTCCTACTGACCGGTAATGTACAAACGCAGCGCTCGATACGATCAATTGCCCAGATGCATAACGTTCAAAAGCAGCACCCAACTGAGTCCGTAGTAAGTCACCACAGCCACAAGGTCATTTACGGTGGTTATCAGGGGACCCGAAGCAACTGCAGGGTCAACTTTTATCTTCTTGAAAAACAGGGGTATTATAGTACCCACCGCACTTGAAATCAGCATAGCCAGCATAAGCGAAACGCCTATACAGCCCGATACCGCAAAGGAAAAACCTGCTGTGCGGTGCTTGAAAAACATGATATACAGTCCCACCATGGCAAATGACATAAGCCCGAGAAGTATACCGTTTGAAAGACCCACGCGGGTCTCCTTTGCCACTAGATGCATCTTCTGCCTGAATGTCAGGTTCTCGTCCGTAAGCACTCGGATAGTGACCGCAAGCGACTGTGTGCCAACGTTACCAGCCATGTCCAGTATGAGGGACTGGAATGCCATTATAAGCGTCAGCTGTGATATGACCTTTTCAAATACGCCTACTACACCGGATACTACCAGACCCAGACCAAGCAGTACCAGCAGCCACGGCAGACGCTTTTTCATACTCTGAAGCAGTGGTTCCTGCAAATCTTCCTCCGCTGTCAGACCTGCAAACATGACATAGTCTTCGCCCATCTCATCATCAACGACTTCGATAAGGCTTTTAGCTGTGATAACGCCAAGCAGCCTGCTGCTGTTATCAAGCACAGGTATAAGATCCTCGGAGTAATCCTTCAGCTTTTCGATACACTCATCTATCTCCTCGTTAGCGTAAACATAGGGGAAAGATGTCATTATAAGGCTCTCCAGCGAACGTGTGCTGCGGGCTGTGATAAGTTCTTTAAGGTCGATAGCACCGTAAAACTCATCATTATCGTCAACTACGAATATAGTCGTGATATTATCGTTATCCTCAGCCTGACGAACGAGTTCGCTCATCGCCTGTTTTATGGTAAGATCTTCCTTGATGATTATGCAGTTCGTGGTCATCTTACTGCCTATCTCATCTTCATCAAAACTGGCGATAAGGCGTATCTCTTTCCTGACCTCAGCTGAGAGTGCATCTATTATCAGTCCGCGCTTTTCACGTTCTATCTCGCGCAGAACATTTACGGCTGTGTCAGTTTCCATAAGGCTTACTACAGCAGCAGCCTTGTTCAGGTCCATCTCATTAAGATAGATACCTGCATCGTCCTCATCAAGGTATTCAAAAGCCTCAGCCAGCATATCACCGTTACACACGCGGTAAAGCTTCTGTCTTTCCTGTTTTGAGAGATCAGCCATCACCCCGGCGATATCGTTGCCGTGGTAGTCTTCCAGTTTTTTCAGCATTACACGCGGAGAATCGTTGCTGCGTATAACGCTTATTATTTCGCCCTCGTAGTCGGGCTTGACCGCCATTTCGGCGGTATCGTCATCTGTTGTATTTTCTGTTAAATCCTTGATATCCTCAGTATTGTTTATGATATCTTCTGCCATAACCATAGCCCTCCGTTCATTTAAAATAATGACGCAAGGGGTTAAAAATGGGCATAAAAAATCCTCTGTTGACTTAAACGGGGTCAATCAGAGGCAGGTGGCATATATTCAGAAGATCGTCCGATAATGGGACACGATCACAGAAGACGACGAACCGATACAGTTAGCCGTCCGCAATATATAATGCCGCACAACTGCCCTTTTGACCCGCAACTGTCACCGTTAGTCACTTCTGTCCTCACCATCCTTTATGTATGGAATTTTTACTATATTATTATATCACATTGTGAAAGCAATGTCAATGACTGAACTATGAATTCATAAGATTTTATGGGCTTATATGTACTGCCGAACACCTCACCGACTCCTCTGCTGTATTTATTATATGCTAGGATATACATATTTTATTAGCAGATCATCAATTGACAAACCCCGCCCCCGGTGATATCATATTCATCAGTAAGTTATTCAGGATAACTGTTTACTATATTAAAGATAGGACTTAAATATCAAATGACTATTTACTTCACCATCAAAAAAATTTTTCACTTACAAAATGCCGTATTACAGGGCTTTTTGCAGCCGCAGAAGAAAAAAATAAAAAAATCTCAAAAAAGGTGAAACTATTTTTTTCAAATACCGGTCTATTATTACGAAAGGGGCAAGAACAAAGACCTTTCGTAAGGAGGTGTGATGCTTTGAGTAAAAATGATGTTTCATCGAAGTTTCAGAAGATCTACGATGACACCTATGACTACATATACCGTTACATCATGTCCAAGGCGGACACGCGCGAGAATGCTGAGGATCTGATCCAGAACGTTTATCTCACATTTTACAGAAAAATGCTGAGCGGCGCAACGGTGCTCAATCCAAAGCACTATCTTCTGAGAATAGCAAAAAATGATCTGGCAGATCATTACGGTTCTGCGGCAGAAAGAAGGAACAGGATAACCGTCGAGAATATAGACGACCACTTTGATATTCCCGATGAGGATGCCCTAACCACACTTGAGCAGACCGAATGCACCGCCTATGAAGAGGTGATGGAGCAACTAAAAAGATCAGACATTACAGCATTCAACATTTTCATGCTGCATTTCGGACAAGGGCTTACTTTAAAGGAGACAGCAAAAGCGTTAAGCATGGAAGAATCAACAGTAAAGACAAAGATGTACCGAATGCTGAAAAAACTGCAAAAAACAGTAAAGGAGGACGATGGTAATGCGTTATTCCGACGTAGCGGAAAAGTATTATAAAGATACAAAGAACAGAATACTTCAGAACGTTCTTGCGGCGGAAGAAAACGGCAGCGAACGTTCCCAAGATATTATTATCGGAGATACAGAGGACAAGGAGAGAATAATAATGACTAACTGTGAAGTAAGAAAGAGTACAGCAAAGATCAGAAACAACAAAGGTATGATAGCAGCAGCTTGTGCTATCGTAATGATAGGCAGCGGTGCATTTGCAATGAATACTTTTAGATCCGCTGACACCAAAGGCGTATCATCAAGACCCGACAATATGAAAGAAGTTGTTGCTACAACATCCGATGAAGATTCCTCATACAATGAGCAGGAAGATGACACCGAAGCTGAAACTGATACCAAAACAGATGATGACACCAAGACAGAAGAAAAGAAAGAAGATATCAGCAGAGCAGAGGTAAAGGAGAAGAAAACGGATTCAAGTATAGCAGATGTCAAGGAGAAGACAACTGTCAACAACAGGACAGAAGTGAATGAGAACACTGCTGTCACTGCAGATAACAACGACAACAACACACAGACAAATGAGATAAGCGACGAAAACGACAGAGGACGTCATGCCGAGGCAGGCAAGGACTTTGAGGGGTACAGCGAAGAAGACAATAGAGAACTTCCCTATGATAATGTGGATATATATGTCAGCCCCGATCTGTCAGATCTTCTGGAAGATGCTACTACTGTATTTGACGGCACTATAACCAGTGTTGAATTATACGGCCGCACACGCGATGAACAGTTCAAGCCATTAAGTGAATATTCCGAGAGCGAGCTCGAAAACGTCGGAAGACTTTATTTCAGGTGCAAGGTAACAGCAGACGGTCAGGTTTTCAAAAACCCGGATTGGTGGCTTTTCAAGAATTTCAGATATTTGTCAGATCGTGATTATGACCACAGCACAAACACCATGATAGTGAACATACCCGTACCTAAGAAACCTACCGGTGCTGAGATTGAGGATATCTATGCTTCCAATGTAAATGAGATAAATGATCCCGATCTTTACAAAACAGGTGATAAACTGCTGATAGCTTATTGGTCCGATAGTTCCCATCTTACCTACAAATACGATTATGATGACCATCGCTACCACGAGTCGAGCTACTATGTTCCAAATTCAAGCATTGACGAAGATCTCGGCTATGAAAGCATGACAAACTATGCACTCCGTTCATTTATAGGTAACGATTCCTGGAGTGCTGAACGCTGGGTAAACTTCCTTGGAGAGAACTATACTATCAAAAATGAACCCAGCAGAAAGTATTCTTCAGGTCAGGTGCTCGATATTAGATACTCACTCCCCGATAACGGCTACGTTATTTATGTAGCAGAATAAACAAGCTTTATACATAATGCTCTTCTTTTAAATACTACCATACCTGACCCGCGTCGCTGATCGCAGCCGCGGGTCTTGTGTGGTATTTTTTTGTATCCGCCCGATGCGAACGCATAATTCTGCACTATACTTGTATGCCATTATCACGTATTGACTTTGATAGCATATTATGGTAAAATATCACCATCGAAATGAGGTGTTTGCATGAATATCAGAACCATACGTGCCTGTGAACTCTGGCAGAGAACAGGTGCTTACTACGTCCGCATACAGGGTATGTCAAAGCAGCACGGCATTACTCTCCGTCAGGAATTTGATGAACACGATACCCCCGATACGGATTATATACTCCTTACCGATGATGACTTCCCTGTTGCCACCTGCCGCTTTTATCCTTTGTCGGAGGATTCGGCTATGATAGGCAGAGTTGTTGTACTTCCCGAATACAGAGGAAAAGGTCTTGGCAGGATAGTCATGGACGAAGCCGAAAAATGGCTTTCGGAAAAAGGCTTCTCATCAGCCGTGATAGAAGCGCGGGATGTATGTGTCGGATTCTACCGTAAGCTGGGTTACAATATAACAGATGATACGCCCGTATACGGCGGAACATTTACCTGCATACGCATGGAAAAGAAACTCAATAAATTAAACTAAAAATTAACATGACCCTTTTTATTGCTCCCACACAAAGCAAACATAACAGACAAAAGTTTTAACAATACTTGACACGTCAACAGCAAAGTGCTATAATAGTTATATGAACACATTGAAAGTCACGGTATCTTCGCGTAACTTTTTTATCAAGGAGGACACAATGAAAAGCTTTATTTCCAATAAATTGATCACTTCATCTTTAGCTTTGATCATAGCTGCATCAGCACTTACCGCAGGCGGTCTTACAGGGATCACCGTTAATGCCTATTACAGCGAAAACGAACCTGTCGTCGGCTATAACGACGAGATACGCGCATACTCCTTTATAAATACCACAGGCTATGTTACTGCCAGACAGAACGGCAAGGAAATATACAACGGCGGAAAAGTTACTAATTTTCTACAACTTGAGCTGACAGCAAGATCTGCATTCACCTACAAGATAGGTAATACCATGTATGAATCACAATACGTTTCCTACGGCAATTATAAAGCTGTTTTCCGTCCCGACGATGATGTCACGGTGGATGTATTCCACCGAAAAGTTAAGCATGATGACGGTACAGGGAAGGATAGCAGTTATATATTCCTTGCTCCGGAATACTTCAACAAGCAAGGGGACTTTTACGTCGATAAGTCTATCACAGGCGGTATCTACGATATACAAAGAGATGGCAGCAAGATATCTTTCAAGACTATTCTGCCACAAAAAACCACTGCTGAAAACAACGGAAACAAGTCCGTCACAACAACAATGGATACCACAAACAATCAGCATACTATGACACTTCCCTCCGGCTTCGGTGATGATATCTACATTGTAAGAGCTTTCGTATCCGAAGGAAATGTCAATGAGACCGAACTGCCCATAATGCCCCTTGACGGTCCTGCGACAGTCATGCACACAGGATTCTCGGGCAAAGAGGAGGAAGTAGAACTGGGCAGCGGTTTTGCCGAGAGCGACAGGCTGATGTATGTTGACGGTTACTTTTCAAAGAGTGAGGTAATAGGTTTTCACCGTGACAGAAGCACAGGCACCGGCGCAGTTTCAGTGCGCCCGGGCACAAAATTCAGCGTATACAATATCTTTGGTGAAAGAGTGAAGGTCACAAAGCTTGGTTCATCCACCGATGACAGGGATAACTACTCATTCGAGGCATACGGCTCTATGAGTTACTATCTGGTGAAAGGATCTGCCGAGGAAAAATACAAGCCCCATACCCCCGGTGATATAAACCGCGACGGCAAGGTAAATATGATGGACGCAGTTCAGCTTGCCAAGTATATAAACGGCGGAAAAGCTGAAGTTGATCCGAGAGCGTGCGATACCAACGGTGACGGAAAGGTAGATAAGCTTGATGTTACAACACTTCAGCAGTACGTTCTTAAATTTAAAACCACTATATACTAACACAAAGAGGTCGGTTATCAGCCGACCTCTTTTTATGATCCTTTTAAATTCTCACACCATGATCAGGAAACAGGTATTATCGGAAGTTCGTACTCATCACGGCTCTCGGCATCATTTTCATAATTCCCAGCTAAGGTATGATCACCGTTCACAGGGACAGACGGATCTTCCCAGCCGGAATGCCCGGTTCCTGTCACCGCTTCATTAACGATAACAGGTATACCCGGATCATCGCTGATCTCTGATGATGAAGAAGTACTGTCTACAATGCTTTGCGTATCACTGTCGGCAGTTTCACTGTTCTCAGCTTCAACCGGATCTGTAGATACACCGCTATTGCTGTCATCAGTATTTGCGGCACTTTCTCCGTTACCGTTTTTGCAGCCGACTAATGTCATACAAACCACAGCCGCCATGATCAAGGCAGCAGCATAACTAAGTATTCTCATCAGCTTACACCTTGAAACATTTAAGTATATCCTTGATCTCACCGATGACAAATACTACATCTCCATCAGTGAACTTTGTATCAGCCATAGGTATAGATACCTCATCATCGCGTTTCAATGTAATGATATTTACATTGTATTTCTTACGGATATCTATCTGCATCAGTGACTTGCCGTACCACTCCTTCGGCACCACCATCTCATAGATAGAGTAGTTGCTGTCAAGCTGTATGAAATCGAGGATCGTGTCAGATGCATACTTTGTTGCAAAGCGTATAGCAGTCTGCTTTTCGGGGTAAGCGACTTCGTCAGCGCCTACCATTTTCAGGAACTTCATCTGAACATCGTTAGTCGCTCTCGCCATAACGAACTGTGCGCCAAGTTCCTTCAGTGTGCAGGTTGCTTCAAGAGAAGTCTGGAAAAGTCCGCCGACAGCTACGATGCAGACATCAAAATTGTTAACGCCCAGTGATTCCAGGGTTTCCTTGCTTGCACAGTCACCTATCCTGGCACTGGTAACATAAGGAAGTATCTCATTTATTCTATCCTCGTTGGTATCAACAACAAGTACATCACAGTTCAGGTCATTCATTCTTCTAGCGATAGTTCCGCCGAACTCACCGCAGCCAAGCACCAATACAGATTTCATTATAATATCTCCTTTCGATACAGCATAAGCTGTTTATGTAAAGACCGCTTTATCAGCCCACAGATATCTTTTCCATAGGCATTTTAACTTTGCTTGTTTCAGCAGATGACACTGCTGCATATATAAGTGTAAGTCCTCCCACACGTCCGAAGAACATGAGGAACATGAGTATCACGCGCGAAAGCATATGCAGGGACGGTGTGATACCAAGTGTAAGTCCAACAGTGCCTACAGCCGAACCTGTTTCAAACAGGCAGGTCAGCAAAGGCAGACCCTCAGCGCGGCTTATAACGATACCGCCTGTAATGAACAGTGTCAGGTACATAAAGAGTATAGCACCGGCGTTGCGCACAGCTTCATCGGGGATACGGCGCTTGAACGCCTGAACATCTGTACGTCTGCTGAAAACGGTAAGCGCTGTAAGGAACAGCACAGCAAAGGTAGCAGTTTTAAGGCCGCCCGCAGTTGATCCGGGAGAACCGCCGATTATCATAAGTATGATCATTATAAGAGTGCCCGATTCGTCCATTTGTGCAAGATCCTGACTGTTGAAGCCTGCCGTCCTGGCAGTAACAGACTGGAACAGCGATGACAGTATCCTGTCCTTGACACCCATATCCTCATATTCACAGAAGAAAAAGTATACTGCCGGAACAAATATAAGTATCAGCGATGTTGTCAGCACTACCTTGCTCTGAAGTGAATATTTAGAAAGTTTGAACTTATGTGCACCTACATCCCCCCATACCAGGAAACCTATACCGCCTAAGATTATAAGCAGCATGATGACAGCATTTACATAAGCGTTGCTGCTGTATGTAGTAAGCGACGAGAATGGCTCGCGCACACCCATAAGATCGAATCCTGCATTACAGAATGCAGATATTGAATGGAAAAGCGAATAGCCGATACCTTTCAGCACCCCGAAATCCTTGATAAAAACAGGCGAAAGCAGTGCCGCGCCGGTTAGTTCGATTATAGCTGAGGTCCTGAGTATAAAGCCTGTAAGCTTGACAATGCCACCGACCTGCGGAGCATTTATAGATTCCTGCATCGTGCTCCTCTGTGCTAGACCGATCTTTTTTCCTGAAACGGTCATTATCGCCAGACCTATGGTTATAACGCCCATACCGCCTATCTGGATAAGTGTTATTATAACACCTTTACCGAACAGTGACCAATACGTAGCGGTATCCTTTACGATGAGTCCTGTCACACAGGTAGCAGAAAGTGCTGTGAACATACAATCCGAGAATGGTGTCACAACTCTGCCCTTTGAAGATATAGGCAGCATCAGCAGCAGCGTTCCCAGAAGTATCAGCGCAGCAAAGCTGGATATGATTATCTGGAACGATGTGCGTCCCTTTCGTTTTTTCTTTGATATATCGTCCTGAAGTTTTCCTTTTACCTTATCCATAATACACCTCTGTTTACATACTGGATTGTATTATAACATATTTTTACGCAAATGTAAAGACATCGGATTCACAAAGTATATAACTATACAGCCGATATCATCTACAAATACTACAAGCCGCCGTCGTGATAATGACAGCGGCTTGTTTATACGCTTTAGTATTTACTTCTCGTTTTCTGCCATACGGGCCCTGATATAATCTGCCAGCATATCAGCAGTTTTGTCGATACCGAGCTTTGAGCTGTTCACTGAAAGATCATAAAGTCTTGAATCGCCCCACTTGCCCTGAACATGGTAATTGTGATAGCGCTTTCTCTTTTTGTCTTTCTTGAGTATGAACCTCTCGGCATCTTCACGGCTGAGTTCGTATACCTCCATTACACGCTCTATCTTCTTTTCCATATCGCCCAGAATGAACAGCGATACGAGCGCAGGATACTTTTTCAGCTTGGTTTCCGAGCATCTGCCGACTACAACAAAGGACTCACCGCTATTCGCCTTCTGGTCGATTATATCGAACTGCATCTCAGCGATGTTATCTTCAATGGAATTGCTGTAGCCCTTGACAGTTCTTGAAAGTATCTTTATCTTCGGGACTTCGTTATATTTCTCTACCTCTTCGGGAGTCATGCCCATTCTCTGGGCTATCTCGGTGATCAGATGGCGGTCATACAGGGGCAGACCGAACTTGTCTGCCAGCTGCTGGGCGATAACACGTCCGCCGCTGCCGAATTCACGTCCTATCGAAATAATGATCTGAGACATAAGATACCTCCTTGCTTATACATATCTGATAAACAGATAGATAGTTGACAGTGTCAATACAATTACAGTAGCAGGTGCCAGCTTTTTGCAGTAGCGTCCCCAGCTTATGGGGTGACCGTTCTTTGCTGCCACCGATGTGCCTACAACGTTTGCAGATGCGCCTATAGGTGTTGCACTTCCGCCTATGTCGGTACCTATAGCAAGTGCCCATGCAAGAGTGCTTATAGGTGTTCCCGATGCTGCTGAAAGGTTCTTGATGACGGGTACCATTGTTGCGGCAAATGGGATATTGTCCACAAATGCACTTGCAATAGCCGATACCCAGAGAATGATAGCTATCATCATCTTAATATCGCCGCCGCTGATATTCTCGATGAACTTTGCTATCTTATCGAGGATCTCTGTTTCCTCAAGACCGCTTACAACTATGAACAGTCCCACAAAGAACAGAAGTGTCTTGTAGTCAACTTTTTTCAGCAGTTCAAGTGCGTGCTTGCCTGCAGCGATCAGCGTAACTATTCCGATGAATGTACCTATAGTTGCAACTGTGAGGTGTGTAGTGCCGTGAGTTATGAGAAGCACTACAGCACAGCCGAATATTATGCTGCTGATTATGAAATCCTTTTTGTTGGTTATAGCCTCTGAGGGCTTGGGCAGCTTGGATATATCCACCTGTTCGCCGTTTTGGGTAACAAGTTCCTTCCTGAATGCAACATAAAGGAATATAACAGATACTGCAAGAGTTATAGCTGCCGCAAGACCTGTGTTCATCAGGAAATCAAAGAAAGAGAATCCCAGTGATGTACCGATTATGATATTCGGGGGATCTCCGCACATGGTAGCGCTGCCGCCAAGGTTAGCGCAGAAGATCTCTGAAAGGATCATAGGTACGGGATTGAATTTCAAAAGCTGTGCAAGTTCAACTGTTACAGCTGCCAGGAACATGATAACAGTGATACTGTCAATAAACATTGAAAGCACAGCCGCCATAATGGTGAATGTGATAAATACGGGTATTGTCCTGCATTTTACAAGGAATGCTATCTTCATACACAGCCAGCGGAAGAAACCCGCCTTTGCCATGCCCTCCACCATCAGCATCATTCCTCCGATGAAGATGATAGTCGCCCAGTTTATACCCGAGCTTTCGCTCTCTTCGACCTGATACCAGAAATCCTTGGTAAAAAAGTCCTTGAGCGCAAGTGTTCTCGCTATCGCAGAACCGCTTCTCATGCATAAGCCGAATACGACACCAAGAGTAAGCAGGCCGCTGCCGATAGTTACATACTGCCTTTCTATCTTGTCGAGTACTATCATTATGAACATACCGACGAAGATAATAACGGCAAATATTTGTGCTGCTGCCATTGATTGACCTCCTAAGCCGCGCTATATCGCAGCCGTATTTTTTCTCCGCACTGCCGGCAGGACATATTGTTATGACCATCCGCAGTGCCATATATACTTCACGGACCCGACAGCGCTTGTGACCGTCCCGGCCGTGTATATATCTATATATCCGGGAAATGAAGTATCCCGATATTTACAAAACAAAAGAACCACCGGATGTTCTGAAACAAACACACGGTAATTCTTACAATGTATGCTGTGAGCGTTCTGTCTTGTACATATACTGTTTGAAAACGGTTACACCACGCGTCAGAGATCCATCACCGCACGTAACTATTATACCACAGTCATTTGCACACAACAGAGTAATTATATCACAGTTAAACAAAGAAGTCAACGATATTATAATTTACATCTAAAATATTCAGTAAATGATAATAATTTAACATATATATTATTAATATAAAAAGCGGAGAACAAATCGCTCCCCGCTCATATACATATAACTCTCAGCCCAGCCCGTATACAGACATGGACATAAGTATACTGCCGACTACTGCCCGAAGTTCTGCGATGATATCGGGTGTATTATCGGTTATGTACTTCCAGTCGCCGTTGACAGCCGCTTCTTCAAGCTTTCCTGCATTTTCGCTGATCTCTATAGCGCCTACCGTCTTTGATGCGCTTTTCAGCGAATGTGCGTAAACTCTGTACTGCTCAATATTTCCACAGGCTACGCTTTCCTCAAGATGCCTTATCCTGTCATCGGAGCCTCCTGTAAATTCTGTCAGCATCTCGGCATAGAACTCAGTATCGTTCATGCAGTACTTCATACCAACTGCGGTATCAAGTCCGCCGGCTTCCAGCATAGACAGGAATCCGAACACAAGATCCTTTTCGGCATTCTGAGATTCCTCCACAGTAAGTCCGTCATCGCCCACATGATAGGTATCCGGATCCTCCCTCATGCTGTACTCGGTATCCTCGTCTATCATATCAAGCATTATCTGCGCAAACTTCGGATCAAACTGCGTACCCATATTATTCCGCAGTTCTCCCCTTATGTATTCCTGGGCAAAGACCTCGTGGTAGCTTCTTCTCGAACTCATTGCATCGTATGCATCGGCTACCGTGATGATGCGGACTTCCATAGGGATATCCTCACCTGTCAGTCCATCGGGATAGCCCTTGCCGTCGTATCTTTCGTGGTGCCATCTTGCTGCGACCGCAAGCTGCGGCATCTCAGATATATTTTTTAGTATATCATATCCTACCAGCGGATGCGTCTTGATTATATCGTATTCCTCGGGAGTAAGCTTGGTGGGCTTGTTTATAACGTAATCGGGCATACCTATCTTTCCCACGTCATGCAGAAGTCCCATCATATATATCTTTTCCTGTTCCTTTTCGGAAAGCCCCACACTCCTTGCGATCTCGCGGGAGTATTCAGCCACACGGGTGGAATGTCCGTTAGTGTACTTGTCCTTAGCATCCACAGCACCTGCAAGGGTCTGTACGACCTGCATAGAAAGCCTTTCGTTCTTGCGGTGCTCCTCAATAAAGCTTGCACTCAGCTTTTTAGCCTCACTTTTCAGATCACGCTGCAGCCTGTTCAGTTCAATGGTATTCTTGACCCTGAGAAGCAGCACTGATGCTACAAAGGGCTTCGCCACAAAATCTGCCGCACCTGCTGAAAGCGCCTTTGTCTCCGTTTCGGGATCACCGTCAGCTGTCAGTATTATAACAGGTATATCCCTGACTTCATGGTTGGATTTAAGCTTCTGAAGAGTTTCAAAACCATTGATACCTGTCATGTGGATATCAAGCAGCATAAGATCAGGCTTGTTGTTTTTTATATATTCAAGCAGCGCTTCACCACAGTCAAGACAAACCACCCGATAGCCGTAAAGACTGAGTATACGTTCTGCAATTTTCAGATTTCCTTTATCGTCATCAATAACAGCTATCGTGTAATGCTCCATATACCCACACTCCTTTATATCAAATCTCAGCCATTTTCAGGATATCCATAAGTTCAGCCGCGGCTACGGGCTTTATCAGAAAGCCCAGTGACCCCAGCTTTTGCGCCTTGTCACGCAGTTCATCATCGACAGTCCCCGACATAAGGCAGACCTTTGCACCGCTGATATCACTGTCATCACGTATTTCCTTCAGAACATCCATACCGTTCTCGCCCGGCATCTCAACATCAAGCAGCACAAGATCAGGAGCTTCACTTCTGAGCATAGCTATGCCCTGAGCCCCGCAAGATGCACCTGTACATTCATGTCCTGATTTTTTTAATATAAAACCGATCATCCTTATGACCATGCTGTCATCATCGACTACCAATATCCTTGCCATAATTTATTCTCCCGAAGAGGTAAGCGTCTTCTACCGCAGAATTATTTTATTGTATTGATTATATCATATTTTAGAAAAATAATCAATAGGTTATTCAGTTATCATTTTATGGTAAATATATTTCAATATATGAATATTTCTTATAAGTACAATGCCTTCATTCAGAAATCTTCCCTGCTGACATAAGTAAACTGCATATCCGAAAATGATATGCGCTGTACACCCATATCATCTTACTGAGCTCCTGTTTGCTCGGAACACGATCAATGACTTCCCCGCTCTTCTGTTCATCGGCAGGTTTGGTAAGGCACCTGAGTACATTCACATCATACTCTTTTATCGCATACTAAATATGTCCCGTAAGAAATACTATACGCACCTTGCGGATCAACCCTTTGAGAAGTTCACAGCCTGTTTTGTCATATGTGATCTTATTCATATCATATCTACTTTTATATTATATCACAATAAGCTTTAGGTTTCAATATCTACAGTAAATTTTTAATAGATTTTACGAATAATACAAAAAGCACATTTTTTGGTAAGTGATGAAATAAGCTTTCTATTGACAACAATTATAAAATCTGCTATAATAGTTTTAATATATAAATATATTTTTTATGTTAGGAGAATAATTAAAATGAGCGCAACTCTTGTAATAATGGCAGCCGGATTAGGCTCCCGATTCAAAGGCGGCATCAAACAGCTTGAGCCATTCGGCCCTAACGGTGAGATAATCATGGATTACTCTATCTTTGATGCTGTACGCGCCGGTTTCGATAAAGTTGTATTCATCATCAGACGCGATATACGCGAAGCTTTTGATGAGATGATAGGAAACCGCATAGGTGCGCAGGTCAAGGTGGACTATGTATATCAGGAACTTGACTGTCTTCCAGAGGGCTTCACCGTACCTGCTGACAGAGTAAAGCCCTGGGGTCACGGCCACGCGGTATGCTGCTGCAAGGGCATAGTTAATGAGCCCTTTGCCGTGATAAATGCTGACGATTTCTACGGCAGAGAAGCTTTTCAAAAGCTGCACGACTACCTCACACAGGAGCAGACAGGTGACAAGCTGAACATGACAATGGTCGGCTTTGTGCTCAAAAACACCCTGAGCGACAATGGCGCTGTTAACAGAGGTGTCTGCAAGGTCGATGAGAACAATATACTGATAGACGTTGAAGAAACTTACAATATACGCCGCGCACCGGATGGCAGAGTCCTTTCGGGCAAGGAGGAGACCAAGGAACTCAGCGAGGACAGCTATGTTTCAATGAATATGTGGGGATGTCCCAAAGGCTTTATCGATAAGCTGAACAAACGCTTTGAGGAATTCCTTGAAAAAAACAGCACCAGTCTGACCGCTGAATTCCTGCTTCCCGAGGGTATCGACCACATGATAAAACACGGCGAAGCTGACTGCAAGCTTCTTGAGAGCCGCGACAAGTGGTTCGGGGTCACCTATGCCGAGGACAAGCCTACCGTAAAAGCAGCGATAGCCGAACTTATCGCAGCAGGCGATTATCCTGAAAAGCTCTGGAAATAATCGGAAAATCACACATTATAAGAATAAGCACTTGCTTTAAGGGCAGTACTCATACGGAAGTTTTATGTTATCTATTGGGGAAAACCCTTTTAAAAAAGGGTTATTCCTAAGCGTCAGCTTCGCTGATGCTGAACCCCTTTCCGAAAACTTCTATTTCTTTTGGGCAGGTGGTAGCTATGTTTGCAAACATAGCTACCACCTGTCTTTTTCTGTCTTTATAAAAAAACTACCCCCTGTCCAAAAGAGTTAAAAGTCTGTTTGAATCTACAAAGGCAAAGCCTTTGCAGACGGGTTCGGGGGATAACTTTTCTTCAGAAAAGTTTCCCCCGATAAATAATATAAACTTCTATATGGACACTGCCCTTACGGTGAGTGCTTTTTTAAATAAAAAACACTTCTGCGTGGTACAGCAGAAGTGTCAGGTATTTATATATTATCCTGTGGAACGCTTATTTAAGAGAATTAAGCAGACCGTTGGAATTTATTATCTTGATAAGGAACTCGGGGAATGACTGACCCTGATAGCTCTCACCCTTTGTCTTGTTGGTGATAACGCCGCTGTCGAAGTCTATCTCAACCTCATCGCCTGCCTCGATCTTCTCGGATGCTTCTTCGCACTCGATTATCGGCAGACCTATATTTATAGCGTTCCTGTAGAATATCCTAGCAAAGCTCTTGGCAATAACGCAAGAGATACCGCTAGCCTTGATGGAAGCAGGAGCGTGCTCTCTTGATGAGCCGCAGCCGAAATTCGCCTTAGCCACCATTATGTCGCCTTTCTTTACATTCTTAGCAAAATCTATGTCGATATCCTCCATGCAGTGCTGAGCCAGCTCCTCCATGTTTGCAGTATTAAGATATCTTGCAGGGATTATAACGTCCGTATCAACGTTATCCCCATACTTATGTACTTTTCCGCAAGCCTTCATTCTATGAAAACTCCTTTCAACTTACTCGATATATCGGTCGGAATTAAAAACATTCTCGCCTGCTGCCTGCTTACGCAGTTCTTCATACACCTGTTCAAGGTACTGTGAATCCATCCTGTCCTTGGTACGGGTGATAAAATAGCAGACCTTTGCCTTTCCGAAAAATCCTTCTTTTACAAGACGGAAGCAGGATACACCATTTATCGAATCGGTATAAAAATTGTTGAAGCCCTTTTTATCAATTATAGCCTGCGTCTGCTCGATCGTGAAAACATTACCGGCTTTAAGCCCTTCAATAAAATCCATGATCTTCTCCCTGCGCTGAGCGTCAGTGAAAGAAGAACCGTATTTCTGTGTTATGATACCGGATACGGTATCATAAAAAATATCTACCAAATAGTTAGTCATATACCCGCCTCCTATCTGTTGAATCAAATTACACGAATCTAAATCCTTATCACATAACGTCAGAGGGCTGTGCTATACGTCCTGCAACTGCTGAAGCTGCAGCAACATAAGGTGAAGCCAGATAAACCTGTGACTCGATGTGACCCATTCTGCCGACGAAATTTCTGTTAGTTGTGGCAACTGCCTTTTCACCTGCTGCAAGTATGCCCATATGTCCGCCGAGGCAGGGGCCGCAGGTAGGTGCGGATACCGCACAGCCTGATTCGATGAATATCTCAAGAAGACCTTCCTTCATTGCAGTGAGATAGATGTGCTGTGTTGCAGGTATAACGATACATCTTACATGATCTGCTACCCTCTTGCCCTTGAGTATCTCAGCTGCAGCTCTCAGATCCTCGATCCTGCCGTTTGTACATGAACCGATGACCACCTGATCTATCTTGATATCGGGAATGTCATCAAATGTTCTTGCATTTTCGGGAAGATGAGGGAAAGCAACAGTTGGCTTGATCTGTGAAAGATCAATTGTATACTCCTCGTCATACTCCGCATCGGGATCAGCTTCGTATACCTTATACTCTCTGTCAGTTCTGCCCTTGAGGTATTCCTTGGTTACCTCATCAACAGCAAATATGCCGTTCTTGGCACCTGCTTCGATAGCCATATTAGCCATACAGAGTCTGTCCTCCATAGTCAGGTTCTTCAGACCCTCACCCATGAATTCCATAGAGCGGTAAAGTGCACCGTCAACACCGATCATACCGATGATATGCAGTATAACATCCTTGGCAGCACTGTACTTGGGCAGCTTGCCTACGATATTGAACTTGATGGCAGAAGGAACCTTGAACCAGGTCTTGCCTGCAGCCATGCCCGCACACATATCAGTAGAACCAACACCGGTAGAAAAAGCACCGAGTGCACCGTATGTACAGGTATGTGAGTCAGCACCGATAACTGCATCGCCGGGAACTACAAGTCCTTTTTCGGGAAGCAGTGCGTGCTCTATACCTACATTTCCCACATCGTAATAATGAGTGATATCATACTTCGACGCGAACTCACGGCACTGCTTGCACTGCTGTGCTGCCTTGATATCCTTGTTCGGCGTGAAGTGATCCATCACCATAGTGATCTTATCCTTATTGAAGATACCGTCAAAACCTGCCTTGTTGAACTCGTTGATAGCAACAGGTGTTGTAACATCGTTGCCAAGCACAAGATCGAGGTCAGCCATAATAAGCTGTCCTGCCTTGACCTCGTCGAGCCCTGCATGGGCAGCGAGTATCTTCTGTGTCATTGTCATTGCCATGATAGTGATCTACTCCTTACAAATACAATATTCTATACATTTATATTATAACTTATTTTTTCATAAAAGTAAAGTCATTAGTGCAGAAAATATAAATAAATTTTTTGAGTGTTTTTGTCAAATTAGTCAATTTTCAACAAATTCAGCTTAATTAATCTGTCGTGTTCATGCAACATATAAAATTTTAACAAGTTAATTTTTCCAAGTATCAAAACAATACTTCTGTGGATACTATTAATAAACTTCTGAAAGGAGAGATGATATGATAGGAAGATCACTTATGACAGGTATATCAGCAGGAGTTACTGCAGGCGCACTGGCATTTGAGATATCACGAAAGGCTCAGCGCAGCAAAAGAAAGTTCAAAGCACGCGCCGGTAAAGCACTCAAAAATATGAGCAGCTTTATAGATGACCTTTCTGATATCATGAGATGACAAGCCGGCTGCCGACCTATAAGGTTCGGCAGTTTTCGTTTTTGTACATATTATCGGACAGATTTTCGCCCCCTTTCAAAAATACACAGATTGACTTGTAAATAAAGCTTAAAATTTGTTAAAGATTTTTTCTTAGAATCCTAGGGCGATACTAGACAAATGAACTGTGTTTGTGGTATAATATCTTATGTAAAAAACAGAATAATGTCACATTATGATATGTAAAGGAAGGAAATTATAAAATGAGCGCAGATGCTGCAGGATACCGCAAAAAAGTCTCCTCTGCCGGGAGTAAGAAACGCGGCAGAAAAAAAGTAAAAAACCAATCTGTACTGATTTGCGGAACAGCCTTAGCTGCACTTATCGCAGCTGTCGGTCTGTCCTATGTTGCAGGCAGAGTATATTACGGAAACAGGTTCCTTGCTGATACTTACATCAATGGTATAGATGTAAGCGGAAAGACCTATGATGATGCTGTAAAAGCACTTAAAGCAGATAAGATCCCCGAGGAGCTGAAGATCACTACTATCGACAAAAAAAACATAGTACTCTCCCCTGCCGATTTCGGTTACAAGCGTAATGCAAAAGATGAGATAAAAAAGCTTTACGACAAAGTAAACCACGGCACATGGTTCTCGGGATACGCAGGAAGAACGGATTACACTTTTACAGATGAATCTACCTACGATAACGATAAGCTGAAAGCTCTGCTTGACAAGCAGGACTGGGGCAGTGAAGAGACCAAGGATGCTTCACTTGAACTGACCGATAATGGCTACGAGATAAAGAAAGAAGTTCAAGGCAATAAGGTCACAAATATGGACAAACTGGATGAAGCTGTTGTCGATGCCCTCACCAAAGGTGAATTTGAGGTTAAGCTGAGCAGTGGTACAGGCTGTTATGATGTGCCCCAGATAACTTCTGATACTTTCAAGGACCAGTGTGAGGCGCTGAACAAAGTATTCAATATGTCCATAACATACGATTTTGATTATACCACTGAAACTATCACAGGCAAGACCCTCCTCTCACTTATTGATATGGATGATATGGGCAACTACGTTGTAAACAGAGATGCTGTTGAGAAGTATGTTGAAGGTCTAGCCAAGAAATATGATACCCGATATGCAACCAGGACCTTCAAATCGACACTTCAGGGCAAGGTCAAGGTCGAGCCGAGCGAGGACGGTGTTTACGGCTGGTGGATCTGGCAGGATCCTACCGTTGAACAGCTGGAGCATCTGCTGGAAGAAGGCAAGAGCGTAGAATCCATAGATCCAATCTACGTCAACGATGGTTATTTCGAGTACACAGGTGTTGAATCTGCAAGAACTGCCAAGGACGATATCGGTAAAACATACATCGAAGTTGACCTCACCAATCAGCAGATGTGGTATTACAAAAACGGCAAGAAAAAATACACCTGCTATATCGTATCAGGTCAGACGACCTCAGCTGCAAGAACTACTCTTGAAGGCGTATACAAGCTTTGGTCAAAAGAGACCAACAAGCGCATGAAAGACAGAAACGCTGACGGAGAAGAATGGGATACCACCTGCAATTACTGGAACAACGTTTCACTCTGCGGTATCGGTATGCACGATTCCACATGGCGCGGCGGCAATTTCGGCGGCACGATCTATCAGTGGAACGGTTCTCACGGCTGTATCAATATGCCTTATGAGGGCGCACAATACATCTACGAAAATGTACCCCTCGGTACACCTGTAGTAATGTTCTACAATTGATAAAAACACAGCGGACAGTCATAAGGCTGTCCGCTTTTTTGTACCATAAATATCACGCAATAAAAAAAGTCGGGGAGTTCATCCCCGACCATTGTAAATCACTGTTCGCTCAGCCTCAGTATAGCCTCTCTCATGCGGTTAACATCTTCAAGGCTCTTGGTAAGTCTGTTAACATCAGCCTGAAGTGTCTCAGATGCATCACCAAGGGTAGCGTTGATATTCGCAACCATCGCATCCATGATGCTCTGCTTTCTGTTATTGGCATCAGCAATAATATTCTCTGCCTCTGCACGCGCACGGCTAACGATATCCTCAGCATCCTGATTAGCTCTGTCTACCTGCTCCTTGACATACTGCTCAGCTCTTGCTATTATAGCTTCCTGAGAAACCAGCTTGTCAGCCTCGGCTCTGGCATCATTCATTACAGCTTCTTTCTCGGATAATGCAGAATTTCTGATCTCATCAGCTTCCTTCTTGGCAGCTTCAAGTATGACCTTTCTCTGCACCTCCAGCTCCTGAGCTCTCTTTATCTCAGGCGGTATGCTCATTCTTACCTCATCGACCAGCTCATGTATGCGGTCACCGTCAATCATCTTCTTATTTGAAAAAGGAACCGTAGCGCCGTTATCAATAGTTTCATCTATTCTTTCCAGCAGGTCGTTCATGGGGGTATAATCCTTGTTTTCGCTCATAATAATACTTCCTTTCATATTTATATCTGCAGACTTTTCAAATTATTGACGCTATATATCTCACACCGTATATTAAGCCTTGATCAGCTCACACAGCGTTGTCTGCCTGTTGCGCGTCAGTGTTTGGACAAAGCCTGTTTTTTATCTTTTCCAGTATCGCGGGTGAAACAAAGCCCGAAATATCACCGCCAAAGCTTGCTATCTCCTTTACAACGCTCGAAGAAAGGAACATATTCTCACCTGCAGTGGTAAGAAAAACAGTTTCAGCATCATTATAGAGTTTTTTGTTGGCAAGTGCCATCTGAAATTCATACTCAAAATCAGACACAGCCCTCAAGCCCTTGACAATGACCTCTGCTCCTGTCATTTTAAGATAATCAGCCAGCAGACCATCAAAGCAGTCAACGACTACATTATCAAGATCCTTTGTAACTGCGATTATCATTTCTATCCTCTCTTTGGTGGAGAAAACAGCTTTGTTTTTGTTTTTATTGAAGCTGACCAGCACTATGACCTTGTCAAACAGCTTGGAAGCACGCTCGATTATATCGAGATGTCCGAGTGTTACAGGATCAAAGCTGCCGGGACAAACAGCGATCTTCATATCTTATTCTTCCTCTGTTGGTATTTTAAATATAGTAACAGCTATCTTGCCGTATTTATAACGCTTATGCATCTTCAGCCTGCCGTACTCATCACCAAGCTGAAGCTCTTTTTCATGCTCACAGACTACTATGGCTCTGTCGCTGAGGTGTGAATCAATACTGCCGAGTACCTTCTCAATGATACCCTTTCCATAAGGGGGATCAAGAAGAACGATATCGAACTGACCCTTAGCTACCTTGATGTAATCAAGGCTGTCCATATTCAGCACACGGGATTCGGTATTGAACTTGCAGTCTGAGATATTTTCCTTTATCACCTGCACAGCAGCAGGATTATTGTCAACAAAAACACAGTGCGATGCCTCACGGCTCAGGGCTTCTATACCCATCTGTCCGCTGCCTGCAAAAAGATCAAGCACCTGCGAACCCGGAACATCAAACTGTATGGCAGAAAATACTGCCTCTTTGACCATATCAGTAGTCGGTCTTGTATCAAGGGTATCCAGCGTTTTAAGCTTTTTACCTCTTCTTGAACCAGTGATAACTCTCATAAAAACTCTCCTAAACTCTAATATACCTATTATACAATATTTCTCGTCTTTTGTCCAGTATATTTTTAAGTTTTTTTATAATTTTCACAAACTGCATTTTACATCTTTTCTTATATACCCGCAAAAAGACACTTCTGACGAACAGAAGTGTCTGAAATCAGCATTTTATATGGAAAATGAGGTACTTCATCTTGTACAAAATATTATAGATATATTAAGCAGTCAGTGATCGTTCTTTTGTTTTTCCGATTGAAGCTTTCCTGTTAAGGCAAGTGATATACTTCTCGGTGAAAGCTGTGCAGCCTTAGCCACCATGCCAAGACCCTTTTCAGGAACGATTATAAGCTTACCTGCAAACATTCCCTCTACCGCACGTTTAGCACAGTATTCAGCTGTAATAGACTTTACTCCGAACTGAGCATCCGCCACTGAATTGAACTCCGTATCCACAGGTCCGGGACAAAGGGCTGATACTTTCACACGGCTGCCTATCATTTTGAGTTCCTCACTTATGGAACTTGTCAGACTTGTTACATAGGCTTTAGTTGCGTAATACGTTGCCATAAGCGGTCCGCCAGGCATCAGACCTGCAGAAGATGCAACATTCAGTATATACCCTCTGTTATCCGAAATAAGATCGCGCAAAAACAGTTTTGTGAGTATATGCACAGCCTTTACATTCGTATCGATCATACGCAGTTCATCTTCCAGCGGTATCTCATCGAACCTTCCAAGCTTTCCAAAGCCTGCATTATTTACTATAACAGTGACATTTTCATCCTGTACCTCTCTGTGCAGACGTATGCATTCGCTTTCATCCGAAAGGTCACACACAATAACTCTGCTGTCCCTGAGTTCACTTGCAAGTTCACGCAATCTGTCCTCACGTCTGGCAGCGAGTATTACTCTGAAATCTCTTCTGTCAAGCTCCTTTGCTATTTCCCTGCCGATACCGGAGCTTGCACCTGTGACCAAAGCTGTTCTTGCCATAATATCAGTCCTTTCTTAATAGATATTGAATACATTATACTATCCCGTAATTGAATTGTCAACGTATTTCTGAAACAAATCAAAACATAAACTGTGAACATCAGGCAGTACAGCAGCTAAGAACACAAAACACACCTTTCTTTAAAACATATAAAAGTTATGCCCCGAAGCGTTTTAAAGCACTTCGGGGCATCGTATTATTTTTCCTGTTCGGTTAAACAGAAGTTTATCACTCTGAAACAAATCTTAAATAAGGATCATCTAAATTATGCGCCACATCATATTGTGCCTTTTCCCAAAGTTCAAGTCGATTATTATTTTCCATATCTGAAAGTATCTGACCAATATCATCAATATAACCGATCTCAAGGTAGTCTTTCAAGAATTGGATACCGATCTGATACGGATCATTTGGCTCAGAAACCTTATCGATTGCTTCATCCCAGCCAGAAGCATAAGCAGAGTCAGCAGGACAACCATCTGCGAGCAAGCTCATTCCTCCAAGTAATCCTCCTAACCAATCATGTTCCTCCGAATTCCAAATATAATCAAGATAACGAAAAAAAATACGATATCCTATTTTATTTTTCACAATTGTATACTCCTTCAAATTCCGATTTTGTTAGAAATAATTTTAGCACAGCATAGTTATTATCAATATAAACGCCACAGTACTTCTGACTGTATATCAGAAATACTATGGCGCAAAATTACTTTATAAGTGCCCGACTTTTATCAGCAGGGTATTATAATTATCGATAGATCATAAACACGATATATTATGCACGATCCTCAGCAGTGCTTTCGGTTGAATACTCATTTTCAAAAGCTTCCCAATCGAAATCATCGTCATCAGAAGAAGATCCGCTGCTGTAGGAAGAAGATGATGAAGAACCGAACAGAGAATTATACATCTCGTCGCCCAGATTTTCCTTGAGCTTGTTCATAAAGCCCTCAGTATCGCAAGTTTCGAGATACTTATTCATCTGCTCCTCGTCAAGTGCATTGAAGACCTGAACATCGCTACCAGGAACATCAACGTCAGAAGCTTCTGTCTTTTCGCCTGTCATCTTCATTGTAAATGCATTCTCGCCATTGAGACCGATATCAAATGTAACATCTAAATCATCAGCTGTAGAATCAGACTTAACTTCCATCCAGATAGAATCAGAAGTGCCGTCCTCATTAACGCTGACATCAAATCTGATAGTGCCTGCGAAGTTCTCGCCAACATTCTTCATATCAGTCATGGTGTAAACCACCTTCATGTTCTCCTCGCCGTCATCGGTAGAAGTAACAGTGTAGGTACCGTTAACTACATCATTCTCGCTCTTCAGTGCGCCGTAAGCTGTTACAGCTGTGCCGTCACCGCTGTCGAAGTTGATATCCAGACCCTCAGCATTTTCGTTGCTGACACTGATGAACTTCAGCTCACCCTTTTCATCGGAAGGCTTCAGATTGAAACCTGCGAACTGACCGTCGCTGTTCTCATAGGTTTCCAGCATAACAGTTTCCTCGCCCTTGATCTCACCCTTGACCTCTTCGAGCATCTTGTCGATAGCCTCTTCATATGAAGGAGTAGAAGGAGCTTCTTCGCCGTACTTCTCATACATAGCGGAGCTCTGCTGATTAGCAGCCTCAACGCCCTGCTCATACAGTTTCTTGAAATTCTCGTCTGTCTTAGCCTTTTCAAGAACAGCAGTAACTACCTTCTGTCCGTCAGCAGCTGTCAGCTCATAGGACTTGGAGGTATACTCATAAGAAACGCCGTCGATATCGCCGCTCTTAGTTCCGTTCTCCTTAGCCTCAGGGAAATTATCCTTTACTAACTGCTCATATTCCTTAATGTCAGCCTCAAATGCTTCGGTATCAAAATCGAAGTTCTGAGCTGTCTGAGCATACTGGTCGAAATCAATGCCTACGCTATCCTTCAGATAGGATTCAGCTTCAGCCCTGTTTACCTTGATATAAGCCTCTGAAAGCTCGGGTACTCTAACGTACATCTCTTCGCTGTTCTCTCTGCTGTATACCTGATTTACAGTAACTACCTTCTGACCGCCGTATGTCAGCTCGATATCGCCGCCCTCATTGCCGCCTTTCTGCTTGCTGGATACGGTCATGCCGAAATCCTTGGGAGCAGTGGGCATATTCTTTGTAATTGCAGGGCCAAAGCTTATATTGAAGCTACCACTATAAGCGTAATCTACATCGCCCTTTGCGATCTCGGTCGCCTTATCTAATGTGTTGGTGATATTCTCAGCCATAACACTCAGCTTGGGAGATACTACAACAGAGCTCTGATTCTTTGACTTCTCACTGGATGCCTTGTCAGCATTCTTGTTTAACACAAAATAACCAACGCCCGAACCAACTACTGCTACGCCAAGTACACCTGCGAGTACGGGTGTAAGTACATTCTTCTTTACCATAATGCTACCTCCTGAAAATTGTGTATGTGTTATTCTCTCTTTCTTGACTACTGACGACAGACTTTGTAAACCAATTAACAGTCTGTGTCTTACTGACTAATAATATACCACATTTTGATATCACTGTCAATAGTGAATTTATTACAAATTATGCCACTTCAACCATGCGGATTAGGGCATTTTCGGGCATTCTATCGATTTGGCGAATTCGGTATGACAACTGTGTGAAAGCTGTGTGATACCTATTCTTTTACATCCACACCGTAGCTGCCGCACAAGGTTTTGAGTGCCTGCCTGAATCCCAGACCGATGGTCTTGGCTTTCCAGCCATTATTATTGTATATTTCCATAGCCACTACCGAACGTTCATCATCAAGCCCCGAAAGCTCATAGCTGCAAAGCTCTTTTCCGCCGCAGCTTATGCGCACAACAGGCTTGTTCACCTTGCCGAACGCCTGACCTTCCACATCGCCGTATATAGCGAAAGCTACAGCCAGCTTATTTATCTCACTGTCCAGTTTTGAAAGTTCAACGGTGAACATCCTTGTCTGCTGAGGATGATTGTTTATAGCCTTGTCAACGGAAGCCTTCTGTCCGAAGAATACAAGATCGGCATCGCTCCTTACCTTGCCGTTCTCAGTAAGCAGGAAGATATATCCGTCGATATCAATTCCTTCCTCAGCCTGATAATCCATATCTATGACCAGCATCTGTGAAGCGTAATCGTTAAGATCAAATCTTGCACCCCTGACCAGTCTGACTGTACCGCCCTCCTCAGCTAATCTGATCTCCTCGGGCTCAACATCTATTATCTCATCATCGGCGGTATTGTTCTGTTCGCCAATATACTCTGCTTTTTCCGCGGATATCTCGGGTGTGATAGTTTCCGCAGTTTCTGCATCGGGTTCGGTTTCTGTTGTGTAAATCTCGGGTGCGATAGCTTCTGCATTTTCTACTTCGGGTTCGGTTTCTGTTGTGTAAGTCTCGGGTTCGATAGTATCTGCAGTTTCTGCCTCGGGTTCGGTTTCTGATGTGTAAGTCTCGGGTGCGATAGTTTCTGCAGTTTCTGCTTCGGGTTCGGTTTCTGTTGTGTAAGTCTCGGATGCGATAATTTCTGCAGTTTCTGCTTCGGGTTCGGTTTCTGCCGTGTAAATCTCGGGTACGATAGTTTCTGCAGTTTCTGCCTCGGGTTCGGTTTCTGCAGATGCGGGTACCGCATTCGGTACTGCTGCAGTTCCTTTTACAGCCTTTCTGCCGAACTGAACACTTTCGCCCAGCTGTTTGATACGTTCAAACAGTGCCTTTTCAGCACCCTTTTTAATTTTCTCTTCATCAAACTGTTTTTCCGCATGGATGCATATTATAGTTCCGCTGTGATCTATCTCCAGCACACAGCTGTAAATATCCTCACGATCAGTACTTCTCATTATCGTAGCCTTGATATAACCGTTCCTGTCATTACGGACAGTTTCCGTATCCACAAGGGTACCGAATGAGCTAAGCTGTGCAGTAAGTTCCGATGCCTCTGCTTCAGCTGTATCCATTACTATTATCTCGCAGTCGATATCGTCATCATTGTCCTCATAGGGTACGAATCCTACATCGTTCAGGGTAAGGCGTTTTTTGTCAGCGCCTCTCAGTACAGAGTGATCATCAGCTGTAATAACTATACCGTCAGCGATCTCAAATTCCATAGCCTTGCGTTCGGGTGCCTCCAGCAGCAGGAACTCCGCTCCTCCGGTCACGGCATAATACTCGGCAGTACTTCCCTTACAGCCGCCTATAACAACACCGCTTCCGACAACATCTCTGCCTATGGTTATATTCTTTTTAAGTATATCGAACTCTTTAAGAGAGGTACAGCCTTTAAGTGCACCGTCACTCACTTCAAGGAACACAGGCAGAAGCACCAGCTTTTCTATATTCCTGCAGCTGAGCTTTTCAAGCACTGTAACACCTTCAAGTGCTGCAGCATCATTCAGCGACAGCATAGCTTCTTCCACCATACCATTTTCCCATTCATGACCATCTACATCCGTTATGGAAAGTCTGCCGTCTTTGAAAAGAAGTGCTGCATTATCCTCGGTATAGCTTCCGCCTGCAAAATTCAGCTGCCAGAACACCTGACTTCCGTTCTTGAATCCTATGCGTTCAAATCCGAATACTTCTTCTCCGTCAGCGGCAGCCGAACTGCGTGTTACCGTGATATCCAGTTTGTCTGCAATATCCGTTTGTGCAAAAAGCTCACTTATCACTTTAAGTTTACTGCCGACAGTATCGTCTTTCTCCGAGCGTATACCATAAGAAAGACAATCTGCCCTTTCCTGTGCGCCGATAGTACACTTCATTTCATTATATGCTGTTTTATCCTCAGCGTTCAGATCGTTATATCCGCAGCCCGACCATGCCATAAATATCATCTGAGGGAGTTCGGCTTCTCCGCCCTCTTTTGCAAATATAAGTCCGTCATCGGTACGCACTGTCCTGACTCCTGATGAACTGTCAAATCCTACACCGGAAAAACCGTTATTTGCCAGCACCTCTGCAAGAACATCATCATTGATCTTATATGACACGAGCCCACAATTTCTGACACCAAGATTTGTATTTTCCATTGTTGTTATCCTCCTAATCCAGAGATATTAAAACGACAAAAGTTTCTATATGTACAGTACTAACCCTCGAAAAACATGGGCAAGTACCGGATACTTTATATGTCATTTGCAATAGTTTTCAATATTATAACACATTTTTATTCTTTTGTCTATATCTATCATGCAACTTTACTGCATCTGAAAAATATATTCAGCTCAGGTATTTGCTCTCCTTTCGTGCTTTATTATCATTGACTTTGCACTGAACTTCTGTTAGAATATAATTAAATCAAAAAACTTCCAAGGGAGATACCCTTATTAAGTACGGAGGAAATAAATATGGGAAAATACAGACAGGTAATATGTCCATATTGCAAACATCAGTACATGACGCATATCATTAATGATGATTACGATGTTAAAATAAGTCATGAGGGAAAAATAATGCAAGGCTGGGTCGATAAATGCCCTATGTGCGATCATTTTCTGTATGCTATCGATAATGTTCTTTTAGGTGTATCCAAAGAAGAATACCCTGAGAGTGATATCGATAGATCTTATATATTAAGATGATCCCACTCCGTATCACGTTATTTTTCGCTTGCGGTATCACTGAGGTCTGTTACGTCGTATCAGCGGGATAACCACAAATTATTTGATATAAAGGAGTTGTCATTTATGCATCATGATGTTTGTCTGAATATCCATTACTCAGCACCCCGTGAGATATGGGATATGATCGGAGAAGTTTATCGTTCAATGGAATACTGGTGCGATAATGAAAATGCCTGGAAAGGCGAAGGGATAGACCTTTGTGCATCTGTTGAACCCGGAGGTTTACAGATCAGCGGAGAGATGCCGGATGAGATATGGGATAAATGGTTCAGCACGCTGAAAGACAATCTTTCCCATAAACTTGGATACGGTATAGGTGAACCCGAGGATGGATTCATGTTCAAATACTGGGCACCTTTCAAGAAAAAGTATTCCGATATCAAAACCATCGACAGCAAACAGATAGTATTCAACGATTACTCCACATTCTTCTGGGATCATTTCACTGAGCGTGAAAGGGATATCACCGGTGATCCACCTTATTTTCTGTTCAGATCTCCACTGATAGAACTTTTCATTTACTTTGATAGCAACGGATCGGTATCAAAAGATAAACTGCATCAGGATTTTAATGATCTTCAGTTCAAACTTAACGATCTTGGTATAACAACCTCTGATCTTACATAGCCGAAAAAAACGGATAGCCGTCCGACAAAGACGGTCATCCGTTTTTTCATACTTCTGTTTTTTATATATGCACAGCACTATTCCGATAAAGTCCATCCGTTATCACCGTGATAGATCATCAGCCTGGTCATACCACCGTCTATGCATATATTCTCTCCTGTGATAAATCCTGCCTTGTCAGAGCACAGGAACAGCACCATATTCGCTATATCAAGAGGATCACCCACACGGCCGCAGGGCTGCTGTACAGCATCCGCACCCTCATATACCCTGAAGCTTGTATCTATCCATCCGGGTGATATGGAATTTACACGTACTTTTCCCGACAGGCTCACAGCAAGTGCGTGAGTAAGCGCAGCTATACCACCTTTTGCAGCCGTATAGCTTTCTGTCTGAGGCTGACTCATTCTGTCCCGTGAGGACGAGATATTAATTATTGAACCGCCCTCATTGAAATATGGCATGAACAGCTTTGAAAGATAAAACGGTGCAGTCACACCCACTGACATAGCATACTCAAAATCCTCATAGCTGCACTCGCTTATACCCTTCATCAGCGGCAGCGCATTATTTATAAGATAGTCTATGTGACCATATTTTCTTATAACGCTTTCTGCAAAAGCTTCAAGCACAGACTTATCAGCTATATCACCCACATAATGATCTCCCTCAGCTTTATCAATAATGCACACAGCGGCACCACTCTTGCGAAACTCCTCAGCGATACATTTTCCGATACCGTTAGCACCGCCTGTTATGACTGCTACTTTGTTTTCAAAATCATTCATTGGTTACTCCTCAGTTCTGTATTTCCTGTTATTTACAGTATATCAGAAAACGGATAAAAGGTCAATACAAGCTGACAGCCCTGATCTGTACATAAATCACAGATCAGGGCTGTCATGATAATATTCTTTTACTTACTCAACTCCAAGCACTTTATAATCCTTGGCTTCCACAGCCTTTCTGAGCACATCATCATCAACAGGTGCACTCAGTGTAACAACAGCAGTACCAGCTGTATGATCGGCTGCTGCACTCTCAACGCCGTTTATCTCCTCCAGCGCCTTTTTAACACTTGCCTCGCAGTGCGGACACATCATGCCTTCGATCCTGATAGTTTTTGTCATTGTATTATCCTCCTTATTTGTTATCTCGGATACTATCTTTTCGACAGCCTCCGTACTTACCATATTTTTACTCCGATCATGTGACGGATCGTGTGGTCTTACAAAATTCAGTCTCAGTGCATTCATGCAGACGAAAAAGCTCGAAAGCGCCATTGCTGCAGCACCGTACATCGGCTTCATGCCTATGCCGTAAAGACCCATCGCAAGTGGTATGCACACGGCATTATAGAAAAATGCCCAGAATAGATTCTGGTGGATATTTCGTATCGTCGCACGGCTTAGCCTTACTGCCGCTGCCACGTCTGAAAGTCTGCTCTTCATGACAACTATATCCGCAGCATCAATGGCTATATCCGTTCCTGCACCTATAGCTATACCGCTGTCAGCGACGGTAAGTGCAGGTGCATCGTTTATGCCGTCACCTACCATAGCTGTCTTTCCAAGCTTTTTCAGGGCAGCTACAACATCTGCCTTGCCTTCGGGCATTACACCAGCAATAACATGAGCAACTCCTGCACTTTCAGCCACAGCCCGAGCCGTTCGCTCGTTGTCACCTGTGAGCATGACCGTCTGTATACCCATACCCTGCAGCTCACGCACCGCCTTTGCAGAATCTTCTTTGATGCGGTCAGCAACAGCTATCATACCTGCAAGTTTACCGTCATAAGCAAATATAAGCGGTGTTTTACCCTCAGCTGCAAGTTCCTCTGCCTGACGGGTAAGGCTGTCATCTGCAAGCCCCTTCGCCGCCATAGATCTCAGACTTCCGCCAAGCACTTCCCTGCCGTTCAGCCGTCCTCTTATGCCGCTGCCCGGAAGTACTTCGGTATCTGTGACTTCACTGAGCTCCTTTCCCTCTGCAGCTGCCATTACTGCCTTAGCCAGCGGATGCTCACTGTTCTTTTCAAGTGATGCCGCCAGCATCAGCAGTTCATAACTATCTCTGCCAAGCGGTACTATATCCGTTACAGCAGGCTGCCCCTCAGTGACAGTACCTGTTTTGTCCAGTGCTATGATCTGTGTTCTTCCTGCCGATTCCAGAGCTGCAGCTGTTTTGAAAAGTATGCCGTTCTTCGCACCAACACCGCTGCCTACCATTATAGCCACAGGAGTTGCCAGACCCAGCGCACAGGGACAGCTTATGACCAGCACCGATATCGCCCTGGCCGCAGCAAACGATAATGTCCTTCCCGCTATCAGCCAGCCTGCAAAAGTGATCAGTGCAAGCACCGTAACCGTCGGCACGAATACCATGGATACCTTATCCGCAATACGTGCCAGCGGAGCTTTTGTTGCAGCAGCATCTGATACTGTGCGTATTATCTGTGCAAGAGTAGTATCTTCGCCAACGCGTTCTGCTCTGCATTCGATATACCCATGGGTATTGATAGTAGCAGCCGATACCCTGTCACCCACAGATTTATCACAAGGTATGCTCTCACCCGTAAGTGCGGATTCATTGACAGAAGTGCTGCCCTTTGTAACTATACCGTCCACAGGTATCTGTTCGCCGGGACGCACAGCAAATATATCTCCTACACCCACTTCCCCGATATCCACTTCCATCTCTTTTCCGTCTTTCAGCAGAACTGCAGTCTTCGGTGCAAGGCGTACAAGACCTTTCAGTGCATCCGTTGTACGCCCCTTTGACTTAGCCTCCAATATCTTTCCCACTGTGATAAGTGCAGGTATCATCGCCGCAGATTCAAAATACATATCCATGCCGTACTTCATCACTGTTTCGTGATCGTTCCTGCCCTGCGCAAGTATCATCAGGAAAAGCTCTGCCACAGAGTACACAAATGAAGCCCCCGAACCGAGTGCGACCAGTGTATCCATATTAGGTGAACGGTGAAGCAGTGCAGACATCCCCGATGTAAAGAAATTACCGTTTATCACCATCACTGCCGCCGCGAGGAGAAGTTCAAAAAGCCCGAGAAAAACATGATTCTCAAAAGCATCGGGCGCATACCATCCCCACATCATATACCCCATAGAAAAGTACATAAGCACCATAAGCAAAGGTAATGACCAAAGCAGTCGTTTTTTCAGCTTAGGCGTTTCACGGTCTTTAAGTGCATCCTCATCAGCCCACTTTGCCGACCGTTTTTCCTGTGATGCCCTCTCGGGCGATGCGCCGTACCCTGCTTTTTCAACTGCCATTACTATATCCTCGGCAGAAGCAGTACCCTCAACGCCCATAGAATTAGTAAGCAGACTTACCGAGCAGGATGTGACCCCATCGACCTCTTTAACCGCTTTTTCAACACGCCCTGCACAAACCGCACAGCTCATGCCGGTAACATTGTATCGTTCCACTGCCGCACCTCACTTCATAAGCTTTTCAAGAGTATTCATCAGTTCATCCACAGTATCTTCCCGACCCTCACGTATATCCTCCGAAACGCAGGTGCGCAGGTGGCTTGCCAGAAGTGTCCTGCAAAAACTGTTCAGCGCCGAATTAGCCGCCGAAGCCTGAGTAAGTATATCAGGGCAGTATGCATCCTCATCCAGCATACGCTGCAGTCCCCGTATCTGACCCTCTATACGTTTAAGACGGTTCATCAGGTCACGTTTTTCCTTTTCGTCCCTGACTTTTTTTCTGCCGCAGTGACAGCACCTTTCTGTATCTGACATTTTATCAGCTCCTGTCATCAGTATACCCCCACGGGGTATTATTATACCTATATTATATACCCTCCCGGGGTATTTGTCAAGTGGGTCCTGACCGGACGGGCAGGCACGTTACTTACAATGCAAATTCGGGCAGTTTTTTCTCGGTATCCATTGTAAGCTTTAGCGGATAAACATTGTCCTCGGGCGGACGGGCAGGCACGTCACGAATTCAACCGACAAAAAAGGGAGCCGTAAAACAGCTCCCCGAAATATCCATAAATTATGCAAGTTTCCGCTTTACTTACAATACAAACTCCAGACCCTCACCCAGTTTGAATGAGTAGATGTAGCTGCTCTTCACCCGTTCTCCAAGAAGCAGCTCAAAAGCAGCTTTATACAGCATGAGCTGTGTCTTGTATCGTTTCATCTCATCCGTACTTTTGAAATTATCTGTCTTGTAATCCACAAGGACCCAACCGTCGGGTTCTTTGAATATGCAGTCAGCGATACCCTGGATATATCCTTTGTTTGTGGTGTACTCACTGAGTTCCTCCGTAAGACCAAGGTCTTTCACGCTTGCAAGAAATTTCTGCTCACGCCGCAGGTCATCCGAAGACATCATTCTATCAAAAAGGCTGCTGTTCACGAAAATCTTCAGCTTATCGGTATATACACCCTTAGCCTCTCTTTCGCTCATGCATCCGCTGCTTACAAGTCTGTCTAGTTCAGCGTCTACACTTTCACGCGCCTTGCTGTAATCAGCCAGTTCCATGAATTTATGGGTATACGTACCCCTCTCTGCTGCACTAAGCTTATCAAGTTCATCATTCAGCCTCGGCAGATTCGGGAAGAACTCGGTGTTCTTATCACCCTGATCCTTTGCTTTTTCCGCAGCCACTATCTCGGTAACGGTAAGCTTTGCAGGCAGACGTGTTTCGGGTCTGTCTGCACTTGCGGCATAGATATTTCTCAGTCTTGCGACCAATGCAGGGTCAGCAGCAGCACGAACGGTCTTTTCATTTTGTTCCGATACTTCAGTATCAGTATCCTCGCTGCACACATGGTAGCTTATGCTTATCCCCTCGGCGTTCTCAGAAACAGGCACTGTATCAAGAGGCATACCAAGCCATTCTTCAAGCGCTGACCTTTCCTTCAGCTTTGAAAGACACATTACTGTCCACGTCAGTACATTGTCCTGAGCGGAGACTATATCCGCAGGTATCCTGTCGTACTTAGCTGAAGCCTTCACAGCATCACGCAGTTTTTCCATGATCCTGCTGCGGGTGACATGGCCTGTCTTTTCGTTGGAAAGAACAAATATCAGCTTTTCCTTGGCTCTGGTACATCCTACATAGAACAGACGCATCCTCTCGCTTTTGTGTTCACGTACTATCACATCCGAAAGATGATCGTAATAGAGGTCGGCACGCTTGACATTCAGCCGCCTGTCCTTCAGCACGAATGCACAACCCATAGTCTTATGAAGCTTTATCAGTTCGCGCGTATCATCACGTACAAGAGGCTTTGAAAGGGTACACATAAATACGAACGGGTATTCCAGACCCTTTGACTTATGGTATGTCTTAACATTCACTGAATCTCCGCCTGCCGTAACAGACACCGCATTCCTGAATGCCTTGTCGTTTCCCGATACCGAATCTATATACCTCAGAAAACCCGTAACACCCTCGTTGCCGCTGCGTTCGTAATCTCCGGCATACTGCAGCAGCAAACGCAGATTAGCACGCTTTTTAGCCGAGTCAAGGTATATCGAAGTCAGCGCCATCAGGTCAGCCGCATTAAATATCCGTCTTATTAGTTTTTCAAGGCTCATGCTCATAGAGCAGTAACGCAGGGATTCTATCATCTCAAAGGCTTTGCGGCATTTTTCCTGCAAAACATCCGAACCCATATCAACGTACTTCGCGTACTTTTCATCCGTACCCTTTTCCCTTGATGCTCCTGCCAGTATCTGGTAGATGTGATCCGGCTTTTTAGGATTCGCAGCCTTGCACTTCAGCCTTATATGCACCATTTCATCGGGAGTAAATCCCATAACAGGCGACATCATCACAGCTGTAAGAGATATATCATTCATGGGATTATCAACACATCGCAGCAGGTCAAGGGCAAGAGATATCTCCCTTGACTTTATGTATCCCTCGGTATCTTCGCAGAAAGCCCTCAGTCCTGCCGCAGAGAGTGCATCTGTTGCCTGACGGATATTATCATTTGTATTCACAAGTATACAGAAATCCGACTGTCTGCATGGTCTGTCAACGCCGCCGTCACACACAGGCTCGCCGCTGTCTATCATCTCACGTATGCGTTTAGCCGTACAACGGAATTCCAAAGGTATACCGCTTTTTTCATCGGGTGCATCCACCAGCATCACCTCGGCAGGACAGCTCCTGTCAGTATATACAGCACCTGCTTCAAGCCTTTCGCTGCCGTCATAATCCACTTGACCGCAGCCGCTGCTCATAAGTGTTTCAAATATGAAATTCGACAGGGCTATGACTTCACCCCTGCTTCGGAAATTCTTTTGCAGACCGATATGTTCCAGTTTCTTTTCCTCGCCGTATCTCTGAGCAAGCTCAATACAGTTCTTGAAAAGTTCAGGATTAGTCTTGCGGAAGCCGTAAATCGCCTGCTTCATATCACCGACAATAAAAGTATTGCTTCCCATAACTGTAAGGTCGTCCGTGTCTGATACCGCTTTGAATATCATTTCCTGTATATCATTCACATCCTGATATTCGTCTATGACTATCAGCTTGTATGCTCCGCCCGAGCGTATCTCCTCAGCGAGTTCAGTTCGTTCAAAGCCATCATCTGTTTCACGCACCAACAGATTTTTAGTCATAAGCTCAATATCACCGAAATCCACTGCATTCTTTTCCTGCTTTATATCGTAGCTGACTTCCTCGACCCGCTTTTCAAGCCTGCATACCGCCATGAACAGTTTCTGCACCAGTACCAGGTTATCACGCAGATGTTCCTTAGAAAGTTCCAGTCCCCGTGAGCCTTCCTTCAGCACAGTGCATACATTATTTATATCATTCTTGAAGCGTTCCTTAACATCACTGAATATAGCCTTTACATCCTCGGGGGGCTTACCTGATAAACGCATAGGCTTGTATTTTTCGGTTTCTATCTTGCCGAAAGCTGTACTGTCAAGATGAGCTGCAGCAAGCTGATAGCTGCTGAATACAGCCTCGCATATCGCAATATTCTCCTCAGCTGTCTTGACATGATCCTTGAGCGCATAGCTTGCTCCGCCTGCCGATATGGTATAGTTATAGCAGTAACGTGCATCATCCAGAAAGCGTGCTGCTTCATCCAGTTTTCCTTTGAATCGTGAAAATGTGCTTTCATAAAGCATATCAAAGAACTCATCACTAAGACAATTATCCGAAGTATCGCGTATCCACTTGTCTGTATGACAAATCGACCGCAGATGACCGTAAAGCTCCTTCACAGCATATTTCAGATTGCCGTTCTCCACAGGAAAGAAATTATCCAAGAATTTGTACTCATCCGGATCATTGGCACAAAGCTCCTCAGCTGCCTGCTCAAAAGCCGTATCGAATATCATTTCGCACTCTGCTTCGCTGAGTATTTTCAGATTTCCCGTAAACTCGAACTTGTTCAGGTTCTCCTTGACCATATCAAAGCAGAAGGAATCTATGGTAGATATCCTTGCCAGCTGTGCCAGATCCTGCTGCTGCAATACCCATACATTTTCAGGGTCCTCACGCAGTTTCTTCTCAAAAGCAGCATTCAGCTTGTCGCGCATCTGTGCAGCCGCATCTATCGTAAAGGTAACAGCCAACAGTCTGTCTGCAGGTATAGCTTTTTCTTTGTCCGTCAGCAAACGTATTATCCTTTCTATGAGCACTGCGGTCTTTCCGCTTCCTGCCGCCGCTGATACGGTTACTCCCCTGCCGTATGAATCAATGGCTTTCTGCTGATCTTCTGTCCAGCTCACACTCATTATTCTCCCTCCCCATTTTCACTCATTATCTCCTCAAGGATCTCTGTCATCTGTTCCTTGCTGCCCTTTCTCGGCTCATCAGGAAATGCCCTGCCGCATATTCCGCCAAAGCCGCAGTATGAGCATATATTTTCCAGCGGATCCGCATTGATATCACCCTCCAGCAGACGATCACCGTATTCTATTACCTTGCGTTTTGCGAATATCCTCATCGCCGTGAACATGGCATCGCTCATGGTCAGATTTGTAAGTGCCGTCTTACCGATAGTAGAATCCAGTTTCTCATTGACCGCGCCGCCGTCTGATATCCTGCCTTTGCGTGAAAATGCATCTATGGCAGATTCACAGGCAGCACTGTAAAGTATATCCTCCGAAAGCTCACAGTCATCGGAAAACTTCGCAGCATCACCTATCAGTTTAAGGTAGAACACACCTGCCTGTTCAAGCTCCATATCGGGATTAACAGGATTTCCTGTTTCAAGCAGCACCGAAAGATATATCAGCATCTGAAGGTTCAGTCCGCAGTAAAGCTCCCCCAGATCAAAATTCGCCTGTCTTCGGAATTTATAGTCAACGATACGCACAAAACGTCTGCCGTTCTCGTCCTCATATATATCAGCACGGTCTATAGTGCCGATAAGTACTATATGCCTTCCGTCCTTCAGCGTAAGATCAAGATGATCCGCGCCGTTTTCCTTGGTCAGCCTGTACTCCGTTACCGCAGGAGCAAAGCTGCCGTTTGAAAGTTCGCGCTGAACATACTTAACTATATTGAACGCCTGCTGTTTCATATTCTCGAAACGGTAGATGAAAGTCTTGCTCTTACCGAAATCTCCGCAGAAAACATCATTGTAATACTTTGTGAAGGATCCCTCTATAAGCTCTGTTATCTGCTCCTCTGTCATATTCAGGAAATGCTCACGGTTCCCTTCAGGTGTCCTGTCCTGCGAACCTATCGCCTTTTCCAGTACCTCATGTATCATCAGACCCTTGTTGAGCCCGTCCATATCCATTTTCTGCGAACGTGACAGACGAAGCCCATAGTTGCAGAAGTACATAAAAGGACATTTGAAATAGTTATCCAGCTTTGTAGGAGATACCTCTGCCGTTTCCGATGCAAAGAATACTTCCTTTGCACACGACTCCGAAAGCCTGAATGGTTTATCTCTGCCAGCTTCATCCAGTGCTCTCAGTTTGTCATGGTAGTAAGCTGAACCCATAAGAGAATCCCTTATACTGCTCACCGATACTGTGTTGTCCCGTGAATGCTCTATGTATACCGAATATGCGGATTTATATGAAGTGCAGAAACGATCGGGCGGCAGCGTATTGATATTCATCGCATCGATCCCCAGTATACCGCGAACCTCCTTGACAAGCGCCGAAGGACGCTTCTCACTTCCAAGAAGATCTGAACGTGAATACAGAACATACAGCTTATCCGTTGGGGTACAAAGTGCCGTATAAGCAGCAAGCTTTTCACGTTTCAGCGAATTCAGCGCATTATCAGTGATATCAATATCCTCTTTAAGCCTTAAAAGTTCCTTTTCATGCTCATTTAGCAGTCCCCTGCTCCTTACAGCCGCGGGGAATATACCTTCATTGACCTCCGCTGCAAAAAGTACCTTAACTCCGCCAAATCTTGAATGAGCAGCATCGACGATACGAACGCAGTCCAGCTTCTGCGGCGGCTCTGATACCTTCATCTGCGACAGCATAAGGCTGTACAGATCGTAATAGCTTCGCATGGTGATCTTTTCATCGCCAAGCAGCTCATATATTGATCTGACAGCTGAAAGACTCATTGTCCACAGCTGTTTGAGTCCGCGTGACATCTCAGTTTCGGTGTCATTGTCCGAGGTGCTTACACGCTTTACCAGTGAATAAGTCTGCCCGGAAAGATCAAGATCATCAAGCAGCTGATAAAAAGCTCTTGATATCTGCGCTGCCGACGCGCCTGTACACGCTTCCTTGAAGCTTACCAAAGGTGTGATGACACGCTTTCTCAGCTCGTTGATACGCCCAAGATCAATACCGCTGTCAGGTGCAGCTGTGAAATCCTCATTCCACATATCGCCGTCAACTCCCCAGCGGACACAGTAATCTTCCAGATCGCTTATCTCGTAATTAAGTATACCGTACAGCGGTGATTTAATAAGCTTGATGATATTGTCTGTCTTGAATTTTCTGGTAAGCACAGTCCTGAATATAGTGTTTATGTAATGCACTATCGCAGAAGCATCAACGCTGTCACGTTTATCAAGGAAGAAGGGTATATCATACCTTTCCATCACACCTGATATGACCGCACCAAAGCTATCGATATCACGAACAGTAACAGCTATATCATTGAAGGTATATCCGTCCTCGCGCACCAGCCTGCATATCTCGGCACAGATATAGTCAGCCTCCTCATAAACATCATCGGCAGCAAGCACCTTCACGCTGTCCCCTGCCGCCTTGTACTCCGGCTTGTTATAATCAAACAGATGCTCACTCAGCTGCCTTATATCAGGGTGACAGCAGTTGATATCCTCTGCACGTATCTCTTTCAGAGGCTGATCGTGAAGTTTAGTCATATCCCTTATGCACTGCCTCGCTGCAAGCGTTATATCGAATGGGTGGGTATGGCATCTGCTTACAAAGCTGTCATCTATAAGCAGCGATACCGTAAGGGATCTGCCCTTTATTATACACTGCTCCAACATTCTTTTTTCATCATAGGAAAAATCAGCAAAAGCCGATACGAAAACACTTCTGCCGTCAAAAACATCACATTTTGCCGAAAGCTCCGCAGCCTCCTCCATAACCGACAGCTTATCATTCATATTGGCTTTTTCAAGCTCAAAGATATAGTTCTCGTATATAGCCCCAAGGTCTGCCAGCTTCATAGCAACAGAACCCTCCAGCTTAGCCGCAGCCATCTGAAGTGCCTGAGGTGTTATGCCGCTCTGACGCAGGCGAGGCAGAAGATCTGTCAGCTCTCCTATAAAGGATGCCTTGCCTGTACTGTTTTTATAGAATCTGATCCTTCCGTCCTTTACAGCTTTTTTTACTGCAAGGAACATGAGTATCATACAGGCATTGGCGTTGGCACTGTCCTTAGCCTTACTGCCGTACCGCGCTGATATATCCTCTGCCAGATGCTGGAATCCCGTAGTTTCGATGCTGTTGAAGATCCTGGCACCAAGGGCTTCATAGAGGGTCTTGTCATATTCAAAGGAGAACTGATCGGGCACTATGACAAGTACCCTCTCGCCTGCAAGCGCAGCATCGCATATCCGTTTTATAAAAAGGCTCTCGCGGTCACTGCACACGCCGCCTGTAATGATCTCGGTCATAATTATTCCTCCCAATAGGTTATAGACATTTACAGTATACCACTGCGGGAGATTTTTGTCAAATAGAAGATGTACAATTTTTGGTACTAGTCTATCAATTCCATTATAAACTCTGCTATCCTGAAAGATATCTCTATCTCGCCCTCGCCATTTATTACTGTCAGCTCCCCGATCTTCGTCTTTTCCTCTTCAGAATGAACAGCCTGCGCCGGGAAAAACGCATTCTCCATGAAGCGGATATTTCTTCCGCTGCCGAATGCAAATATGAATGCCGATACAGCCGCGATGTAAAGTCTTGAACCTGTTGTCATAAAAATACCTCCCATAATAAGCTTTCAAACTTATCATGGGAGGATAAAATATATTTATTCAGCTAGTTACCGAAAACCTGCCTTGCAATATCAACAGACTGCTTAGCATCCTTCGAGTAGAAATCAGCTCCTATCTGCTCGGCATAATCGGGAGTTACCACCGCACCGCCGACCATTATCTTGCAGTCAACATTGTTGGCACGCAGAAGCTTTATAGTTTCTTCCATGCTGACAAGAGTAGTGGTCATCAGCGCTGAAAGTCCCACCAGATGAACATCGTTCTCGATAGCCGCATCGACAACCGTCTGATAGTCAACATCCTTGCCAAGGTCAATGACCTCGTAGCCGTAGTTCTCCAGCAGTACCTTTACTATATTCTTGCCGATATCGTGTATATCACCCTTTACCGTCGCAAGGATTATCTTGCCTTTTGATACGCTGTTTCCGCCCTCTGCAAGCATCTTCTGCTTAATTACTTCAAAGCAAGCCTGTGCCACGCCTGCCGTCTGTATCAGCTGTGGCAGGAATATCTTGCCCTTTTCAAACTGCTCGCCTGCCTTATCCAGAGCAGGTACCAGCATCTCATTGATTATAACCATGGAATCCGTAGTTTCCAGCAGCTTTGCTGTTATCTCTGCGCCCTCGCCTTTAAGACCATGCTCAATAGCATAAGGCAAGTCCATATCGGATTTCTTCTCAGCCTTTGGTGCGGGAGAAGAAGTATCAGCACCATAGTGGGCTATAAAGTCCATGGAGTTCTTGTCAATATTTGTAAGCAGCTTGTAAGTCCTTACAGTCGCCGTCATAGAATCTATATTCGGGTTCATTATAGGCAGGTCAAGACCGCTTGTCAGGCACATCATCAGGAAGTTGTGGTTGACTATCTCTCTGCTTGGCAGACCAAAGCTTATGTTGGATACACCGAGAACAGTGCGCAGACCCAGTTCTTCTTTTACACGGCGTACAGCGTTGACCGTCTGCATAACGTTCTCCTGTTCCGCAGAAGCTGTCAGTGTAAGGCAGTCGATATAAACGTCCTCTTTGCGTATACCTATCGCCATGGCGCGGTCGAGTATCTTCTTTGCCAGTGCAAAACGAGCGTCAGCGGTCTTTGGTATGCCGTTTTCGTCAAGGGTAAGACCTACCACAGCGGCACCGTATTTCTTTACCAGAGGAAGTACCGTTTCAAGGGACTTTTCTTCCGCGTTCACAGAGTTTACTATGGGCTTGCCGTTGTATACCCTAAGTGCCGCTTCCATAACTTCGGGTATGGTGGAATCAAGCTGTAACGGTACATCACAAACACCCTGCAAAGCCTTTACTGCTTTCACCATCATAGCCTTTTCGTCAATGGCGGGAAGTCCCACATTAACATCAAGGATATCCGCACCTGCGTCTATCTGTTCCATAGCCTGACCTAGGATGTAATCTATATCGTCCTCCAGCAGCGCTTGCTTGAAACGCTTTTTGCCTGTGGGATTTATCCTCTCACCGATGATTCGGGGCTGGTCGATAACAACAGTTTCGGTAGGTGAACAGCACACCGCGGGTATGTGTACATTTCTTTGTACATATTTCTTTCCTTCCAGCATCTTTTTCAGCGCCGCAATATAAGATGGATCAGTACCACAGCAGCCGCCTATTACCTTGATGCCAAGAGGGATCAGCTTCTCTGCAAAATCAGCAAAATCCTCGGCAGAACAGTTGTATTCATTGGTAACAGGATCGGGCAGACCTGCATTTGGCTTGACCACAACAGGCAGTGTTGTCCACTGACATATCTTCTCAACAACAGGATAAAGCTCCTTAGGTCCCAGAGAGCAGTTTACACCAAGAGCATCAACACCAAGACCCTCAGCAGTAAGGCACATGGCACTTATGTCAACGCCCGTAAAGGTACGCATATTCTCCTCGAATGTCATTGTACACATTATAGGCAGGTCGCTGTTTTCCTTAGCCGCAAGGATAGCCGCTTTCAGCTCGTAAAGATCAGTCATGGTCTCAAACACGATAACATCGGCTTCTCTGCCTGCGATGACCATTTCCTTGAAGATATCATAAGCCTCCTCAAAAGTAAGCGTGCCCGTAGGTTCAAGCATAACACCGATAGAACCGATATCCAGTGCCACAAGGGTGTCATGACCCTCAGCCGCCTTACGTGCAAGACGTATGCCCTCACCTATCAGCGTTTCAACAGAATATCCGCATTTAGCAAGCTTGTGCCTGTTTCCGCCGAAAGTATTCGCGTATATGATATCCGAACCGGCCTCAATGTACTGCCTGTGTATATCCAGCAGCCATTCCGGCTTTTCTATATTCATTACCTCGGGCGTTTCGCCCATTTTAAGCCCCTTTGCCTGGAGCATGGTGCCCATAGCACCGTCAAGTATCACAAATTCCTTATTATTCAGCAGTTCCCTGAATCCCACAATGATCTCCCCTTTTTCTGAACTGACATACATCCTTCATATTGCAGGCAGAACATCCGCGTCTGCCTTTGGGTATCTCACTTTCGCTCAGTCCTATCACAGCCGTGACAGACTTCCTCGGAGTGAGGATATTGCTTTCTGTCGCATTCAGTCCTATACGCTTCTGCGCCTGTAACACATCAAGAAAGCTGCCTTGAATATCCAGCGGCAGGTCACCGTAGCCCGGAGAGAATCTCCATGTACGATAATACGACGAAAACTCATCGCCTATGGCATTTTCTGCAGTATCACAAACCTGCTCCACAGCAGCGCTGGCAAGAAAATCAGCCATTACAGCGTGTGTCATATCGGTGGCTTCATATCGTCGAATCACCCTGTCCGCGTGTGCCGAGAGCGTAGCCGCCATCAGCACTGCCTTGCAGCACCCCGCTAGGTGCTCCTTTATCGAATCGCCCTTCAACACCAGTGAAGTACCGCACACAGCAACTCCGCCGCTTACAGACTCAATATCGAATACATGGTAGATACAGCACGGTTTTATCACCGACAGCAGTGCCTTTTCACATTCGTCCATCATCCCGATGATACTGTCATCAGGAGTACTGCTGCCATAGCCAAGATAGCGCAGTGCCTCTTTTTTATCGAGGTATTCTAGTTTTACTTGAATATGACCGTTCAATCTGATATCCCCCATGCATAATTGTCATTGTTCCATTATAGCATAAAATCGGCTCAAAGTCCAGCGCATTATATGAACTTTTTCGTTTTATATGCTTTTTCTTTCGGTATTACGGCTTTTGTGAAACTTCCGTGAAATCATATAATTGACTTCTACCAGAAATTTCTACTTTTTTTCTACCAAAATCGCTCTTTTTCGATTCTTTCTATTTAGTCCTCGGTTTTGTCACAGTATATTATATCATGGTTATCCCTTTAACACACCACAGATAATTTACAAAGCTGTCCAAATAAACAGACCTCAAAA
>ODAI012032952.1_pt1 | contig 66725 bp, 53 predicted proteins | sample 1539321 | NCBI WGS metagenome assembly ODAI01 (sample SAMN02144231, study PRJEB22623) | gut metagenome | biome: sheep rumen | host: Ovis aries | place: New Zealand
TCATTCTGTTCAAACTCACACAAAAAATGTCAATTGCAAATTGCATCTGTTACTAATATCAATGCTATACAATTTGTATAGTGTTATCTAACGCGTACAGTTGCACTTCGAAATTGAACTTACAATTGATTTCTTTCTACTTTCACAAATTCTCCGTACCTTTGCCGTTACAAAAGCAAAAAACATACACACAATGCCCGACAACTCGTTACAAACCATCAACATCGAAAACAAAATCCTCGTAATCCGTGGACAGCAAGTGATGCTCGACCGCGATTTGGCGGAATTGTATGGTGTGGAGACAAAAGTTCTCAACCAAGCCGTCAAAAGAAACATCGAGAGATTCCCCGAAAGGTTCATGTTTCGATTGAATGAAAACGAATTTCATTTTTTGAGGTCACAAATTGTGACCTCAAAAACAGAAACTCGCGGCGGACGTCAGTATCTCCCCTACGCCTTTAGTGAGCAAGGTTGCGCGATGTTAAGTGCAGTGCTCAAAAGCGAAACTGCCATCCAAGTCAGCATCAAGATAATGGATGCCTTTGTAGCAATGCGCCATTTCCTACAAAACAACGCTCAAATCTTTGCCGAACTCAAATCAGTGCGCCAACATCAAATCGAAACTGACGTCCATCTCAACGAGACTAACCTCCGCATTGACGAACTCTTTGACCGTATGGACAAATACGCAATCGACGATACTCAGGGCATATTCTTTCAAGGACAAATCTTTGACGCATACGCCAAATTTGAGAGTTTTTTGCAATCCGCCACAAAGGAGATTGTCTTGATAGACAACTACGTGGATTTAAGCGTATTACAACGCCTCACCAAAAAGCAACCGGGCGTTAACGTTACCATCTACACCCAACATACAAATCGGCTCAATACACAAGATGTCAACGCCTTCAACGCCCAATACCCTACCCTAACAGTCAGGCAAACCACCACAATGCACGATCGTTTTCTGATTATCGACAACACCATCCTTTACCACATCGGCGCATCACTCAAAGACTTAGGCAAAAAGTGCTTTGCATTTGAAATATTGGATTCATCGCTGATAACGGCAATAATGGGAAACTTGTAAAACTTTTTTTTGCAATCCCCAAAAATTCTCAGTACCTTTGCCCTTGTCTAATGTAAGGAAAAATTATTATGAGCAAAAACGACAAAATTATAGAACGTTTTAAAAACTTGCCCAAAGATTTTACGTTTGACGAAATGGAGAAACTACTAACCATTTTCGGCTACGAGAAAACCCATAAGGGCAAGACATCAGGGTCGCGGGTGATGTTCAAGAAGAACAACGGTTCTCCAATCTTGCTACACAAACCGCATCCCGGAAACATTATAAAAGATTATGCTTTAAAACAAGTATATGAGATTTTGGCAAACGAAGGTTTAATTTAATAACTTTGAACTATGAACACACTTACATATAACGGCTACACCGGCTCGGTAGAGTTTTCAGAAGAAGACAATGTATTTTTTGGAAAATTGGAAGGCATCAACGCCCTTGTAAACTACGAAGGGGAGAGCGTTACAGAACTCAAAAACGCCTTCAAAGAAGCGGTTACCGACTATTTGGAGTTTTGCAAGGCGGAGGGCATCACACCCGAAAAACCCTATTCAGGCAAGTTGGACATCATTGTAACGCCCGAAATCCACAACACCATAGCACGTTTGGCGCATAAAAATGGCATATCTATCAACGCTTTTGTAAATTCGGCAATCGAAAAACAAATAGGTGTTTTTGCATAACATTTCAGTTTTGAAAGTGGTCGATTTTGACCACTTTCAAATTTTAAAAACATTTTTTAGGTGGTCGCAAATTGTGACCACCTATATTTTTTCTCCACCTTCCAAAAACTTTTTTTTTGCATTTCCCAAAAATTCTCCGTACCTTTGCACTTGCATCGACGACCGATATTTCAGCCGGCGGGCAACTACATATTGAAAGGCGTTACTTCGCGCTTTGTTTTTTGAACAATTTGAAACTTAGGAACTTTTAAATTACCAATCGAAAACAATGCAGAGTGTAATGCCACGGGTTGTGTATTTACTTCCCGTAGTGTGCTGTGGGTAGCATATACCCATTTGCACACTTATGGGTGTATATATGCTAACAAAGCGTGGTGTTTCTGTGCAAGTCCATTGGTAAAGGCTTCCCTAAGTGCCTAAATTGTTGGACAGAACGGAAGTAAAAGCACCCCGCTTTTTTTATGTCAGTTTAACAAGGAAAAATAATTGCCGAGTTCGGGTGTTTGGCGGAGAAAAATGTTGTTTTGGAACAAAAACAAATAGACATAAATTCGTCAATGCTATTGAACGGCGATTGTGTAAAAATGATGAGTTCATTTCCTGAAAAAAGTATCGACTGCATCATTACAGACCCGCCGTACAATATAGGATTATTTATGCACGAACGAAATACAAACTTGAACAAAATGCGTGCAAACCAATTTGCCTATGCAGGTTGGGATAATTTAGAATACACGGAATGGAAACAAAATATGACACGTTTCTTAAAACAATGTTCAAGAGTGTTAAAAAAAAAGGCAACATTAATAATGTTTATGTCTGTTATCAAGGTCGCTGATATTTTAAATCTTGCAACAAAGTACGGCTTTTATTATAAAACAACAGGCATTTGGCATAAGACAAATCCAATGCCACGTAATATGAATTTGCATTTTGTAAATTCAATTGAATGTTGGATTTATTTTATCTATGATGGCACGACAGGTACTTTCAATAACGAAGGAAAGGTTAAACACGATTTTTTGGAATCTTCTGTTTGCCCTTTGTCAGAAAAAAAATATGGGAAACATCCAACCCAAAAGCCATTGTCAATTCTAAAAGAACTAATTAAAAGTGTAACCAATCCTAATGATATTGTTTTAGATCCATTTATGGGTAGTGGTTCTACGTGTGTTGCTGCGACACAACTAAAACGCAGATACATTGGGATTGAGTTAAATAAAGAATACTACGAGATTGCAAAATCTCGAATTAAAGAAGTGGAGGAAATATGATAGTAGGAGATTTGTTTGCAGGTGTCGGTGGTATGTCCGAGGGATTCAAAATGGCGGGTTTTGATATTGCCTTTGCCGTGGAATTTGACAAAGATATTGCATACGCATATTCAATGAATCACAAAGAAACAGATGTGTATGCTGACGACATATGTAATCTTGATGTAAAAGAACTACATAAAAAACATCCGCAAATTGACGTAATAATTGGAGGACCACCGTGTCAAGGTTTTTCGCAAAAAGGCAAACGACTCAATATCAATGATAAACGGAATTATTTATTCAGACAATATGTTCGTTTTGTAGAAGAATTCAAGCCCAAATATTTTGTATTGGAAAATGTTCCAAACATTATTACAACTTCCAATGGATATTTTAAAGACCAAATCATCCAAGAGTTTGAAAAATTGGGTTATGTCGTTAAGTATGGTGTACTTAAAGCGTCTGACTTTGGTGTGCCGCAAGATAGGCACAGAGCGGTGTTCTTAGGTGAATTGTCAGAGAACACCTTGTCATTGCCGCAACCTTCGGGAGTTCGCACGACGGTAAAAGATGCAATTTATGACTTACCATTTATTGCATCAGGCGAAGGAAACGAACAAGATGTGTATGACAAACAACCAACCTCAGAATATCAAAAAGAACTAAGAGGTGATTGCAAAGTATTACACAATCACGTATCAACGGCACATTCTAAAATCGCTTTGGAACGGTTGGCATTAATTCCCAAGGGGGCTGGCAAAGAAGTTTTGCCTCCTGAACATCGAACAAAATCAATATATAGTGGCACTTGGTCTCGATTATTGGAGGACGGTGTTGCAGCCACAATTACAACTCGTTTCGACACTCCATCGTCGGGTCGATTCACTCATCCCATATTGAATAGATGTTTAACGGTGAGAGAGGCTGCACGAATACAATCATTCCCTGATAGTTTTATTTTTTACGGAACTAAAACTATTCAAATGAAGGAAGTTGGCAACGCTGTACCACCATTTTTAGCAAGAGCAATAGCATACGAAATACTGAAAAACGAACAAAAATAATCACTATGGCAGTATATCCTCAACAACTAAGACCGCGCGAAGAATTGAATTTGCGCTTAGGCATCAAATCCTCGTTGCCGCAACAGCGCACCCTGATTGCTTCGTTGTTTGTAATATATATTGCAAACAATAGGCTGCCGAATGTAGTTTATTCGGCAGAGCAAACACAAAATGGTAATATTACCATCAAATTGACTGACGAGTTGGCGCAAAAAATAAATGCGAAATATGAAAATCTTTCTTTGCCTCAACTAATAGAGAAGTCGCCATTATTCACTTCGCAAATAGAGTCATTGCAAGTAGGAATCGAGTTGTTTTTTCATCTAGGCAAAATTGATTTTGCGAGACCAAATGTTGCGGAACGTACAGGTAATAATCGTTATCAGAAAAAAATATCATTTGCAACAAATATGATACTGATTGACTTGTTGATATCAAGTCATTCAGATGAAGAAGTGCGTTCCCTTTTGGTGTCTTGGTTGAATGACAGGGTTAACAATTCAAATTTAGAAAAGAAGTTGTGTTTGATGCTGAATACTTTTACAGAAGAAACACAATTCAAAATTCGCGACAACAACGGATCCGAGATTATTTTCAATCAAGAAGGTGTTTACTCTGCAATATTTGCATCTAATGAAGTGTCAAGTAAAGATAAAAACGAGCCTGTGGGACCTTTTAGAGTGTACAAATCATTTCTATCATCAGGAATACACCCCTTTATCATAGAAAACAGGCAAACAATTCACTTAAAAAATGAGACTAATCAGGACGAATTAAAGCGTTACTCTGAGATGGTTAATACCTCATTGTCTTTAATTCCGAGAAGAAGCATTGTTACCCAAGAAATTACGGTAGATAATGATATTGATGATAGTGAAACTACACAACCACAGCAAAACACTAATGAAATCACCTCTCCCCTCCCCCACCAACAAATCTTCTACGGTGCGCCCGGTACTGGCAAATCTCACACCATAAAATGTGAAGTAGAAGGAAAAAATCTTCCGCATATCCGCACCACGTTTCATCCCGACAGCGACTATTCCACTTTTGTGGGCGCGTACAAACCAACAACTATCGATGTGCCTATGCGCGATGTGTCGGGACATATAATCGTGGAGGGCGGCAATCAAGTGATTGAGAAAAAAATCATCTACACCTTTGTCCCTCAGGCGTTTTTGAAGGCGTATGTGGCGGCGTGGTCCAATCTAAACGAACCGTTTTTCCTTATCATCGAGGAAATCAACCGTGGCAACTGCGCCCAAATCTTCGGCGACCTTTTCCAACTTTTGGACCGCAACAGTGAGGGCATTTCCGACTATCCCGTAACAAGCGACGATGACATCAGGCGTTACCTCAACTCCAAATTTTCGGCTCTCAACGACTCTCAGCGAGCCAACATCCCCGACGAGATACTTTCGGGAGAGAAAATGCTCCTGCCCCGAAACCTCTACATCTGGGCAACGATGAACACTAGCGACCAAAGCCTGTTCCCCATCGACAGTGCATTCAAGCGTCGTTGGGACTGGACTTATATCCCCATCAAGCAACACGATGAAGGATATAGAATCAAGATAGACACCGTTACCTACGACTGGTGGGGGTTCTTGGAAAAAATAAACCAAGTGATAGGTACAACGACAAGTTCTGAGGACAAGAAACTTGGCTACTTCTTCGTGAAAGCCGAAAACAAAGAAATCGGAGCAGATAAGTTTGTCAGCAAAGTGTTGTTCTATCTGTGGAACGATGTGTTCAAGAACCACGGTTTTGATAACCCCATCTTCAGCCGTGGCGAGAACAATACGTTCGATTTCTCTGATTTCTTCAAGAAAGACGGAACACCAGAAACAAGCATGGTGAACCTCTTCCTGCGGAAGTTGGATGAAACCATCGACAAGGACAATTCCTTTGAGAATAAACCAACGGCGGAAGCGGAAGCTGAACCTGACCAGCCAGCAGAGAACGAAGAATGAGAATATTGATAGAAGAACATCCGTACCCTGCCACCGAAGAAATACTGAAGGTGGTTAGTGAACTTGGCCCTACGATTGGTGTCAAGGGTACTGTGAGTGTGGGCTATATAGGTTATTACTACAATACCCACATTCACGACTGTGTGTTCATTCTGCCAAAAGTTTTGCTTGATGAGAATGGTCTTGCCATGCCTGGCAAACACCGTCCGGAAGACATCGTTCACCTCGAAAAAGAAAGCAATCCGCTGAGCGAAGAGGAACGGAAGTTCATCTATGAACTCTCAGTATGGATATACCGTGCCATCAGCGTGTTCAAGGAGCGGAACCAAGACAGCAAGATTGTATTGCATGAACGAGTGGCACAGATAGGTCATGGCCAACGGAGACTAAGCAATACCTTCCTCGACATCCTGCTCTCGTTGATACAATTCAACCGCGACAATCAGGATTTCTTCTTCTTCACCATCAAGAACCTGCACAGTGGTCATAACAAAATCAACTGGACGAAGACCATTGCCCATTCGCAGGCTTACATGCAGAGCGGTCAGCCCATCTACCTCAGTCCCGTGAACAAACGACGGCAGGGGAACTTCGACGAGGAGTTGATGGTCATCTACTTCTCCATCTTGAACTACATCCACAAGGAGTATGGCTTTCCATTCGAGACGGAATGCCACTACGACATCATCAACGACCATCAGTTCAAGAGTTATCTGTATGGAATGGGCAAAGCCAGGCTGCAGCAGATAAAGTACAAGTATTTTTCCGACAAGGCACTGGAACTGTGGGAACTGTGCTTTGCATTCTTTGATGAAGCAAGGCATATCGTCGTCAACACCAAGCAAAAGGAATACCTTTTGGTAAAGAACTTTGAAATTGTCTTTGAGGACATCATCGACGAACTCATTGGAAGTCGTAAGAATGAATTGCCAGAGGAACTGCAAGACCAGCCCGACGGCAAGCAGGTTGACCACATATACCGCTACAAGGCATTGACAGAGGCAAGCAGCGAGAACATCTACTACATCGGCGACTCGAAGTATTACAAGAGAGACACCAAAATTGGCAAGGAGGCATTGTATAAGCAGTTTACCTATGCAAGAAACGTGGTACAGTGGAATCTCAATCTCTTCCTTGATGAAACGAGAGCAGCTGAGCAGCAAGAAGAGGTGCGCAAGGGAACAGGAAAACTGCGTGACGAAGACACGGAGGGCTACAATATCATACCCAATTTCTTTATATCGGCTCAACAGCGCGACCTGCAGAAGCATAGCGACATCACTTGGGTTGACAAGGAGAACAAGGACTTTACCTCACGCCAATTCCATAATAGGCTGTTTGACCGCGATACGCTGTTGGTGTGCCATTACGACGTGAACTTCCTCTATGTCATATCGCTATACGGCAGGAAGAATGAAGGGATGAAGTCGGCATGGCGTGAAAAGGTACGTGCACAGTTCAGGGAAGAGATACAAACCATGCTAGACCATCACTTCCAGTTCCACGTGATGACCCCACGGGAGCATGTGGATGGACAGGACGTGCTACAACAGAACTTCAAGGAGGTGTTGGGTAAGGTGTTTCAGCCATACCCGAAAGGCATCAACGGACAACGGTTCTATTCACTTGCATTGGAGAGGCCAGAAACTATCAAAGAAGACAAACTCAGGAAGGCTGTCATAGAAGAGAACAAGCGTGTAAAGGAGTTGTTGGAGCAGCACTTTGAGATATTGGAGTGCCAGATTGGTCAAGACAGAAGGCAGGAACTAACCACGCCACCACCCGATGGGACTATCTATGCCAAGGAACAAGACTTGGCGCTGCTCATCACAAAAGAGGGCGTCAACTTTAACAATGCCATTCAGCAGATACAGGAAACAAAGAAAGTGGGCATAGCCTTGAAGATGGATGGTGCCGTGCTGCAACTTGTGGAAGGCTTCACAAAGGCACGGTATCTGATTATCCACAACAAGGGTGATAGATACAAGGTGTTCGGCTTCGACGGAAAAGGACCAAAACTCATTCCCGCCAGTGCCGCCCCAGACATGGTTGTCACCAAGAAGGACGAAGCCTTATACTTGGTGTATCAGATTGATACCCAGTTAAGGTTCTATCTTGGAGAACTGGATTTCTCAGATGTTATAAAAGGCGGCGAAGGGTATAATCCACAGTTGTTGCCATTGGCTAAAATTCAGAAACGTAGCGTATCATAAGTTACCGCTACCGCCTTAACCATCCCCTACTGTCGGGTAAACCTGATATTGTGATGCGGAAGTACAGGACGTGCATAGTTGATTCTGTCATTGAACCCGACCGTTACAAAGTATTATTAAACAAAGACTTATATATTGCATTGGATTTGGATATTGACCACGAACTCAACGCTAATATAATTGATTCCACCATGAAAGGCTACGGCGACCGAGAGTTAAGGTACGACGCTCAGTTTGCACGGTTTGGGGAGTTGAAAAGATAATAATAAACTTTTTTTTGCATTTTCCCTAATTTTGCATTAATTTTGCACTCCGAAATTTAGAACGTTCAAACATAATATTATGTCAAAGAAATTCGCTGAATACAAACAATTTAACCTGTCGGACATCAACAAGGAGATGTTGAAACTGTGGCAGGACGAAGATACTTTCGGGCAGAGCCTCAAAACAAGGGAGGGCGCACCCGCATTCATTTTCTATGAAGGACCGCCGTCCGCAAACGGTCGTCCGGGCATTCACCACGTACTCGCACGTACCATCAAGGACTCCGTGCTCAGGTACAAGACCGCAAAAGGCTTCCTCGTAAACAGGAAAGCCGGTTGGGACACTCACGGCCTGCCCGTGGAACTCGGCGTGGAAAAAGCCCTCGGCATCACCAAGGAAAACATCGGCAAGACAATCTCCGTAGAAGACTACAACAAGGCGTGCCGCAAGGCGGTTATGCAGTTCACCAAAGAGTGGCAAGACATCACCGAAAAAATCGGCTATTGGGTCGATATGGAGCATCCATATATCACATACACAAGCGATTACATCGAGACATTGTGGTGGCTTTTGAAACAACTCTACAACAAAGGACTCCTCTACAAGGGCTACACCGTGCAGCCTTACTCGCCCGCCGCAGGTACGGGTCTGAGTAGCCACGAATTGAATATGCCCGGCTGTTACCGCGACGTCAAGGACACAATGGCGACAGTGCTTTTCAAGGCCATCAACAACCACACCGCCGAGAGCCAAAAAGTGTTTGACTCCGAGGACGAGGACGTTAGGTTTATGGCTTGGACCACAACGCCGTGGACATTGTTTTCCAACACTGCATTGTGCGTGGGTCCCAAGATTCAGTACGTAAAATTGAAGACCATCAACCCCTTCACCGGCGACCGCATCAGCGTCGTTATGGCAAAGGATTTGGTGAATAGCTACTTCAACGAGAAAAACCAGGACGGCGATTTCGACGCTTGGAAAGAAGGTTCAAAAGACGTACCCTATCACATTGTAAAAGAATACGTTGGCACCGACTTGGTAGGCATCCGCTACGAACAGTTGTTGCCCTACATACAACCCACCGACGGCGACGCATTCCGCGTAATCCCCGGCGACTACGTGACCACCACCGACGGTACGGGCATCGTGCACATTGCGCCCGCTTTTGGTGCTGACGACTTCAAGGTTGCAAAACTTGCGGGCATCGGTTCGCTGTTGCTCGTTGACAAGCAAGGCAAATTGGTAGATGGCTTGGGCGAATTTTCGGGCAAATTTGTTAAGAAGGCCTACGACAAAACCGGCGAGACAGATGTGGACGTTGATATTGTCGTTAAACTCAAAAAAGAAGGCAAACTCTTCCGCTCCGAAAAGTCAACCCACAATTATCCACACTGTTGGCGCACCAACCTGCCAATCATCTACTATCCTCTCGACAGCTGGTTTATCAAGACCACAGCCGTCAAGGAACGCATGATAGAGCTCAATAAGACCATCAATTGGCAGCCGCCCACAACCGGGTCGGGACGTTTTGGTCAGTGGCTCGAAAACCTCATCGATTGGAACCTCTCGCGCTCACGCTATTGGGGCACACCGCTCCCGATTTGGCGCACAAAAGACGGCAGCGAGGAAGTCTGCATCGGCTCTTTTGAGGAGTTAATCAACGGCATCAACGAATCCATCACCAAAGGCTTTATGAAGGAAAATCCGTACAAGGATTTTGTTGTTGGCGATTACAGCAAAGAAAACTACGACCGCATCGACCCGCACAAGCCCTACATCGACCAAGTGGTATTGGTATCAAAATCGGGACAACCGATGTACCGTGAACCTGATTTGGTGGACGTTTGGTTCGACAGCGGCGCAATGCCATACGCACAGTTGCACTATCCCTTTGAAAACAAGGAACTCTTTGAAAAGCCCTACCCCGCCGATTTCATCGCCGAGGGCGTTGACCAAACACGCGGTTGGTTCTTCACATTGCACGCAATCGCGACGATGGTGTTTGACCAAGTTTGCTTCAAGAATGTAGTCTCCAACGGCCTCGTTTTGGACAGCAAGGGCGAGAAGATGTCGAAGTCGAAGGGCAACGCCGTTGACCCGTTCACGACAGTTGAGAAGTTTGGCGCAGACCCCGTGCGTTGGTATATGCTCACAAACGCCTCGCCGTGGGAAAACCTCAAATTTGACCCCGAGGGCGTTGACGAAATCCGCCGCAAATTCTTTGGCACACTTTATAATACATACTCATTCTTTGCGCTTTATGCAAATGTTGACGGCTTCACATACAGCGAGCCGGACATCGCATTGGAAAAACGCCCGGAAATCGACCGTTGGATTCTCTCACTCCTCAACAGCCTCATCAAGAACGTTGACGAGAGTTTCGCAGCCTTCGATATGACAAGGGCGGGCAGGATGATTCAGGATTTTGTAACCGAGGACCTCTCCAATTGGTACGTCCGCTTGAACCGCAAACGTTTTTGGGGCGGCGGAATGACCGAGGACAAACTCTCAGCATACCAAACCCTCTACACCTGCCTCGAAAAAGTGGCTCAACTGATGGCTCCTATCGCGCCGTTCTACGCCGACAAGTTGTTTAGGGATTTGAACAATGTAACAGGACGTTGCGTTACATCTGTACACATCGCCAATTATCCTCAGTATGACGCATCGGCAATCAACACCGACCTCGAAGAGCGCATGAACCTCGCGCAAAAAGTAAGTTCGATGGTGTTGGCACTCCGTCGCAAGGCTTCATTGAAAGTCCGTCAGCCCCTCCAAAAAATCCAAATCCCGATTTTGGATGCTCAAATGGAACTTCAATTGGAGGCTGTCAAAAAACTGATTCTCAACGAGGTAAACGTCAAGGAACTTGAATACCTCCACGAAACCGCCGGCATCCTCACCAAGAAGGTGAAAGCCGACTTCAAGGTGCTCGGCAAAAAGCTGGGCAAGAATATGAAGGCGGTGGCTGCAAAGCTCGCATCACTCACGCAAGAGGAGATTCAGGAGTTCGAGAAAAATGGAAATATGTCGATTACAATTGACAACAATACAATTGTAAACGTCCTTACTTCCGAGACTGAAATCACGAGCGAGGACATCCCCGGACGCTTGGTGGCAAACGAGGGCAAGATAACAGTTGCGCTCGACATCAACCTCACTCAGAGCCTCATCGACGAAGGCTACGCCCGCGAACTCATCAACCGCATCCAAAACATGCGAAAAGACGCCGGATTTGACGTTACGGACAAAATAAAGGTGGAAATCACCACCCCCGACGCAATCAAGGGCGCAATCGCTAATTTTGGCGACTACATCTGTTCGCAGACACTCACGCAGTCGCTCCTGCCCTCCCCCACCCTCTCAGGCGAAGGGGTTACGGAGACCGACCTCGATGAAAACGTGAAGGCACAAATAAGAATCACGAAAATCTAAACCTAATGAATGTTTCAGCCGCCAAACGCCCGTCAGGAGCGTCTGACGGCTGTTATTTTTTAAATGAAAGATTTGTAAGATTTGAAAAAATTTGAAAGATTTCCCGCGAAGCGGCCCCCGAAAAAAGCCGCGTAAGCGGCTCAAATACATAAAACAACAATACAAACTTAAACTAAAATGTCAGAAGAAAAGACACGCTACACCGACGAAGAACTTGAAGAGTTCAAACAGTTGATACTCGAAAAACTCGAACAGGCACAAAAGTCATACGACGACTACTCTGAGCAACTACGCAACCGCGACGGCAGCCTCATCGACAACACCGCCGACCAAGAAAACGCCCAAGAAAACCTCAGTCAGGAGAGCATCTCGATAATGGCGGGACGTATGGAAAAATACATCCGCAACCTCCGCAACGCCCTCGTCCGCATCGAAAACAAGACCTACGGCATCGACCGCATCACCGGCAAACTCATACCCGCCGCGCGCCTCCGAATCGTGCCGCACGCAACGTTGGACGTGTCAACCAAAAACAGCCTGAATGAAAAACGATAGGATTTGCCATCAATACCAAAAATTATTATTACCTTTGCAGCCGGACACAAAACGACTTCAATTTATATGAATCCTATACTAAAACGCTCGGCATTGGTCATCGCCGCGATTATCGTGATAGACCAAGTCGTAAAAATTTGGGTGAAGACCCACATGTTTTTAGGCGAAAGTAGTTACATCAATTGGGACTTCGGCATCAAGCAAGCCCAACTACTCTTCACCGAAAACCCCGGCATGGCCTTTGGTTGGGCATTGCCCGGCAACGGCGGCAAAATTGCCCTCTCGATATTCCGCATCATCGCGATTGCAGGAATGATTTATTATATACTTTGGGCAGTCAAAAACCGCAAACCGCACAAGGGCTTCATCACGTGTATGTCGATGATTCTCGCCGGCGCGATTGGCAACATGATCGACTGTATGTTTTACGGAATGGTGTTCTCGCAGTCAGGCTATTCCGCCAATTCTGTCGCCGAATTTATGCCCGCGATGGGCGGCTACGCGCCATTCCTGCAAGGCAAGGTAGTCGATATGCTCTATTTCCCCATCATCGATGCCAATTGGCCCGATTGGATGCCCTTCGTCGGCGGCAACCATTTCACATTCTTCTCCCCCATCTTCAACATCGCAGACTCGGCTGTTACGGTCGGCGTGGCAATGATATTGATTTTCCAAAAGCGGTATTTCCCGAAGACCGAAGAAGAATTAGAGGAAGAAAAGGCGGCTGCTGAAAAGGCAGAAATTGTTGAAAAATGATTTTTTGGTCGTGACGCGCATTATCGCGTAGAGACGCACGGCCGTGCGTCTCTACCAACCAATTCGTGATTGAATTTCTACAACAATCCAATGCAATTTTGATCCCTTATGTTTGGATTTGTTACAAAATTCCGCCAATTTATGTTTGGATTTGTGCAGGATTTTGGCTGTTTTATGTTTGGATTTGTGCAAAATCTGCCCCCCCACGCATACACCGGCCGTATAGCAATATGCAATCCGTTATGCTCCTCATCGGCAAAAACGCACTATTTTACATATTTTCGCTCCACAAAACGCACTATTTTACAAAAATCCGACTTCTAAAACGCACTATTTTACATATTTTCGCCTCTCAAAACGCACTATTTTACAAAACATATCAATTACCAACTATCGTATATTAAATCCTGCAATTCACTATCCGACATTGGTGGATAACCATATTTTGCTTTAAGTTCGCTAACGGGAATCGGATTTTTGAAATTATCGCCCATCAAAAGTGCCAAAGCACGGTCGAGTTTTTCGATTCCACTTTTAAAGTCTTTTTCAAAAATGCCATCGGTAACTTTTATAGCATACCATTCTTCCACAGGACATTCTAATACTCCGTTAAAACAATCTTTTAAATTTTCAATTTTTTTCCTATAAAAAAACAAACTGTTGAAAATCGCACACCGCGTGGAATATGAACCCAAATCAAATTCATCATTCAATCCTGAACAACTTTTGAGAAGTATATTTAATTCTGATACGGCTTCCGATGAAATTATATTGGAAACAATATGAACAATACCACTAATCATATCATCAAAACCACATATTTTATCTTGCTCTTCTTCTGAAAGTTCAATTGTCAAATTTGAACTATCAAAGTCATCGGTTAGAAATTCATAATCAATATTATGCGTTTTTAAAACGGCTTGAATTCGTTTGGCTTGAATTTCATCAATTTTGGACATATCTTTCCCTATTTTTGGCAGCCGTACACTACACCAATCATCTTTGCATAATTCCAAGCAAGCATCTATGAGCCGCTGTTTGTCCCAAAAGTCGCCATATTCTTTCATCATAATATCAAAGTTTAATAGTTATTATTTCACCTCATACTTGAACGTGTACAAACTGTCGCGTTGGCTTTTGATGGTGCCGGGGAACTCGTGGCGCGTGCCTAAATCAACGACTGTTACATTGAATTTTACGGGCGCGGTGCGGGCAACGTCGTGCGAATGATAGCGGATCACACGTACAGTGTAAACGCCCTTGGTCGCCTTGCTCCAATATGCGTTTTCCTGCGGATTGTTGACATGGTGCTGACCGTTAGGCATATAATTGCCGTTGCGGTCGGTGTAGGTAACGTTGGCATCAAGGTCGAAGACGCCACTGCCGCCGCGACAACTTGTGCGGCTCTTTTCCACTGAAAGCGTATTGCCGCAGGGGTCAATTATCTGCATGTCCAAATCGGCGTGGCAGTACCATTGGAGGTTGATTTTCAGTTCGCCGGTCTTGCCTTTGAGGTCGCTGATGTTGTCCTGTTGTTTTTTCTTCAACGGCACTTCGAGCACCGGCTCAGAGACCTTGCGGTTGACGGTGGCATTATTATAACCCTCCTTGGAGGCTTCGAGGTTCACGTTGCCATTTTTGGGGATTGTGATTGTAACAGTGCCGTTGGCGTCCGCAGTGTAATTTTTGCCGTTGTGCTTAACTATCGCGCCCGGCAATGGCTTTTTGGTATCGGCGTCAATTACCTTTATGGTTTTGGTTTCCACATCTTTTTTCAGCGGAATCACGATTGTTTCGCCCACCTCATCAATTGTGGTCTTCAACTTTTCAGTAATGTAACCAGCTTTAGACGCTTCTAAATCAATTGATTCTCCATCATTAATTTTTATTTTCACCTGACCATTATTGTCCGTGGTGTAATCCTTGCCATTGAATTTTACATTGGCACCCGGAATTGGCTTTTGCGTTTCGGCATCAATTACCTTTACAACCTTGTCATAACTGATTTTGCTGAGCGGAATGGTTATCACATTGTCATTAATATCGGCGACCTTGCCTTTGAAATTGCCATTCGTATAGCCTTTTTTGGAGGCTGTGATTGTGATTTCATTGCACAAATCCAACTGCAACGACACAAAGCCCTGATTGTCGGTAGTCAAAACTTTGTCCAAGTATTTCACTTCGGCATCCGGCAACGGCTCCTTGGTTTCGGCGTCGATTACTTTTACGGTTTTGTCGGCTAATCCGCCGCTCATTCGCACAATTCTGTAATCGTCTTCGGGATAATTCTTGAATTTGTCGCCAAAATTAACCGCCTGACATTCTTTTTGGGAATTTACAAAAGCCGAATCCACCGACCCGCCAAAAAGCACGTACCACAACGGCTGACTGATGCCCTCGACATCAAATTTGGCTGCGTTGTCGGTTGTAAGCGACAAATCCACAGGAGTTTTGCTGCCAAACGTGGAGACATCGAGATAATGAAAACCACAATTTTGCTGAGCCGCTGGCTGTCCCGCGTTGTCCAAAATCTGCACGTGTACCGACCTTTTTATAGGAATCAGCAACAACAATGGCAATAATAACAGAAGTATCCACCATGGAAATTTCCTGTCCTTTACCACCAAAACATATTCTTGGCTTGTGCCGTCTGAAACAAATTGTGTCATATCAAAATCTCCTCTTTGGCATTAATTTGCCTCTTAAAGTTTTATACCCATTACGGTTACATCGTCCATCTGACCGAGCGGTTGCTGAGCCTTCCAATCCTCGAAGATGTGTTCGATTTTGTCCTTCTGCGTTGCGGCGTCGAGAGGCGATACCTCCACAAGCATTTCACGTATTCTGGACGTGCCAAAGCGACGGTTGTGCGGTCCGCCAAACTGGTCGCCAAAGCCATCAGAAAACATGAAGACTTCGTCGCCGTCCTTGTAGTCGATGGTATTGCGCTGGAAGGCAATCTCTTTGGGATAACGTCCAATGGGACACTTGTCTGCCTGGTACTCTGTAAGAACGCCATCGCGAACAAAATACAGAGAATTGAATGCACCCGAAAATTGCAATTGCTTTTTTACTTTGTCAACTACAATCAAGCTAATGTCGAAGCCCTCCTTGCTGCCGTTGCCCATCGACTTAATCACCTTGGAGCGCAATTCTTCAAGTATGTTTTCGGAGGTCAATTCGTTGCCGGAGAGTTCGCTGATGACGTTGCTAAGGAACGACATCGACATTGTGCTGATGAGCGCGCCCGAAACGCCGTGTCCCGTACAATCGCCAACAGTGGCTATCGTCTTGCCTTCTTTTTCAACTGCATAGAAGAAGTCGCCACCTACGATTTCCTTGGGCAGGTAGATTACAAAACCGCTGTTGAAAAGTTGTGTAATGCTCTCGAAAGGCATCATGGCAGACTGCGTGTGCTTTGCGGCGTTGATGCTTTCCAATGTAGCCTGGTGCGCAAGTTCGATGGTGCGTTTCTGAGATTCGATGGTCTTTTCGCGTACCACACGTTCCGTAACGTCGTGTATGATGCCCTCAAAACCCGCAATCGCGTTCTCGCTGTCAACCCATGTAACAAGGTTGGACTCCACGTATTTTTCCTGTCCCAAAAGGTTGACGAGTTTGTTGGAAAAACCGTCGATGCGGCCGATTTTCTTAATCTCGTCCACAAAAATATGATAGTCGTAATCTATTTGGCACAGCGTATCAAAGAAATTCTTGCCAATGATGTCGGTCTTGTGTTTGCAGCCGTAGAGCGTGCATACAGAGGGACTTACCTCCACAATTTTGCCCTCGGTGTCGGTCTTTACGTAAACGTCTGTGAGGGTGTTGATTGTATTTTCAAACTGACGCGTGCGTTCGAGAATGGTCTGTTCGTAATGCTTTTGTTTGGTGATGTCGCGCACCACACCTATGACGCCCGCCGTCTGCCCTTCGTTGTTTTTATAAGAGAGTTTTGATGTGGAAATCCATTTTTCGTTGCCGTCTTGGTCGGTAATTTTTTTCTCGATGTTGAATGACGGATTGGCGGTGTTGAGGATGTGCTGTTCAAATTTTTCGATAGACTCGCTGCCCGCAATGCCCAATTCGGCGTCGGTCTTGTCGATGATTTGGTCCACGGAGTCAAACCCGATAGATTTGGCATATTTGAGGTTCGCCATCTTGTATTTCAGGTCTTTGTCTTTGAGATAGACGTTGGAAATCAGGTTGTTGATGAGCGTGTTCATCACGTTGTTTTGCTCGCTAATCTGTTTTTCGTAGCGTAAGCTCTCGCTGATGTCGTGGATTATCGAAATGCAGTCGATTGGGCGGTCGTTTGAATCGCGAAGAAACGACGACAGCACCTCGGTCATGATGACCGTGCCGTCTTTTTTGAGCATTGGCAGGCGTACCTTGTCGTGTCCGCCACGTGCAAAACTGCGCTGTCCCGTCACGTAACTCGTTACAAGGTCTATAATCGGCTGACGGACGCTCGGATGGAAGATGTCAACACAACGTTTGCCAAGTAGTTCTTCATAGTCGTAGCCCGCCATGTATTTGATTGACTTGCTGACAAATGACATCTCAAATGTCCTGAAATCGTACCTGAGTATCACGTCGGCGGTGCTGTTGGCTACAAGGTCGAGGTTTGACATTGCGGCTTTCAGGGCTATCTGATCCTTCACTTCCTCTGTCCTGTCCTTGATGCAGACTATATACTCGTCGGCATTGCGCTTGGTGTCAAAGAATGACGATATATTGAGCCTCAGATGCTTTGTGTTGCCCTGGGCTGACGTGATTTTGACATCTATGCTCACTTTGTCGCCATTGCTCTGCGTCAATTGCGTTTTGATTGCCGCCTTGTCTTCTTCGCTTACAAAGTCAAACACATTGGCATCTTTATTGTCTGTTATCTCCAAAATGCTGTTGAGGACGTTGTTGTGATAGACAATCTTCAATTCTTTGTCTATGATGGCGAGTCCTTCGTCCAAACTATGCAAGATGGTCGATATGTTGTCGTCGAGTATTTCCATATAGTTGTGATATTAGTAGTTAATTCAAATTCTTGCTACAAAAATAATGCAAATTTCTGTATTTTACAATTTTTTGTCGTTGAACATTGTGAAAAATTCGGCTTTGACGAGCCATGCAAAACTGAATGCCCAGAGCATTATCGCCTCGTTGATGAGCGTCCAATAGCCCGGATAGCCGCATGTTGCCGCCAAGACTTGGTTGACCATGAAGACCACAATCACACAGGCGCAAATTTGGTAAATCTTGTTCCTCAGTTTTTTTTCGGGTGTCATTACTGAGCCGTCGCCGCTGCGCGTGAAATTGTATCCTACCATGATTGCAAAACTTACAAACATCACGCTTGCACAGACGCAATGGATTTTGAAACTTGTATCGCACGCCAAGCCGAGAAGTCCTGTGGTAGAGATGTCGTCGTGTCCGCACGGGAACACAATGATGCCCAACGCACTCACGCCCGAAATTATGGTCAGGATTTTGTCGGAGGTGTTATAGCCTACATACGACAGGAACAGCACAGCCATCGAGAACAATACGCCAATCATGCAAATATTAGAGGTTGCGTAGTAGGTCATGCTAATAGAATACCACCATTTAGGATTTGTGATGGCGGAATTGTCGCCCAAAAGTCCAAATCCAATAGCACACGGCACCAAAAAGAACCCCAACAACCCCAAGATTCTCTTTTGGAACACCATCAATTCTTTCTTTTCTTTGCTTAACATGATATAAATGTTTAATTGTTAATATTTTAAATATGTTATTAAATCGAAGTATCTTCTAACAATCGGAGTGCATTTTTATAGAGAATTGCCTCGCGTTGCTCTTGTGTGAGATTTAAATGGTTGAAACGGCTGAGTTCGTCTTCGTGATCCCACATCGGATAATCGCTGCCGAAAAGAAAATTTTCGTAGCCGTGTTTTTTTATCATTTCGTCGGCTTTTTCAACCGGAAGTTTCCACAACGTGCTTGACGTATCGAACCAAACACGCTGACCGATAAGATATTCAGAGGCTTTGTCCCACTCGGTATAGCCGCCAAAATGAGCCGCAACAACAATCAAAGACGGATGTTTTTCTATGACATGACGAATACGTTTCGGTCCAGAAAAATCGTATCTATAATCTCCCGCATGAACTAAAATCGGCATTTTTAGTGCTGAAATCACTTCGTAAACAGAATCCATTTTCAAAGTATCGACTTCAAACTGTTGAAAATCTGGATGAAGTTTTATGCCTTTTAATCCGGCGGCTTTTATTCGTTTGAGTTCGTCGTCAAAGTTTTCGTAATCGGGATGAATAGTCCCGAAACCTACAAATTCTGTGTGAGCATTTACCTCTTGGATAATATAATTGTTGATTGACTCAACCTGATGAGCGACAGTTGCGGTAGAATGAACGATGTACTTTTCAACACCAATTTTTTTGCCGCTTTCAATCAGTTTTTCAGGTGAACCGTCGTAACACATTGAAACATTATAAAATCTGCCTATATTGCTGCTCGCTTTTACAGCAATTTTTTGCGGGTAGATATGTGCATGAAAATCTATAATCATAATTCACAAAATTTCGGTCATTTTATGCCACTTAAAATATTACAACTTAATTGCACTCCATTATATTCCTCGTCGACAAAAACGCACTATTATCCTCTCCTTATTTCACCTCATACTTGAACGTGTAAATGCTGTCGCGTTGGTTTTGGACAGTGCCGGGGAACTCGTGGTCCTGTGGCATAATAGTCGAATTTCTCGTTGAAGAATTCCTTCACGAGATACGTCTTGCCGATGCGTCGCCGTCCATATACAGCAACTAATTCTGCCTTGTCGGATTTTGCGATGTTTTCTAATTGCAAAATCTCCCTTTTTCTGCCTATAATTTTGCGTGCCATAAAATTTGTTTTTTGCTGCAAATGTAATAGTTACATTTGAAACAACAAAAAAAATCTTGGCTATAACTCGATTTTTTTGGGGGTTATAGCCAAGATTTTTAGGTAAAAGACGTTTTATCAAGTGCCAAAAATGTGTAAAAACACACAAAAACAGGTGCCAAAAATGTGTAAATTTACACGGTTTTGGCACTTTGCTGTTTTATGATATGAAAATAATCATTATCTTTGCGGAAAATATTAGATGCTATGGAACGGGATATTTTTGAAAAACTTCGCCAATGGAAAGACAGCAAAAACCGCAAGCCGATTTTGTTGCAAGGTGCGCGTCAGATTGGCAAAACGTGGATTATGCGCGAGTTTGGCAAGCGCGAATTTGAATTTGTCGCCGAGTTTAATATCGATGAAACTCAGAATTTGAAACAGGTGTTTGCCCGCAGCAAAGACCCTAACCGCCTTGTTGCAGATCTTTCGCTCTATACCGACGTGCCAATACAACCTGGGCGGACGCTCATCATCATCGACGAAATCCAAGAATCTGAGGACGCTCTCAATTCGTTGAAATATTTTGCAGAAAAAGCACCCGAATATGCCATCATTGCGGCGGGTTCGTTGCTCGGCGTGGCGGTCAAGAAGAAAAATATGGCTGTTCCCGTAGGCAAAGTGCACGTTGTCAAGATGTTTCCTCTTACATTCCGCGAGTTTTTGCGCGAGGCAGACATCAAGACGTTTCAATATTTGGAAAATCTCTCCACACTCGACCACCTTCCCGAAATCATATTGTCGCGCCTTTTGGAGCAATATCGGCGATATTCGGTTTGTGGTGGTATGCCTGAGGCTGCGGCAGCTTTGCTCGGCGGCGGCGGAATGGCGGCTGTTGACGAAATTCTCGACGATATTTTGAATTTGTACCAATTGGATTTTGCCAAATATGCTTCGCCTGTGGAGGTCAACCGCATAAGCGCGATTTGGCATTCGTTGCCGTCGCAGCTCTCCAAGGAAAATCGCAAGTTTATATACAGCGTAGTGCGCACAGGAGCACGCGCCCGCGAATACGAAGACAGCCTGATATGGCTCGAACAGGCAGGTTTGATTTACAAGGTTCATAACGTTTCCGCCCCGAAAATTCCGCTCAAAGCATACGAGGAACTGTCGGTTTTTAAAATTTATGCCTTGGATTGCGGACTTTTGCGACGTTTGGCACACTTGAAACCCGAAGCCGTATTGGACGGAAGCGAAGAATACAAGGAATTTCGTGGCGCAACTGCCGAAAATATGGTTCTCCAATCGCTTGTAACTCAATCTGATGGCATCCCAAACTATTGGACAAGCGGCAACCTCGCAGAAGTGGACTTCTTGATTCAAAACTCTCTCGGCATCATCCCAATAGAGGTGAAGGCGGGAACGCGTATCAGCGGCGCAAGCCTGTCGTCGTACCGCAAAAAATACAATCCACGTTTGCTCATCCGCCTTTCGCTCAACGATTTGCAATTCAACGGCGGTTTGCTGAGCGTACCGCTGCCATTGGCGGATTGGTTGTGGAGGTTGATGGGGATGGCGAGAGGGTGAAATTATTTCCCTGATTTCTTTCGATTGCAGTCGCGGCAGAGCATCTGACAATTGTCCTTGACAGTGTGGCCACCCTGACACCACGGCGTGATGTGGTCGGCTTCCATCTGTTCTATTTCAAAATGGTTGCCGCAATTTTTGCAAATACCTTTCTGAATTTCATACACTTCGCGTTTGGTGTTGTCGTCAAAGGCGCGAATGTTCAAATGCCTCTCGTCGCCATCAAGAACGTAAGGATAAATGCCCGATTTTTTCTGAACATCAGAATCTTTCATTAGTTCGGCGATTCGGGTTTCAAGTTCTTCGGCATCAAGTTTTGCGTCCTTGAATTGATTGTAGAGAAATCCCCATTGAACAGATTTCATTTCTTTGCTGCGATATTTTGGAAAAGTGGCTGTTACCCATTCAATTACAGATTGAAAATATTTCCAAAGTTCATCAGCGTTTTTGTCATTCTGATGCTTAGACATATAACCAGAAACATCTCCGGCATTAATCCATTCAATGACGGTTTCCAAATATTCTTGGCGAATACAAGAACCTGACAAATATTTATTTCCAAGTTTGTAGGCTACGCAACCAGTTTTTGAGAATTTCTTTTTAGCCTCGGTTACAAAAGGACCCGAATAAACAGCGTTACGCAGTTCTTGTTCTGTGAGTTTTTCACCAGCAATGTTAATTGTTTCAAACCAATCAAGTTTTTCGCTTGCTTCACCAGTACAAACATAAACAGTGAGTTTGTAATCGAGGATTGCTTTTTGTTTGTCGGGTTGCAGTCCTCCAAAAGTCATTGGATGGTCGTCTTTTCGGAAATCAACAGAAAAGTTGCCTTCCAAATATTCACAAATTGACATTGTACGTTGTTGCCCGTCGATTACCTCAAACGTGCCGTCATCCCTTGTCGCCCAATACATAACATTAAGCGGAAAGTTTTTTGAAACGGTTTTAATTACTTCACGCTGTTGTTCAGGTTTGTAGATAAATTCACGCTGATACGGCGGACGAACGTCAAGTTTGCCACCGTAGGCGACAACTCCAAGTTCTTCGTTGTTCTCATAACCTTCCCAAAGGTCTTTGATTGTAATTTCTTTGAGTATTATTTCCATAGTAATTATTTATTTGTTTCTATTTTCCTGATGAAAATACGACTATACATACGTTTACCATTTACATAGCCACGTCCTTTGTCAATATTTAAATCATATTCATTACCAATTATTTCAAATTGTTCAGGGCAATATTTATCTAAAAAGGTAATTGGAACACCCATTACGCCGCCATAATCCATAGGAATATCAGCGGTTTTATCAACATTAATTGCATCAAAATTGTCATATGTAGGGTACTCTTCTGGCGTGTAATGTTTGTATAGTTCCATTTCGTCGTGCCGTTTGTTATGATCAAGATTTGTGAACCAACGAACACCTTTAACCTTTATAAAATGATTGCCATTTTCATCAATTCCACAACCCGCAGCATTCAGAGGATAGTAATCCGGCACATTAAATTTTCTATCACCACTTGTGATACTCGGACCCAACCACATTTTATTTTCCTTTATTAAGGGAAAAACTTCTTTGTAAGTAATAGCGTTTACATTACCAATAATCAAAAAAAACTTTTTGTATTCAACAAGCTGAGCAATATATTCCCGAAAAAGAGAAAACGGAGGATTCGTAACAACAATATCGGCTTGTTTTATCAATTCAATACATTCTTTACTGCGAAAATCACCATTGCCATTCAATCGAGTAAGAACATTTTTATCATTCTTCAAAAGATATTCAACATCAACAAGATTGATTGCACCATCACCATTTAAGTCAGTTACCTCTGAAATCACTATTTTATGCGGAACACCAGTTTTAGTATCTTTTACTTGGCTATTATCATCAAATAAAGATAACTGTGTATCTGCAATTGGAGAACCAGCATAACAAGTTGCAATCAATTTTTTCAGTCCCAATTGATTAAAATTCATAGCAAAATATTTGAAGAAATTGCTTTCGTAAGGGTCGTCACAATTACAAAAAACTACTTTGTCTTTAAAGTGTTTTTTATAATTTTTCATCTCTCGTTCAATATCTTCAAGTTGGGTATAAAACTCATCTTTCTTTGCTTTGTTTGCTGTTTGCAAGTCTTTGTTTCTCGCCATTTTGATTGATAGTTTTATTGCATTTACTATCAATCACTTCGGGCTGAAAATGACCAATAAAAAAGGCGTGAACCTTTTCTACTCGCGTTCAACGGGAAGCCTGAGATGAAACCCGCCCTTACTCCATAGAATAGGTCACACCCTTGATGGGTGCTTTATGGAGTAAGCGGTATTCAAACAACTTCCCAATTACGCACGGTCTAAAATTCGGCTAATTGAAAAAATAGTTTCTCAGGCTTTTTTTCTTTGAACGCGAATAATAGTCAATGCTTTGTATGTTAATAATTTACGTTATTTCTGTTTCTTATGTTTTGTATTTGTTGTTAACGAAAGCAAATGTAATAACTTTTTTCGATATGCGGCATATTTTTTTCAAAAAAAATCGAGCAAAAGGTATTATTCTGATTTTGAGATTGTTATGCGCCCCACCTTCGACTTTTCGTCGCACTTGCTTTCGCGTGGCATTATGCTCAAAGTAATTGAACCTCAATGGCTCGCCGACGAAATTTATGAAATGCACTTGCAGGCGGCGGAGATGTATGAGGAGCGGTGATTAAACCTTTACTATATCCACTTCATATCCCTCTGGATACACTCCGCAATCTTTGAACATTCCATTGAAACTAAAATCTTCATCTATTTGTCGCCAATGTATGCCTGAGTATGATAGATAGAAATTGTTTCGCTGTTCTTCTGTTGAATTGGCAAAACTCTTCCAATCGGCAAAAGCATATTTTGCGGTTTTGCCATCTTCTGTTGCGGCATAAACGTAGTTTGAATCTACCCAAACGTGAGATATGTGGATTTTATGTGGCATAAGCTATTTGTTAAAAAAGTTTTTCCAACGTTCAATGATAATTTCTTTGTTTTCATCAATGATAGATTCAATAATCGCGATTTCACGATTCTTGAAACCGTGATTATAAACCTGAACAATAGGCTCTACATTATATTTTGCTTCACAATCGTCCTTGACGACGTGAACGTGAACAGGTTCGTGGTCGTTTGAATAAAACAAAAAACGATACCCGAAAAAAACGAATATTGTTGGCATAGTTATTAAGCGTTTAAGTTTTCGACAAATGTAAAATTTTCCAACGATTAAAAAAAATATTTTGCATTTTTTATGACATAATCAAGACACAAAAAAAGAATTGTTGTTGGCATTGGAATATAGTGCCAAAAATGCGTAAAATTACACGGTTTTGGCACTTAGGGATAGACAAATGAATACAAACGGCGAGTTGTTGAGCGAACAAAAAAATCAATCTTCGCTATCTGAAATAGGCACCAATTCAAATTCCAATTCTTCATACCCTATACCAACGTTATCAAACAAATATCTGATACATTGCATTTTGTCTTTTGTGGAAGTTGATGTTCTAACATAACAGTTTTCAGCGAATGCAGAAAAATATGTTTTTGAAGAGTTGGAGAAAAAGTATTCATTCTTATAGCACAACTGAATAACACTGTCTTTATGCTCGTCATACACCAATTTACACAAAGACAACAACATATCTTTCCAACTTGATGTTTCAGTTTTCTGTCCTGAATAATAGAATGCCGAAATATTTCTATATGTACATATCTCGTCAACATCATCACCATCAAAACTGATGGTATCTGCCGGTTTTTCGGAAATATCTGTGGAAATCATCGGAAAAAGTTTCAAAAAACGCTCTGTCAATGCGTTGCATCGCTCAATCATTTCTTCCTCCGTCCATTTATCTTTGTTTTTGATGGACTCTGTTAACTTGAAGGCTGATTTATTTAAGCCGATAACTTCTTGTCCCTTAGAATCGAAAAAGCCATCCCGTTTTTCTGCAAATGACCTGTTGCCATAGTTAGAGTTATATCCTGTCAGCGTCAAATTAGCAAACGTATGCAGATACCTTTCGTGTATTCTTTCCCATTCTGCGCCCAAAGCGTTTTTCCATTCCTTGGTCAATGTTTGTGGCATAATATGTTCTATCGAAATAGCATTATCCTTCATACCATTAACGACATCATTGTGATAGCCTTTTTCGTTACCATTTTCCATTCTTTCAAACAGGAAATATTTGTATTCCAATGGAATACGATATATTTGACGAGTTTGGAAATTATCACGTACTTTGATGTCATTAGGAAACATACTGTTGCCCAACTTTTTGAGAAGAACAAATTTCAAAACGTCCAAATAATCAGACGACGACTTGTCGTTTTTCGCAATAAATTTGCTTATGTCATACTGCAAAGTACTGAAAACCTTATTCAAAGCATTTGTAGGCAAGTTGCAGATGATACGCCGAGCCAAATAGTTTTCAATAACATCAAACACTTTGATTTCTGTATCAACAGAAAAATTGTTCTCCTTGGCATATCTCATAAAGCCTAAATAATAAGGCATAACCGTTGACGTGCCAACAGTATTGAGTTCCTGAAACTTGTATTTTAAGTAAACATTATCCGTCTTCTCTTTTTTGAATTGGTCATAATAGTCAGCGTATTCAAGCATCTCGCGAAGAATATCGCCCCTATCAAGGTTTGAGATTTCGGCAAACTTTTTAAACTCTTTGTAAAGGTTGTCGATTTTACATATACGCCTTAACTTGATGGTCAAGTAGTCTCTTATAAACATTGTTGGCGCATAGTCTGTGAAAACCTCAATCTTGTTCCAATAGTCGTTGTAATACTTTTCTTGTATGTCTGGCTGCAAAGACATTAATAGATAATTCCTGATTTTGTCGGCTTCCTCCAAATCTTTTCCTGTGGAATTCAAACTTTCGAAAATCAGTTGTGCGTCATCGTTTTCATTAAGTTTAATGTCGATAATCACAAGTTTTTCGATTGCCGACAAATAATCCTCCAACGAAAGGTCGTGTTTTTTGATCCAACCAACAAAAAGATTAAAGTTTCGCGTTACATTACTACCTTTAACATACTCATTTTCACCCTTAAACAGCAATGCATCGAAAGCATCCATATCATTCTTGATGGGTTTCAGTTTTATCTTTCTGTCCGAAGAATATTCATCTACCAAATATTTACCGTATATTTTCTTTACCGAAACTTCATTTTCATATTTCAACTCACCCTTTTTAGCAAGCTTATATAAAGCAATAAGCAACAGAGATATTGTTGTAATTCTCTGTTGTCCGTCGATGATAAATATGTTAGAACTCGTCAGACTTTGCTGTTTAGAAACAATGCTACCAAAAAAGTGATTCTGCCTTTTCGGGTCTTTCAACTTAATCAAATCACTGAAAAGCTGTTCACAATGTTCCTCTTTCCAATCATAGTTTCTCTGATACAACGGTATCGTGAAACTTGAATTGATCGCAAGTATCTGAGTTAATGGTTTTTCGTGTCCTTCCATAGTTTAAATGATGTGTTTATACACGACAAATATACGGATTATTATGATACGATGTTCATCTTGCGCGGTATTTTTTATTACAATTCGTTTTATTTTGAACCTGTGCAAAAACAGCACAAGTTGTATTATGCAAAATTTGCATATTACAACGTGTAAATTTTCAATTCTTTTCCTTACCTTTGTCCTCGCTTCGGAAGGAGTCGCCGTGATATTTATGCAGCCCTCGGAAAGCGTTTATTTGTTATGAGTTGGATTTTTCTTATTGCCGCAGGGCTGTGCGAAACGGCCTTTACATTTTGCCTCGGCAAGGCTAAAATTTCGACTGATGATGCCCAATGGTGGGCGTGGATTTCAGCGTTTGGAGTGTTGTATGTTTTGAGCGCGGTGCTTTTGGCAAAGGCGGTGCAAGGCATTTCGGTTGGCGTTGCTTACCCCGTGTGGACGGGAATCGGCGCGGTGGGCGCAGTGCTAATTTCGATTTTTGTGTTCAAAGAGCCGGTTTCGTTTTGGAAAATATTCTTCCTCTCCACGCTTATCGCCTCGGTGGTAGGGTTGAAAAGTGTAGAATAGATGATAAAAATGCGTAAAGTTTTTTTGCTGATAATAAACAGATTGTTTCTTTTTGCAAAAAAGAACAATATGCTTAATCTTAGCCGACATATACCGCCAAAAATTCGTTCGGTAGCCGAGAAATCCGCCCGAAGGCACTTCCTGATTGACAAATTGAAGGAAGAGAAATGCTTTTGGAGTTATGCTCCGGGGTTTGCAGACAGCGACGTGCCCGATGAAATTATCATCGAAAAAACGCTTGTTTACTTGGATTTGGACGAAATCAAGGTACTTTTTGAACTCTATGGCAAACAAACGGTTAAGCGTGTTTGGCTCGAACGTCTCGTGCCGCAAGGCGATTATCTCTATACACTCAACAGGTTTTTCGCGTGGTTCTATTTCCGCGTCAAAAAACCGGATATGTATGTCAGGAGTATGGCAACGAGGATATTGAATAGGAGGATGAAATGAACCCCATCTATAATGTAACGGCAGAGGAAATTGAAATGTATATGAAAAGTGTTTTGGAGCTGACAGAGAAAAAACACTTGTAGTCGCCGTGATATTTTTGCAAAAAAGAATAATACAACCGACAAATACCGTCAAAAACAATTGTTAACAAACGTTATAACTCCCCAAAACTCAAAAAAAAATCGAGTTTTGGGGAGTTATAATTTTTAAATAGTTCGATAAATCAAGTAGTTACATCAAAAATGCTTCAAAAATTTTCTTCAAATATTACTTATTAAACTCCCCCAATATCTCCTTGAACTCCTGCGGTATCATCGACAATATCTTATCGACAATCGGTTGCGGAATATCCTTGTAAAACGCCTCCGCAATGCCGCCGGTGATGCAGACGAGAGTGTCGGTGTCGCCGCCAAGCGACACTCCAAGACGGATGGCAGATTCAAAATCCTTGCTCTCCAAAAATGCAATCATCGCCTCGGGCACAGTGCCTTGACACGAACCGTCGTGATGATATTTTGGGCGGATTTCATCACAAGTGCGGCTGAGGTCGTAGCCGAAAGTTTTTTCGATGTAATCCTTGATTTCCTGCTTAGACTTGCCGGTACGTCCGAGGAAAATAGCCGCAGCCGTCGCCTGTGCGCCCTTGATACCTTCGGGGTGATTGTGTGTGATTTCGGCGGAACGTTTTGCAATCTCCAATGTCTCCTCCAACGTGTCGAACGCCCAACCAACAGCCGAAACGCGCATCGCCGAGCCGTTGCCCCAAGAATTGTAAGGACGGCGACCAGTTTTCAGGCTTCCGTCCGTATTCTTGTCGCGATAGACATTCAGATGTTCAGGGTAAAACAGCCACCTCACATAGCCGCCACCATATCCGCCCATTGGGTTTGGATAACGCTTGCCAAAATCCACAAGACATTCCTCCAATTTCTCCAATGTATGCTGCTTGTCGATAACGAGCCATTTTGCCACCGCCACCGTCACAATAGAATCGTCGGTAAATTCGCAACGCGGGTCAAACAGTTCAAAATCAACCGACTTATGGTTGTTGAACTCGTAGATAGAGCCCACCGTATCTCCTATAACTGCACCTAATATCATAGCAATTCGTTTTTAATTTGTGTAAATATAACGCACAAAAATATGCAATTATTATCATACATACAAAAAAAACTTCCCGAACTGATGACGTCCGAGAAGTTTTATAATTAATATGAAAATTACACACATTATTTCTCAAATTCGGTGTCCTTGACATACACCTTGTAATCCTTAATCAAACCGGGATTGCCTTTTTCGGCGCGGGGGATAATGCGGATGGCTTTTAGGGTTTCGGATTTGCCCATATCGATTACAACAGCGTGCGGGAAAGCAACGTTGTCCACCGTCTGCCAATACGTGGATTCTTGGAGGTCGTAAAGTTTGTCGGCGGTGTATTCGCCAGAACGGGTTTCCTCGCTGTCGGCATACCAGATAGACCAATCTTTGCGGTTGATGATTTTGCCATTTTTGTCGATGGCATCCACCTCGGCAAAAGAAGTGATATTGTCGCCAGTGAAATTGTTGAGGGCTTCTATACATAGGTAACGACCCGAAGCAAGTTGCTTAAATTCAACCACTTGCGGCTGTGCAATATTTTTTAGCGTACCTTCAATGGTGGGTTGCAGGTTAGAGAGGTTGAGTTTTTCGCCATCCTTGCGGTGAGTCTGCGGAACGGAAACACGCAATTCGTCGAGAATAGGCTTGTCAAGACCTTTGACAGTCGGTTTTTCAGGGCCAAGAATGTCCAAAACTACAATCTCGTTGTCGCCTTTCTTCAACCAGCAGCCCGGCATATAGAGTGTTTGCTGAGGTCCAATGTTCCAAATCCTGCCAATTGCGTGGCCATTGACCCACACAAAGCCTTTGCCCCAAGTAGAAAAATCGAGGAACGTATCTTCGGGCTTGTCGAGGGTGAAGACACCTTTGTAATACGCCGGTTTTGACGATGCTTTAATATCATCATAATTCTTATCAAGAGCAAAGTCATAATCCAAAGGCAACGAATATATCTGCCAGTTTTTCAACGCATTACCATCAATAGAGACAGACTTTGTAATGCCTTTGCGGTCGTGGATTGATTTGTCGAAATTCACACGTCCCAAAGCCTCCACGTAAATATCAAGCACGTCGCCTTTGCGAATGTTAGCGGGCAAGGTGAAAGTAAATTCGCCTTTCCTGCGGTCGAGTTCGGCGATTTTGTTGCCATTGACAAATACCAAGGCATAATCGTGAACCTCGTCAATATGGAGCACCGAACCTTTTTTGTAGTCGGCATCCATAGTCTTGCGATAGAGTACAGAGCCAAAACCTTGATTGAGTTTCTCCATAGAAACAATATTTTCAGACTCGACGGCAACAGGCAAATTGTCAAAAACTTCTGCCGACTTACTTAAAGTAAATTCGGGGATTGTTGACGATGGAATTTGAGCGGGAATATCAGCCAATTGCTCTCCGTCGGAGAGGTGCTTAGACATCATTTCGCGCAGCAAATTGAATTTGGGCGTTACCTGTCCATTTTCGGAGATGGGCGCGTCGTAATCGTAAGACGAACACATCGCGCTGTATGCCGGATTGTTGGCACCGCCCCAATACCCGAATGTAGTGCCGCCGTGCGTCATATAAAGGCTGAAAGAGATGTTTTTCTCAATCATTTCTTCAAGGCCGCTTACCATCACGTCGGCGGGGCGGGTTTCGTGCGGACGACCCCAATGGTCAAACCAACCGCTCCAAAATTCGCTGCACATCAGAGGCGTATTTGGACGAAGTTCTTTGAGTTTTTTGAACTGCGCGTCGATGTCGCTGCCAGTGCCAAAATTGACAGTCCAAAGAAGGTCGTCGAGAGCATTGTTGGTGAAATTGCTGCTCCAATCACATTGAAAGAGAGGTACTTCATTGAATCCCGACTTTCTTACAATATCGCGGATGGCGGAGATGTAAGGCTTGTCGGTGCCGTAACTGCCGTATTCGTTTTCCACCTGCACCATTATGATGTTGCCACCTTTGGTGATTTGGAGCGGCGACAGTTGCTCGCCCACTTTTGCCATAAACTTTTCGACGTGGTTCATATAATCAGCGTCGAGGGTGCGTAGGCTAATGCTATCGTTTTTGAGCAACCACCACGGCAGACCGCCCATCTCCCACTCCGCGCAGACGTAGGGACCGGGGCGCACGATGATGTACATACCGTTTTTCTGCGCAAGGCGGCAAAATTCGGCGATGTCTTTGTTGCCCGAAAAATCAAATTTGCCCTCCTCCATTTCGTGGTAATTCCAAAAAATGTAAATGCACAATGTATTCATACCCAACGCTTTGCACATTTGGATACGATTTTCCCAATATTCCTTGGGGATGCGCGAATAATGGATTTCGGCGGCCTTGACGAGAAAAGGCTTCCCATTGAGCAGGAAAGTCTTGTCGCCGGGCGCGAACGAGCCATTTTTTGTGGATTCGCCACAACTGCCAAGCAGAAGGATGGCTGTCAATAATAATAGTAGGATTCTTGTCATATTTTTGCGTAATAATTGTGTTAAAAATAATTAGTCCATCACTACCGTTACCACGCTCTTGGGTGGCACAGAAACGCATTTGCCGTTGGTGGAGCAACTCTGCAACTTGCAGCCGGCATCGCCGTTGGTCAAATAAATCCCATTAACCTTACGCGGAAATTTCAGGATTTCCTCTTGGTCTGAATAATTGATGACAACGCTTACAATGCTGCCGTCAGGATTGCGGAATGCACTTGCCATCAGGCCTGCGGGTGATTCGGCGACAGAAAGTTTGATGGCGATGCGCTTGGCGTTAGGCTTAATATAACGGCTGTAATTGCCTAAGCACCAAAGCAATCGGCTGTCGTAGAGTTTGCCATTGTCGATTGTTTCCTGTCCAAAATCTTCCAACAATCCGTCCTTGTAGTCCTCCCCTATCGCACGCCACCATTGCCAAGATGCAGCATTGGCGTACACAAGGTCGTGATGAATCCAACGCGCCACATACAACGCCGTCTTCATTGTGGTATCGTAGCCGCCACCACCGCCAATCTCCTCGTCGTTGCTCATTACGCATTGTTCTGTCATCCAAAACTTTACAGAAAATTTTTGCAACGTATCGCGCAAATTCTCACGCATAGCGCGCATATAGTCGAGCGGCGTATTGGTCCAATAGCCGTGTCCAGCAATCATTTTTTCTACGTGACTTAGCCCCAATACGTTGGACGCGCTGTCAGCGTTGAAAAGAGTCTGAATGGCATACCCTCTGTCCACACCGGTCTGATGAGTAGATACCATAGCGCGGTAGTCGGACGATTCGTTTACAAGTATCTTGGTATCAAGATTTTCCGCAGTCAAAGCCTTGTCGATAAGCCTTGTGAGTTTTGCGATTTCGGCATTGGTAGCGGGAGAGCCTTCTTGTTTGGGACCTTGCCAATTCCAATGTCCGTCGGGTTCGTTGACGGGGCAGATGTAATTGATTGTAATGCCGTGCTTTTCTTTGAGACCCTTGATGGATTTGGCAATGTAATCGGCAAACTGTCCGTAACATTCGGGCTTCAAGTTCAACGTGCCTCCCCTACCCGTGTTGGTGGCGAGTCCGTTTTGAGTGAAATACACCGGAGGCGAATTGAGAAACGCCACGAAAGTTGTAACACCTCGTTTTTGCGCCTCCTTCATAAAGTCGATCTGCGCCTTCTGCTTGGAAAAATCCCACGAACCATCCGGCAACAGGAACGATTCGGTGCGCGTCATTGGCTGTATCTGGGCACTATCGCCCTGAAACGCACTGCCTGCACCGAGATTAAACCGCCAGATATTCAGCCCAATACCCTTGTCGTGCGAGAAGAGCAAATCGGCGGCTTTCGTCACGGTTTCCGATGGCCATTGGTCGGTGGCTTGTATGGTCCACGCATCCGACGCCCCAAAACCGTCGATAGTCTGAAACTCTTGACTTTCATCTATTTCAACGCTCTGAGTGAAAGGTGCGCTACAAGATGCCGCCAACAGCAACAATGGAAGTATATACAATTTTTTCATAGCATTTTCAATATTATAAAGACACAGAGTCCACTGAGATGAACAGATGGGCTCTGTGTCTTGAAATTATTTGCAATATACCACTGTCGTCACCGACTTTGCGGGTACTACAACATTGCCGTCCGACATATTGGTACGTTCGAGTTTTTTGGTCTCGTCGGTCACGAAACGCAACACCTTGTTAGCACCGTCAAAACCTGTTACAGTGGGGTTTACGCGGATTTTCTGGTCGCCAAGGTTGGTATAGACAGCCACCAAAGTATTGCCGTCGCCCGATATGAATGCTGTGCCAACAAACGACTTGTCGGTGCCACAATTCATATCGACACGCTTGTAGCCTGGACGCACGAAACGGCTGTAATTGCCAAGTACATATAGATTTGCATTATCCTTCCAATTAGCTCCGCCGGTGATGTCGTCGTAGGTGTCGTGGTAATCCTCCACGTCCGCGCCGAGTTTGATGAGCCAAAAACGGTTTTTCTGGCTCCAACGTTCCTGTCCCCATACCGTCCAATAACTCCAAGACGAAACATTAGCCCACACCAAGTCAGAATAGATGACGCGCGCGAGGAACAAGGCATTGTCGATGTATTTGGCCTCGGCGAGACCGGGATAATTGTCGGTAGCGGCATATTCGTCGAGCATACTCCATTCCGTCTGCCAAAGTCCTATGCCGTGGCTCTTAGCCTCGTTGTAAGCCTTGGAACGGTACGATTCGAGAGCGTCCCAGTTGCGGTCTTCCCAATAAGAATGGGCTGCCACAACCTTGTGGACGTGGGAGAGTTCGGCGATGGAATTTTCGCCACTGCCAAAAAGCTCCGAAATCTGGCTACCGCTGTTGGCGTATTCGTTGCTGCTGTATGTGGCAGACCATTTGCCAGCCTCCGGGACAACGATTTCGGTTTTCTGAGAGCCGAGTTTTTCGTCGAGTATTTTTACGAACTTGGCGATTTCGGAGTTTCGCCAACTGCTGCCTTCCTGACCGCCTGCCCATTCGTATTGAGGTTCGTTGAGGGGCGAGATGTAGTCGATATTGATGCCATTGTCAGTGAAATGCTTGGAAACTTCCGCCAAGTATTCGGCAAATTTTTCGTAGCCTTCTTCGGTAAGGTTTACATCGTCGGTCTTGTCGTCGAAAGCCTTGCCATTTTTAGTCCAGAATACAAGCGGCGAATTGGAGAACAACAGCATCTTTTCCACGCCGTATTTCTTCGCCTCTTCCATAAAGTAACGCTGACCAACACATTTGGACCAGTCGTAGGTAGTGCCGTCGGATTTGAGGTAACATTCAGCACGGCGGGTAACGTCTTCGAGTTTTGAGTCGTCGCCCTGCTCTGCGCTGCCCGCACCGAGGTTGACGCGCCACATCGAAAGTCCGATGCCTTCCACGCTGCCGTCGCTCAATGTGTCCTGCGAAAAGAGGAGTTTTGCCATCTTGTCCTTGTCGGCATACTTGGTGCCAACATATTCGCCAAGCCAACAATCCGACGCTCCAAAGCCCTCGATAGTCTGGAACACATTTGCAGTGTTGATTGCTACTGCGATTTCGTCGTCGGCGCGCTCATCAGCTGTATTGACCACCTTCCAATTTGACTTAGGAGACTCGTCGCCACCGGGATTGTTGGAGGGGTCGTTGTTTGAGGGTTGATTGTTGCGTTTGGCAAGTTCTTCGGGGGTGAGCGCAGTGTTGCTCTCGTCGGGCATGATGTCGTCATGGTCGCAGGATACCATACCGGCGGCTATCATTGATGCTATTATCATTGCTGATATTTTTTTCATTGCTGTAAATAAGAGAGTTAAACAAAAAACTAATAACCAGGGTTTTGCACAAGGCTTCCGTTGCTCTGTACGATTTCAGTATTGGGAATCGGGAAGAGTTCGTCGCGGTTTTCCTTGAAGTCGTAACCCTCGTTTTGAGGTTCAATGAGGTTGGTGGTCTCAAATTCGTCGGTGGATGTTTCCGTATTGTATTTCACCCACGTTCCATTGGGGCCAAAGAGGTTGCAAACCACTTTCTTGCCGTTGCTGTCGGTCCAGCGGCGGATGTCGTAGAGACGGTTGCCTTCGAAGGCGAGTTCCAATCGGCGTTCGAGGCGGATAGCCTGTTTGAGGTCGTTGCCAGAGGCGGTAACGTCGGCAAGATTGACGCGGGTGCGCACTTGGTTGAGATACTTGCGAGCCTCATCGTCCTTGCCGAGTTGGTTCTTCACTTCGGCAGCCATCAGGAGGATGTCGGCATAGCGGAGCAGACGGTAATTCAAGGCGATATGGGGCGCGTCGTAATTGCCCTCAATGCGTCTTGCCTGAGGGATGTAGAGTTTTGCGTTCACGCGGCCGCATTTGTGCTTGGAGGGCGACACCTGATATGGGAAAATGCTTGCGTCGGTCTCGTTGGGGATAGAGGTTGCGCCGTGCTTGATGATGGTGCAGAATTTGCGGATGTCGTCGCCCGCTGCAGTGTAGGCGTTTTCAAGGTCAGACGAGGGACCGCCCCACGACCAGCCGCTGTCGTCACGACTGCCAGCCACTACCGAAATCCTTTCGCCAACGCTGTAAGAAATGTCGCCGGAGGTCTGGATTTCAAACACGCCTTCCACGCTGTTGTTGTAATCCATATTCCAAACCTTAGAGAAATCGTCCAAAAGGTCGTATTCGCCGCTTTTGATTACTTCGTCGAGATATTTCTCTGCCTCGGCGTATTTCTCGTGGTAGAGGTAGGTCTTGGCAAGGAAGCCCATAGCCGCGCCCTTGGTGGCGCGACCGAGTTCGCCATTATTGACGGTTTCGCTGCGAAGCGGAAGGTATTCTATCGCCTCGAGAAAGTCTTTCTCTATCTGAGTATAAGTCTCGTCCAATGTGGCGCGGGCAACAGTCTTGCCATCTTCCACCACCATATTGAGCACCAACGGAACGCCGCCAAAATTCTTCGCCAATTCAAAGTAAGAATAGGCGCGGATGAATTTGGCCTCCGCCATCATACGGTTTTTCTTGTCTTCGCTTATCGACGAGACAGTAGGCACATACTCCAATACCGTGTTGCAACGGTGGATGCCCTTGTAACGGTATTGCCAGAAATTGGAGAGAGTGCCGCTCGTGGTCTTGCCCTGATAGAGAACAAGGTCGTCGTAGCCGTCCTGACTCTGTGTGGTGTTGTTCATCCAGCCGTCGTCGGTAGCCATATCGGCAAGGATGTAGGTGTTGTATATCTGCCACCAATCGTCGTAAGCCAATGTCTGATAGCAGCCATACACCTGTGCCAAGCACTCTTTCTCGTTGTTGAAGTAGTTGTCGAGAACCTGCGTACCCTTGACGTCCTGTGTCAAGAAGTCCTCGGTGCAGCCGGCAAATCCCATCGCCGCTGCCAATATGCTGTATTTGATAATATTTTTCATCGCTTTCTGTTTTTTTATTTTCTCTCACGGAGGCACTGAGCACACGGAGGGGAGATTTTTAGAGATTCCTTATCTCCGTGGTCTCCGTGTCTCCGTGAGAGATATTTTAATATCTCCGTGAAAGGATTTTAGAAGTTAAGATTTACACCGAACAAGAACACCTTTGTATTCGGGTAAGCTACGCCGTCGATGCCGCTTTCGGTAACAGAGCCGGTGGCAGCGGTCTCGGGGTCAAATCCGCTGTATTTGGTGATGGTGAATAGGTTTTGAGCCGAGAGCGAAAGGCGGAGCGTGCCGATGCGGAGCTTGCTCTTATCGAAGGTGTAGCCTATCTGCATCTGCTTGCAGCGGAGGTAAGAGCCGTTTTCCACAAACCAATCGCTTACTGTGGTGAAGTTTTTATTGGCATCGTTGTAAGAGAGGCGGGGAATGTCGGTGTCTTGACCTTCGGTGTGCCAAGCGTCGTTGTAAGTGCCTTCCCAAACATTCTGACCCGAAACACCTGAATAGTAGCCTTTGGTCTTATTGAAAATCTTGTTGCCCATTGTGCCGTAGAAATTCATCGAGAAGTCCCAATTTTTGTAACTTGCGCCAAGGTTGACGCCAAGATACATCTTCGGAAAAGCGTTGCCGAGGTAAGTCTTGTCGTCGTTGTCTATCTTGCCATCGTTGTTGCGATCCACAAAAATCAAGTCGCCTGGCTGTGCGTAAGGCTGCAAAGCGTCGCCGTGCTCGTTGGTGTAAGACGCCACCTGCTCCCAATTCTGGAAAATGCCAGCCGTCTCAAAACCGTAGAACCTCGAAATCTCAGCATCGGATTCGTTCTTGATGATGTAGTCGCCATTGAAACCGCCGGTCAGGATAGGATCGGAAGTGCCGAGGTCTTTTGCCTTGTTTTTAACGCCGGAGAGGTTGACACCCACTTCGTATTTGAAGTCGCTCCTGATGTTGTCTTTCCAATTGAGAGAGAGTTCCCAGCCATTGCCCTCCATAGAGCCAACGTTGGTCCATACTTCGCCAGCCCATTCGGGATAGCCGAGGATGGCAAGGTGAGCCTCCTTCAAGAGCATATCGGAAGTCTTCTTCTTGTAGAGTTCCAATGTGGCGGTGAGACGGTCGTTCAAGAAGCCCATATCAATACCGAAGTTGTAATCCTCCACGGTCTCCCACTGGATGTTAGGATTGGCGGTAGAGCCTACAACGGTAGCCGTGGTGGTCTCGCCGTTGATTACATAATACGTAGTGCCAATGGTGGAGAGGTAGGCAGAATTGTCGATAGACTGGTTGCCGACCTTGCCCCAGCCGAGGCGGAGTTTCAGGTTGGAGAAGATGTTTTGCGATTTCATAAACTCCTCGCCCGTTACCCTCCAAGCAGCGGATATAGCGGGGAATGTGGCGAATTTCTTGCCTTCGGGAAACTTGCTTGAACCGTCGAAACGGATGCTTGCCGTCACATAATAACGCGAATCATAATTGTACATCACGCGGCCGAGGTACGACACGAGCGTGGAAAAACTGTCGGAGCCAGACGACTTTTCGTTTTCGGTGCCAGCAGATACGTAACGGAGGTTTTCGTTGTTGGACGGCACGGCGTCGCGGCTGCCAGTGAGCCAATAATTAGAGAATTTCTCCATCGTGTAGCCAACCATCGCGTTGACATTGTGTTTTTCAGCAAAAATTTTCTGATAATTGAGGGTGTTGGTCCAGTTCCAATCGTTCCAAGTGTTCATCGTGCGCGAAGCATTGGAAGTTTCCTGTTTTTCGAGGTTGTCGATGTAAAATTCGGGCGCAAAACCGTTGCTTACGCGGAACCTCGCATTGTCGCCAAACTGAGTGCGGAATGTAAGACCCTTGATGATTTCTACGCTCAAATACGGATTCATCAGCAATCCATATTCGTCGCTGTGTCCGGTCTGACGTTTGAGGTTGGCGACGGGATTGTGTTCCTGATTGTTGTGCGAACGCTCGTACCAAGAATATTCATTGTCGATGTCCTTCCAGTCGGAGCGGAAAATCGGCGTGGTGGGATCCATAGCCATTGCAGCACCCATAAGGCCGGGAGTGTCGTCCCAGCGTTCGAGTTTCGGAGAGAGTTCGATGCCGAGTTTAAAACGATTTTTCTCGTCAAAAGTGTATTCGGTGTTGATGCGTCCGGTGAACTTGTCCCACCAGCCGTAATTGTAGTGGGAGTGCGAACGGTAATATCCAAACGAGCCGCTGTAAATAAGCTTGTCGCTGCCGCCTTGGAAAGAGAGGTTGTAATTTTGGGTCATAGCGTACTTGTCAACGGTTTCGCCCCACCAGTCGGTGCCTTCGGCGTCGGTGATGTTGTTGATACCGTTGTATGCAGCCACCTGATTGTCATTGGAATAGCGAGCCTTAAACACTTTTTCGTATTCGGAAGCCTTAGCCATACCGGGGTCGCCTATCACGCTCAGACCGAGCGACGAGGTGAATTGGAATTGGGTCTTGCCCTTCTTGCCTTTTTTGGTGGAGATAAGCACAACGCCGTTGGATGCCCTTGTACCGTAGATGGCGGATGCAGAAGCATCTTTAAGCACCTCCATACTCTCGATGTCTTCGGGATTGAGGAAGTTGATATTGTCGCCTACGGGCATACCGTCCACGACGTAGAGTGGGTTGGAGCCGTTGACAGTGGTGACACAGCGGATGATTACCCTCGGAGATGCGCCCGGTGCGCCAGTGGAAGAAATCTGTACGCCGTTCACCTTGCTCTGCAATGCGTTCATAGCGTTGCCCGAATTGAAAGAGGTAATGTCGTCGCTCTTGACGGTGGAGATACTGGAAGTCAAGTCGGATTTCTTGGCAGTACCGTAGCCGATTACCACTACTTCGTCGAGTCCCTTGGTGTCTTCCACGAGGACGAAGTTGATGGTCTTGTCGCTATTGACAATCTCCGACTGGCTCACAAAGCCCAGCATCGAACATTCTATCGTGGCGCCATTGGCGACGGAGATTCTGAAATTGCCGTCGATGTCGGAAATAGTGCCGTTGGTAGTGCCTTTTTCCATAATGACGGCACCGAGCAGAGCCTCGCCGTTCTGGTCTGTTACCGAACCCTTCACCGAAACATTCTGGGCAAAGGCGCAGACCGCAAACAGCATCATTGTGATTAATGATAATATCTTTTTCATACTTATAATGTTATAATATTCAACTAATTATTTGGATGGAACTATCTTCATACGACCCAAATGGGTGTCGAAAATGATGTCGTAGTTGCCTGACTTGGGGATGGAAAGTTTGGCGTGGTTGCCCACTTCCACCTCATTGTTGTATTTATTGGCCTGCGCCTCGTAAGCGGGGTTGGCGTATTGTCCCACATACCTCCAAATATCGGGTTCTGTTTCGGTGGCAGCCTCAGGTTTCCAAGTACAATAATCCCACCAGCCGTCGTGGTGCCAGTTGTGCGGGTGGAACTCGAAGTTGCCTTTTTCGAGATGATAATTGAGGATTTGGATAATGTGCTTGTTTTGCGGATTGTACTCGAAGAAGTCGGTAACGTTGCGCGGATTGTCGGTCATAATGCCCACATTAAAATCTTGCCACCAAGCGTCGGAGGTTTCCCATTCGCCAGTTTCCTTGTTCCAAATGCCGGAGCACCAAGTATTGAGGCTTGCCGTGCCCAGCTTGTGCGGGATGGGGTCTGCCGCGTCGTCAACAGTGTAAGTGCTTGTGGTGTAAGTGCCTTGCTTTGTGTTGAATACAATTTTGTAATAGACACCTGCCTGGTCGAGCACGATGGGCTGAGCCTGTGCGGGGTCGGGGGTAAACATTGCGGCGTTGGACGGGTCAGTGCCAAAACAGATGGGTTCAAAGGAGTTTTTCTGCGGCATAAAACGTACCTTGGTGCCAGCCGCTGCATTATAATAGAGAGCAGTGTATTCAAATTCTCCGCTATGGTCAATCAACATCGGCACACCGCAAACGTCGGAAATAAGGTCTGCCTCTGTCTCTACGTCACAGAGATACATACGGTCGTAGTCTTTGAGTTCGCCCTTGGAGATTGTGATTTCCTTCTCCACCTTGTTGTTGTAGGCGTCGTAGGCGGCAATTACACCCTTGTAGTCGCGGTTTTCGTCGCCGAGGGAGATGGTCTTCTTGTACTCGTAGGTCTTGGAGTCGTTGGTGATGTCCTCGTTGATATTGAGGTCGGGAAAACTTACCGTCACACGCTGTATCACCCTATTGTCAGACACGGCAAACTTGAAATTGAACGCGCTCATAATCACGTTGATTACCTCGCCCGGCTCCTGCGTGAACTTCGGGTCGGTGAAGTCGCCGTCCATATTGGCATTGAAGGTAACAGCAGAAACATTGCCCACCAAATCCTCCACAGTGATAAGGATGGGGAACGCCTCGGTTTTGAGAGAGTCGGGAGCGGTGATGCCGTATTCGAGATTGTAGGTCTTTACGGTGTCGCCGTAGATGCGCAGGATGTCTATCGTCTTATTAAGATAGAGATCCTTGTTTTGGAGATTGATGGCCTTGATGCCGTCGGCGTCGTCCACCTTGGCCTTCACCACGAACTTCCTGGCAAACTCCCAGTGTATTTCGTCAGCTTCGAGAGCGATGGTCGGCTTTTGGTTGTCAACGGCGGAAAATTCGTCGTCGTCGCCACAGCCGGTGTTTGCGGCGCACACTGCAAGCAGCGCGGAGGCAGCAAACATTTTGATTATATTACTTTTTTTCATTTGACAAATTGAGATTCGTTTAACAAAAAATTTACCGTAAATTTACATCAACAAACGCAAAAGTTAGCACCCTCAAATCGTGCAATCACCCTACCCTAATCGTGCAAAAAAGGGGTTCTAATCGTGCAAAATACAACATTGCACGATTACAAAACCAAATATTGTACTCAAAATATTTCGCAGACAGATTTTTATTTATATATTTGCGGTATTGGTCTGTTAACATAACTAACAAGATACAAATATGAACTCAGCCAAACTTAAAATATTGACGGCTCTTATGCTCCTGCTGCCAGCAACGTCCATTGCACAGAGGTATTCTGTCCGCAAAATCACTACTGACGACGGTCTGAGCAATAGCTGCGTCGTGAGCATAGCACAAGACAAGGCCGGCTACATCTGGATAGCCACAGAAGAGGGTCTCAACCGTTATGACGGCAATTCTTTTGAAAGATTCTACAAGAACGACCCCGACAACTCCCTGAGCGGCAACGAGCTCAATTGCATCCTGGACGACCCTCGCGACTCGGTGCTGTGGATAGCGACGCAGAGGGCGGGGCTCAATTCTTTCAACTACAAGACGAGGCAATTCAACGTATTCCTGCCGCGCCACGACCAGCCCGACGGCATTTCGAGCGAGGCAATCACCAAGATAAGCCCCGCCAAAGACGGCAACATCTGGATTGCGACATATTGGGGCGGCGTTGACTATTACGACAAGGCGAGCGGCATTTTCACGCATTACGGCAAGGCCACCGTCCCCGGCTGGTGCGACGGACACATCTGGACTGTCACAGAAAATTTCAAAAATTCGAGGATTTACATCGGCTACAATGAAAACGGAATGGCATATTATGACCGCGCCCGCAAGGTTTACAAGACCTTTGCGCACGACGACCACGACCCGCTCTCGCTGCCGCACAACGAGGTGCTGTCGCTGCTTGCCGACAGCCTCGGGCGCGTATGGGTAGGCACACGCAAGGGCTTGGCGCGTTTTGACGAAAAGACAGAAACCTTCCTGCGGTTAGACACCATATCCGCCATCGCATCCAAAGCGGTGTTCGACATCCGCCTCTCCCACGACAACAATCTGTGGCTCGCCCTCGAACTTGGCGGCATTGCAATCATCGACCTCGACAACAATTACAAATGCACCGTTATCCGCGAAGGCGACCAGGGGCTGTCGGGCAATTCGGTAAGATGCATAGCCTTTGATAATTACCACAACATTTGGGCTGGAATTTGGAACGGCGGAGTCAATTTCCTCGATCCACACGGCAATCTCTTCGACGGGTACAATTCCACGGAGTGCAAGAGCGTACTATCGTGCTGCACCGACTGCAAAGGACGCCTGTACGCGGGGACGGACGGAGGCGGTATATGCGTTTTTGAAAACAGAAAGCCCACCCGTATTTTCGACAGCGAACACGACGACCTGCCATCCAACTTTGTGCAGGCGGCTTTTGCTGACGCCAATGGCACTCTGTGGTTTGGAATGTACAAGAGCGGCATTGTGTATTACGACCATAAAACCCAAAAATTCCACAAAATACTTCCTCGCGAATACGAACACGCCGACGTAAGGGGCATCGCACAAAAAGACAACGACAACATTCTCGTAGCCACCGACAATGGCATTATGACAATCAACATTGTGGATAAAAAAATGTCGTCGTGCCAGCAACTCCCGCACGGCGACATCAGATGCCTGCTCCGAGATTCAGACGGCGACATCTGGGCTGGCACTTTTGGCGGAGGTCTGTTTGTACTTGACACAACACTCAACGTATCAAGACATTACGTAACACAAAACCATTTTCCCTCCAATACCATCAACCACATCCTCGAAGCCTCCGACGGGCGCATCTACGTAGCCACAGGCGAAGGCTTAGCCGTATTTAATAGCCATACCGACACGTCGTACACCGTATATGGCAAGCAGCACGGTCTCTACAATTCGCACATCCGCGCCGTCATCGAAGACGCATCCCAAAACATCTGGATAAGCACCAACAGCGGCATTTCGTGCCTGCTGCGCGGCGGCGGAGTTAGAAATTTTGGCCCGCAATACGGCATACCCACAGCAGGATTCTCATCGGGCGCAGTCACCGAAATGCCCGACGGCAAAAAAGTGTTTGGCTCGGTGCAGGGGTTGACGACGTTTTATCCACACGATGTGCTTGATAGCAGGCAGTTGCCGCCCGCCAAGATAGGGATGGTAAAGGTCTATATATCCGACGGTCAAAATCACACCATACGCACATCGCCCATCCCCGGCGACAACAAGATAACACTCTTGCCGCCCGAAAACAATTTTGCATTATCCTTCTACACCGACAATTATTCTTGCGCCCCGATAGTGCAATACGCCTGCAAACTCGAAGGGTTGGACAACGGATTTTACCCAGTGAGCGACGCGCAAAACGTGATGTTCCGCAACGTTGCACCCGGACGCTACACCCTCAAAGTGAAGACAAGATTCTGCTCATCAGACTACGCCGACACCACCACCGACCTCATCATCACCGTGTTGCCGCCCTGGTACAAGACTCTCGCCGCCAAGATAATATACGTGCTGCTCACATTGGGAGCAATATTCTTATCATTCAAGTCGTACAAACTGCGTGTCAACATCCGCGCACAACTCAAAACCGAACAAGAAACACGCAAGCGTCAGGACGCCCTCAACGAGGAAAAAATGAGATTCTACACCAACGTCGCCCACGAGATACGCACGCCGCTCAGCCTCATCGCCGGGCCAATAGAAGACCTATCCGCCGACTCTACCCTACCCCAGCCCGTCCTCGAAAAACTTGCGCTCATCAACCGCAGCAGCCACCAATTGATGAAACAGATCAACAACCTCCTCGACTTCCGCAAGACCGAGACCAACAATATGCAACTACATCTGACCACCGACCGGCTCGACGAAGTAGTCAACGACATCGCCCTCAAATATTCGGCCCTCAGCGGCAAGGAAGACGTGGACATTTCATTCAGCTGCGACGGCTACAACTACGAAATGCCAATAGACCGCGACTGCATCACCACAATACTCGACAATCTCATCAACAATTCCATAAAATACACCGAAAAGGGATTTATAAAAATATCGCTTTCCCACGCCGGCACGTTTGCAAAAATAGGCGTGGAAGACAGCGGATGCGGCATTTCGCAGGAAGCACTGCCCCACATTTTCGACCAATATTACCAAGAAAAAGGCGCACACCAAGCCTCCGGCACTGGCATTGGACTATCGCTCGTCAAAAACCTTGTTAATCTCATCGGCGGCACAATAGAGGCGCAAAGCGCGGTAGGCAAAGGCACAAAAATAACATTCACCATCCCGGGACTTCGTGCCACAACGACTGCCGCACCATCCGACACCGCCACCGATTCAGACCACTTCAAGTCATCTATGCTCATAGTAGAGGACAATCCTGACATCCTCAACTATATCTCGATGTCATTAAAAGACAAATACCGCATCCTGACAGCCCCCAACGGAGCCATCGGCATAGAAACCGCAGTATCGGAAATGCCAGACATAATTATTTCAGACATAATGATGCCCGTAAAAAACGGCATAGAACTCTGCAAAACGTTAAAAAACAATATCTTGACATCGCACATTCCGATAATACTGCTCACCGCCAAAAATAGCATCGACGACAAGACCGAAGGCTACCAAGCAGGCGCGGACAGTTACCTGACCAAGCCATTCAGCGCGACACTTCTGTACACCCGCATCGAAAACCTCTTGGAAAAGAAGCGCAGTATGAAGGCATTTTTCACCAAAACCAATGCGTCGGAAGGGCACAAAGACCACAACCGCAAGCGCGAAGCCTTCATTGAGAGCCTCAATACCATCGACGCCGAGTTTATGCAAAAGGTGGATACCATAGTGAACGAACAGATGGCAAACCCTGAATTTTCGGTAACAGCACTCTCCCAACAGCTCGCAATGTCCACAAGTACTCTCTATCGGAAAATCAAGGCATTAACAGGTATCACTTCAACCGATTATATAAGGAAAATCAAAATGCAAAACGCCGCCCGCCTCTTGCAATCTGGACGCTACACGGTATCGGAAGTCTCCTTCAAAGTTGGCATCAATTCCGACAAATATTTCCGTCAATGCTTCAAGGACGAATACGGTATCACCCCCGCCGAATACGTCAAGACAGGAGGCGGAGAATAATCATATTACACACAAAAAGCGTCCCTGGAATGTCCAGGAACGCTTTTTTAAAACCAAAACTCGAATTACTACCTACTTAGACTTCTTTACAAATACAATAGTGGTCTTCTGACCGTCTTCTTCAGTCGTAATGTAAAGCTTGCCATCCTTGAGTTCGTAAACCATGTCATCAGTTGTAGTCTTTCCATCTTCTGTGTAGGTCACCACAATCTTGTTGTCTTTGACTTCAAATGTGGCATCATCGGGGAAGTCGAAATCATCGCCATAATCCAAACCCATGGCATCAACCAAATCATCGCCCTCTCCAAAGAATTCCTCCATTCCCGGAACGTCGATTAAGTCACCAACTGAACCTCTCATCATTTCCTTGATATCTTCAGCGGTGAACTCTTTCACCGTACCAGAGATTTTGTTGCCCTTGAACGTGAGGGTGACACAACCCTTGATGACATCGTTCATCTTCGAGTTTGCGAATGCTTCCATTTGCGCAGCCTCTTCGGGAGTCAAACCTTCAAAGTTGTTGTCAGCACCCTCAAGAACAATTTCGTCACTCGTCCATGTGCCTTCCAGCGCAGTAGCCGAAACCGATTGACCATTCTGATTGTCTTCATCATCGTCATCATCGCCACAAGATGTCATAAAGACACCTGTCATAGCAAGCATTCCACATAGGAACGCAGACAAAAAAAACTTTTTCATTATTATTTGTGTATTAAGCATTAATTAATTATTAGCTAAACAATTGAATCAAATCCATTACAGATTCTGAGCGAGCCTGATTCCCACGCCACCAGACGACTGGTTGGGTGCGTTGTGTCCACGGAGGGTAAGACGGAGGTCTTCGGTAGGTGATGTCCAGCTGCCGCCACGGAAAACGCGGTCAGTACCCTTATCTCCACCCTTGGGATCATTGGCGGGAGAATTCTTGTAGTAATTCTTGTCGTAAATATCCCAGCACCATTCCCAGACATTGCCGGACATATCATAGAGACCAACCTCGTTGGCAGCGAGCTTGCCTACGTCGTGGGGAGAGTTTTGAGAATTGATTTTGCACCAAGCAACAGCCTTCACGTCGTTGCTGCCGGAATAGACAGTAGGCTTGTATTCCTTGCCGCCACGCGCTGCGTACTCCCATTCTGCCTCGGTGGGCAGACGGTAGCCCTTGGCATTCTCGTTGCATGTCACCCTGAACGACGCACTGTCGCGCTGGATGTCGTAGTATTGGTCGAGACGCTCGCAACGTGAAAGCCAGTTGCAAAACATCACCGCAGCTTCCCAGCTTACATTGTAAACTGCAATCTTGCCGCGCCTGCCGCTCGCGTCCTTGGGCTTCTCCCAGCCCGTTGCGTCACAAAACAGGTCAAACAAATCGAATGGAACCTCTGTCTTGCTCATCTTGAACGAGCGAATCGTTACCTTATGTTCGGGAGCCTCGTCTGAAAGTGCAGCATTCTTCATATAATTGTTGCCCATATAGAACTCACCTCCTTCTACTTTGACCATCTCAACTGTCATTGGCGACGGCTCCTGTGCATAAGTCTGCACCGCAAACAACGCCGCAAGGCCTGTCAATAAAAACTTCTTGTTCATTTTTGTACGTATTTAAGGTTTGTAATTAGTCATCCCTATACCAATAGTTGCCAAATTATCAATCACTTGAATTAAAAAATTTGACAGCTCCATTATTATAACGCAATTTTTGCAAATTAATTGAGGGCGACGGCGATATTTTTCCATTTTCGCAGACGCACTTCTTGGCGTCAACACTTTTTATCGTATCATCGTCCATCACAACAACCTCAGGCCAATCGCGCCTGAAATCATCGTCGGCACGTGTTTTGGCTGTTGCATCCATACATAGACAGCCACCGAGTCCATTGTCGATAACGAAACAATCCACCGCCGGATCCACATTGCCAGCCGCATACCATACGACCAAATTCCAATCGTCCAACGGCAGCCCCTCGTCAACAAATATCATAATCTTCGCCTGGCAACCGCCTTCTGCCGACAGCAAAAACTCCGCAGCACCACGTACAGGAGAAAATTTATCGGAAACCGGCACGACACTTATCAGTTTTTTGATAGTCTCCATACCTTCTTCTTCACTCCTCTCCCCCGTGCAATCTAAGCACATCTTGCCGCCGCAGACAAACCGCCGCGACGAATGATCCAAAACGTCAGAAACGCCGTTATTCTCTATATGCACGTCCCTCATTGGCACAAATCGCGACAGAGCATCCGCCAAAAACTTCCGATAATCCCTCAAATCCTCGTCGCCAGAATAGACCACGAGAATCTTGTTGAACATCATCTGACCCGCGCCCCACATCGCATTCTTTATTTTGAGAGCGTTGCCCGGGTACTGATTCTTTATCTTCACGAGTGTCAAATTGTGTTCCACACCGGCGTGCGGCATGTGCAAATCCAACATCTCCGGCGCAAATGCCATCGTAATCGGAAACCTGAAAATCTTTTCTGTCGCCAACGAAATGTAAGCGTCCTCCATAGGCGGCACACCGACAATCGTTGCAGGATACACGGCGTCCTTCTTGTGCGTGATGCAAGTGATATGGAATTTTGGATAATAATCCGCCAACGAATAGAATCCAGTATGGTCGCCGAAAGGCCCTTCCAACACCAATTCTTCATCCGTATCCACATAGCCCTCAATCACAAAATCCGCATCCTCCGGCACGTAAATATCTGGTTGAGTGAGACATTTGACAAGCCCCACAGCCTTGCCACGCAGAAATCCAGCAAGCAAATATTCATCGATACCATCGGGCAGCGGTGCAGTTGCGCAATAAGCATACACCGAGTCGCCGCCAAGTACAATCGCGCAAGGCATCCGGCGACCGAGTTTTTTATATTGTTGATAATGACGCGCACCAGTCTTGTGCAAATGCCAGTGCATCGCAGTAGTCTTACTATCAAGCAATTGAACACGATACATACCAACATTGCGGATGCCGGTCTCGGGGTCGATTGTGTTAACCATTGGCAGCGTCATAAACTTGCCGCCGTCGTATGGCCAACATTTCAGGACTGGAAGGCTGAAAACGTCAATCTCCTCATCCACAACCTCTTGGCACACTCCCCTACCCTTTCTTTTTTTGGGGAAATAACCGCTGATGTCCTTCAATAGCGGTAGCGTCCGGAGTTTGTCGCCAAAAGAGTTTTTGGGGGACGACAACGCCTTAAACAACGCCGCCATCTCCTCCGACTTCTCGCTTGGGTCAGCCTTGCAGTACAACGCCTTAGCAATACGGCTCTCGCTGCCGTACATATTGATAATCAACGGATAACGAGAACCATTGTTGTCAAAGAGCAACGCCTTGCCGCCGCCGGGCTTCTTCATCTCGCGGTCGGCGATTTCTGTAATCTCCAATTCGGGATTCACATACTCGCCCACCCTCACGAGGTCGCCCGCGCGTTCCAATTCGTCTATGAATGAACGAATACTGCGCATCTCAATCCACTACACATATAAAAATAATGTGAAGCCTCATCTCGTTGCCAACACGCAGAAATGAAACTCCACACTATTATATTATACAATGTTGACAATTCAACTAAATATCCTCATCGGGCTCCTCCTCGACCTCAATCATATTGATAGGCATATCAACGAGGTCGCGGATTACTTCGCCATATTCGAGGATGTCGTCATCGGGCCAATACCAGTTGACAACAGTCGTGGGGTCGTTGTTGTACAATACCTTCAACTGTTTTGTAATGGTAATCAGCCACTTGGAACTCGAAGTATTGAAATAGTCATACTTAAAATCCACTACCGTGCCGGGATGTGGGTGTTCGGAATATTTGATTATCCATTCCACGAGCGGCAGATAGAACGACTCGGAGTCTTCCATCAGCGACTTTCCTTCAAATGTGAGCACACCGCTTACTGGGTCGAAATCGATCCTCGGCGAATTGGTTTCCGGTTTTATCTGTATTCTTTCCATAACAAATTCTTTCCAAAAAATTCAACCGCTAAGGTATAACATTTTTTTGATATAACCTACATTCGGCAATAATTTTTTTGATTTTTTTATAAAACACACTTCAAATCATGCAATATCCATGCCGTAAACGCTAATGGGACGGCACAATTTGCAAAGGGCAATATAGGTGTTTTTTGGTTTCGACGAAGATAAATGAATATTTTGGATTGTTCAAAAAAAAAAACGCCAACTTCTGCGTCAGATTTACTGACGGAGAAATTGACGGTAAAATTTTGTTATGGGTTAGTGTTAAAGTTTTGAGATTTCATCGGGGGCGAGGCCGGTGGCGGTGGCAATTATGCTGATGTCAACTCCGGCGGCTTTGAGGTTGCGGGCAGTTTCAAGAATTGCCTCAGCACGTCCCTGAGCGCGTACTGTATTGTCCCTATCGTTGCGAAGAAACTCCATACCCCAAAAGCCGTCGTAATAGCCGCGCTCCTCTTCCGTCAGGTTGAGGCAGAGGTCGAGAGCCTCTTTGACTTCGGTGTTTTCCAACAGTTCGTCGGTGATTTCCTCTTTGCCTGTCTTGGCGTTGATGGACGTGAGAAACTCCTGCCACAATTTCAACATCTTTCTTTGGGCATAATCTTCGGGGCGGAACTTCGGCAATTCGATGCAGAGGATTTCGATGCCTTCTATTACACTATTGGGATTGCCGACCTCCGACATCTTGAAACTGTGGTAGTTGTTGCTGGTCTTGTTGTCATAAACGTCGTTGAGGATGTTGACGGAAAACACTCTCTTGACCTTGTAATGCTCCTCGCCTTTGTTGTAAAGCGTCGCATAGACCTTGGCGCAGTTGTAGAGTACACGGCGCAAGAAGTCCGACGACCAATACATCTGCATCTCCACGATGAAATAGTCGCCAAGAGAATCCTGACAACGGACGTCCACCGCGCTACTGCGCTTGCCGCCCATCACGGGCAGTATCTCGGACGGCAGGTATTCCAAATCTTTAATCTGATTCTTGCCTTCCAACTGCAGGACAGCATTTAACAGGCTGATTGCCAAATTTTTATGTTCGCCGAACACTTTCTTGAAAACTACGTCGGTCTTTGGGTCATAGTATCGCATAATTGATAATATTGGGGTTATCTTACATTCCACAAAGTTAATAACTATTTTTTTGTTTTGCAAGTGTCGGAGTGTTAAAAACATAAACTTGCGGAAAAGACAATCAAACAACTTTAAAGTAAAACATAAAATAATAACATATAAATTTTTATCTAAAAAGCGTTTCTCTATCAGGCAAAAAAATCAAAACATACTATCCTTCATTTAATTAATATGTCAAATACAATTTTATATCAAAAAAAAATTTCATACCTTTGCACCAAAGTAATCGAAAATTTCAACTTTAAAATCATGGCAGAAGACCAACACACAGGTAAAAAATACGTTGGAAGCGACGAACTTTATGCCGACGTAAGGCGTTGCATGGAGCTTTCGGCAGAGATGAACACGGGCTACAAAACCGAGGCTGAGGTGCGCGAATTGTTGCGCAAGATAACTGGCTCGGAAATAGACGACACCGTCCGCATCTTCCCGCCGTTCAACATCAATTATGGCAAAACAACTACCTTTGGCAAAGGCAGTTTCGTGAATTTTGGCTGCACATTTCTTGGACTTGGCGGCATAACGATAGAAGAAGGCGTTTTCATCGCGCCGCATTGCGTGATAGCCACCGAATATCACCCCGAAGACCCCGAAACGCGCCACACGTTGCTCACAAAGCCCATCACAATCAAAAAGAACGCTTGGATTGGCGCAAGTGCTACGATACTTGCTGGCGTTACCATCGGCGAAAACGCGATAGTGGCGGCGGGCGCGGTGGTAAGCCATGACGTCCCCGACAACACAATCGTAGGCGGCGTGCCGGCAAAGGAAATCAGGAAAATTCGCAGAAATAACGCCGATAAATAAAACCCTACCCAGCCACCTCGTTGAAATGCTCCAAAGCCCAATCTATCAGCGGTTTCAGGGCGGGCATGAGCGACTTGCCTGTTTCTGTAAGCGAATATTCCACCTTTGGAGGCACTACGGGATAAACCTTGCGGTTGATGAGATTGTGATGTTCGAGATTTTTGAGCGTGGCGGAGAGCATTTTTTGCGAACAGTCGGTCATGAGGTTTTTCAACTCGCTAAAACGCAGAACGCCCGTTACGCTTGCTCCAATCGAATACAGCACAACGAGCGACCACTTGTCGCCAAAATGGGCTATGACGTTGCGTATCGGGCAACTTCTGTATTGTTCTTCAAAAGTTTTGTCCATCGTTATATTTTTGGAGCAATGAGATATGATAAGCCAGTTTAATGCGCTATATTTCAGAGATTTCGTCGGCATGGAGGCCTGTCATTTCGCAAATTTCGTCAACGGACATTCCCTTGGCGAGCATTTTGCGGGCGATGGCAAGGGCTTGTTGCCTTGCACCCTCTGCACGGCCCTCCGCACGACCCATTTCCTTTACGGTGTTTTCTCGGTCGATATTCAGGGATTCCAAATCCCAAAAACTCTCGTAGGCACGGCGTTCTTCTTCCGTGAGGTTTTGACAGAGTTCAAGAGCTTGCTTGGTCTCGCTGTTTTCCATAAGTTCTTGGGGGATAGATTCCGCATCCTCACCGGCATTGACTGACGTCAGAAAACTCTGCCACAGCCTCAGCATCTTGCCCTGCGCCTTGTCTTGCGGCTTGAATTTGGGCAACTCGATGCAGACTACCTCGAAGCCAGGAATGACGCTTTCGGGATTATCGACCTCCGACATCGTATAACGGTGGTAGTTGCTTATGTTTTTGGTCTGATAGACATCGTTGAGGATGTTGATGGCAAAGATTTTTTTCATCTTGTAATACCTGACGCCTTCGTTATATAGCGTAGCGTACAACTTGGAACAATTATACATCACACGGCGCAGGAAATCCGCCGACCAATACATCTGCATCTCCACGATGAAATATATTTGGTCTGAAACCTTGCATTTGACGTCCACGACACTGCGACGCTTGCCGTCAGTGAGCGGGATTATCTCAGACGGTAGGTACTCTACGTCGCTGATTTGGTCGTCGCCCTCTAATTTGAGGACGGCGTTCAACAGGCTTATGGTCAGGTTTTTGTGCTCGCCAAATATTTTCTTGAACACAATGTCGGTCTTTGGATCGTAGTAGTGCATAGTTGATAGTATTGTGGTTATCTTACATTCCACAAAGTTAATAACTAATTTTTTGTTTTGCAAGTGTCAGAGTGTTAAAAACATTAACTTGCGGAAAAGACAATCAAACAACTTTAAAGTAAAACATAAAATAATAACAGATAAATTTTTATCTTAAAAGCGTTTCTCTATCAGGCAAAAAAATCAAAACATACTATCCTTCATTTAATTAATATGTCAAACACAATTTTATATCAAAAAAAATTCATACCTTTGCACACCATAAAATAAAAGAAGACATTATGTTAGAATTTGACAACGTAACCCTCAACAGCGTCATCCTCCACAAGACCGGAAACAAGGCGCGTGAAGGGCAACTGATACTCTCCGACTCAACGCTCGACCTCGGAGAACACATACAGGGGATGCTCATGCAGTTTTTCCTCGGACACTTCGCCGAGGAGGAAGCATTCTATAACTTCTGCGGCGAGGGCGGCATCGAAGCCAACGAGGTATATATCTCTGTGAAAAACATCTTCCAAAACCCCGATTCTTTCGTGGAAGAAAGCAAAAAAATCGCCACAAAACTCTACGATGCCGGCGAACACCCAAAAATCAAGGACGGCGACCTCTACATCGCATCCTTCAAGGACATCGTGGTTGACGGCGAACTCGTGGACGCAATTGGAATATTCAAGTCGGAGACCAAACAGGACTTCCTGCGCATCAGCACCGGCGCAAACGGATTCGACATCAAGATTGAAGAAGGCATCAACCTCAACAAAATCGACAAGGCATGCCTCATCTACAACACCGAAGAAGATTTTGGTTATAAAATCAACATCATCGACACCACAAACAAGCAAGAGGCGCAATATTGGCGCACCGACTTCCTCGGCATAGAGCAACGCAAAGACGACTTCTACCAGACCCAAAAATACATGGAACTCTGCAAAGATTTCGTAAAGGAAGTCTATAACGAAGACCACGAAGTCGATAAGCCTCAGCAAATTGCAATGCTCAACAAATCAGCCAATTACTTCAAAGAAAACGAAACCTTCAACAAACAGGAGTTTGAGGAAGAAGTGCTCTCTCAGCCCGAAGTGATTGAGGCCTTCAACGACTACAAACAGCAATACGCCGAGGAAAAACAAGTGGAGTTCCGCGAAGATTTTGGCGTGAGCGAGACCGCCGCAAAGAAGCAACAGTCGAAAATGAAAAGCGTCCTTAAACTCGACAAAAATTTCCACGTCTATATCCACGGCGACGAGAGCCGCATCGTAAAGGGCGTTGACCCCGAAACCGGAATGAAATTCTACCAACTTTACTACGAAAAGGAGGAGTAATGGAACCATTGTTCATCAACATAGAGACCAGCACCGACATCTGTTCGGTATCGCTGAGCCGAGGCACAGAAGTAATCGGACACCGTGAAAACCAATCACGCGACCACGCATCGACCCTCGGCCCCTACATCCAGCAACTTTTGGATGAAAACAACCTGAAAGTCAAAGACTTGTCGGGCGTTGCAGTAAGCAAAGGCCCCGGCTCTTACACGGGTCTCCGCATCGGCACATCAACGGCAAAAGGTATGGCATATCAGGCAGGCATCAAACTTTTGGCGATAGACACGCTTCAAGCGATGGCTCTGACGGCAACAAAACAATTAACCGACCCCAATACAATCATCTGCGCCACCATAGACGCGGGACGCAACGAGGTATATTCGGAACTTTTTGATATGTCCAACAACACTGTAAGACAGTGCATTGCGGAAATCATTTCAAGTGATAGTTACACCGACACACTCGCCAAGACGCCGATGGCATTTGTAGGCAACGGGGCGGAAAAAATAAGCAAAATCATCCAAAACCCAAACGCCATCTTCATCCCGGAGATAAAGCCCTCGGCGGTGTATATGGCGGAATTGACGGCCAAGGCTTTCAATGACAACGACTTCGCAGACGTGGCGTACTTCGAGCCGTTTTACCTGAAAGACTACGTGGCTACCGTCAGCAAGAAAAATGTATTAAAACAAACATCATGAAACTAACCTACAAACTCATTGCTACCGCAGCAATCATATTGACTATCGCCGCCGGCACATCGCGCGCACAAGTGGGCGTATCCATCGGCACCAACGAAAAAGTGGAGTACGAAATCTACTACGCATTCGTTACGGGCGCGAAGATGACATTGCAGACCAATCTCGTAACTGAAAACGGCGAAGAACTCATACACCTCGTCGCAAAAGGCAACACCGTAGGCCTCATCGACAAGATTTACAACATCATGGAGGACTACGAATCGTGGGCTGACAAAACTACGCTCCTGCCCAAACACGCCCTCAAAAACGTCCGCGAAAGTGCCGAATACAAGCGTTACATCACATACCAATTTGACCACGCCAACCACACCGTAAATAGTTCGCGCTCAGGCGAAAGCAAGATTGAGCCAGACTGTTTTGACATCGTGGCGGCGTGCTACAAGGTGCGCGCTATGGACCTGTCCAACCTTACAATTGGACAGACAATCAAGGTCAATACATTTTTCAGCGAGGAAAACTGGCCGCTCTACCTCAAATATGCCGGCATTGAGGACGTAAAAATCTCAAAGCTCGGCAAAATCAGCTGTTACAAATTCATCCCCGTAGTTGAAGTATCAGGTGTATTCACCGACAAGAACGCCCTGAAAATGTACATTTCAGCCGACGGCAACAAAATCCCAATCCGCGCCCAAATGAGCCTCGTAGTCGGCAGCGCAAAAGTGGACATCGTAAATTACGAAGGCCTGCCCAATCCGCTGAATTTCAGGAAATAGGGATTTTTTGTTTCGCCGCGTGAATAAGCCAAATTACAAAAAAAAGTTATACAAATTTGGATTGTTATTCCAAATTTGTATAACTTTGTGGCAAAATAAAATCATCAACGCCATGTCATACATTAAACGAAGCATAGATAAACACCTGAAATACCCGTCACAGCATTTACCTGTGGTGGTAACAGGTGCGCGTCAGATGAATAAAATAACCCCATCCAGCAAAATTTTATATCTTTGCAGCATGATATAACACAAATCAAGAATTGATATGAGCAAAATAATTGATAAGAAACAAGAAATAGAAACAGAGGTATGTCATATTGGAGTACACGATATGCAATTGGCCAAAGAGTATACTCAGGCATTAGACAGTAACAAATACCCAAATGATTTCTTTCCTGAACTTTGCGTTTTTTTTAGAAAACGAAAGTTAAGCCTTTGCGTTGATAATCACCAAGAAGGAATACTTATAACAGGAATAAATCCATCACGCAAACGAACAGAAAAGCACGATGATGATTTCTTCTATACCTTCAAAGATGTTACAATTGGAGAAATGAAGAAAAATGGCAACATTAAAGTAGGATACTGGAGACAGAAATACAAATTGCTTGGTGAACTTATAAAAGAAACCGCCTATCTTGATCTTTATCCTTTTGGCTTTACCAGTCAAAATGGTTTTGAAGACCTTATAGAAGATAATATCCAGTTTCGCGCCGCCATTGTTTCTATCACACAACGAGAGATTGAAACTTACATAAAACCTATATTGATTATCGTAGCAAACAAACAATCGTCGTATTATTGGGGGAATGAAGATGCAACTTGGATGGGCTATGATATGGAAAAAATAAGCGACGAAATGGAACTATATCAAATCAAAGGTTTCAAGAACAAACAAGATAGAATCAATCAAGATTTGAAGGAATCCTCATTGAGCGGTTCGCTTATCTTATTTTACGGTATGTACGATGAACGCCACAAAAAGAAACAATTGACAGCAGAAGAAGTCAAAAAAATTTACGAAATGGCGAAAACAAAGAAACAAGAATGGAAGGGGATAAAATAATCCCCTACCCTATTCTGTCATCAATTCATTACGCCAAACTCCATTCATACCCGTCTCGGGTATCCTTGATGACGACACCTGCCGCCTTCAAGTCGTCGCGGAGTTTGTCGGAGAGGGCGTAGTTTTTTTCGGCCTTGGCGGAGGCGCGGAGTTTTTGAATCATATCTACCAGATTGCCAATCACTTCGCTATTGTCGTTGGAGGAAGCGGAAGATGAAGATTCGTCGAGAAGTCCCATTATGTCGAAGCAAAGGTCATTGTAGAGCTTGCGGAGAGCGTTGAGGTCGTCCTCCGTGAGGGTTTCCTTGCCGTCCTTCATCAGGTTGATGTGCTTAACGCCGTCGTAAAGATGCGAAATCATTACAGGCGTGTTGAAATCCTGATTCAAAGCGTCGAAACACTTGTCGGAAAGTTCTTGAACCGAGAATGAAGAAGTGCTGCCCGGCTTGATTTCCTTCAAGGCGTGGATGGCGTTCATCAACTTCTCCAAACCCTTCTCCGACGCTTTCAAAGCCTCGTTTGAGAAGTCCAACGTGCTGCGGTAATGCGCTTGAAGGATGAAGAAACGCACCGTCATAGGCGTGTAGGGCTGTTCGAGGAGTTCGTGGTCGCCGGCAAAGAACTGTTCGAGGCTCATTGCATTGCCGAGCGACTTGCCCATTTTCTTACCGTTGATGGTAATCATATTGTTGTGCAGCCAATACTTCACAGTATCGTGTCCAAGTGCGCCGACAGCCTGCGCAATCTCGCACTCGTGATGCGGGAATTGGAGGTCGATGCCGCCGCCGTGAATGTCGAATGTCTCGCCCAAATACTTGATACCCATTGCAGTGCACTCCAAATGCCAACCCGGGAAACCTTCGCTCCAACGGCTCGGCCAATGCATCAAATGTGTCGGCGACGCCTTCTTCCACAGCGCAAAATCGCACTGATTGCGTTTCTCGTCCTGACCGTCGAGCGTGCGTGTCTTCTCAAGCAAATCATCGACATTCCTGCCCGACAACTTGCCGTAGCGGTACTTTTCGGCGTATTTCTTTATGTCGAAATACACAGAGCCGTTGCTCTCGTAGGCATAGCCGTTGTCCATGATTTTCTCCACGAGCTGCTGTTGCTCAATGATATGACCAGATGCGTGAGGCTCGATGGACGGCGGCAGAACATTGAGGAGGCGCATATTCTTGTGATAGTCCTCGGTGTAAATCTGCACAATCTCCATCGGTTCGAGGTTCTCCAACTTGGCTTTCTTGGCGATTTTGTCGTCGCCCGTGTCGGAATCCTGCTCAAGATGCCCAACGTCGGTGATATTGCGGACATAGCGAACCTTATATCCCAAATATTTCAAGTATCTGAAAATCAAGTCGAAAGTAATGGCGGGACGTGCGTGTCCAAGGTGAGCCGGACCATAAACCGTAGGGCCGCACACGTACATACCCACATACGGCGGGTTGATAGGCTCGAACTTCTGCATCGTCCTACTCAACGAATTGTAAACCAATAAGTTTGTGTTCATCGTTATTCTTAGTTAAATAGTAATTCTCTATCGTAAAAAAGAGCAGTTCTTTATGTTGGTCTCTTTATTTTTCAATCACATTCACAACCCTGCCGCCTTCGTATTCAGAAATCCTGATAACCTTGCCGGAGGCATTGTAATAATAACGCTTGCCGCTCATCAGCGTGCCGTTCACGAAGTTGCCTTCGCGGTCAACCTTTCTGTCAGGCGTGAGCAACTTATAGTAGCCGGTGCCGGTGAAGAGTTCGGGATTGTCAGCCTGTTCGAGGACGATTGTGTTTTCGGGGTTAACAGGCACCACTTGCGTAGTGTCTTTGCCAGTGTCGGCAGGCAGCTCCACCCTGTCACGATATACACGCGACGCGCTTTCGTCGTACACGCCGTCCCTAAACACACGGCTCGCACTCAGGCTACCGCTGATGTAGTATTCTTTCATAATGCCGTCCACACGACCCATCTTCCACTGACTCTCGCAACGGAGATTGCCACTGTCGTAATATTCAGCCACACGACCATCCGCGTAGCCGTCCACCCACGTGCCAAGGCGCATAAGCTGCCCATTCTCGTAGTAATAAGACTGCTCCCCTACCCTATTGCCTTCGTCGCCGTAATTCCAATCGTAAGCTATCTTGCCCGACGAAAAATAAAACTTGTAACCGCCCACCCAATGTTGGCCGTCCCAATATCCTTCCTCGGCAAGATTGCCGTTTTCGTAGAAAGATTTCATCAGTCCGTACTTGTGATTGTCTTGGTAGGAAATCTCGCTGCGCTTATTGCCATTGCGGTAATACTCCGTCCAAATGCCCTGTCGCTTATTATCGACGTATGTGCCGGTGCAGGAGACAATGGTCTGCAAACTATCATAAAAATAATACCAACGGCCCTGCTTCATACTATCCAGGTCGGTAACGTTGATACGCTCGCCCCTAAATACCATATCAGTCTGGGCCATCCCTTTGAGCGCAATCAGGCTCAAAACGAATAGCAACGCCAACTTTTTATCTGCATAGCCCATAGGTACCATTTGTTATATCACAAAATTATAAAATGTATCAAACTGACACAACGTTTTAATTATTTTTAACATTATCTACCGTTGCAATACGTCTGTATCAGATTGTCTGCCGGAGTGTAATGCATATTGCTTGCCTCGTGGAAGTCGGAGCACGCCCCTACCCTATCATCAGCCATCAAATAGCAAATTCCTCGCAGGTAATAGTACGACGGCTTGTTTGGCGAGATTTGGATGCACTTGCTCAAATCTGCAGCGGACAGCATATAATACTTCTTATCCGATAGAGAATCGCCCATAGAACGGTATGTAATCGACCTATTGAACAACGCGCCCTCATACAGAGAATCCAATTCAAGACATCGTGCGTAATCTTTGAGGGCGTTGTCGTAATCCTTCAACCCATTGTAAGCCAATCCCCTATTGGAATACAACGCCGGACTATTGGGATTGAGTGTCTCATAGACATTGAAATCCTCCACCGACTTCGCAAAATTGCCCGACTTACCGTATGTGGTGCCACGGTTGATATATACCTCCGACATTGTTGGGTCGAGCTCAATGGCGCGGTTGAAGTCAAACAACGCAAGATTGGTGTAAAACTTAGCCGAATCGTCATTGACGCCCATAAACATCTCTGCCCTACTGTCGTATATCAAAGCACGACTATGGAACGCCGGCGCAAACTTCAAGTCGCTCACAACAGCTGTATTGAAATCGTCAAAAGCAGTGTTAAGGTACGTGGTATCGCCATTGTAATCGTAGATGTCCTTGGCGGTCTTCCCCCTATTGAAAAACGCGTTGGTATAGTCAGGCTTGTACTTGATACCCTCTGTAAAACAGTTGATTGCATTTTTCTTGTATTCGAGATACTTATCATTGTCCCTATTCTTGTATAGAGAATCCGCCAAAAGATTGTATTGAGTACCAAGATTATTCCACCCTATCACGGCTTCTGGATATTTTGACACGCAATCACTCCATAATGTCAAGCTATCGTGCCAAATTTTTTCACGCTGTACAGTTAAATAGCATAAAAGTAAAGCATAGATAGAAAATATTATGTAAAATATATTACGGTACTTCGAGTATTTCTCGCACAACCAATCGAGGAAATATGCAAGTATCACGGAAAGCCCGACGCTCGGTATGTAGATGTAACGATCGGAGTACATCGCGCTACCAACAGGAATGAATTGCAACAACATAAAGATATTTGCAATGAAGAACGTCAAGCCAAATGTAACAATCTTGTTTTTCTTGTAAATAAAGAAGTTAACAATGATTGCAATCACGAAAATCGGCACTGTAAGCCAATATAACACGGGTACGGTGCGATGAATGATGTCAGGATAAGGATAGAGATTTGCTAATTTAACTGGCAAAACAAACCTCCAAATGTATTGCAAAAATCCGTTGCTGCCAAAAGCAATCCTCTGCCAGCTCTCATATTGATCGGTCTCCGCCAACGCCGTCGAAGCCGCCTGCGCTTTTATTGATATAAAGCCAAAAACAAGCGAAATGATGATAAAAGGCAATTTGTCCAACAAAATTCCCAGTCTGCGCTTAAAAATCTCTATACTTGGATAATTTTCGAGAAGTAGATAATCAACGAGGAATAGCGATGCTGTCAAGAAAACTGCTTGTCCCTTAGATAACGCACTGAGAATGAACACGATAGCTGAAAGTATATAAAACATTACATTATTTCGTCTCCGATAGAGAATGTATAATAATAATGACAAAAAGTAAAACATCGTATATAAAACGTCCTTTCTTTCAGATATCCAGGTTACGGATTCCACGTGCAGGGTATGAATACCGAAGAGAATCGTTATTATGATAGGGTAGAGGCGTTTGTTAAATAATTGAAGGCAAATGAAATACAGCAACAAACAACTCATCAGGTGCAGAAGCACGTTTACAACGATGAATCGGGTAGGGACAGCCTTGCCATTGGGCTGCTTGTCTGAAAAATGATAGTCGATATTAAGAGTTAACATCGTGAGCGGGTGATAGTTGCCCATACAATATATCTCGTCGGGGTCGTCGGACGTAAACATCCGCCAGACGGTCTCCTTGTCCAACTTTTTTAACAACGTGCTTTGCTCTGTGTATTTCTCGTCGTCCCAGTTGGTGGCGTGGTTGTCGAGACTAAAAGAATAAACGATTGCCGTAAGCAAAACTATCAGTATTACAGGCAGATAACGTTTGACAAAGCCGTCATTGTTGTCCGCCAACATCACGCCGCCACCGCCAGATAGGGTGGGGGAGTCGTCGCCGAGGTATGTACCCCTTATATATTTACCTTTCTTCATATTGAGAGTTCGTTTTGTTAAAAATAACCAAAATCCAAACTGCAAAATTAAATCTTATCCGCCAAAATAGAAAATTATTTTAACTTTGCAGCAAATTTTAACAAAATGATTGACGAACAAACAGTACAACGAATCATCGATTCGGCGCAGATACTTGACGTGGTACAGGACTTTATGACGCTCAAAAGGCGCGGTGCTAATTACATCGGCTGCTGCCCCTTCCACAACGAGAAAACGCCGTCGTTCTCCGTGTCGCCGTCCAAAAACATCTTCAAGTGCTTTGGCTGCGGCGTGGCGGGCACGCCTATCTCGTTTGTGATGCGCCACGAAAATATGACCTACCCCGAAGCCCTCAAATACATTGCCAACAAATACGGCATTGTGGTAAAGGAAAAGGAACTTTCCGCCGAGGAAATGGAGGAGCACGAAGATCGCGAGAGTATGGGCATCGTCAATCAATATGCAGCACAATTCTTTCAAAATCAACTACTTAACACCGAAGAAGGCAAGGCGATTGGCTTGACATACTTCCAACATCGAGGCTTCCGTCCCGAAACGATGGAGAAGTTTATGCTCGGATATTCGCCAACCAATAGGCAAGCACTTACTAATGAGGCACTTGCAAAGGGTTACAAACTAAAATTTCTCGAAAAAACCGGACTTACAATCGTCAAGGAAGACGGCTACAAATTCGACCGTTTTGCGGGTCGTGTAATGTTTCCGATACATTCGGTGGCGGGCAAGGTAGTGGCGTTTGGCGGCCGCATAATGACCAACGACAAGAAGATGGCGAAATACGTAAACTCGCCAGAATCAGAGGTTTACCACAAGAGCAACGTCCTATACGGCATCTATCAGGCGAAAAGCGAAATCGTAAAGCGCGACAAGTGTTATCTCTGCGAGGGTTATTGCGACGTAATCTCGATGCACCAATCGGGCGTTACTAACACTGTGGCAAGTTCGGGAACGTCGTTGACACCGGGGCAAATATCTGTAATTAAGCGTTTTACCAACAATTTGACCGTAATTTACGACGGCGACTGGGCGGGCATCAAGGCTTCGTTGCGCGGTATAGATTTGATTCTTGCTCAGGACATCAACGTAAAAGTGGTACTGCTTCCTGATGGAGAAGACCCTGATTCATACGCACTTAGCCATACGCCGCAAGAGTTACAGGAGTATATCGACAGCCACGAGGAGGATTTCATAAGATTTAAGACGCGAATCTTGCTCAAAGATGCCGAAGATCCATTGAAGAAGGCGGAGGTCATCAAAAGCATAATTACCTCAATATCAAAGATTTCCAATCAAGTAACACGCTCAATTTACATCAAGGAATGTGGCAAACTTCTCGATGTGAAGGAGGACGCTCTCTACGCCGAAACAGGTCGCGAAATCAAGAAAAACCGCGAAGACGAAATCCGTCAACAGATGCGCCAAGGCATCGGCCAGCCAGATTTGAAGGTTGTTACACAAAATAGCGAAACACCTGAAAATCAACCCGTTGAAAGTGGGGTAGGGGAGGGGACAACAGTTCCCGGCTTCGTAAAAAACATCTATTCGGAGGTGGAGGAGATGGAAATCGTAAATTACCTCATCAACTTTGGCGACAAGGAATTTGAGCAAATTCAAGACCCAACCACGGGCTACGTCAACAGCGTCAACGTCGCCACATACATCATCGGCGAGATTTTGAACGACGAGATGGAGTTCAACAACTTGCTGTATAAGAGCATTTTCGACGATTATTGCCATCATTTGGAGGAGGACAAAAAGATAGACACGTCGTACTTCCTCAATAGTCCCGACGAGAAGGTGCGCGACCTCGCTGTACAACTCACAATCCCCAAACACAACCTCAGCGAACTGTGGAAACGACGCGGAGTGGAGTGCAAAACTCCCGAAGACACTTTCCGAACCGACATCCCAAAGACTATCAACAGTTACAAACTAAAAATAATATCCCAGGCTACCAAAGAAACCATCGAACGCCTAAAAACCGTAACTCCCGACGAACTGATGGCTACTATGGCGCAATTGAAACAGTTGAAAAACGTGGAAAAAGAATTGTCTCAATCTCTGAAACGGACGATTATTTAATGAGGGGAGAGGAACGATTAGACATAAAAAAACGAACTATGAACCGTAATTCATAATTCGTAATTATGTGGACCCACTAGGGCTTGAACCTAGGACTCCCTGATTATGAGTCAGGTGCTCTAACCAACTGAGCTATGGGTCCGAAAACCTTTTTGGTTTTGCGACTGCAAAGGTAGAAACAATTATTTTAATTACAAAACTTTTTTAAAACATTTTATGAAAAAAATTAAAAACATACTCTTTGACCTTGGCGGAGTGCTATTTCCGCTGTCGATACAGGCAACGATAGATGCATTCAAAAATGCGGCTAACGTCAGCACAATACAGATAGACAATTGGTTGCAGGACAGTGACTTGTGTTACCGTTACGAGACCGGCAGATGCTCAACGGAAGAGTTTAGGAATGGATTCAACGACATCAGCCCCATCAAACTCGACGAGGCGACCTTCAATCGGTGTTGGAATGCGATGATACTTAATTACCCTGAGCATCATACCGCGCTCCTCAACGCCCTCCGCAGCAAGGGATTCAATCTCTACATCCTCAGCAACATCAACGAACTCCACGTCAACTACGTGGAAAAACTCGCGCAATGGCCTCAAAATCTGTTTGTTAAGAAATACTATTCCAACGAAATCCATCTGCGCAAACCCGACCGCGAGTGTTATGAATACGTAATCAACGACTCCAAAATAGATCCGACAGAGACTCTCTACATCGACGACCGCGCCGACAACGCCGCAATGGGCGCATCGCTCGGTTTTCAGACCATCAACCTGCCCCAAAACGGCGATTTGTATAAAGAATTGCAGCATTTGACGATATGAAACAGCTTTTTGTAGTAATTTTTATTTTGATGGCAACTATCGCCGCAGCGCAGGAGCCTACCAAAAATCAAAAGGAAAACGCCAAGACCCTCAAAGAGGCTATCGCGCTCCAAAGTGAAGGCAAACTCGCGGAAAGCAACCAAAAACTCACCGACCTCTACGCCCTTCATTTTATGGAGGATTATGTTTGTTGGCAACTGTCCAACAATTATTACCGCATCGGCGACATCAAGAAGGCGGAGCGTTTTGCAAACGAGGCGATGGGGGAGGGCAGCAAATACGTGTTGCAGGCGGGCATCATCAAATCTATGTGCCTCGGCATCCGCAAACAGCCCGACGAACAACTACAACTCCTTGAACGCCTTGCAGTTGCCTATCCAAACGAGGCTAAGGCAAACCCTACGATGCACATCCTCATCGCCACCCTCAACAATGACAAACAACTCTACATCCACGCCTTCCTCGCGTATTATATGTACCTGTTTACCAATCCAGTAACTTACGGCAAGGAAACAATCCTCGCCCTCAACGACTTGATGAGCCGTCGCGATGTAAATTCCATCATCGACGAAAAGACCACAAACCCTTCTCAACTCACAAAAGAGGACAACGACCTGATATGGGGAATGTTGTTTATAAACGAGTTGAAAACCTCCACAACAGACAGTGAATCAGGACTTCCCGATGTTAATAACTTTGTTAATAACTCAAAATCGTTGATAACTTCCATCTGCCAATCAATTGAAGAAAAGAAAGGTTTTTACGAGGAATTTTATGTTAATTTCTACGACAAAATATTGAAATCCAATATGTTGGAAGTATTTCTCTATTACTGCCTCGCCAACGCATATCCCGACATCAACACCGCAATCCCCGGAATGTCGAAAGAAAAGATGGATGCGTTTGCAGATTGGTTGGAGGGAAATTTGGAATAATCACAAATCCTCATTTTACGTTTTTCACGTCTTTGCACTAAGTTATTCTCTTAAAGCACCGTAAAACGTTTGTGCAACGTGTAAAATCTCTGTTTCTTTGTGTCAGAAACCAAAACAATGACACATTATGGATAGTTTGATTACACAAAGAGACAGCGTTAACAGTTGGATGTTCCGCTACGGTGTGAGGTTCGGAATCTTAACCACGGCGAAGATTTCGACGAAATCATCGACTGCATCAACGGGCTTTTTAACGCGAAGATATGATTTCAAATCCCGTGTTTCTCTAGCAGTCGCCGTTGGTAATTATGAACAACGAAATCAAAGATTTTGCTTTGGAATACCGTGCCTCATCCGTTGAAACCACTGTAAAAAAACTTTGCGAGGCTGTCAACCACAAAATCGCATACAAAAGCGGCACAACGGACGTATTGACCGATTCGGCAACGGTTTTTAGGCAGCAAAGCGGTGTGTGTCAGGATATTGCGCACGTTTTCATAGCGGCATTGAGGACATTGAAAATTCCGGCTCGCTATGTGGCGGGTTACGTAAGCGGACTGCAACTGAGCCACGCTTGGACAGAGGTGTATTACAACGGCTATTGGCACGGCTACGATGCCACCGAAAACATTTGTGAATTAACACATTACATCAAGATTGTACACGGCCGCGACGCCTCCGATTGTCCGCTCAACAGAGCGTTTTCCCGGGCTATAAGAGTCAAGTACTTGAAGACAAAGATTTTACAACAATCACCGCACCGTGCGCCGGCATTTTTTACAAGTTGAAATCCTCTGGCAGCGAAGTCCGACGCGCCGAAACAATCGCCAAAATCCTCGACCCATACGATGGCAACGTCCTTGCACAAATCTCCGCCCCCAAAGACGGTGTAATCTTCTTCACCCACTCCAAAGCATTGATAATGGAAAAAACGGCGGCGTTTCAAGTGGTGTAGGGGAGTGGGAAATTATAATTTTGCTATTTCGTCGGAAGTGAGCCCTGTTAAATCTGCAACAGTCTCTATGTCAAGACCTTTGGCAAGCATCTTACGGGCAGTCTCAATGAGGGCTTCTGTACGACCTTGCGCCATTCCCTGCGCCATTCCCTGCGCCATTCCCTGCGCCATTCCTTGCGCCATTCCTTCTTTCATACCTTTCTTCATTCCTTCCTTCATCCCTTTCTTCATTCCTTTTGCTTCTCCTTTTTCATACCCTTCCTTTATAGCATAGTCATACGCTGCGAGGTCGGTGCGGTGCGCGTCAAACTCCCACATATACGTATCTCGCTCGCCAGGACTCATCAGGGCAAGTTCAGTAGCCGTTTTCAA
>ODAI013517458.1_pt1 | contig 66719 bp, 63 predicted proteins | sample 1539321 | NCBI WGS metagenome assembly ODAI01 (sample SAMN02144231, study PRJEB22623) | gut metagenome | biome: sheep rumen | host: Ovis aries | place: New Zealand
CGATACATTATGTGAACTGTGAATTGTATAACTGTTCATAGGGTCTCTCCTTACCCTATCATTTTACAACTCTTTATGCTTTCTGAAAAGTTTGTTTTCGCGGCGAGCCGCGGGGAAAGGCCCTCATTTTTATTCTAGGGTCATTTTTATTAAAAGAATTTTTGCCACAAATTATTATGTAGTCAAATTTCTTTTCCTGCAATTGCTCAATTGAAATTAACGGATACCCTCCATACACCAGCTGACCTGCTGTCTCCCTTTCAAACGAAACATATCCTTTAATCTCTACCTTATCAGTATCCAATAACTCTTGTAACAGAAGGGACAATTTACAAACACCTGCAATATAAACTTCTATCATCTAAATATTCTCCGACATCGCCATTTTGACTTACTTTATATGTTAATATCTAAGGAATCTTGTATGCAAGTTAATATATGCAAAACTTGAATCACTTCAATCAAGTTTCAACATTTTCTCTTGTCTCTAATGTTGCAATCATCTCTGCAATATTTTTCTCCACATTTTCATACTCTTTCGCACGTCTAGAAGCTAATTCCGACATCCTAGCATAATATGCAGCATCTTCTACATATCGATTAATCTGACTAGCCATCTCTGTGATACTTTTCACTGCAAATTCCGCACCGCAATTTTTGTATACATCACCATAATCTAAAGTAACAATCGGCTTGCCTGCAGACATTGCATATATTGCTGAGGTTCCGCCTCCCTCTCTAGGCGGATTAATATACAAATCAACCAGATTACATACAGCCAGTAGCTTATGTGTATATTCTAAGTAAATGCTTTTATCTAAGACATGTGGATATTGAGCAAATTTAGTTTGGCGGTCAAATTCTCCGATTGTCAAAAAGAATGTATTTGTTTGCGTCAAAATGCTTTCCATCATCTCAAGAAAATCCTCCGTCAGCTCCGTCTCCAAACGATTTCCTATTGCTACAATGCAAAAGGCATTCTTCGGAATCCCTATTTCCTCTCGTTTCACCCCATCTGAATATTCCACCTGAAACGGCAATTTCATAGGAATTAGGTTTTTCTCTTGATACCCATATTCTGCCATCCACTTTCTTTCTTCCAGAGTAACCTCATTAAAATGAACAAGATACTTCGTAAAATTACGGCTGAGCCTAGCCTGTAGTGGAATGGAACAAACCGGAATCATGTCATCAATCACATTGGAAAAAATATCTTCCCCTATAGATATTATGATTTCCGGTCTCATCCCTCTTAATTCACATATCAAATCCCGGACCATACCTATATTGGGAATACCTCTATCACACTGCGCAAATGGAATTTGCACTTCTTCATATGAAAAGCTTTGTACCCTAGAGTATTCTGGAATATAATTTGCCTGCACATTCCAATATGGGATACATCCTGTCAAGCTAAGTGCATCTGCTAAATTGAGTAATAGTAAATTTCTTCCTGAGAGAATTATTCCCCGACAGACATCTAATGTTAATTTGGTTGGGGAATGATTCACTCCTAAAAATTGGGAAGTAATTACTAACACCAACCCCTTCTCTCTGTTCTCATATTCAATCGGTATCAATTCTTCTTTAAAATAATCCGTATACCATTGTGATATTTCAAAAATCCATATATCAAAATGCTGCGGAAATGTATATCTGTCTCTGGTTGTCATATCCACGATCTGCGCATATAAAAAGTATTGCGTATAAATATGGAAATCTTCTCTGTGCAAATAAACATACTCTGCAAATCTCTGAAAGCAATATTCATTCCGTACTACATCCAATAAAACAAAAAATAAAAATGTCACTTTCTCCGTATCATTACTCTCTGAAAATCGTAGGATCTCCGTAATATCCTCTTCCGAAAACTTATCAATATCAAGCTGCTCAGAAGTCAAACTATCAATTTCTTGATCTCTTTTTATTACAGAGATATCATAATCAGATTCCATAATCTTATCTGCGTATGCAACAAAAGTTAATATTCTTTCATTCATCATTTCTTCCTTACCTTATAAGTTTAAATCACTTTTTCCAGGACTCCCTCTCCTCCAGAATGTTAATCATATTTGAAATGCTGCTACTTGCATCTTCATATACCTTTGCCCTGGCAAGAGCTAATTTCGACATTTCATTGTAATACAGACGATCCTCTATGTATTGTATGATACGCTTTTCCATTTCTGATACGCTATTAACTGCAAAATCCATACCGCAATTTTTACAGACATCGCCATAATTGAGCGTAACAATCGGTTTGCCTGCTGACATTGCATATATTGCTGAAGTACCGCCTCCCACTCTGGGCGGGTTCACATATAAATCCGCAATTCTACATACTGCCAATAACTTCTCTGTATGCTCAATATGAATATAGTTCCCATATATTGCCGGGTAATTGGCAAACTTTTTCTCACAATCCATTTTGCCGACAATCAATAATCGAGCTTCAATTTGAGTAAAGATTCGCTCTAACATTTCCAAAAAATCTTCTGACAACTCATTTTCAATGCGATTCCCTATCACAACAAGGCAAAACACATCTTTCGGGATTCCCAAATCTTCTCTCTCTATACCATTTGACTGAATTATCTGATAAGGCAAATTCATACGGATAAGATTCTCGCCACTGTACCCGTACTCCTTTATCCATTTTTCTTCCTGAATTGAAATATCTTGATAATGAACAAGATATTTCGTGAAATTATGGCACAATCCATTTTCCAAAGGGAGAGAACAAACTGGTATCATATCATCAATTACATTAGAAAAAATATCTTCACCCACTGATATTATAATCTCCGGTTTCATCTCTCTTATTTCAGATATCAATGCCTGCATCATGTCTATGTTAGGCATACCTTCTTCGCACTGCAAAAAAGGAATATCAACTTCTTCATAGGATACAAACTCCCGACTCAGATATTCCCTGTAATAATTTGCTCTTCTTCCCAGATATAATATCCTACCTGTCAGACTATGCACATCCGCCAAATTAATCAAAAACACTTTCCGTTCTGATTTAATCAATCCCTGACAAACACGTAATACCAACTCTGTCGGCGCATGTCCCGGCCCCAAAAACTGAGAGGTAACCACTAGAACCAACCCTTTTATCCTGTCTTTATATGCAATGGATAACAATTCTTTCTTAAAGTATTCCGCATACCATGCAGAAATTTCTAAAATCCATGAATCAAAATACTTTGGAATCTGATAGCCATCCATAAATGCTCTCGTCTTTATCTGTGAATACAAAAAATACTGTGTATAAATGTTAAGGTCCACCCTATGCGTATAGGTATATTCAGCATGCCTTTGAAAACAAAATTCATTCTTTACTGCATTCAACAGGACACTGAATAAATATAAAACCTTTTCTACATCTGTATCTTCAGTAAACCGGAATATTTCTAAAGTCTCTTCCGGTGTAGGATCTTCTATTTTCACGCTTGATAAAGTCAACTGAGAGACATCACCATCTACTACATCGGATATACATTGATCAGACCCCATAATCTTATTGGCATATAGAATAAAATTTTGGACTTGTTTTTCCATATCTTGCTCCTTTTACAGTATCCAGCAATATCTTTTAGTAATGTTAACTGTTCAACTTTCATCCAAACTCAACCTCTCCACACCCTTCATACGCAGTATACAATTCTCGCAGATTGTCCCTTTGTCATCTGCCCCCTTCAAAAAAATATCCCTGTATCGTTTATAGGCAGCACTATTCCACGCATGTTCCAGATTCATATCTTTCTTTAGGTCATAAAATATACAATTATCATCATATGCTTCACAACAAGGTAATATTTCAAGATTTGCTCCAATATACATCGTATCAAAGAGCATAGGACAGACAAACTCCGTATTTATTTTTGCATTTGATTCGTCTATCAAGCTGTACTCCTGCAGAAACGCCTCATCCGGATTCAGTCTATTGACCATCACAGGAATAAACAGAATATCTTCCACATACTCTCTAAACAGTTCCTTAAACTGCTTTTGAATCCCTAATGTTTTTTTTGTGATAACACATGAAATAGAGGTTGCAACATTCAAATGTCTTTCATCAATATATTGTCTCATATATTTGACATTTTCCAATACCTGTTCGAAATCGTCCATTCCATGAATCTGATAATATGTGTCCCTGTCCGCTGCATTGATTGAGAAGCGGATGCTGTCCAATCCTGCATCCAAAACAGCCCTCATCTTTTCTGGTGAAGCAAGGGCACCATTGGAGGTAAGAAACGTATAAGAAAAACCTAGCTGCTTGGCATATGCCACCACTTCCGCTAAATCCTTATAGAGAAAGGCCTCTCCTGCAAGATAGAATCCCACCTCTTTCTCGCCGATTCCCAATTTATGCGCCTCATCTAATATAAGCTTTACCTTATCAAGAGACATCACTGCCGGCTTAGGTACATTAGGCGCATACTTCCCATGAAACGGGCAGAAGATACATTTCTGGTTACAGCCACTATTTAATTCTATATTTAAAGAACGCGGCAGGGGCGGATTCTCCTGAAATCGAAAAACTTTCCCAAATCGTTCGTTCATGTGTTTTCTCATAACTGATTCGGCCATCAATATACCTCCCCTGAGATTTGCTGATAAAATCTCATGCTCCTGCACTGCTCCTCAATAGTACACAGACCTCTATCCATGGGATTATCGCTAAACAATGCCTCTACTTCACAATAAAGTCCTGCTTTATACTGTTGTTCAATCTCATCATCAATGGGATACTCTTCCACCTTAACGCTGCCGATATTTTGTACCTGCAGTTTCTCCAACGGTTTTAAATAGAATCTGTGCTTTGCTGTCAACAACTCAACCCCCCATCTTCCGGGTGCGCTCCAATCCGCATGATAGACAAAGGGAACCCCCTTCTCTGTGATACCGCATCCGGTATAGATACTGCCGGCTCTGTGCCACTCCAGTCCACCGTCGATCTGTGTTGTGATCGTCTGCGGACAACCCGCCAGATAAAAGACCAGATCCACCACATGCGAAGAATTCAGCAAAAACCATTTCTGTTTCATCTCATCAGGATGCGCGGTTTGCTCTACCACATGAGCCCACTCCGTGAATTCAAACACCACAGACTGCAAACCGCCATCTTCCCTGATCAATTGCATGGCTTTTTGCACAGATTGATAAAATCTGCGATTGTAAGCGATATAAATCTCCGTTTTGAACTGTTCCGCTAATTGCAGTAATTCTTCTGCCTCTTGAAGAGAAGTCACACCGGGCTTTTCCACCAAAAGCTTCTTTACTCCTGCCTCTGCCAATACCTTTGCCACACGGAACAGATTGCCGGGACTGACTGCAACTATGGCATATCCCGGCACCTCGTTATTTCCCGCTATATATTTCTCTATACCTCCGGCGTACGCTGATTCCCCTGTTTCCTCAGCAAATTTTTTGACAGACTCCTCCCTATTGCCTACGACAATATAATCCGTTTCCAAAGCCTTAAGTACCTTGATATACTCCCGTGCCATATATCCGGTTCCTGCCACAAGTACCTTCTCTATGTGATTGGACATCTACGTACCTCCTCTTTAGAAAAACGATTCATATGCTCAAGAAAGCTTTCCAGCATTGCCTTATGTAAAAATGCAGATTCCTCATAGGAAGCAAGATTACATTCTCCACAGTCTATCAGTTGTTCCACTGCTAAGTTAGTCAAATTACTTTGGTAGCATACTATTTCTTCTGACTCATTTATCACCATTTCTCCCTGCGAAGTGGTAAGTCTAAATTCCGCCGGTTCATTTCCATGGCTACAGTAAACACTCAGTTTTCCCTTTTCCGTCACAAATTGCAGCTCTCCGTAAAACTCCTTATAGCCGCTTCTCTTACTGTCTGCTATCTGTTCCTCTAATCCGGAAATATCATACTGATATTCTTTAAAATGTGTAAGATAGGAATACAGATCCAATAAATGAATCGTATTGCTACCCATCCCCCAGCTCCCGCCGGTGACCACCATATCAATATTCTTTTCTCCTGACAATTGAGGCTGTAGCTCCCGGTAATATGGATACATCCGTCTGGGACAATTGACCCATGCCTTTATCTGCTTATTTCCCAATTTCTGTTGAAGAAGTTCAAATTCCTTCAATGTTTGGAATACAACTTTCTCCAAGATCAGATACCGAATCTTAAGATTTTCTACAACCCACGCTGAAATCTCATATCGATTGACTGCATTTGTTGCAATGATAGCCAGATCGTAATCCGGCTTCAGCTGATGATAATCCTCAATTATTTCAAATTCCTGAACTAGGGAATTCTCTTCGATTTGAGCATACCGTTCCAAAGCAATCTTTCTCGCTGCTTCTATAGGTTCACAGACAGTGATGACAATCTCCTTTTGCGTTTTTTTGATTGCCTGTAAGTGTCTGCTTCCTAGATTTCCGCATCCGATTAATACAATCCTGAATGCCATTGTTTCATCCTCTTTCTTACTTTTTCCTATGCTATCTATTCCATTCAACCGCATCATCCGGTTCATAATCTTTCCCGGCTATTCTGCCGATCACATCATCCCAGTATCTTGCAGGAATGCCTCTGTCATTGCGCTTTACCGTAATATTCTCCGATGTGATCAATTGTCCGGTCTTAATGGAACGTTTTGCCACAATCCGCTTTAAAACCACCTTCGATATGTCTCTCTCCACTTGGGTCGGCAATTTTCTGCCATCTCCTAACGCTGATTCAATATTTCTGATCTCGTCTACAAGCCTTCTAAACTCCTCCGGCGTGGAACTTGCCTTATGGTCCGGCCCCTCCATATTTTTATCTAATGTGAAATGCTTTTCAATCACACGCGCCCCCATAGCGACAGCCGCAATAGCGACAGTGTTGCCCAATGTGTGATCGGAGTATCCCACCGGTAATTTAAAGGCATCTCGAATTGTCTGCATTGCATTCAAATTCACATTTTCATAAGCACAAGGATAGCTGGTTGTACAATGCAGCAATGTCACCTCCTCTGCTCCGCCGTTATAAAGCGCCCGTAAGGACAGATCAATGTCAGCCAACGTGCTCATCCCTGTGCTTAAGATAATCGGTAAACGTTTACTCCCGACCTTCCTTAAAAAAGGGACATTTCCAATCTCCCCTGAGCCGATTTTGATAAACGGAATTCCGATGGAGACCAAAAAATCAAGACTTTCTGCCTCATCCGCGGTAGATGCAAATACAATACCGATAGAATCACAATATGCCTTGATTTTTCGGAACTCCTCCCAAGATAATTCCAGCTCCTTTAACATTTCATATTGGGACTGACTTTTCCCAGTATTTTCTATCTGATAATCCGCCTGCGCCACGCTCTTTGTAATCAGCTGTTCCGTCTTCCATGTCTGAAATTTCACCACATCCGCTCCGGCTGCCTTGGCCGCATCACACAGTTTATATGCAAGCTCCACATCACCATTATGATTCACGCCTGCTTCCGCGATTATGAGGCACTTTCCGTTATCCCACATGTTGCTCCCCCTTTATCAATATTTGCATATTTTTTAAAACCTATACCCAATATAAAATGGATTTTCCATATCAAAAGCATTGTCCTGCTGTTTTCTCAGCTTTTGCAGTTCTTCGTATTTCACTCCGTCAAAAATGGTTCTTCCGATATAAAACGGTAAAATTCCCTTTCTGTTAAATTTCTTTTTATATTGGAACAAGGAATCTTCATCAGACATACCTCCGCCCAAGTGCAGCCTACGGATTCCTTGCTGCCCTCCCCATTTTGCAGCCTCTACCATTAATAGATTCTCAAAGGGGACTTTAGGCGCATGTATATCCCTTCCGCCCAAATGAAAATGCATATAATTTTCATCATACAGAAAAAGAGAGGCTCCGACGGTTTTCCCTTCTAAACAGGCATAGAAAAAAATCAAATGCTCCTTAAACCGCTCCATCAAATACTCATAATATTCCTTTTTGAAATAATACATCTTATCAGCTTCATGAGCATCCATTGTCATACGATAGAGACGCATGAAATCATCCAGTCTCTCGCCTTTGTCCCATTCGATAACTACACCACTTTCTTTCGCCTTTCGAAGCTTCCTTCTGTACTGAGAATCCAGCTGTCTGTCAATACTATCGGCATCACCCAATTCCATGCAGACCGTACTTTTATATGTTCCGTACTTGTCTGCAATCATCGTGCTCTTCCCCAATTCAAACATGAAAGGATAATATCGAATGAATTGTGCCACAATTCCCAATTCAAGGCACTTATTACGCATCTGTGCCATAAACTGTACTCTGTCCGTCTCTTCCCACCGGTACTCTCCCACAAAATAAGGACCACCATATCCATATGGCGTTTCTGCATCGTAATATACTTTGGGTGGAATACTTCCTTTAAATACATCTGCTTTGCTGATATCCATGATTAAAAGCACATAAAGGAAACCCGCCGATTCATTGCCAAACCAAATCAGTACCGGGTCGCTCTCAAAGTGCCTGGCCATGGACACAGCATACTCATATTGGTAATAAATGTCCGTAATATGAAATTTCAACAGAATCTTCTTCCATTCTTGTTCATCTTGCACAAGTTTTAGCTTCACTTACATGATTCTCCTCTGATCTTGAACTTCAAGCTTTTACGCAGACTGCATTCAGATTTTCCACCACATAAGAATTTGTGGTATACATCATCTTTTCTATTTTGACCTGTGAAAAACCGATATTCTCCAGCGTACGCTTTAATTCTTCTTCCTGCCAAAAATGCGTGACACCCTCCCCGCCCAGTGGTCCGTTTTCAATTCCGCAGAATGTCCCCGGCTCGATCGATTTTCCCTCTCCATAGCCGGAAGTAGCCATAGAGAAAAAAGTGGTAAACAGCTGTCCGCCCGGTTTTAACACTCTGTATATTCCGTGGTACATGGCAATAATGTTAGCCATAGTGGAATGCCCGATACATGCGCTGTCGATAACAGCGTCAAAATAGTTATCCTCGTAATCCAATGCAATGCCATCCATCACCTTAACTTCCGCCTGTACCTGCTCTTTGTCTAAGTATTCTTTCGTGCGCCTCACCGCACTCTCCGAACCGTCAAAAGCGTAAGTGTCAAACCCCTCTCGCGCCAAATACCAGGTATGTGCTCCCTGTCCGCATCCGAAATCCAATATTCGCACATTCTTGCGATCCAGTCGATAAAAATTTCTCGCCACAAACCGTATCACTGCTTCTGTGGGATACCTTCCCCATTCCCTTGTACTATGAATCTGCTCCCATACAGCATCGATGGATTTTACAATATCAGCCATTGAACTCCTCCTTCTGCATTACCGTAAATTTATTTTTTACATCCATTGGCAACCAGCCAATCTGTCACATATGGTTCCGACGTGAATCGAAACTTCTCAATCTGTACCTCCATAAACCCTGCCCGTTTCAATGTTTCTCTCAACTCTTCTTCCGTCCAGAAATGAATCACGCCCTCACCGCCCACAGGTCCCTCCGGAATATCCTGATAAGTGCCGGGTTCAACATACTTTCCCGTTCCGCACCCACTGGTGTCCGTCGAAAAGAAAGCCGTAAACAAACGTCCTCCCGGCTTTAAAATTCGATAGATTTCTTCATACATTCTTCGGATATTTTTTACCGTGGTACAACCAATGCATGCGCTGTCAATAACCGCATCAAAGAAATCATCCTTATAGTCCGGGGCAATACCGTCCATTAACCTGACTTCGGCCTCCAGCCCTTCTCTTTTCAGATAATCCTTGGTACGCCTCACGGCACTTTCCGATCCATCGAAAGCATAGGTATCAAACCCTTCTCTGGCAAGATACCATGTGTGTGATCCCTGGCCACATCCAAAGTCCAATATCTTCACATTTTTTCTCGCTGTCTGATAATAATTTCTTGCCACAAAACGTATCACCATCTCGGTGGGATATTTGCCCCACTCTCTCGAACTATGAATCTGCTCCCATACCTTATCAATGGATCTGTCTGCTTCGCCCATCGCACTCTCCTTTCGGAAATTTCACTCTTTCCTTGCTTTCATAATAGTTTCCGCAAGCAGGAAATCCAACTCTGTGTCAATATCAATAGATTTACTTTGCTCCATGATGTAGGCATAACATCCTTCTTCAAACATATGATCTCGTTTCTCCAGTTCCTGTACCTTCAATAAATAAATCGCTCCGTTATAACGATAGTATACCGGAAGCTGTTGTCTCGGTACGCCCCTGTTTTCCCGCCGTTCAAACTGATCCATACTGCCATCCGGCGGCAACGTATTACACCAAAGCGGAGAATGATCACACTCCGTTACCGAGATTACCGCATTCCCCCCCCTGTCCTGCAAAAGTTCTATTGCTCGGATAATATCTGTAGGTTCTCTCAATGGGGAGGTAGGCTGCAAAAGCATTACCTCATCATATGTCTCCCCCTGATCGCGCCATAGATCCAAAACTTCCCTTACCACTGACCATGAATCCGCTTTATCCCCTGAATTTACTGTAGACCGCAGAAAAGAAGCATCTGCACCGTATTTCTTTGCAATATCTGCATAAAGTTCTGAGTCTGTGGACACAAAGACCTTGTCAAAGCATTCGCTCTCCAATGCACATTCCACAGAATAAGCAAGTAATGGCTTACCGGCCAGTTTTTTAATATTCTTATCTTTCAGACCTTTAGACCCGCTCCTTGCGGGAATGATTGCTATTCGTCTCATCATCTATTCAACCTCTTTGCAGGGATTACCATATGCCTTCACCGCATCGGAAATATCTTTCACCACTACACTGCCCATACCAATAAGCACATTTCTTCCAATTGTAAGCTCCTGCCGAACAACTGATCCGGCACCTATGTGTGTCCCTTCTCCTACACAAACATGTCCGCACAATACCGCTCCCGGGCTGATATGGCAAAATTCACCAACCTGACAATTATGCTCTATGATCGCACCAGTATTGATAATTGCACACTCACCGATGTATGCATTGCTATTAACCACCGCACATTTTCCTACATAGACACCGTCCTCAATCACTGCATCTGTCGCAATCACCGCCGTCGGATCCAAAATAGCAGGAAACGAAAAGCCTATCTGTTTCGTAGTCTTATATCGGAGTTCTCTCAGCACAACGTCCTCCGTTTTCACACTGCCAAGACTGACAAACGCTTCCTGCCATCCTTCTGCAAAAAGCACTGCTAAGTCTTCATCTTTCCCTACGACAGGAAATCCCGCTAGCGCTTCAGCCCGTTTATTATCGATAATACCAATCTTATCCCATACACCCATCCGACTGGCGCTGTCCGCCACTGCAAGACAATGTCCGCCTCCCCCAATCAACAATAGTTTTCTCATATCTATCCTCCATGCCGATTTTACATATGTAAGAATATTTACTTACATTTTATGGTCAAGAGATTTGCCGGTTTCTATATGCGCAAATTCTGGCAGATAATCCTGCATCAGGCAAATTATATCCTCTTTCTTAACGCTTTCTCTCTCTAATTCATTCTCCAATTTTTTCAGAAAAGCTTCCACCTTATGCCGATCCGTAATGCCCTTACCTGTAATAACTCCCAAAGCTGAGAATCTGTTCATGTCCGTGATTTCCGCCTCCGTGACAAACTCCTCGAAGCCCTTCTCCCCGGAAGTATCAGAGACCGAATAATGTACCGGATAGCACATACTCCCTGCCTTCAGCGCCTCCGCCTTTTCAATCGCCTCCGCATCTGATTCGCACTGTAGCACCTCATAGCCATGTGCCTGCAGCAATTGAGTTGCAATCTGATCAAAGGTCATCATCTGTGCCTGTTTCAACTTCGGGAAAAATATCTCTCTGTTTTCTCCCAACATACACGCAAGCATACAGATCTGCCCGCTCTCCTGCGGAGAGACAAAATAGCGTTTCACATCAAACGGCGCTGAAAGCGGTTGCTGCTTCTGGATACGCATAAGAAATCCCGCCGGTAGAGAGCCGTTGGAGAATGCCACATTGGCAAAACGCGCCGTCTTCACCGGAAATCTGTCTGAATAGCTAAAAATTACATCCTCCATAATTCTCTTGGAGGCTCCCATGATATTAACGGGATTTGCCGCCTTATCCGTGGAGACACAAAAATACTCCTCCGGCGAATATTCCGATAAAAGCTCCAATAGCAATCTAGCATGCAGCACATTATTCTGTAGCAATGCCTCCACGGAATAAATATCTTTTTCTGAGCGCACATGTTTATGTGCGGAGAAATTTGCTACAATGTCAAAGCCACCACGCTTTACGAACATTTTGCGAAAAACCGACGATGCAAAGTCCATGGGATAGGGAGTATAATCCTCTGGGATAAACATATCCTTCGTGGAACGCAAATCCCTTGTCAATTCCGCCAACGCGTTTTCATTGGTATCCACCACTACCACTGCTCCGGGGCGAAACGGCAGGATTGCTTTGATAAAAGATGAGCCAATACTCCCTGCGCCCCCAATCACCAGCACGGTTTTCCCTTGTATCTTCTCAATTAATTGTCTCTCATTTTTCTGAATATCCTCTGAAAACATACTCTGCGGACGTTTCACTACATATTGCGAAATGAAACGGTCCAGTTGGAATCCCTCAATCCCCATTTGTACTACTCCTCAATCATTCTCTATACTCGGTACACCTAGTTTACATTAATTAAAGTGAAGTTGTTTCTTCATATTTTCCAACTCTTCCGGTTGCCCCATATCGTACCAATGATTCTCTTCGATCACAACCTGTCCTACCCGCTCTCCCTCTGCAATACATCGAAGGATCAAATCCGGCATATCAATCTTTTCATTTTCCTCCAAATACTGAAAGACCCGCGCATTACACAGATACATACCTGTATTGACATTATAGACCAACTGGGGTTTTTCCACAAGAGTACTTACGCGTCCTTCCTCATCTGCTTCCACCGTTCCATATGGCACCGCAATCTTCTTTCGTGCCGACACCATAGTGACAATGTTGCCTTGTTTACAGTGCTCCATCCATACTTGGTAATAATCGAAGTCCACAAGAATGTCACAATTTACAAGAAAGAAGTCCTCACTGCACTGATCCTTAAGCAGACCGATTCCTCCCGCAGTACCCATAAAAAACGGCTCCTCCACAAATCCCAGTCCTTCGTAAGAGGCAATGTCTTTAAAATAGGCTTCAATCAGGCTTTTTTTGTAATTCAGAATCATGTAATAACGCTTGCAACCGTAAGAGACAAATCGATCCAGAATATGCTCCGAAATAGTCTTCGGCCCAATGGGAATCAGCGGTTTCGGTATGATCTCAGTATATGGTTTCAGCCGCGTACCCAATCCGCCGGCCATCATGATTACAGGCACATCCGCTGAAATCTCCCGATGAACACTAACACCGTTTAGACGATCGATGCGAATGAGTTTCATCTGCTCATCCACAATAGGCAAAGCAGTCAGCATATGTTTCGTCATATATTCCTGACTGCTCTCCGTATCTTTTTCATAGAAAAACTTAGGGTTGTAGTTCACCGCCAGGGAAACATTGTCCTGTATACTACCGCCCCGGAGCAGAAAACGCCGCACGTCTCCGTCCGTCAGAACGCCCTTCAGTATACCATCCTCCACCAGGAATACAGTCTTACTTGCACCTTTATCAATGACCTGCATAGCCTCTTCCATTGTCATGTTGGATGTAATGATCAGTTGGTCAAATTTCATCTGTTCGTGTCACCTCACACATACTTTTCTAATTTCACAATCCTACTCTATTGTCCGCGGGTCGATTTCAACAGTTCCCCGTATTCTAGCGCCGATCGTGGACAAATTATAGAATTTGACCTTATCCCCTATCTGCGCGATACGGAATTCTATATCGCGTCTGTAGAGGTTCATTACATAATCTACCAATACATTTCCGCCCCCTACCGCTTCCACCTCAAACATTTCTTCCTGCGCGAGTTGCATACTGTAAGCAGTTCCGGAAGCATGACTTTTCCCCTCTGGATATCCCATATCCACGCCTACAAAATAAATTTTCTCCGCTCCCATCCGATAGGCAAATTCCATTGCCGAGAAAGTAACCGTCCCACCGGAAAGCCATTTTTCTTTTTTGTTTTCCTCAATATATTCCTTTGCTTCCCTGCATCCATAGGTGGAATACATTCTGTATTTGGGTCCCTTGTAATCATGCGTCCAACGCCAATAGGCACACAAATCTAAAACAGCAACGGCATCCTCATTTTCCATTCCTGCTAGATGCTTCTCCATACGATCAGATGCATCAATCACAACCACAAAATCCGGTTTGATCCCGCTTTGGACAAGTTTCCGGAATATCGTGTTCACTGCAATAATTGTTTTCTTCCCTTTATTGTGGCGCAAATAATCCATTGTCATATCCAGCGAGGGACCAGCCGCTACCACAATCGCTTCATTCCTTATTTTCCCCTTTAATTGAATAACATCCGGAATATCTATCTCCCGATTCCTATAATAATTCATAGATGCGATATCCCTCATCACGTTCGAGGTATTTACTCCTATGCACAGATTTGTTAATTCCTCCCGCTCTATCTGTTCTAACAGATCCAATTCAGCAGTGTGAAAAATTGCTTTCACACCATTTCTTCTGTTGTGTGCCAAAAATGCAGCGCCATTATCATCAATTATCACTACATCCAACACAGAATCTGGCACCCAATCCAAAACTCCATACTGTCTAGCATAGGCAAGCAATTTGGCATCTCTTTCATATATGGTGATCTTTGCAGCACCATAAGAAATCTTATATAATTGATAAGCATAATATCCCATACCACATCCATAAACAATGTATTCCGAATAGACAGGTTCGAACATTCTTCCAATAAAGATGCGTGCCTCTTCCATTGGATCATAGGCACTGTGGATATATTTTTCTGTTGCGGTAAGCTGCACTGTCAGATACCCTGCATTACTGGATAAAATACGATACCCCTCTTCCGTTTCCACATCAATGTCTGCGCACTCTGAAATCCACTTCAACATGAGTGGCAAAACATATCTCTCCACATGATCGCTCAATATACGAAGATCATTTTTTAATTCGCTCATCTGAAGCACATTCTGTGTGAATTCCATAGCATAGCCACAGCCTGCTTCCAAACATCTCCTACAACAATCGCATAGTTGTTTATATACTTTATTAAAATGGTCTTCTGCATGAGCCATTCTGAGCTGCCGTGTTTCTAATATTCCCAACTTCAATTCTGTATACATTTGGGAATATGCATAAATTTCGGCAATGAATTTCTCCATATTCCGCATCCCCCTAGATTATTGCCTGTCCGGTTTCCCCTGATAAGGTTTTGTCCCTTTCAATTTGGCGCCCACATCTGACATATTGATATATTCAATTCCTTCCGTCTCTGCCATGATTGTCTCAAACCATGATATAGACTCTATCAGCGCGTGATCTGTATATACGGTATTACCATTTACATCCTCAATCGGTATCAACTCTGACACATCCACTTTTGTTCGATATTCAGTACCTTCCGCATGTGTCAATCCACCTGGCAAGGATAAATCTACTCCCAACAGATAGACTTTGTCCGCAAACATACGCATTGCGAACTCCAACTCAAACACTGTGACGGATCCTCCGCTGAAATATAATGTCTCACCCGTTTTTTTGATCTGTTCATCTAATTCATCGATTAATAAAAGATGTGGGATAATATATTTTTCCCCTTTATAGTCTTTTCCCACCCTGCAATATGCCTGCAACGCAAGCAACAACGTGGCTGAGGTATCCTCTATATTTTCGACCTGCGGGTATACTTCATCATAAGGATCCATAATCACCACAAAATCTGGCCGAATCCCTGCTCTTAAAAGTTTTTTCCAGACTGTACCTGCTGCTATGATCGTCTTCTTTCCTTGCCAACATCTCAACGTATCTGTATAGTGATCCAGAGACGGTCCCCCCCCAACAACTACCATTTCCTTGTTCAGCTTCGTATGATCAATTGCAGACACATAGGGTAATCCAAGTCGCATATTTTGATAATAATTCAATTTTAAATTGCGTTCTGATTCAAATCCAAAAAGAAATCTAGCATACTTCTCATTTATTTTATTTCGTTGTTCCTTATCGTCCGCTTGAATATATGAATTCAAAAAAAGTCTTCCATCATCTATCTGATTCAAAAAATCTTCCGTTTCTTTTACACAATTTATCTCTAACAATTCCTTAGGAATCCATGACAATACACCATATTGATAGGCATATTCCACCATCTTGGGATTAGACTCATAGAGCTTGATTGGAATAGTCCCTCCGGAAAATACATATAATTGATAAATATGGTATCCCAGACCACATCCCCATACCGAATAGTTTTTGCATATATCTTTATATTGCCTCTCCATCAACTTTCTGGCTTCATCCATGGGGTCTTTTTTGCTATGCAGATACACATTGGAAGAAATATCTTTAATCGTTAGATACCCCGTTTCCGTATACTCCAACTTATATCTTTCATCCAACATCTTATCTACTCTTTCCTTGTGCTGCATCCACCTTTCCATTGCTGGTATTGCAGCACCCTCCAATAAATCTCCAATCAATATAATATCTTGCAACTCAAATATAACCGTGAATATTTCTTGCAGTTCATCGGTCTCTGCATACTCATCCTCATCATATGCTTTTAAGTACTCTTCTATATCTTTCCTAACAATCTGCAGCAATTCCCGAGCATGCTTTCGATCCATAATACGGCAATATGCAACTACCTGACGCAATAGGCTGATTGTGTACGCATATTTATAAAATGTTACAGGAACACTAGTTTCTGGAATATCAGATAAATAACATTTTTTTCCTAATGATACATTATCTAAAATATATTTCTGCAGCAAATCTCTTTGGCACCCATTCTGCATCGCATCAACATATGAATTCAAAAGAAATACTCCATCAGTATCCTTTACATTTTTAAGGAACTCCTCTCCACTATATCCAGATACAATATTTAAGGATTCTTTCGGAATCCATGATAGAACTCCATACTGCAAAGCATATCGCACCAAATTCAAATTAGGCTCATATATTGTAATTGAAATTGTCCTCTCCGATATTTGATAAAGTTGATAAGCATGGTAACCTAATCCACATCCCCAAACTACATATACTTCCTTTGAACAATCAAATTGTCTCTCTACAATCTTTCTTGCTTCTTCCATAGGGTCACTGTTACTATGCAGATAGCGGTCAGCCTGCACATCTTTTATGGTAAGGAATCCACTGGATGTCGATTCTATTCTATACCGCTCGTCCATCTGTTCATTCACAGATATCCAAGACTGCATCCACCTCTCCATAATAGGAATTACGGAGTCCTCTAATGCATCTGCCACAGAAATTCCATCCATGAGATCTTTAAAGGAATATAATCTCTCTTTTAAGCAGGCTGCCTCTTCGTATTTTTGCCTATAGCATTCCATAACTGCCTGCTCAAGCTTTGGTATTATTCGTTTGAACAGCAGAGTGCCATGATAATCTTCCTGATAGCGGTATCTCTCTACAACTTCTCGCAACTGGCTGATAATATTTGAATAATAATAAACTTCTTCAATAAACCTCTCTGCCATATTTCAATCCCCTGTTAAATATTTATAGTGAATCTTTTCCATCTATAACGCTAAACAGAAAAAGGGGATTGGCTTATCACCAATCCCCAGTGGTAGTTTGCAAATGAATTCTCCCTATTAGCCGAGCAGAGAAAGCACGCCCTGATTGGACTGGTTAGCCTGAGCCAACATGGACTGTCCTGCCTGAGCAAGGATATTGTTGTTGGAGAATCTAACCATCTCAGTTGCCATATCGGTATCACGAATAGCGGATTCAGCAGCTGTCGTATTCTCTACTACATTGTCAAGGTTATTGATTGTGTGCTCCAGTCTGTTCTGTGCTGCACCAAGATCAGCTCTCTGCTCGTTAACGCTCTTGATTGCGTCTTTAACAGCCGCATTCAATGTCTGTGCCTCAGATGCAGAAGCAGCGGTATTACCAGAAGAAATGCCGATATCCAAAGCTTTCATTGCCTTAATGCTGACATTGATGTGCTGGTTGCTCTCAGCGCCAACCTGCAGACCTACACCTGTAGCGCTACCATTCAGCAGACCTCTCTCATTAAAGGTAGTTGTAGTAGCTACACGATCAATCTCGTCCTTTAACTTCCCAACCTCTTTGTTGATATAATTACGATCATCAGAGGTCAATGTTCCGTTCTCAGCCTTAACTGCCAGTTCGTTCATACGCTGCAGCATATCATGCACTTCATTCAAAGCACCTTCTGCTGTCTGCACCATGGAAATACCATCCTGTGCGTTAGCGGATGCCTGGGTCAGACCACGAACCTGACGTCTCATCTTCTCGGAAATAGCCAAACCTGCTGCATCATCTGCTGCACGGTTTACCTTGTAACCGGACGACAATTTCTCAGTGGACTTCGCCTGTGAAGCTGCTGTTAAGCCGAGCATTCTGTTGGAATTCATTGCTGTTAAGTTGTGTTGTACTACCATAATATTTTCCTCCTTGAATTGAAAGACTCCTTCCTTGGAGCCAGTTTGTTTTCCACCATCCGTACGGTTCGCACCAGCCATTCTTCCGGCAGAAGTTACAGTAACCATCCACTCTTGTGCGGAGAGCTTCCGGTCGCTTACATTGATTATATCGGACATCATTTTCAAAACTTTAGAGTTTTTTCTGATTTTTTTCAGGAAATTTCAAAAGTTTTTGGTGATTCTGTCCTTAGTGTTATTATAGCAATTCTTATTTCAGTTTTCAAGTACTAAATTCAGTTAAAACCCAATGTTTTACCGCTAGATATGGTAGTCTACTTCTTGTCATCCATGATCCGGGAAGTGGAATAGGCCATGCCGCTCATGCTCTTATAATAATCATAGGCAGCCTTGGAGCTCTGACGGTTCTGCCGGATGCTGGTTCTGGTCCTGGTAAAATAATCCTCCACCAGCTTCTTGTTCCGGGTTTCCTGTGCCTGTATGGATACACTGAGTTCTGTCACATCGGCGATCTTCCCCTGAAGTTCTCTGATCTGCTCGGCATATTCTGCTTTCTTATCCTGCAGTTCCCGCGCAAGACTCTCATATAGAACATCAAAGCCATCATCCAATCTGACCATTTCTTCGATCAATACATCTTTCTGATCGAATTCTTTATCAAATACCTCCAAATCGAGGGTATCTTGTGAGAGTGCCTCGGTCTGTCGTTCGTTACACTGTTGAATCTGCTTGAGAACCTGAATCTTCTGATCCAGGCTTTCAGATAGAATGTTAAGCTGATTCTGCACTACTCGTTTCCTCCATCCTTGGCAACACGCATGACTTCTTTCCAGTTATCCCGCACAGATCTGAGGTGTGTATTGATCTCTTCCAAAATCTCTTTGTCCTTCTTGATATTTGCCTCCACCAACCGGTGGGACAGGTAGGAATAGATATTGTCGAAATCTTTCGCTACAGGATACTTCATATCCAAAGTCTGGCGCAGATAGTCAATAATCTTCTGCACTTTGATGATATTGGTGTGTGCCTTCTGAATGTCCGCCTCCTCAATGGCAGCAATTCCGATATTGCAGAATTTAATGGCACCCTCATAGAGCATCAATGTTAACTCCCCGGGAGTCGCTGTCATTATTTTGTTATTCGTGTATTGTGCATAGGGATTTTGCACCGCCATGTTATGAACCTCCTACCAGCCCTGCCAGGGCGTTTGTCTTGCTCTGCATTTTCGCCATAGCGGATTCCATCTTGGCGAATTTCTTGTACCACTTATCCTCGTAGTCGTTTAATTTCTGTTCCTGCTCGGAAATTTTGGATGTGTAGTCCTTGTAATCCGAAGCCATCTTCTTATCGTCATAGAAGTTTCCAAAACTTCTGTATCCATCTACAGACTTGGACAAATCTGCCATTTTATCATAAATATTCTGTGACAGCTGTGTAAAGAAGGAAATGACCATATCCGGGTCGCTGGAAATCAGGCTCTTTAACTTATCCGCATTACCTGAGGTATTGTCATCGTCCGGGTCGCCGTCGATATGATACGCATTTTTCTCGTTATCGGCCGCCGTAAAGTATCCCAATGTGTTGATACCGAAGTCCGTGAGATACCTCTTTGTACCGTTCACGTCAAATCCGCTTGACATGGCCTCCTTCAACGCACTGCTGATACTGGACAGATTGCTGTCACCCTTGAGTAGAGCGCTCTTAATCTTCTTCTCATATTCCTCTGCCTCAGAGTCGGACATCGCATCCTTTTCCTCGGTAAGCAACGGCTCGTATCCCTTGGCAGACTCCGCATTATACAGCTTATCCATCTCATTGATCAGGGTGTTGTACTCCTTTAAGAAGTTCTTCACCATATCATAGATGCCGTCCGTATCCCGATCTGTGGTCAAGGTGATTGGGCTGTTCGCTTCCGTCTTTGCCAGTGCAGTGATGGTCAGACCATTGATTTCGAACACATTGGTGGAATTGGTAAATTCCGCCCCGTTCAGCTTGATCTTCGCGTCTTTGCCTTCCACCTTGGTGGCGGCGTTGCCTTTCATGAGGGTTCCGGCGTTAAACCTTGTCTTCGCATCCTCAACGCCGTCCGCATCCAACAGACCCAACGCAGACAGTGCCTTGGAACTGTTGGCTCCCGTCGCCCGGATCTTGAAATCGTTTGACGCACCGGAATCCTTTGAACTGATGAAGAATCTCTGGTTGTTCTCGTCAAAAGTGGCGTTCAGCCCCTGATTCTTAAATTCATTCAGGAGATCCGAGATGGAAGTACTACCGTCAAATGCAATCCGCGTCGTCGTACCGCCCTTTTGCAGTTCGATGTTGCCGGATCCGCTGAAACCCAGATCTGCCATTGTAGTAAGTGCAGTATAGTTTCCCTCTCCGCCGCTCGAATTCGTCACTTTCCCGCCGGTCAGGTAGGCAGTCTTCGCCAACTCCTCAATTTCCAAAGACTGTACGCTGTTCACCGCGCCGTCGCCGGTAATTACACTGGCCTTGCTGGAATCGGAAACCTTCGTCGTCTTCTTGCTGTAGGACGATGCAAAACGCATATTACTAATATACTTGGACTGAAGATTCTTGATCTTCGTATTCAGATCCTTCCAGGCGTCCTGTTTCCAGTTCTGCTTGATCTGGGCCTTTTTAACTTTATCAACTTTAGACTTTCTGGCATCCACCAACTGAGAGATTAAACTCTCGGTATCCATACCGGATATCATTCCGGACATTCTCATTGCCATAGTTTAACCTCCTCCCTTATCGTTTCTCATCCACAAGAATCCCGGCAAGTTCCCACGCCTTGGCAATCATGTCCAGAGTCTTCTCGGGCGGAAGCTCCTTGATGACATCCTTGGTCTTCTTGTCAACTATTTTAATGGTTACTCTGTTCGTGCCCTCATGAATTCCGAAGATTGCCTCGGAATTGTTCATATTTTTGCGCATCTGTTCCACAGCCTTCTTGATCATATCCGCCGAGGGCTGTTCCTGCTGCTCCGGTGCCGCATTATTATTGCCTTTGTCCTTCGCCTGAGAATTATCCACCGTCAATGTGGTCTTGTCAATCTTCTCAGGAGCCTGTGCGGTAGTCTCCTCCGATGTGGTCGGCTTCTCTACCGGCACCGGCTGTTTGGGGATGTTGACAGGCTGTGCCTGTATGCTCATCACGCTACCCAATGGTTCTATTGCCATATTGATCACCTCCGTGTGAAAAAACCTGTGCGTTCCTTCATGCACAGTTCTACTAACTGGTTTCTAATTCATTATCGGACATTTTTCACAAAAAGTGAAGAGGTTTTTGAAAATTTCTGTAAATTTTTATTCAGCACTTCACTGCAACAGTGACAGTACGCCCTGGGGCGTCTGGTTGGCCTGGGACAGCACAGACTGCGATACCTGCTCCAGAATGTTCTGTTTAGCCAGCTCCATCATCTCTTTCGCCATGTCCGCATCGCGGATCCGGGACTCTGCGGCAGTGGTGTTCTCCGCCACATTCTCATCTATCTTTTTGGCGTGCTCCAGACGGTTCTGATAAGCTCCGAAATCGGAGCGCTCCTCCGACACGATCCTCATAGCGTTCTTGACCTGCCAGATCGCGGCGCCCGCAGACTGCTGTGTCAATACATTTGTTCCGCCGATGCCGATGATACCGTTGCTCAGGATATCCCATTTTATTTCTATGTGCTGACCGGGCTCGGTTCCCGCCTGGATGTCCAGCTGCCTTTTGGGTCTGATCAGTTTGACATCCGTGTATTTGACCTCTCCGTTCACATTGTTGGGCGTATTCTCCTCAGCGTAGAATGTTCTGGTCGCCTGACCGTTGGGCTGGAACTTCAGAGCTGAAGTTACCGTACTCAGGTTATTCAGGTCGCTGGTATAGGTCAGTTGCATAGCGGTATCGTTCCCGGACTTCACCACGACCGAATCCGTAACGGGCAACGCATTTTCATCAACAGGCAGATCAAAGCTATTTCCTACGAAGGTATCCAGCGTTCTGCTGCCAAAGGTGCCGTTGTATTCGAAATGCCCCCTTGTATCGGATTCCCGGACAAAGGTTCTGGTCAGCGCACCGTCTATCGAGGGCGAGGAACTGCTGAAATTTCTTCCGAAGCTGCGCTGCAGCTGAAAATTATTCTGCAGATAATCATTCGCTGCGCTGATCGTCACGGAGGAAGCATCCGACGAATCGGTAGAGATGGGATCCATGCTCTCATCTGCTCTGTAGGTGATACTGCTCGTCATCTGTGTGAGATTCATCAGGTCATTCTGGTATTGCAATGTCATCGTATCGCCCAGGGCGGTGGTGACATTCACCGTATCCGTCAGGGTATGTGTCCCCGCAGGATTCGCCGGCACCTTGAAGTTCTGTCCGGTTACGTCCTGCATGGCATTTCCGCCCAGATTTCCGCTGTATACAAAATAACCGTAATGATCGCCGTCTGCATCCAGATCGTCCGCCAGGCAGAAGGTTCTGGTAATACTCCCCTCAATGGTTGATGTCGGATCCGTCGGATCCATGCCGTACGCCTGCTTCAGATCATTGTTGCCGTTCAATGCGTTTGCTGTTACCGAAATCCCGGGCTGATTAACGGAAAATGTTGTGGTCGGCTGTGCGCTGCTTCCCGGCGCAGACACATAATTTGAGAAGGTCACGCCGTTCAAGCCGGCGATCACCGCGTCCCTGCTGGCCTCATCTCCCAACTTGAAAGTAAAGCTCAGATTCAGCTCTCTGGGTTCTGTATCCGTATACGTATATGTTGCAGCATCATCAAAGGTCACCATTGAGCTGTGCTGTCCCTGTCCGTCAATATCGCTCAGTCCCCAGTCGCTGATCGGATAAGAGCCAACACTTGGCCTGCTGGTATCATTGAAGAGTCCCCACTGGATCTCTGTGTGGGTGTTATGATTACTGTCCAATATGCTGACACCGATCGTGTCTGCATGGATCTGGTAATCCAGATCAATGATATTCTTATTTGCCTCCGTCACTGGAACCGTCTGATCGATCGTGATATCCACAGCTTTCTGCGACGTATCCGTAACGCCGGGGGAAGACATATCCCATGTATAGCCGGTGGTCAGAACCTGACCGTTGATACCCGCAATGACGTCTGCCAGACTGTCGCCATCCTTTACTGAGAAGGAAACATCAAAGTTACTGTAAGAAAATGAAAATGAAGCACTGCCACTATTGTTCGTCGGATTGACCCCTGCATCCAACCACGTAGATGCAAACTTATTATTTACGTAGATGCCGTCAGATCTCGCCTCCCAGTTATAGTTGCGCGTCACATTGGAGAGTGGATCTCCCGCCTTCACCTTCAGGACAACCCGTTCCCCTGTATAATCAGCTTTGTTGGCTCCGGGAAATTCAACCGTCTGATCCGCCGCAAATCTGTCCCCGGACACAGCGATCCCCAGCTCCTGCCAGGTATGTCTGACATGATTGATTTCCACGCCGCCGTATATAGGCTCCCCTCCGGATATCCCGCTGTTGAACACCTGGATATCCGGTTCTCTCGTAGGGTCTATGGACGGTTCCGGCGCATAAGGTTCATCCCAGATCTTGATCTCATTAAAGTCTGCATTCTTGAAAATGCGCTGCAATTCTTTCTTGAGCTCCTGCACCTCTTCGTCCATATATGCCCGGTCTTCCGGCGTGTTAGTGCCGTTCTCGCTCTTTACCGCCAGCTCTGTGATGCGATGTAGGATGTCATGCACCTCGTTCAGATATCCGTCCGCCACCTGGCAGAAGCTCACCCCGTCCTGAATATTCTGGGACGCCTGCGTGAGGCCCCTGACCTGCCTGCGCATTTTCTCTGAAATAGCCAGTCCTGCCGCATCATCCGCGGACCGGTTGACCCGGTAACCGGAACTTAGCTTTTCTGTTGTCCCTGCTTTCTTCTTGCTGTTGATCCCCAACATGCGGTTACCGTTCATCGCAAGAAGATTATGCGCCACGATCATCATAGCGAATTTCCCTTCCAATCTGATCGAATCCTGATATGATCACAATTTTATATCTAATATTTATATCTGATATTGTATGCTTTACACTTTAAATTATATGTATATTTTATACGCATATAATTATATAACTTTCATGAAATAAAGTAAACATGCAAACGCACGAATACAATACAATTTTTATATCGGTATGTTTGCGGAAAATTTTACACCTTGCTGCCGGTTTCGGATTTAAATTTGAAAAGGAATGTCAGATTCCCCTCTGGCATTCCTTTTTGTCTCATGTATTATTCCATCATCTTCTTCAAAGCATCCATACCACTCGCATCCACAGCCGCCGCATTGGCCTCCTGAATCTGCGTATAGACCTCCTTGCGGTAAACCGGCACCTCCTTGGGTGCGGTGATACCGATCTTCACCTGATCACCCTTCACCTCTAAGATCGTGACCTCGATGTTATTGTTGATGATCAGTGCCTCGTTTTTCTTGCGGGATAACGCTAACAACGGTTATTCACCTCCCTTTGCCGCCTGCAAAATGTCATAAATCGGGAACTTGATGGGGTACTCGATATTCTCTACGATCGGCTGGCAAGCCTTTCTGGTCTCTACATTGATGACGATCGGTCCCTGAAGATTCACGGTCATCTTGGTCAGGTCGCTGGGAACTGTCACGGTCACCAGGATCAGCAGATTCTCCTCCGTCAGAGTGCCGAGAGATTTCAACAACGCTTCTTCTACCTGCGGATCATAATTCGGTCTTACCAACAGGGGATCCATCACCGGCATTGCAAATCCTGGCTCATCCAGAGACTGCAGGAAACGGATGCCTGCGCCCACGCCCTTCTCCTCGTCATGGATCAGCGTGAAACGCTTCATGTCAGGGAAACCGATGATTCCGTTCTCAAAGGTGAGGATCTTGTCCTCAGCAATGTCAACTTCCCCAAAAGCTCTTGTTTGAATCTTCATAAGTTCTACCTCCTTGTGTTAAATATATATGTTTGTAACCCGTTACAACGTTCTGCACATCATACCCGAAAGCCGCAGATGCTATTTCATCTCATCTGTGCCGTGAGTATAAGGAAACATATACATTTTAACTTATATCGAGATAAATTTCAACTTTTTTACGAAATTTTGCACAAATTTCTGCATTTTATATAAAATTCAGCAGTGTTGTCTGAACAACTTTACCTGTAGCCATCAGTGCCGCCTCATAGGTCAGCTCCGCGGAATTCAGATTGATCGCCACATCGGTGATGTCCACGTCCTCATTTTCACTCTTTAAGGTCTCGAAGGTGGTCTTCTGGCTCTGCATCCGGTTCTCTATGAGCTCCAGCTTCTTGCTTCTGGTACCGCAGGCGGTGATGCTTAAGTTGGCGTCGTTCAGATAGCTCTGGAAGGTGGTAATGCCCTGCTCAAAGAGCTTCTGGCATTTATCCTTGGACAGGGTCAGCGCTTTGTCCACGCCGTCCAGCTGCACCTGCAGCTTCGCCTTATCCGCTTCGTCTGCGCCCTCCATCTGTTTCTTGATCTTTTCTTTGATGGCGTCCAGATCCAGCGTTTCCTGCATAGCGTTCACCAGGTCGTCCACCTCTCTGCCGATCCCGTGCTGGAAGCACTCGTCCGCCGTGGAATTCACACGGATGGTCTGATTGAATCCCACATCGTATTCAATCACCTGGCGCTCCGGATTGTCTCCCAGGAAGGTCGGATTGTATTCGATCTCATCCGCCATGCCCGGATCGGTCTTGCAATAGAAATAATGCTCGGGGCGAAGGTCGCCCTTGAGCCAGTCATCCTTCTGATAAGTGACGCGGATCTCTCCTTCATCCTTTACGGTGGAGATGTCGTCTTTCACCGCCATCAATTCTTCATACTTGCTCTGTCCCAGCAGCAATTCTCCGGTCTCCGGCACATAGATGACCGCATCCGGATCCTCGGAAACCTGTTTGTAAGGGCTGGGCTCCGCATAGGAATGTACCATCGTGCTGTCCAGGGTGACGGTGGACTCACTGCCGTCATCCTCACGTTTCTGATAACTGATGACCGGCGTCATATTCTCGGAACAGTCATTGTAAGCCAGGCGGATGCGATATACATCCAGCGCCTCCACTGCCTGCTCATCCGTGTCGGTCAGAGTCTTAAAGTTGGCGGAGGTCCAATCCGTCAGATTACCGCTCTCAATCTTCTTCAGGGAAGAGATGGCGCTGTTGTCCAGCTGCTCCGTGATCTCGTAAGTCTGCGTCTTGTCGGATGTAAAGCTCAGGGAGGTGTCCGTCCGGTATCCGGTGAACACATACCGTCCCGCATAATCCGCGTCGCCGGTGGTGTAAACTTCTTCTCCCAATGCTTTCATCTGCTCCAGAATGATCTCACGGTCTGCATTCTTCAGATCGCCGTTTGCGCCTCTGGTGCACTGCTCAATCATACTGGTCATGATCTGGGACAGATTTTTAAGTGCATCCTCCGTCACATTCAGCCAGCTCTCCGCATCCGGAATATTCTTGCTGTAATACTGGGTGATCTCCGTCACGCTGCTGCGCAGGCGCAGGGCACGGATCGCCACCACCGGATCATCCGAAGGACGGTTGATCTTCTTCTGTGTGGACATCTGCGTGCTCAGCTTATCCTGGTAGATCTTATTGGTATTGATATTCGAGAGGTTATTCCTCTGCATGATTTTATTTGTAATCCTCATGTTGCCTCTCCTTCCGCATTTTTATACACCGGTCTGCAATATCAGTCTGTCATAAATCTCCGTCAGTGTCTGTATCATCTTGGACGCCAGATTATATCCGTTCTGGTACTTCACCAGGTTGATCGCCTCTTCATCTTCATCCACGCCGGAAATGGAATTGCGTTGATTATCGATGGTGTAAGAGATTTCCGAGAAGCTCTCCTTAAAGATGTTTGCACGGCTTGCGTTTAATGCCACATCCGACAAAACCGTCTGCAGAAACTCTGAGGGAGAGGAACCGCGAAAGCTGGTATTTTCCTTGGTGTTGAGCATGGTTTCAAGACTCTTTAACAGATCCCCCTGCTCCACGCCGTCGCCGGCGTTACTCTTGGTAGCGATCAGGGACGGCTTTTTGTCCAGCGCATCCAGCACCGCAAAATTCTTGGCTGTCAGTCTGTAATAGCTGTCATCGTTTACGTCCACGCTGATGCTTCCGCCCTTGTCATATCTTGTTCCGTCCGGAAAATCAAACTGCTCGTCATCGCTGGCGTGATCTCCGGTAAACATCATAATACCGTGAATGTTGTCGCTGGTGTAACCGCTGGTAAAGATATCGTTTGCCTTCTGGGAGATCGTGCGGATCCACTCATTCATCTGGCTCATATAATAAGGAACGCCCTGGTAGCGAACGCTGGTGCCGATGGTTGCCATCTTGCCCGTTCTGTCGTTGGTCACGTGGGTTTTATTCTTGTCGCCTTCCTCACCGGAACCGGAGATGGTAAAGGTGTAGGAATAGGTGTCGGTCGCTTCATCGTAATTGTAGGTCCAGGAATCATAGTAAAATTCCTGATTACCCAGGTTAATGATGCCGCCGTGATCCGACAGGGAACATTTATTCAGATCCTGCAGATAACTCCTGTCTGCCCGCACCGTCACGGTGTCCAGCTCCCTTCCGGTGTCGGGATCGGTGGTAGTGCCCACCTCGGTGATGGAGCCCACGAAGTTCTCCCCGTTATTCCCGTCACGCATCTCCACCAGGCCCCTCAGATCGCCGCCCATGGATGCGTTGTAAAGGTTGAATTTGGTCCCGTCCTTCCAGTAGACATCGTACAGTCCGTCGATATCGGACTGGTTGACTTTTTCATAGGACTTGCGGGCCACGCACTCCAGCCCTTTCGCTTCATTGGTATCCACCAAAAGCTGTCCGCCTGCGATCTTCACCATGAAGCGGTTGCCGCCGGTCTCGCGCTCCGGATTGTTGGTATCGTAAATAGGCGTCTCGATGGTCTGGATGTCAACGATCTCCGACAGTTCATCCAGCATCAGGGTCCTGCGGTCTCTCAGTTCATTTGCCTTCACGCCGGTCAGCTCGATGGTATTGATCTGCTTGTTCAGGTTGGCGATCTCGCTGGCCAGGGAGTTGATCTGGTCAACCTTCACCTTGATCTCCTGGTTCACATCCTTCTGCAGCACTTCCATATTTCCCGCCAGGCCATTGAAGAACTCGGTCAGGGAACCTGCAAATCCCACAAACTGGGTCTTCGCGGCGTCATCGCTGGGCGCCTTCATCAGTTCCTGGATCCCCTTGATGGAAAACTGGTCGAATATAGTCTTAAATCCTGCGTTTTTGCCGTCGTCATGGAAATAGGTCTCCACCTGCTCCATGTAGTACTGCTTCATGCTGTATTCACCGACTTTGGCATTGTTGTTCCAATACTTGGTGTCGTAGAAGTCGTCTCTGACTCTCTCGATCGCCAGCGTATCCACGCCGGCACCGGCGCAGCCGTATCGCTGGAACATCTGCAGGGCGCTGGCCGCCTGCTGCTGTACCTGCTGCCTGCTGTAGCCTTCCGTCTGCACATTGGCGATATTATTCGAAGTCGTATTCAGTGCCGCATTGCTTGCTAACAACCCGGTATACGCTATATTTAATCCAAAAAACTGTGATGCCATATGCGGCCTCCTTTCATCGTCCCAGTGTATCGATAATGTGCTTCAGCAACTCATCCACCGCATTGATGTAACGGCTGGAGGCATTGAATGCATTCTGGAACTTGATCATGTTGGAGAGTTCTTCATCGGAGGAAACTCCAACCACCTGCGCCCTTGCGCTCTCTATGGATTCCACCGTATTCTCCTGGCTCTCGTGAATGCTTCGGAACACATAACCCGAGTTGGCCACCTGACTCACCATATCGGAATAATAGTCGTTAAAAGACACCTTTTTCTGCACGTTGGGATTCAGCGTGTAGATTTCTTCGGTAAACGCCGCCTTCAGCGCTCCCGCTGTAACCAGATCCTCCGATCCGTCCGGAAGTCTGAATCCCAGGGAAGAGGGTTTCTGCATCAGGCTCTGGTTGATCTGGACATTTTTCAGCGAATACAGGGTTTCCGCCGCCTCCGGATTCTCCTCCCGGTACACCCAATAGGTCTTGCCGTCGGTTCCCGTCACCTTGGTGTAGCTGTCCCCTGTCATCTTGTCAAACATCTGGAGCGGGCTGCCATCCTCGGCTCTCATGTAGCCGCCCGCATTGTCCTCGGCGTATCTGACGCCTTCTAAAAGCTGCGGCGTACCGTCGTCTCCTAGGATCTCCAGATCTCCCTGTTTCTGTCCTGCGGCATCCGCCAGAATATCATTGACCTTCGTCACCACGTTGTGGATCAGCTGGTCGAATTCTGTCTGTATATTCATCAGTACGGATTGCGAAACCTTCTCGTACTTTCCTTCGGCGGCATCCGTGTAGTCCGCCCTGTGGTCGCCTCTGGCGAGAAGCATCGCCTTCAGACCGCCCACATCCGTTCCGTAATCCGTAGAAATTTCAATATTAAAATTAAACACCTCTGCGCCGTCGATATTGTAGACCTTCTGTCCTTTTTCATTCAGGATATAGGACGCGTTCTGCGGCCAGTACGGTGTGTAAAATCCTGTGGTGGCATCCACATCCATTCCAATCTCATAACAGGTGGAACCCTTTACAAAATCAACACCTTCGATCTGTACCGTCACATTGCCCCAGGCGTCCTCATCGAAAGTGATGTTGGTCAACTCCGCCAGCTCGTCAAGGATCTGGTTTCTCGCATCCCGTAAGTCGTTGGCATGCTCCACGCCGCCGCTCTCGATGGCACGGACGCGGTTGTTCAGATCCAGCAGCTTTTCACCATAATCATTGATCTTCTCCACCTGTTGTTTCACTTGCAGGTTCAGATTGTCCTGGTAGGACGCCAGGCCGTCATATACCGCAGTGCCCCGCTCGATGAATTCCGAAGCTCTCTGTACCAGAAGTCCCTGCGTCACACTGCTGGACGGGTCCTTCGCCAGCTCCTGGATCGCCGTCCAGAGATCGGCAATGGTGCCCTGGAAGGCCTCGCCGTTCATTTCGCCCAGCTGGGTCTCCACCTCTTCCATCACATCGCTGGACACCTCGTAGAACATACTGCGGCCGGACTCCTTGCGATAGGTTTTATCCAAAAAATAATCTCTTACCTGTTTTACACGGGAAAACTCGACACCGAGACCTGTCTGTTGATAAGAAACAGCAGAAGCGGTCTTGGACAAAGTAACGTATCTTCTGTCCGACTGCTGCACCTGCTGTCTGGTATAACCGGTCGTGTCGATATTAGAAAGGTTATGTGCTGTGGTATTCAACGCGTTCTGGCTGGTCTGCAGCCCGGATTTTCCCACATATAATCCACTCATCAAAGACATACTCTCACCTCTTTGCGTCAAAGCCTTTGGTCGCACCCATCGTACTGCCGGCGCTGTATGCGCCCCTGTTGTAATTCGCCGTCTCCGGAGCAAGCCTGGAAGCCTGGAGCATATTGATCTCAAATTCCACCATTTCCAGTGCATCCTTTAACAGCGAACCGTTCTGTTCATTTACACGCTGCAGCTCGTGCACCGTCCGGTGCAGTCTGTCGTGCAGTTCGGCCAAAGCGCCCTGTTCCGCAGGTCTGGCCTGCAGCAGGCCGATCAGATTCGTCAGCGTAAGTTTACTCACATCCCTGTTCAGCACAGTGGCGATGTCTTTCGTCACCTGAACGCGCTCTCTTTCCAGCACGTTCAGTTTGTTCACCACATTCTGCTCCTCATCCGTGATCTTTTGCAGATCCTCAAGATTGCCGCTCACAATGATCGGCGTCTTGCGCTGGGATATCTCAAGAAGCCCCTCGTACTCTGTGCTCTCCCGGCCCAGGATATCTATCAGGTTTTCCATCAAACTTGCCACGGGGCTCCCTCCTTATACCAGCGCGCCGTACTTTTCCAATAACTTCTCTGCAAAGCTGCCGTTATCCACACTGTAAGTACCGTTCTGGACACTGGTCTTTACTGCTGCCGTCAGATCCTCTCTGATGTCGGGTGCGGCTGCCACAGCGGATTTTGCAATCTGGAAATCTCTTCCAATATTGCTGATCTGCAGCTGATCCTTCGCTGCGCTCACAGAAGATGCCGAAGCGGGACGCTGCACTTTCTGGGGCTTATAAAGCTGCTGCACCTGTCCATATGCCTCTATACGCATATCAGATCCCTCCTTTTTGTCTTGTCAAAAATCATTTGACTTGTATATTGTATCGGCGCAAAAGACAATTTCTTTAGGGCAGGCAGTTGATTTTTTTCTCGTTTTTGTGTAGTATGTGAATAATATTGGAAGGAAAGGGATTTTCGCCAAATGAACGTGCAAAAAAGGCAGAATAAAGCGTGGATCGACCGGCTGCTCTCGGCATCCGTTCTCCTGCTGCTTGTGATCTATCTCGGAATTTTCTTTTATTTAAATATGTTCAAATACACCCAGCATGTGGATTCCGACATCGCGGTGGATGCCATGCTGGCCAGAGAAATCTGGGAGGAAAAGGACTTAACGCCGGACAACTGGATCTCCAGCACGGAACGGCTGGTGGTGGGCGTCCCGATGATCTCCTCCTTATTTTATGCCATGACGGGCAGCATGGTGTTCTCCATGGGGATTTCCTGTGTGATCACCGGTGCGCTTCTGCTTACCGCCATTGCCTATGTATTCCGGCGCTGCCACATCTCCCCCATGGGGATCTGCGCGGCTCTTTTGGCACTGTGCGCCCTTCCCATCAACGGTCTGCGCAACGACGGACAGATGGTGCCTTTTGTGCATCTGCTCTGGTTTTTGTTTGCCGATTACTATGCGCTTCACAGCATCTGTCTGTTTCTGTGTATCGCTTTCTATATCAGGCTGCGCGAAAATGCGCTTTCGGGCAAACCCGTAAAGCTCCGCGGAAAGGAGATCCTGATCTGGCTGTTCCTGACCGGCCTGTGCGGCGGTCTGGCGCTGGGCGGCATGCGCTGTCTGCAGGTTGTGATCCTGCCCCTTGTCGTATTTGAGGTTCTGCTTCTTTTCATCGAGAGCGGCTGTATGAGTCAAAAGCTCCCTTCCGGCAGATGGACTGCCTCAGCTTTCCTGTTTTCCCTTTTGATCGTTGGGATCCTGGCAAAACTTTATCCCACCAATGTGGAATATCCCATGTTCATCCAGGACGCCTCCGGCATGGTGGACCGCCTGGTGCTTCAGGTGCCGGCTGCGGTGCTGGAATGTCTGGGGATCGCAGGAAACTGCAAGCTGAACTCTTTCGCCGCGCTGATGCAGCTCGGCACGCTGGCCGTGCTGGCGCTCACCGTATGGGGCTTCTTCTTTTTGTTTGGCTTTGCGCAGGAAGGTTCCCACAAAAGGCAGCGCATCGATTTCTCTCAAAAGACCCTGCTGCTCGCTCTGTGTACTTCTTTTCTGCTCACGGTGGTGATTGAAACGGTCACCACCGCCGAGACCGCACACAACTACTTCTTTGTGGTGTGGTTTGTCCTCATAACCGTACTGGCGCTCCTGATCACGCGGACGGAGAAGACAGCTCCCTGGTTTGCGCGGCTGATCCTGGGGTGTATCTGCATATTTGCTGTCTGCAACGTGCTGTACACTTACAAAGACTGTATGACCACCACGGACAACCTGCAGGAATATGAGGAAGTGATCTCTTATATGGACAGTGAAGAACTGCAGTATGGCTATGCGGAATTCTGGGACGCCTCCCGGATCTGCATCATGACAGACGGCCGGATCACCATGGGACACTGCTATCATATGGAGGATCTTCACATGTACTGGTGGACCACCAGCACCAAGTGGTATGTGCCGAGTCTGCCGGAGACCATGCGGACCGCTTATGTGGTTTGCGTTGAGGACAAAGACGCTTTTGAAGCTCAGTTCGAAGACCCTTCCGTCGTCAGATTGGGCTTTGAAAATCAGAGATTTGCCGTTTATGTCAGCGATCATAATCTGGTATCCATGAATTGAGGAGGCTTCTATGCGATTTTGTAAAATATGTGTCGGGATTCTCATCGTTTTTGCCACACCTATAGCACTCTTTCTGGCATTTTACAGTTTGCGGTATTCCTATTATTCTTCGACAAACTATAAGCTTGCTCCCTATATTATTGCCGATCATCCGATATGGAATCTGTGTGCCTTTGCAGGCATGATCCTTCTCAGTTTCATCCTGATGCGTTTCCTGGAAACATCCAAAAAGAAGCGCCGTCTTGCAGGATATTTGTATCTTGCAGGATGGTGCTTGATCTACGGTGTGATGGGTTTCATCTGGGTATCCGGCGTCCCTTATTATCCGGACGGTGACCAGCTGATCGCCACTGCCGCTGCCTACTATCATCGCTTGGGCAATTTTTCCATGTTGGGAGTGACCGGCTACCTCGGCAAATTCCCCTATCAGAAAGGTCTGGCTTTTCTCTATGAAATCCTGTTTGATCTGTTTGGCGACTTCTGTTATCCCGTAGCAGCCAAAATCCATGTGATATTGGGCATGATCACCATGATCTTCGGCTATCTGATCGTGGAGGAGACCTCTTCACATAGGATCTGCAAACTGCTATATTGTCCTCTCGCAGCATTCTGTATTCCTTATTTGTTTTTGACCCCTTACACTTACGGTGATCTGCCATCCATCTGTTTTTGTACAATCCTGTTTTGGGCATTGATCCGGTTTTCCCGCACCCTGAAGTGGCGGTATGTGTTTGTAGCATCCTGCGTATCGGCATTATCTCTGATGGTGCGTATGCACACCTGGATCATATTTATTGCCGCAGGGATCGGAATGTTTCTCGTATCCGTACAGAAAAAGAAAATACGCCCTGTTCTGTCTGTGGCAGTTCTGACGGCATGCGCAGTATTGTCCGTAAAAGCAGTGGATTACTCCTACTATCTGCGTTCCGGCTATGAAATCACCAAGGGTGCCCCCATGATCTTGACCGTTGCCATGGGACTGGGCGATAACTATGGCGGTCCCGGCATTTATAACAACTATCAGACGGATACCATGACCAGCGTAAACTACGATCCCGTGGCCGCAAGTGAAATCGGAAAGAAAGAGGTGCAGGACCGTCTGGATGCCTTTAAGCAGGATCCGGCCTATGCCAAATGGTTTTTTAAGACCAAACTGCAATGGCAGTGGATTGAACCCACCTTTGAAACTTTAATCTCCACACACAGTTTTGACGAAGAACGTCTGGGATCCACCCCAGACTGGGTATTCCGCATCTATGAGGGAGACCTGCACGATAGCTTCACAGGGTTTGCCAACCGTTATCAAAGCATTGTATACCTTGGTTTTCTGTGCTATCTGCCGGTTTTATGGAAAAAGCGGGATTCCAGCCCTGTGGCTTTCATCCCGCTCATCGCAATCGTCGGAGGTTTCCTATTCAGTATCATATGGGAATCCCAATGCAGATATGTATTGCCTTATTATTTGTTTATGCTGCTGTATGTGCCGGAGGGCATCCGCTTTGTATGCGATCTGCTCAGATCCTGCTTTCAGCGCATCCGGTCTTTTTCTTACAGCAAGCCCATCAGAAATCCCAACAGGTTATAGCTGTTGAACAGTACCGCTGCCACCAGAGATACGGTGGACATGATCTTGATCAGGATATCCAGGGAAGGTCCTACCGTATCCTTCAGCGGATCGCCTACAGTATCGCCTACCACAGCCGCGTCATGGGCAGGAGATCCTTTCTTCTGACCTTCAATGGCGCCGGACTCAATATATTTCTTGGCATTATCCCATGCACCGCCGGCGTTGCCGGTGAAGATCGCCAGCATGATGGCGGAAATGGTTGCACCGATCAGCACACCGCCTACGAAGTAAGGTCCGAACAGGAATCCGGATACCAACGGGAACAGGATTGCCATCACGGCAGGTGTCTTCATCTCTTTTAAAGCGCCCTGAGAGGAGATCTCGATACAGGTCTTGTAATCGGGTTTTGCCTTGCCCTCCAGAATACCGGGGATCTCGCGGAACTGACGGCGCACTTCCTCCACCATCTTCCTTGCCGCCTTGGCCACAGCCTCGATCAGCATACCGGAGAACAGGAAGGGAAGGGCTGCGCCCACCAGTGCCCCCGCTAAGATCAGGGGATCCGTAAAGTTCAGCTCCAGGCTGGTGCCGGACTCGTTGAATGCATACAGGAAAGATACCATCAGAGACAGCGCAGCCAAGGAGGCGGAACCGATGGCAAAGCCCTTTCCGATGGCCGCTGTGGTGTTGCCCACGGAATCCAGTTTATCGGTGATCTGGCGCACCTCGGGCTCCAGCTCGGACATCTCCGCAATACCGCCGGCATTGTCGGAAATGGGACCGTAAGTATCCACAGACACGGTGGCGGACACGAAGGACAGCATACCGATCGCCGCCATAGCCAGCCCGAACATGCCGGACACGGCGTAGGATGCGTAAGTCGCAATACCCAGCACGATCAAAGGAGCCATGCAGGATTTCATACCCACCGCAAGGCCCTGGGTAATGGTCAGCGCAGCGCCTTCTTTGGACGCCTCGGAGATCATCCGGGTGGGATTGTAGTCATAGCTGGTGTAATACTCCGCGATGGCACCGATGATGACGCCGCTGATAACGCCGATGGATGCGGCGATCCAAGGGGAAAGATATCCCACTGCGAAACCGGTGCCGGAGAAATCCGCACCGTTAAATACCAGATACGTCAGGATAAATCCGCCCACGATGGTGATGGCCGCCGCGGACCAGGTGGAGATGTTCAGATCTCTGTGCGGATTGTCGGAACCTTTTTTCAAAAGCACATAAGCGATACCCAGGATGGATGCGAACAGACCAATCGCTGCAAACATCAGGGGATAAAAGATCATTTTTTCCAGGGTAGCGGTGGAGATCAGCCCGGAAGACACGGTTGCGTGTAAGAACAGGCTGATCGCCAGTATGATGGAGGAAGTGATGGCACCTACATAGGACTCCAGCAGATCGGAACCGAGTCCCGCCACATCACCCACGTTGTCTCCCACATTGTCCGCGATGGTCGCGGGGTTTCTGGGGTCATCCTCCGGGATATGCGCCTCGGTCTTACCTACCAGGTCGGCCCCCATATCGGCAGCCTTGGTGTAGATACCACCGCCTACGCGGTTGAACATTGCCACGATGGAACATCCCAGCGCATAGCAGGAAAGGCACTGGGTAAAGATGCTGCCCTTGGTAGCGATGGTGTCGATAGCAATGTACCCCAGACCGAATCCGAAGATCAGATACACCAGGAACAAACCTAACAGCGCGAAACCTCCCACACAGAGGCCCATCACAGAGCCACCCTTCAGGGCCACCTTTAGGGTCTCGCCGATATTCTTGGTCTTACGGGCTGTGTTGGATACACGGACATTCGCATAGGTGGCGATCTTCATGCCCACATAACCGGCGCAGGCGCTCATGACCGTACCGATGACGAAGCACACGGAAGGCTCCCAGCGGACAGTTTCCTCCTGCAGACTGAAGATCACACCGAAGGCCACCGCGACGATCGCGACAACAATGGTGATGATCTTGTACTCGTAATTGATGAACGCGTTGGCCCCCTCCCGGATTGCCGCAGCGATCTCCGACATACGGTCGGTTCCCTCTTCAAGCTTCTTGACGCCCGAATAATTCAGAGCGGCATAGCCCAGCGCAGCCAAAGCTGCAACGATGACAATGATCATAGCTGTCATTTTTTCTACTTCCTTTCTGTTTTTTGTTCCCTGTTTGTGAATTTTGTCACAAAATCGCGCCTATTGAAAGCGCTTACAGGGTAAATTTTAACAAATTTTCACAACGAGGTCAATCTATTTTCGTAAAAAAGCATTGTATCCCCTGATTCTTTTTGCTATAATAGGAATGATATTATGAGGGCAAGGATGCCCGTTTATCGGCACGAAGATCACGGAGGATACTTTTTATGGAACAATTTGCATACTCACCCATCGGTGACGTACTTACGATAATCATAACCTGCGTCCTGCTGACGCAGATCACGGCAGGGCATACAAAGCGCAATTCCGGATATACATACTTTCTGCAGATGATCTTATTCATCATTGTGGCTGCCCTCTCAAATATGATCTATTATGTGGCGTTAACTGCCTACGGAAGCCGGCTGCCCATGGGATTTCATCTGCTGAATGTACTACACTATATCGGGCTGTTTGCGGTGCAGTCACTGAACGTGCTGTATCTGGCGCGGCTGGTCTCTTTGCACGGTACTCCGCTGCAGATCATCCGCACTGCAAGCTATAGCGGCCTGATCATTTTTTCCGTTCTGGAATTTGCGTCGAATTATCTCTCTTTTATTGTGCCTTCCCTGATGGGACTGCGGAGTAAAAGGATCTCCGTTTTTGCGTTTGTGCTGTTCATCAGCCTGATCCTGTGGATCCTGATCACCAGGCGCTCCCGGATCGTACGTCTGGTATTTAACCGGCTGCTCATCACGTATCTGTTCTGCCTGTTAGTACTCAGTATCCAGGGACGTCATGGTCAGACCTCCTTCACCACAGCGATCTACCTGCTGCCGGTCTTACAGCTGATCCACTTCCTGCACCCGACGCCCTTTGATGCGGAATCCGGTGCTTTTGATGAATCGGCTTTTAAAAATACGATCACGGCGAGTTACAGAAAGCGGGAGAAACTGTTTTTTGCCTGCCTGCACCTTTATGATTATGAGGATATCCGGAATTTTCCGGACGAGATGCGTTTCGAGATCTACCACTTTTATTCCGATCTGGTCAGACGAGGCGAATTGTTCCGGCTGCAGCAGGGACGCATGATCCTGGTCTTCAAAGAGAAATATAACAGAGATCCCGAAGCAGTTCTGCAGCGGATCGTGGATTCCTTCCAGAAACTCTACGGTCAGTATCATGCGGATTTCAGAGTGATCCTGATGGAATCCGCGGACAGTTTAAGTGAGAAAAATCATTATATACGGTTTATCAACTTCCTGGAGGAGCGGATCCCCAAGAATGATTTCCACCGGGTGACGGAGCAGGATATCCAGGACTTTACCAGAAGACAGTATATTTTAAAACAGCTGGACGACATTGCCAGCAAACAGGATCTGGAGGATCCCCGCGTATTGGTCTATTGTCAGCCGGTCTATAATGTGACCACTAAGATTTATGATACAGCCGAGGCGCTGATGCGCTTGAAACTGCCCGAAACAGGTCTGCTGTTTCCGGATCAGTTCATCGCTCTGTCGGAGAGCCACGGTTATATCCATGCCATGAGCCTCATCCTCCTGAACAAGACCTGCCAGACCATCAGGGAGCTGATGGCGCAGGGCAAGATGATCAAGCGGGTATCTGTAAATTTTTCCATTGAGCAGCTGCGGCTTGACAGCTTCTGCGAGGACGTGGTCCGGGTGATCCGGATGAATGATGTCCCCTTTGAGAAAATTGCCGTCGAACTCACAGAGAGCCAGAATGAAACCGATTTTGAAATGGTGAGGGATAAGATCCGACAGTTAAAGGAATATGGCATCACCTTCTATCTGGACGACTTCGGTACAGGCTATTCCAACATGGAGCGTATCATGGAGCTGCCCTTTGACATTATCAAATTTGACCGTAGCATGGTCATTGAGTCCGCCCAGAGCAAGAATTCGGAGTTTATGGTAAACACCTTTGCTGATATGTTCCGTAAGCTGGACTACGACGTACTGTATGAGGGCGTGGAGGACGAGAGCGACGAGATCCGCTGTATCCGCATGTTGGCGGGCTATTTACAGGGATATAAGTATTCCCGTCCGATCGAGATTGGCAAATTAGTGAACTTTCTATCGTCTCAGGCAAAAACTACAGCATAGTTAAACAGAAAGAGAGCATTCCTGATATGTTTTTGAGTGAAGTTAAAAGAGGTGCGTCAGTCAATCTGACCGTGAAAAATAAAGCAGGCGCGTCCGCCATTTTCCAGACGACCGCTCTGGAGGGCAACCGCAACGGAACCAACCATGCGCTGGTGGTCAACTGTATCAAACACGGTGGAAAGGTTGTCAGCTTTGAGGGGTTTTCCGTGACCGCGGATATCAATCTGCCCGGCGGAGACGATCGTAAAGTAAAATATCTGATCAGCAACATTGCCCTTCTGAAGCGGGGAAATCAGGTATATCATGTGCTCTATTCCCACGACAACGCATCCCCGAAGGACAGACGTGACGCGATCCGCGTACCCTTGGATGAGCCGGCCAATATCAAGATCGGTGACCGCGCGCCGATCACGGTTCGCACAAAAGATGTATCCATATCCGGCATTGCTTTCTATATTCCGGGCAGCGTGACCGTGAAGGAAAACGAGCCGGTGGAAGCTGCTTTTGCCTGTGCCGCCCTGAATGCAACCTATAAGGTCTCCGCGTCGGTGGCGCGTATGGAAAAACAGCCCGACGGCCGGATCCTCATCGGCTGCAGGCTGAGTACCTTCAATAAAAGTATTGTGGCGCTGGTCACCTTTTTGGCCAGAAAACAAGGGATTGCAATGCCGTCGCTGTGAGGATTGGAAACTGTTAAACCGAACTTTCCTCCAGAAAGCTCTTGGTTTCTGCCATGATTTCTGCAATATTCCGCAGATCCGTCTGCAGGTCACCGGTCTCCAGCGAATGGTTCGCCCCCTCAATTTTGCGGTAATGCATCTTTTTATCCACACAGAATTTTTCTATGGTGTCCACCCGGATAAACGGATCCTGCAGGCCGAAGAACACAAGTCCTTTCTCCGCCCCGAAGCCTTCGTCATCCACCAGCGAAAAAGTCTGCTCCAGCGGCGTAAAATAAACCTGTCTCGCGGGGATCCGATTCCTCGCCGCATAGACACTGGCCGCCACCGTACCGATACTCTTCGAGATGAAAATGATATCCTCTCTGTCCGAAAAATCCACTGCTTTCAGCTGCTTCTCCGCCTCTTCGGAAGCAATGGAAAAAGCCTGCAGCATCGTCTTTCGATCCTGCAGGGCCTTTTTGTCGATTCCCTGAAAACAGCCCTCCGGAAACCGGATCTCCACAACCTCATAATCATGCTGTCTCGCAATCTTCTTTGCGTAATAGAGCAGTGGCTTATCCGTGTGGTACCCGATTCCCGGAAAAATCACCGCAAGTTTTCTCATTCAGACAATTCCTTTCCTATATGCTGTAATCCAATGCCTCCAGCCGCTTCTTGCGACGGTTTACCAGATCGGCGATCGTCACATTGTCGACCACATTGTCGATGGCCCGGGCCAGTTCCCGCCAGACTTCCAGCGTCTCACAGGTATCGCATCTCTCGCAGGCTTCCGCTCCCTCATCCAGGCAGGCCACCGGCGCCAGACTGCCTTCTGTCACCCGCAGGATCATACCCACCGTATAATTCTCCGGTGCTTTGGAGAGTCGATATCCGCCCTGAGCCCCGCGTACACTGTTGACAAAGCCGGCTCTGCTGAGCGCCGCAATGATCTGCTCCAGATATTTCTCGGAAATATCCTGTCTCGCCGCAATATCCTTTACTTTGATACATTCTCCGGTGTTGTTCAAAGCCAGGTCGAGCATCACCCTCACGGCATACCTGCCTTTTGTCGAAATCTTCATGGTTTCCCCCTCTTTTACTCTTCTGTGAACATCGGTGTGGACAGATATCTGTCACCGGAATCGGGAAGCAGCGCCACAATGGTCTTTCCTGCATTTTCCGGTCTCTGTGCCAGAACCTGCGCAGCATATACCGCCGCACCGGAAGTAATTCCCACCAGGATTCCCTCTCTATGGGCGATCGCTCTGCCTGCGGAGAATGCCTGATCCGTCGTAACCGTAATGATCTCATCATACACCTGGGTATTCAGCACGGACGGCACAAAACCTGCTCCGATTCCCTGCAGCTTATGAGGTCCGGGCTGTCCTCCGGACAAAACAGGCGAGTCTGCGGGTTCCACCGCCACCACTTTGATTCCGGGATTCTTGGATTTCAGGTACGCACCCACGCCTGTCACGGTACCGCCGGTACCTACACCTGCCACAAAGATATCCACTTTCCCGTCGGTGTCCTCCCAGATCTCCGGTCCTGTGGTTGCTGCATGCGCCGCGGGATTTGCCGCATTGTCAAACTGTCCCAGGATGACTGCACCCGGAATGCTCTTCTCCAGCTCCTGCGCCTTAGCGATCGCACCTTTCATTCCCTTGGCGCCTTCCGTCAACACCAGCTCCGCCCCGTATGCCTTCAGCAGATTCCTGCGCTCCACGCTCATGGTCTCGGGCAGTGTCAATATGGTGCGATAACCCTTCGCCGCGCCCACACTTGCCAGACCGATGCCGGTGTTGCCTGAAGTGGGCTCAATGATCACGGAACCTTCCTTTAAGATTCCCTTTTTCTCTGCGTCCTCCACCATCGCCAGCGCGATCCTGTCCTTTACGCTTCCGGCCGGATTGAAATACTCCAGCTTCGCCAGGATCGTTGCATTCTCAATCCCTTCCGCCTTGCTATAATTGGAAATTTTCAGTAACGGTGTCCGTCCGATCAGTTCGGTTGCCTTTGTATAAATTTTCCCCATAATCATGATCCTCCTCGTTTTAGAGATTATCAATGTTTTGTTTTTGCAATTCCTACTATCTTAGTAGGCTTGTTATGAATTGATGTTACTACAGTTTTCAGGATATGTCAACACATTTTTTGACATTCCCTTCTTTTTTATATATACTCAATATGAGTTTGAGTTGCCGGCTCCTACAGCCGGCACGGAAAAGGAATCGACACTATGCAGACTACAAAAATTTATTCCGAACATTATGATCCGTCTTCCGATCTTTATCATGTACCGTGCCTGCAGGGGATGACCTCCGAGGGGTCCGCCCCCGTCACGGTGCGCGTACCCGGTTCAAAAAGCATCACCAATCGGGCATTGCTGCTGGCCACGTTAGCGGAAGGCACATCCACACTGAAGGGAGTCCTGTTTTCAGATGATTCCAGGCATTTCTTAAGTTGTATCCAGACCTTGGGATTCGAAACCTCCGTGGACGAGGCAGGAAAGGTCATCACCGTCACGGGGCACGGCGGCAGTGTACCGAAGGAGAAAGCTTCCCTGGATGTAGGCAGCGCGGGCACGGCAGCCCGTTTTCTCACCGCCTATCTGGGAATTTCCCACGGCACCTATCACATGGATGCCTCCCCCCAGATGCGTCGTCGGCCCATGGCGCCGCTGTTGGCCTCACTGCGGGAGTTGGGATGCGAGATCACCTGTGAAAACCAGGAAGGATTTTTTCCTTTTGTAATTAGAAGCAACGGATTCGGACAAAATGAGATCCGCATCAACATCGACAGCAGCAGTCAGTTTCTGAGCGCACTGCTGATTGCCTCCAATCTTGCGCCGGATACCTTCCGGATCCGGGTGGGTGGCTCCCATGGCATGGCATATATCGATATGACGCGGCATATGATGGAACAATTCGGCGTGACCGCATCCCGGCAGACATCCGACACTTTTGTCACGGAAGCGGGGCAGAAATACCGTGCCCGAACCTATCAGATTGAGCCGGATGTATCCGCTGCCTGCTACTTTTACGCCTGTGCGCCTTTGCTGCACATACCTGTACTGGTGGAACACGTGCATTTTGATTCTCTGCAGGGGGATGTGGCATTTCTGCGCATTTTGGAGCGCATGGGCTGCACCCTGGAGGAGACCGAAAGCGGCATTATTGTCTTCCCGTCTGCAGGAAAACTGCACGGCATCACCGCCAATCTGTCCGCCTGCTCCGATCAGGCGATCACGCTGGCTGCCATTGCACCCTTTGCGGATGGCCCTACTACGATCACCGGCATCGGTCACATCAGGCTCCAGGAGAGCGACCGCATGCAGGCCATTGTAAACGAACTGACCAAAATGGGCATCCGATGTGAGATGATCCGGACAGGCACTTCTTCGGACACCTCCGCAAAGCCCGACGGTCTCAGAATCTATCCCGGCACTCCAAGTCCCTGTGCACTGGATACCTACGAGGATCACCGCATGGCAATGGGACTTTCATTGATGGGACTGTGTGTCCCGGGCATTGCCATAAAAAATCCGGCCTGCTGTGCCAAAACATTTGAAAATTATTTTGAGGTGCTGGAGGAAACAATTGTAAAAAAATTCAAAATATGATATACTTATTTTCTAAAAACACTATCACAAACGAGGCAATCTTATGAGCAAAAAAAAAGTTGTGGTTTCTTTGGGACATGAAGCATTAGGCTATACGACCTTGGAGCAGATGGATGCGGTCAAGGTCACCGCCAAAGCTCTTGCCGATCTGGTCGAGGCAGATTATCAGCTGACGATCACCCATTCTAATGGTCCCCAGGTAAGTATGATCCATAAAGCAATGACAGAGTTACGGCGTGTCTATATCGATTACACGCCGGCGCCTATGTGCGTGTGCTCCGCCATGAGCCAGGGCTATGTGGGATATGACATTCAGAGTGCATTGCGCGCGGAACTGGTGAGCCGCGGTATCTCGAAGCCCGTGAGCACCATTCTCACCCAGGTTACGGTGGATCCCTACGACGAAGCTTTTTATGAGCCCACCAAAGTGATCGGCCGCTATATGTCCAAAGAGGACGCCGAGGTCGAGCGGGGAAAAGGCAATTACGTGAAAGAGACTCCCGGCAAAGGCTTCCGCCGCGTGGTGGCAGCTCCCAAGCCCATTGATATCGTGGAAATAGAAGCCATCCGCACTCTGGCAGATGCCGATCAGGTAGTCATCGCCTGCGGCGGCGGCGGAATTCCCGTCATTGAACAGAAGGGAATCCTGAAGGGCGCTTCCGCTGTGATCGAGAAGGATGCGATTGCCGGGAAACTGGCTTCCGAATTAAAGACGGAGGAACTGATCATCCTGACAAATGTAGAGTATGTCTATCGGAATTTCAACACACCCGATCAGACTCCGATCCCTTCGATGACAGTTGCCGAGGCTAAAAAGCTGATCGCGGAAGATCAATTTGAGACCGGCACAATGCTGCCCAAGATTGAAGCTGCGATTGCCTACCTGGAAGCTGTACCTTCCGGCAAAGTTCTGATCACCTCCATGTCCTGCGTGAAGGATGCACTCAAAGGGAAAAAAGGTACCATAATCACAGCCTGATCTACTTTTTTCGACTTTATATTATTTTTAAATTTTCTTAAAAGCGCAAAATATAGCAAAGGCACCCTCCGGGTAGCCACTAGATATTGTAAAATAGGTTGATTTTTTGATTTTTTGTAAGCAATTACATCAATTCCTGTCTATTGACATCCTTCGGGATTTTATTTATACTAATATGGTAAAATAGTTTTGGGACTTAGTATGCTTTATGATAGGACTTGAACTGAAGAGTTCTATTCAAATATATCAGAATGAGAAGTGAGGCGAAAGCATATGGCAACCAGTTTTCAGTGCGATGTACCCAGAGGACTCCTGAAAAAAATTGATGGAAACGAAAAGGCGCTGTATCTCGAAATTTACGATGATTATATCAGCGGAAAAGGTATTATATATCTGGAGAGTAGCCAACGCGAATACAGCGGGGACATCAGCAATTACGAGATCAAATCCATTAAAAAGATTGAGAAGACTGTATATGAAGGTATGGATGCTCTGTATATTTACGTGCGTATTCAATCCTTATATGGTGCCCAGAAGCTTCAGGTTCGTCTTCCTGGCTTACGCAATATCAACGAGGCGATGGATATTCTGAACGAGATGATCTTATCAGCTAATCCTTCCGCAGCACCGGCACCGACGCCCGCTCCGGTAGCTCCCACCCCTGTGGCTCCAGCTCCGGCAGCTCCCACCCCAGCGGCTCCAGCTCCGGCAGCTCCCACTCCTGTGGCTCCTGCCCCGGCAGCTCCCACTCCTGTGGCTCCTACTCCGGTAGCTCCTACCCCTGTGGCTCCTACTCCGGTAGCTCCCACCCCTGTGGCTCCTACTCCGGTAGCTCCCACGCCCGTGGCTCCTACTCCGGTAGTTCCCACACCCGTAGTTCCTACCCCTGCCCCCGGCGCAGGTGGTGCTTCTGTCATTTCCGTTGAGGAATATAAGAAGAAACTGGAAAAACTGGAAGCAATCTACCAGACCGGTATGATCACCGAAAAGGAATACAAGAGCACCAAGGCCGAATACATCAGTGTATTGAACGGTTTGGATGCGTTCTACAATAAAGTAAAAGTAAATCTGCAGTACAGCGAAGTGGGATTTTTGTCCGCAGCGGAATTCGAAGAATTCAAGCGCAGTACCATTGCAGAATGTTCTGATCTGGTGACGGTATCGAATGATGTATTGCGTCAGAATCTGAAGAAGCTTTTGATTCTGTACATGTTTGAAATCCTCACGGATGATGAGTACGAGAAGATCTGTTCCGATATCACAAGATCTGTACAGTATTCTTCCAGCGACACGGAAGAGATGACGATTGACAAGATCAACAAGTGGCCGATCCTGAAGGAATGCGAGATCATTTCTGAAGCGCAGTATGAGCAGTTCATCAGACAGGTATCCGATGATACCAAGATTCGTATGAATGAAAGCCTTCCTGTACTGGAGCACAAGTTGATGCGTCTGACCACCATTTCTCAGACCTTCCTGTTTACGCCGGAAGAGTTTGCAGCCAAGAAACAGGAACTGGTCGCTCAGATGACAACCGTGGACTACAGTTCTGAAGCGCAGGTAAAGAGTCAGATCTCCTGTATCGTAACCTTGCACAGATGCGGCTGGATCAACGATGCAGAGTTCCAGGCTAAGAAGACCGAGATCGTACAGACAATTGAAGCGGAAGAGGATATCGTAAGCAGACTGCAGAAGCTGGGTATGCTCACCACGATTGGTTTCCTTTCCGATGCCGAGTACAAGGGCTTCGAGCAGAAGGTAATTGACGACATCTTCCAGCCTTACAGCGATATCAGTGAATTGCAGAAGAAGGCACAGAATCTGATGAAGCTGAAAGATGCGGGTATCATTGGTGAAGAAGAGTTCAACGGTTATAAGAAAAAGTTGCTGTCCCTGTCATAATAGAAGATTCAAATATCAAAATCAAAAAGAGACTGTGAAGAAATTTCATAGTCTCTTTTCTATTGCTTTTTCAGTTTCCACGGCGTCTTATCTTCCAAATAATCTGGCCAATGGAGACACAACGGAATGGAGATCGCTGATCGCCTGATTCAGTTTTTCAAAATCCACGGATTCCAATCCTTCTGTCACCTCCCGAAGTCCTTCCAGACTCGGTGTCAGGTCTTCTGTCACTCCGCCCAGCGACTGCATCATTCCGTCTAAGTCGGTCGTCATCGTATTTAAATTGTGCATCGCTGAATTGATCTCCTGCAAGGTACCCGTAAGTCCCGGCACCACAATGGCAGCGGCCATGATGATCACCAAAAGCATGCACACGGAACAGACTGCTGTGATCACCGAACAATAATACTGCCGTTTCACATATTTTTCCAGATCCTTCTCCATACTGGTCTTTCCTACTCCTTTTTGCTATGATCATCCAATCAATCCTGCCGCTTATTTGGTCAGTTCCGCAACCACCTCATTGATCACCTTGCCGTCGGCTTTCCCTTTTAATTCTCCCATAACGGTCTTCATGATCATTCCTTTATTCTTGGTTGCCAGCACATCCGCAAACTTCTCCTGCAGGATTGCTTTCACTTCATCCGCAGACAGAAGCTTGGGCGCAAATTCGTTCATGATCTCAAACCGTTTCCTGTACTCCTCCAGCAATTCCGTTCTGTCCGCCGGACAGGTATCAATCTGTTCTTTTACGGATTTGATTTCTTTCAGGATTGCTTGATTCGCCATATCATCTGGAATGTTCTCCCTGCATCCCGCATCAATCCCTGCCTTTTTGACAGCAGACACCAAAGATGCGATCGCATCCTTCCGAAACTTATCCTTTGCCTTCATGGCTGCTACCATTGCGTCCTGTAATTCCTTGAGTTTCATGTTATTTTCCTCCTTCTATGCTTCCCTTTTTTCTCTATTCTCCTAAAATCTCTTTGATGACCTCTTCCAGCTTCTCAATCTTCGGCGGCTTCAAAATATATCCGTCCGGCTTTAGCGCCATCACTGCCTTGATCTGTGCCGCGTCCTTGACGCCTGTCAGAAATACCACCGGCACATCCTTGGACTCCTCAGACTCCCGGATCATCTGCAATGTCATCTTCCCGTCACACACCGGCATGTCGTAGTCCAAAAATATGATGTCCGGAAGTTCCTTTCCGATCTGCATCATCGCTTTCATCCCGGATGTGGCAAGGCGTACATCATATTTATCCGAAAGCAGATTGCTCAGCGTGCGCAGCTGTATGGCATTATCATCCACCAAGAGAATACTCTTTTTCCGGATTTTATTCTCCACCGCCTGATCCTTGGGTATCACATCCCGGATCCCGGTCAGACGCATCACTTCCTCGGCCACGCCGTCGCACCCGGAGGTCCGTTCCAGCTCCTTAAACTGCTTGCCCAGCATATACTCCTGAAAACGGGCCCGTTCCGCATCCGTGCCGATACACACCGTCGGAATATGTCTGTAATTATATTGCAGCTCCGCAAAAATGCGATTGTTCTCCTTTCCCAGTCCGATCATACATAAGACGATCACGTCCGGTGAGCGCAGCTTGATCATATCCCGCATCATATCCGCGTTGTCGATACATGCCTGCACCTGAAATTTTCGCTCCAGTTCCCTGCTGAGATCGTGAAAATAAGAATTAAATTTGCCCACCAGCAAAATTTCTTTCATCCTACTCTCTCCCTCCGTTTCCGATCCGTTCTGCTTCTGCCTGATATGACAGGATCTCCTCTATGGTCGCAAGTGCTTCCTCATCCTCCAGATTCAGGATCTGGTCATCCAACCGGTCCACCCGTGCCTGCAGCTGCGCCGGATAGGCATATTCCTCTATCTTTTTCATCAGATAATCCGAGGTATTGAAATCACCCTTTTCTATACTCTGCCGCAGCATCACAAACAAGGGCATCACTTCCTCCAGCCTCTGCAGATCCTTCTTTTCCTCCTGCGGAACCAAGATCTCCAGACGCTTTCTGTGCTTCTCCAGTTCCTCCAGCAAAATCGGATGCAGCGTCCTTATTTTCGTAATCTCTCTTTCCCGCGCCGCCACTTCCAATAATCTTGCCAGTTTGGAAAGGAGCAGCGCCCCCACTGTGGCAGCCGTACTCTTCAATGCATGTACCTGGATCCTATATGCATTTAAAGATTCCTCCTGCTCAATGCTGTCCTCATAAAGGCTGAGCGCATTGGATATCCCGGGAATGGAGCGATAAAAGTCAACCATTGTCTCTTTCAACAGCGCCTTGTTCCGCAGCAATCCCATGGCATATTCGTAATCAAATTCATCCAATTCGGGCAGATCGATCTTCTGCCCCGCATCTTCCGGCATCCGCCCGCCCTGTGCATTCTCCGGATCCTCCTGCACTTCGATTGTCTTCACAAGCTTAGACGGCAAGTACTTCAAAAAGATTTCATCCAGTTTGTCCGGCGCGATCGGCTTTGACAGAAAATCCTGAAATCCTTCCTGCAGATACTGTTCCTTGGCACCCTTCACCGCATTTGCAGTCAGCATGATCACCGGAACATCCTGACACAGATTTTTGCTCAATCGCATAATATGAAATGTCTCTATCCCGTCCATGACCGGCATCATGTGGTCCATAAAGATCAGATCAAACCGTTCTTTCTGCACAAGTTCCAGGCATTCCCTTCCGCTGGTCACGTCCGTGATCTGCATTTTGGTCTGCCGCAGCAGATTTTTGAACACCTTCCGGTTCATATCATTGTCGTCCACCAGAAGGATCCGGGCCTCCGGCGCCTCATAAGCCACAGCGTGATAATCTCCCGCGGAAAAACGCTCCCCCCTGTGACTGTAATCTCCCAGCGGTTCTTCGCTTACGATCTTCTGACGCAGATCAAAATAAAAGGTACTTCCCTTTCCGTACACGCTTTTCACCTGGAGCGCAGAACCCATCATCTGCAGCAGCTGCCTGGAAATACTGATGCCCAGTCCCGTTCCCTCAATATACCGGTTTCTCTCCAGATCGATGCGCACATACTCCGAGAAAAGCAGCTTGATATCCTCCTCCCGGATTCCAATCCCGGTATCCTTTACCGCAAAATGCAGAATTTCATAAGAGGCATCCTTTTCATCCCGGGCGCCGGTCACCGTCAACGTCACACCGCCGTCTCTTGTATATTTTACCGCATTATTTAAAATATTCAATATCACCTGGCGGATTCGGACATCATCCCCATAATAACCGGAAGGCAGGTTCTCGTCCACCTCAAAAAGAAGATTCAGATCTTTTTCCGCTGCCCGTCCACTGATCATATTATGCAGATCCGTCAAAAGATCTCCCAACTGATAGTTTGCCGGCACAATCTCCATCTTACCCGATTCGATCTTGGAGGAATCCAGCACCTCATTGATGATACTCAACAGAGAGTTGGCCGCACTTTTGATATCCAGAGCATATTTGCGCACATCCCCGTCCCTGCTCTCCCGCAGGATCATCTCATCCATCCCCAGCACCGCATTGATCGGGGTCCGGATCTCATGGGACATCTTCGCCAGAAAATCTGACTTCGCCTGATTCGCCAGATCCGCCTCCACCTTCAGCCGGCGCATCTGCTCTAACTGGACGCGCTCCTTCGTCAGGTCAAACAAAAGCAAAGCATACCCCTGCAGCTCCCCCTCTGAAAGGATCTTCTGAATGTCCACGCGCATCACGTAATCGTCCGCAATGATCTCCCCATCCTGGCGGTCCCGAAACGTGTCCAACAACAGTTCATCCGAGATCAGTTCCCCGGACTTCTGTGTCCTGAGGCTCGGAAAAATCTCCAACGCCCGGGCATTCGCCTCCACAAATCGATACTCTGCATCCGTAATGATCACCGGCTCTTTCAGCTTACTGATAATGCCAGCATACGCCGCCGCAGAATGGTGGGAAATATCCTGTCCATTTGATTTAGGCACAGACGCTCCCCCTCTCATCGGTGTATTTCCGCCGCACTTCATCGATCCGGTCATACGCTCTCTGAAATGCTTTCACCACCTGCGGATCAAACTGCGTCCCGCTGCATCTTACAATCTCGTCATAGGCCTCTTTCTCGCTCCATGCAACCTTGTAGCTCCGCCTGCTGGTCAATGCGTCATAGACGTCCGCCACAGCCACAATACGCCCCTCCAACGAAATCTCATCTCCGCTCTTCCCCGCAGGATATCCCTTCCCATTCATCTTCTCATGATGCTCCAACGCCACGATCCGGGCAAGCTCCATAATATCGCCTTCCACATTCTCCAACAGCTGCCCGCCGTAGGTGGTATGGGTTTTGATCACCGCAAATTCCTCGTCCGTCAGCCGCCCGGGCTTATCCAGGATCTCAGAAGGAATGATCAGCTTACCGATGTCATGCATCGTGGAGGCCAGCCTGAGCGCCTCCGCCTGTTTCTCCGACATCCCCATCTCCAGCGCCAGGATCTTCGTATATTCCGCCACACGCCTGATATGCTGCCCGGTCTGTCCGGACTTGTTCTCCGAAATCTCGGCAAACGACAGGATCATCTCCTCCTGGATATGCTGCGTCTGATCTGCCTGTTCCTGCAGATAAGCTCCGTATTCAAAGAGATAGGAAAATAACAGTGTGATCAAAAACAATACCGCTCCGACCAGGGGCGCGTACAAGACCACAAAGATCAGCAGCCATGCCACCCGTCTGAGTTTTTTGGCAAGCTCCAGTTGAAACGGTCTGTCCTCCTTCGCGATCACGGTGAGAATATCCCGGAAAAAATTCACATAAAACATCGTCACCAAAAAGTTGATAAATGCAATAAACAGCGCGATCGCCGCCTGATATGTGTTTTCCATGCCATCGAGGATTCCGTTGTTCTGCAAGGTCTGGAACAAAAAAGAATTCGAAACAACTTCCGCCCCTGCGATCAATTTCTGATTGCAAAATATCACGATGATGAATACGATCGTCCCCACCAGAACCGCTTTCAGGACATAGGATGCGATCACACACAACACCCGCAAAATACCGGCCAGTTTCTGTATCCTCTTCTTTGCATATTCCATCTCGTTCCACTCCTCCGTTTATCTTACTCCGCTTATTTTACTACGCTTCTGCCTCCGCGCAGGCCTGCTCCTCCGTCACAGCATTCTCTCTGTCTTGCTCTGCGCGGGCCAGCTGCTTCATGAACACCCGGCACAGCACCAGAAAGACAAAGAAAGACAGCACAAACGCCGCCGGCTGTGCCTCCTGGATGCCCGCCATCCCTCTGAATTTTGCAAAAAGAAGCAGCACCGGAATAAACAGGACACCGCTTCGCAGCGAGGATGCCACCGTGGCCAGCACCCTCTGCCCGGTGCTCTGAAAGCCCATCTCCGTCACCATCGTGATCGGCACCAAAACAAGCGCCGCACTGTGAAGCCTAAGCGCCCGCACCGCGTACCCGATCACCTCCGCGTCATCCCGGAAGATCCGCACCACATGCTGCGCCCATATCGCCACCGGAAGCACGATCAGGATCAGCAGCCCCTCCGCCAGTCCAAAGGTAAACCAGTACGCCCTTCTGACTCTGTCAAATTTTCCCGCCCCGTAATTAAAACTGCTCACCGGCTGGAACCCCTGCCCGATCCCGATGGCAATGGCCATCATAAAGAAGCTGACCCGGGATACGATACTCATAGCAGCCACCGCTGCATCCCCGTAGAGGGAAGCATTGGAGTTCAGCACGATCGTTGCCACGCTGTTCAGGGTCTGTCTGAGCAGACTCGGAAAACCGGTTGCCGCAATATTTCCGATCGTCTTAAAATGCAGATCCACACAGGAGATCCGGATCTTCGTCTGGGTTCTCCCGGACAGAAACATTCCCAGCAGGATCAGAAAACTGATCGTCTGGGACACCGCTGTGGAAATTCCCGCTCCGGCAATTCCCAGATCACACCCGAAGATCAGCAAAGCGTCTCCTCCGATGTTTAACACCGCTCCCGTCATCAGCCCCACCATGCCAAGCTGTGCATGCCCTTCATAGCGCAGCAGATTATTTAAAGTCAGGCTGGCCGACAGAAACGGCGCTGCCAGAATGATCCATGTAATGTAGGTCTTTGCGTAAGGCGCAATGGTGACTGTGCTCCCCAGGCCATACACCAGCGAATCCAGGCAAAAAAAGCTGACACCCCCGATCACCGCTCCCAGGCAGAGCGACATAAAAAATCCTGTGGAAGTAAAGAGGGTTGCACGATCCAGGTCTTTATTTCCCAGGCTGCGGGACATGATACTGCCGGCTCCCTGCCCGCACAAAAAGCCCACCGCCTGCAGGATCGCCATATACCCGAACACAATGCCCACCGCTCCGCTGGCACTGTTGCCCAGTTTTCCCACAAATGCCGTATCCACCAGATTATAAATATTGGTCACCAACATGCTGATGACTGTCGGTACCGCTAACGAAGCCACCAGTTTTTCCACCGGCGTCTCCGTCATTTTGATGTACTGTGTCCGTCCTGTCTGCTCCATCTCATTCCAATCCCTTCCTGCTGTCATTCCCCTCAAAGCTCACAAAACGCTTCAACCGTTCGCAGACAATCGCGCTCATCACGCCGATCAGCGCTCCCGAAAGCATTCCCGCAAACCACAGGATCACAAGATACCCCAGAAGTGCCTGCGTTCTTAAAAGCACATAGGCTGCCAGGATCTGTCCCACATTATGGGCGACCCCGCCGGCCACACTCACCGTAATCATGCGAAACCATCCTGTTTTCTTCAGCCCAATCATGACGAGTCCACTGAGCAATGCGCCCGCCAGACTGTAATACAGGCCAAAACCGTTGCCGAATAAAACCGACACCAAAAATACCCGCAGCAGATTGATCCCTACTGCACTGTCCGTTCCTATACAATATAGCGCGAACAACACCACAATATTCGTAAGTCCGAGCTTCATTCCCGGCACCGCCCAAAAAGCCGGCACCAGAGATTCCACATAACTTAAGATCATGGCAAGCGCGATCAACATCCCGTATGTGGAAATCCTGCGAGCTCTTTTCCCCTGCATGTAAACGCCCCCTGCCCTGCCTTTTCTTATTTCATTCCTGATTTTGTTTCTGATTGCGCGTCCAAAACTTCAAGTACCACCTGATTCGGCAGACAGACGATCGTCTGCCCTTCTCCGGAGATCCTGCCCATGTGAACGCATAATTTGTCCGGACAGGAAGCCTCCGTAAGCCATGCCTGCCCGCCCTCAATGTGCAGATGATTGGTGCCTCCGTTTACGCCCCGGATCACCACATCCGCATCCTGCTCCAGCAGATAAGTCTGCACCACCTCGCCGGCCACGCTGACCTGCAGCACGTCTCCGCCCTGACGGTATTTCAGCCCATACAGCCCTGCTATCACAAACCCGGCTATCAGCAGCCCAGTGATCAATAGCCCGTCCTTCCCTCCCTTGCCTGTTGCACCTTTTCCTGTTGCATGTTTTTCTTCCCGGATTGTTCCCAAAGTCTCTGTCATACCTCCGGCTCCGCCTTATGTTTGGATACATACAACACCAGTGCCACAATAAACACAATGTCCACCGCGATCGCTGCCGCAATGGATGCCATTCCGTAAAAAATACCCGCATCCGCAGCGATCCTGCCGATCACCGACGGCATCAGAATGGAGCCAAAGCTTGCCGTTGTCAGTACAAAACTCCACGACAGCGGATATTTCTGGATCAGTCTGCCTGAAAACGACACGGTCGTAGGATAAATACCAGCCATGCTATAGCCGAATCCCATGATTCCCACCATGATCCACAAGGTTGTCCGGCTCAACAGCAGCAAGACAAAAAATCCCACCAGACCTGCCCCCATCACGGGAAGCAGTTTTTCCTTCTCCACTTTCGTGGTCAGGTACGCGGTGGTCAACCTTCCCGCCAGGATCATGATCCACAGCACACTGGCCGTAATCTGCGCCAGAGAAGGCGCCAACAGCCCTGTGTCTTTAAAATACGTGATCATCCAGCCAATCACTCCCTGCTCCGCACACAAATAAAAGAACAGGGTGCCGATACACAGATAAAATAACGGTTCCCTGAAGAATGCAAATTTTCCCTGCGCTTCCGCCCGGCGTTCTTTTGCCATGCCGTCTCCCTCGGAACGATCTCCGGCCGCTCCCTCCGGCTTCTTCGCCGAAGCTTCCGCTTCCGGAATCAGCAGATACAGAACCCAGACCAGCACACCCACACCGGTCATCATCCCGCAGACATACACCCAATTGGCATCCGCCTGTCTGGTGACCAGCATCAATAGGATGGGAAACAAAAATGCGCCGATGGCAAACATTCCATGCAGTCCGTTGATAAGCCATGCTTTCCCCGGCGCCAGACTGTTGATCTTCAGATTGCAATAATTGCTGGCAGCCCCCCTTGCAAATCCGGTGAGGAAAAAAGCCAGCGCCAGCACTATATTACTGCTGCCAAACAGAATCAGTACATAAGAAATACCAAAGAACAGTTCAAAAAACAAAATACTTTTTTTCGGTCCGACCCACAGAGGCAATGCCCCTCCTAAGAAGCTAGACATCAGATTTCCCACAGAGTGCAGACTCACGATCAGTCCGCAAAACGCATACTCCAATCCTCTGGCATCCCGGATAAAAGGAAGCAGTGCACCGATGGACAGCGCCAGCATTCCGTTGATCAAAAATGCAAAGTAGGTCAGTATGAGTTGTCTGTTTTTCACTTTATCTTTCAAAAAGACCATATCCGAATCATTCCCTATATTTAAAATTCATCACATTCACAATTTCATCATTTACAATGTCAAACCTGCAGATATACGGGCTGGTCTGCCCTTCGATGACCGGCGTGTAATAATGTCCGTCTTCCAGATGTTCAATATAATACGGCACCCCGTCCAGCTCCGGAAATCTGCTCCTGATGTCTTCGTAGCTTCCGCTGCCGAATCCTTCCAACGTCCTGCTCCTGACGATCGTTGCCTTCGTCTGATCATATGCCGCATCGGAGGATGTCACCAGATAAAAGTAATTCTGCTCATGCCGCAGCTGCACCATACCTCCGATCTCCGCCGCTACACCATACACCGCCTTCGTCCGGAAGCTCCGCTTGTTCACCACATAGATGGAACCTTTGCCCATGCTGGGAAAATAGAGATTCGCCCCATCGATGGTGAAGGACCTGGTGTAACAGCCATCCAGATCCCGGATATATGCGGTTCTGCGCAGCGTGACCTGTAATCCGTTCCCATTTCGCTTGTACAGATACATTGTACCCGTCATGGAACTCCACACATAGAACTGCCTGGTGGATGCATCATATACCACATAATGCGGCCGTACCCCCACATTTTCAAAGCATTCCACTACCTGAAATCCGATGTCTGTCTTTGCATAGGTGACCACCCGGTTGTTGTCCGTATCGACCACCATATAGACTTCACCGTCCGATGCAATGGCATGGGGTCTGAACAAGCCTACGCCCACCGGCCCCCAGCCTTCAGGCGCACTGGCGCAATCCGCCGCATGAAGCACCTGATGATTATAGGCATCCGCCAGAAAGAAATCACCGTTCTTATAATACACTTGGGTGGGCACATGAAAAGCGCCCGGCCAAGGATTGGGATCATCGTAAGCACATACATCTCCCGGTGTCGACATGATATGCTCCTCCTGCTCCACCGCATGAACCGTGAATCTCCTCCCGATCGCAGTCACGCTGAACAAGAACAGAAAAACTGCCGTCATCACCTTAATCCGCATCTTCAGTTTGCACTTCCGTTCTCTCTTCCGCGCTCTCTCCAACCACATGTATGATCCCTATTTTCCCTTCAAATGTAGGCGCAAAAATATGCTCTTTTATGGTCTCTGTAACATACCCGTCCCATTTTGCATGTAAATGCCCCGCAACAATCTGCACTACCTTGGAATCCTCCGCATACATCTCATTGATCAGTTCCGTCGTCTCCTTATTCGGCAGATAAACTCCGTTGTCATGACTCCAGTAATAGATCCTGTTTCGAACCTGCATGGACTCCTGCTTCAAAGAATCATCCACTTTGGAGTAAAACGGCACATGGGTCGCCAGAATCACCGGCTTGTCCTGATTCAGTTTTTCCCGAATAAACTGATGTGCCTCCGCAGAAATATTGCGGTACGATTTATTGATCCCCACGATCATAAGATCATCGAATTCAATGCATTTATTTGGATTGTCTCCATCCAGCACCAATGTCTGCAGCCTCATACCGTCGCTGTCGGTGAACCCGCTCCCGCCATACCAGCCGCCATAGTCATGATCCGAACGCAGGTACATGACCCTGTCTGCAGGATATTTCAGTCTTTTGAGTTCTGCGTTCAATGCCATAATATTGGAATTACTGCAATAGTCCAGGAGATCTCCGCCAAAGATCACTGCATCAAAATCATTATAATTCAGATAATTGATAACCTCGGGCCAGAGCTCCTCCGCAGAAACTCCTTCCTCTGTCATCGCCAATGTCTGATATCTGTTTTCAACCAACGGCAGATTGTCTTCTGTGACATCGCCGGATTCATGATCCATGATCAAATGCAGGTCATTGACAAACGCAATCGTGTAATCTCTCTCCAATCCCGCTATCCGCACCGTGATCTCATCCGTTGTGAAATCATATCCCGGGACGGGATAGGTGTGTACCGGGTTTCCCGCATTTCCGCCGGAAACCGTCGCGGATGCAGCCTGCAGTGCATCATTGCCGGAAACGTCTACCGGCAGCTGTGTATACTCAAATGTCATGAGCTCCGGTTCCGCGTCGATCCCGGTCCCCCAGCCTGCATTTGCAAATATGGAAAATACTGTCGTCATAAGAAACAACGACAGTATAATGATCGGCGCCACCGCTTTATTTGGATTTTTATTTTCCTTCATCACTTAAAATACTCCGGTATATTTTCCCGGATCCATTCTCTGGTCGCTTTTGTCGTTCCGTTGTACGCATCGACCTTGTATTTCTCGTCCCCATCCAAGTCATTAAAATACCAGAATTTTTTCATATCTACGGTCGTATCGGAATTCTTCGCTCCCGTATTTACAATGGTCAGCCCCTGTTCTTCCTTCACCTTCTCGATAATGGCATCATACGCATTCTGGTATTTGGAAACATCCTTCCCGGCTGCCTTACCGTATGCGATCAGGTCATCCAGCACAAGCAGATTATAATCCGTTTCCTGCAATACCTCTATCATGTAATCAAACGCTTCCTCCTGCGTCATGGATCCGTCTGCCAAGCCGGTCTCGCAACGTTTTCTGTAAATCCAGCCACGGCAATAGACAAAGCGCATCTGCAGGGGATCTTCCAGATCATACTCATCAAACAGCAAGGTCTCCCCGTTATCCTGGATGGAATATGCCTGTTTTGCATAAGTCCATGCTTCATCCCGGGACCACTGTTCCCGCTCTGTGATCTCGTTGATCTTCTGAATATAATAATCCTTAAATCGAGGGATCACACCCTCCTGATAGGTCATGAATTCCGTATCATCAATATTATATCCCTCACCTTTCAAGGAATCCAACAATTTTATGATCGGCTGCGTGGTGTTCCTCACTTCGTTAAATCCTGCATTTCCAAGCGACTGATCCTCAATCCCGGAACAATACGTCACCGCTGCATCTGATACAACCTTGAAAGCTGCCTGTATCTTACTCTGTGCCTCCTCTTTCAGATTATTCTCCTTCGCAATCTCCATGTACCGGGAAATTGCCTCCGTACCCAGCTTGACAGCGTTGCCGTAGGCACTCTCCTGCAATGCATCCCTTGCTTCGGCCACTTTCTCATCTACCGCATCCAACAGTGCAGGATCTCCCTTGGAACCGGAATTCTCCGTCTGCTCTGTGGTTGCAGGGACGGTCTCGCCGGACGTTGTCTGGCCGGCAGTTGTGGATTCTGTGACGGATGACTCCACCGAAGCATTGGATGGTCTATTGTCTGCCTGTTCCTTTCCGGAATCCGAGGAACCTCTCAACGCCAAGAAACCTCCGATCACTGCAATCGCAAGAACCACGATCACCGGAATCACCGGGAATTTCTTCTTTTTCTGCTCCGGTGCCGGAGCGGGCTGCGATTCTGACTTCCACGGCTGTACCGGCATCGGAGGAATTGCCTTGGGCTGCGGCTTCGCCTCCGTAGGCTTGGGCTCCTGCTTCGCCTCCGCGGGCTTGGGCTCCTGCTTCGTCTCGGGTATCTGAGACGATCCGCATTTTGCGCAGAACTTCGCTCCCTTTTTTAACTCTGCGCCGCACTTGATGCACTTGACCGTCTCTTCCGGCTTCTTTGACTCCTCTTTTGCAACGGCTTCTATCTTCGTACCGCACTTGGAACAAAATTTACTGTTGTCTGCGATCTCGGCATTACAGTTGGGACACTTCATTTCCACGCACCTCTTTTTTCTCTGATCAGCGGAATGCGTCAGTCACATTCCGTATATGTTTATCTTAATAATTTTACTCTATTACAGTTTCTTTGTCAACAAAGCCTCCCTGTCGTTCCTCGTTCTTCAGAGCTCCCAGAATCCGCTAACGGAGCACAAGGGAGACCTTCTCCGCAATCCCGCTCCAATACCTCCGCTCTGTCCGCTCTCTCCATTTCACCTTATGGAAAAACAAAAGTACCACTTGTCTAAACCGATCCGTTCTGCAGGACTCTACAATATCCTGCACCTTGACATCATAGAGTTCCATCAAGGCCAACAACGCATCTGCCGACGGATAACTCTTACCGTTCTCATATTTATACACCGCCTGGACAGACCCCAGGCACAGATATTCCCGGATCTCCTCCACGGTATACCCTCTCTCTTCCCGCAATCGCTTCAGATTCCGCCCCACGACTTTCGGGTCATACTCCCGCCGTTTTCCCATGCTTTCCGCCTCCTGTCAGTATACTCCGTACTCATCTGCCCTTTCCGCAACATCCGTATATCCCTGAATTCCCATAGAAAACCACAGGTCCCAAAATTCTCCGCCTCTCACCTGGGCGTACGCTTTCAGGATCACAGCCGGAAGCACATAGACGGAAATCTCCGCCAACAATCCCCATGCACCGTTCTCCTGCGCTAGCTGCCGCCGTTTAGGCAGATCCGCATCCAGCAAAACCGCAAGCCTGCGCAGAAACTCTACCTGTGCCTCCGGCGCCGCAAAATCACCGCACTCTGTCATATGCCGAAACACCCAAGACAGACAGGCACTGCGAAAAGCATAGGTGCCATCCGCCAGCCGGCTTCTGCTCTGTTCCGAGAAAATATTCTGCCAAGCCGGATATGCTTCCGTCCGTAACTCTGGCGCATCCGCCACACACAGCACCGCCAGCAGTTGCTCCTGTGGCACATCCGTGAAGGCCAGAGGACACTTTTCCCACACTTCCAGATCCGATATCCCCCGAAATTTCTCCGTCTGCTTCAGCAACAGCAGCAGCTCCCACAGGCGCCCTCTCCAGGGAAGTCGTATCTTCCTGTCTAAAATCTCCTCCAGCCACGCCGCATAGTCCTGCACAGGACAGATCTCCCCGCCACGCATCAGACAACAGATCGTTTCAGACATGCTCTCCTGCAAAATACCTGTCAGGATTTTCTCCGTGCTTTTCCCCTTAAAACGCGCAAGGCACTGCTCCCGGACCCTCCGAATGCAGTGCTCATACTCTTCCTGTTTTTCCTCCGGTATCTGGACCATACCGGCCATCTGATAAATTGTCTTACTCATAAATACTCTTGCTCACTTCTCTTTTTTAAGAGTATTTTAATATAATATCCTGTGTTTGTCATTTAACTCGCAGTTCAATCCTTTTTGTCGGAAATCTCTCCCAGGAACTTCAAAAGCCCTTCATCTTCAGAGGTATACGTTCCCTCCGAGGTCAGAAGCTGCACCTTTCCGTCCAGTGTCTCCTTGTAAGAAACAACCTTCGACAGCGGAATCCGCTCGCCGCCCAGTTTGATGTAAACCTCGTCACCGTCTTTCTCGATGCTCTGAGAGACCGCGCGATATTTCTCATATGCGCCGCCCACCGTCTCCGTGGCAAGCGATTTGATCTGCGTCGGCGTTGCCAATCCGAAATAGATTGCCAGCAGGATTATGCCGCCGACGATGGAAACCGTCTTCATGATACCCTTCAGAAGTTTCACGCCTACGACCACCGCCACGACCACCACCACTGCGATCAATACCTGTTGTGTCGTGAATCTGCCCTTTACCACAGCCTGAACCACCGTATCTATCAATTCCATTTTCCATTACCTCCTGTTATCCATGAAAACGATCGGCCCGTATAAGGCAGCATGGATTGTATAGGGTCATTATATATGCTCTGAAAAAGGTTTTCAACATGTATATTTATTCCGTTCGTATCTTTACCTTTTTCCCAGAGAAGGCTATCCCAAATTTTATGATATCTGTTATACCTTCAGAATGCATTTCTGTGTCATAACCTTTTTCATTTATCTGATCAAGAGCCTCTGCAGATAATGCATCCAGTTCTTCATCTTTCAGATCTTTATCCCATTTCAGTTCCATGATCATCCCCGGATACTTGTTTTCCCTCGGGAACATGCTGATATCATATCGTCCGTCGCCGCACTCTCTGTTGGACCTGATACGGTACTGGTTATCCATTAATGCAACAAGCCCAAGAACCAGCCCGTGATAAAACCCTTCCGCACCGGCATCGTAGAAGCTGATGCTCTTCTTTAAGTATTCTCCTATTCCATCCTGAAGTTTCTTTGTATCCTGTGAATAAAGACTTTCAGCAATCTTATTGGCTGTAGCTCTCCCCATTGCACCGATCTGCATCAGATGCGAGAGGATCTCGCTCTTATACACTGCCGTTATCTCTCGGTTCGGTATGGAAACCTCACACAGCCACGCCCCATCGCCCTGAAGTTCCTTCTTAGGAGTCTTCAGATATCCGGCCACCAGAAGCAGACTGTAGATATTCGCAGGATCTTCCGCAAGCGATCTGTATACCACATTCTGATCGATCCTGGCAATAACACATTCTCCCTGGAGAAGGGAATACAGCTTCTCAGTAATATCATCTGTTGCCACTTTCAGCACATCTTCCAACACCTCGTTTTTTCCGGTGTTCACCCAGTATGCCTGTGGCAGACATCCCCTGGAAAGATAATTGATCACTGACCACGGGTTATATATTTCCTTATTTCCGAAGGAATACCCATCGTACCAGCTCCGAAGTTCCTCCTCCTTATCCGATGCTCCGTAATAAGCAAGCATTTCACCTACTTCAGATTCCGTGAACCCAAAGAAACTATCGTACTCCTCGTCCATGACTGAATTAACCATAAGATTGTTCAGACCGCTGAAAATGCTCTCCTGCGCTATTCTTAAGATACCGGTCAGAAAACCATATGACAGATTACTGTTATCCTTAAATGCTCCGGAAAAGAAATTCCGCATGAATCCGATGATCTCATCATAAAACTCTTTCGAATATCCCTCCTGGATCGGTGTATCGTACTCGTCAATGATGATGATCGGCGCCTTCCCATAATGAACGGCAAGCATTTTGGAAAGCTTTTGAAGAGAGGACGACAGCTCTACTTCATCCGCCTGTCCGTTCAGAACCTTCTCAAAATAATCTTTCTCATATTTTGCAAGCTTATTACTGTTTTTTAGCTCGGAATGTCTTCCGAATTCCTCCTGTAACAGCCCTGAGATTTTTGCAAACGTTGCTTCCCAGGAATCATATTTTACATCTTTAAATGTCAGGAATATTACGGGATATTTTCCCTGATGCTTTCTGTACTCATCTCCGCACTTCCAGATTGCTTTGTCCGCAAAATATCTGCCCGTATCCTCATCCGATATCTCAAAAAACACCCTGAGCATATCCATATTCAGGGTCTTTCCAAACCGTCTCGGTCTTGTAAACAAAGATACAAAAGTCTTGCGGTCCAGGAAATCCCTGATCAGAAGAGTTTTGTCCACATAATAGTATTCCGACTGGGCACGAACATAATCAGATATTCCTACCGGAAGTGGTTTCTTCTCCTTCTCCGTTCCCGACTTGACATATCGTCCGGTAGCTATACGCTTGTCAGCAGGACGTTTAGCTTCATCCGGTATCTGCCATTTTTTCCCAACTTTAACAGCACCGGGGATCATATCTTCCTTGCATAATTCCGTTACTCTACGCTCTGATATTCCCCATATCACAGACATTTCCTTGCAGGATTTCATATGAGCATTCCCCTTTGAATCTATCATTTCTTACAGTATAAGCGTTTTTCGGAAGTATGTCAATTTATTTGTGATTTCCTTCCGAATATATTTCCGAATAAAGGTACTGTAATGTGGTGGATTATCTCGCATTGCAAAAATATGCCATCTAGTGAACCAATAACTTCATAGAATAAGGACACTCTTTGAATTTTCTTCAAAAAGTGTCCTTATCGGTACATTACCTATTCATTTAAGTGCTGAACTCTTTATTTTGCCGTATTATTCTTTGTTATGCCAATCAGCCGCATTGTTGATTATCATGTCTACCTCATCTCATATAAGCCGTTCGACGAAGTCAAGCGCTTTCTCCATCAAAAATTTATGGTGAAAATCGTTGTATATTAGCTAATATATGGTATAATATAATTAGCTAAAAGAAAGTGAGGTGACCGATTATGTTCGGAACAATAGCCACTGCTACTGAAATGCAAAATAACTTTGGTAAATATCTTGCACTTGTTTTAGAAGGCCAGCAGATAATTGTTACCCGCAACGGCAAGGAAGTCGGGCGATTTATACCCAAAGAGGAGGCCATATCCTATCTCACAGATTCCCTTACCGGGATACTGAAAGGGGATTATGACATTGATGCAGTTAGAGATGAAAGACTGAGGGAAAAGTATGAGATTACTGATTGACACAAATATCATTCTTGACATCCTCATGGCAAGAGAACCTTACTATAAGGATTCAGCACAAATCTCAAAACTGTGTGAAACAAGCATTGCGGAAGGTTATATTTCAACATTAACTTTTGCAAATCTCGCATACATTATGAGAAAGGAACTGAACCCCGAAAAATTAGAAAATGTTTTAAAAACACTTTCTTTGTTATACAGGTTTGAAGACCTGACTGCAACAGATATAAACACTGCCGCCTCACTAAAATGGGATGACTTTGAAGATGCCATGCAAGCATCGATTGCCAGAAGAATACATTCTGACTATATCATCACAAGAAACTTGAAAGATTTTAAAAATAGTGAAGTAATGGCTCTTACACCTTCTGAACTGCTAGCCAGAATCGATCTGTGAAAAAAGTGCCCTGCGAAAATCGCACGTCAAGACTTTATCCGTCGCTATTTTTTAACAGCCAGCCCAATTCTCTGACGTGCGAAAATCGCACGTCAGGGTTATTTTTCTCTCTTCCCCTATTGCATCGAACATATATTCGTGATACGATAAAATTATACCAAATTTAAGGTCTATACAAATTGTACCAAAACATCTTAATTATTACAGAAAATACGGCAAAAATAAGTACCAATTCAAATGGTCGTTAGATTTGATATGAAATGGAGGGGAAAATGGCAACAAGATAGGAAAATATCACACGGTTTGAAGAACTCATGGCGAAAGTCGAAAGGGATGGCAAGGAAGATCTGATGGACTAGCCGAAAAGAACAGTCCATAGACCGTCAGATCCGGAACATCAAAGCCTCATACCCTGCTGCCGTAATCCTTCAGGAAGCGTTCACCGGCACAAAGATGGATCGGCCGGAATGGAACAAGCTGGTCAAAAAGGCAGGCACCGAAGATACCATTGTGTTCGACTCCGTATCAAGAATGAGCAGATCAGCAGACGAAGGCGTAGAAACCTACTTCCAGCTGTACGAAAAAGGCATACAACTCGTCTTTTTGAAAGAGCTACACATCAATACGGAAGTATACACACAGAATATGGGGGACAAGATCGCCCTGACCGGCACTGACGAGGATGAAATCTTCAAGGGACTCAACAACTACTTCCGGAAACTGGCCGAAAGACAGATCCGGATCGCTTTTGACCAAGCGGAGAAAGAATTCACAGACCTCTGAGTATGCTTAAATAGTCTTGCCTTTGGTCTACGACAGCATATATGATAACCCGCTTTCCTTCTTCGTCTATTCTATAAAAAACCAGATCTTTCTTTAGTATAAGTACCATATAACCTTGTCTTCGCAAAACAGGATACTTCGGCTTTTCCCCCATATATGGATTATCGCCAAGCACCATTATCGAATTTTCAAGTTCATCAAGTTTTTCCAAAGCGACAGAATTACCAAAATTCTCCGCTATATACAAGACGATTTTTCTGATCAGGGAATCAGCTGTATCCGTGCGTACCACTTCATATTTCAACTACTTGCACCCCCTAGCATCTGCCTCAGATCATCGAATGTATTTTTGACAGGCGCTATCCTGCCTATTGTTACATCTTCCTCTGCTTCTGCAAGTATTTCCAGCAGTTCGATCCTCGCTTTCATTCGCTTATATTCTTCATACGCAAGTGATACCGTATCACCTCTCCCATTAACTGTGATAATTACAGCTTCGTTGTTTTCTCTGCAAAGCTTTGATATTTCATTATAGTGATTCCGCAAATCAGCAGAAGGTCTGATGCTTTCCTGAGTCATATACATTATTTACACCTCCATTATAGACATATTATATCACAATACGTCTATATAATCCAGAAAAATTTATATAGTTGGAGGTGTATACTGATCCTGTATAATAATAGTTGGCACAAGATTCACAAGGATATAAAATAATAATCAGTGAATCAAGGAGGTGCCACATGGCAAAATCACAACGTACTTATGATCATGAGTTTAGAGTACAGGCCGTAAAACTCGCCAAGGAGATAGGGGCTGCTAAAGCAGCTCGCGAACTTGGCATACCGGCTAATACTCTCCATGGCTGGATCAGAGCAGTCAGATTGGGAAAACTGGATGCCGGAGAAGGCGCTCATGAGCCTCAGGAAGCCCTTACTCTCAATCAGGAGCTCATTCTACTGCGTAAGCAAAACAAAGAGCAGGAAAAGGAAATTAAACGCCTTAAAGAGGAAAATGAGTTCTTAGCAGAGGCCAGCGTTTTTTTCGCGGCGAGCCGTCGGAAGTCAACAAAAATCTGAGGTTGAAATTTATTGCCATTAAGACCGACGACGGCCGAATCAAAGGTAAGATATCAATGTACTGTGCCGCTCTCGGTGTGTCGAGGGAAGCTTTTAGAAAATATCTTCAGAACAAGGATAAACCCTGGAAGTATGAAACTCTTGCAGCGGCTATGCAGGATATCCTTGACGAAGATGAGTATAACGATACTTACGGCCGGATCCGGATGTACCAGGCTCTCCAGATCAAAGCGCCTGAAGGTGTACATATCCCTTGCGAGAATACTGTACGCAATGTCATGAGCGAGCTCGGATTGCTTCACGCCCCAAGGCGTAAGCCCAACGGTATCACAAAAGCTGATAAAGCTGCTCGTAAATCTGACGATTTATTAAAACGAGATTTCAGATCCGAAGTTCCACTCGAAAAGGCTGTAACGGATATTACAGAAATAAAGGCCAAAGACGGCAAGCTATATGTATCTGCCATATTTGACTGCTTTGATCTTACCGTTCTCGGTCTGGCAATGGATACTAACATGAAAGCTACACTCTGCGCAGATACGTTAAAGAACGCCGTAGAAGCCTATCCTGATTTTAAAGGTGCTATCTTGCATAGTGATCGCGGAAGCCAATATACGAGCGAATTATATCGGTCGACTATCCGCAAATACGGGATAATTCAGAGCATGAACAGTGATGGTGGACGATGTCATGATAATGCCCGCTGTGAAAGTATGTGGGCTCGAATGAAGGAGGAACTCTTCTACGGAAGATATAACCCTGAGGATATGACAATATCCGAGCTCAAAACTCTCATATGGAGATATTTCATCAGTTACTGGAATAACAGACGTATCTGTTCTTCCAACGGAGGATATCCTCCTGCCGAAAAACGAAAGCTGTATTATGCAGCATTAGATGCCGCAGCGTAGGGAACAAAATCCTTGTAAAAAATATGCCAACTATTATCGACAATTTCATAAATACTTTGTGGAATGGTGACGAAAAGCGTGCGACAGAGATAGTGTCTGA
>ODAI011030950.1_pt1 | contig 66668 bp, 65 predicted proteins | sample 1539321 | NCBI WGS metagenome assembly ODAI01 (sample SAMN02144231, study PRJEB22623) | gut metagenome | biome: sheep rumen | host: Ovis aries | place: New Zealand
GCATCTAAGCGTGAAGCCCCCCTCAAGATGAGATATCCATGAGATCCCTTGAAGACGACAAGGTAGATAGGGCCAAGGTGTAAGTGCAGTGATGCATTCAGCTGATGGTTACTAATCGATCGAAAGCTTATCCAGAATAGGTAAAAGAAGAGGTTGTTATTCCAGAATTGGTTTGAAGATTAATCTGTGTTCGGTTTTGAAGGTTCCATTTTTTTGGCCCATTGGCTCAGTTGGTTAGAGCGCCGCCCTGTCACGGCGGAGGTCGTCGGTTCAAGTCCGTCATGGGTCGCAAATTTTGGATTTTGTTTCCAATCGTGCTTCGCACTCTTGGACAAAATCACAAATTTTAAACGAACTACTTCGTAGTTCGTCTAGGTCATTCGGTTTTCGTAACCGATCGCGCCATATATGATAGCGCTCTCGGACGAAAAACGAATTCCAATCGAATTACTTGGGGTCTTAGCTCAGCTGGGAGAGCATCTGCCTTACAAGCAGAGGGTCATAGGTTCGAGCCCTATAGGCCCCACGCATCTTGACAATTTCATATTGTTTAGATCATGGGCAGATTCCCGAGTGGCCAAAGGGGACAGACTGTAAATCTGCTGGCAACGCCTTCGGTGGTTCGAATCCACCTCTGCCCATTTGATATTATCGCGGGGTAGAGCAGTCTGGAAGCTCGTCGGGCTCATAACCCGGAGGTCGTAGGTTCAAATCCTTCCCCCGCTACGAAGTAAGATATGTTTTGGCATTGTACGAAAACAGATTCGCCAAATCGCCAAACGTGTGCGTTCGGCGATTGTACGTTTGCTCGCAAATGCTCGCAAACCCGCTCAATCATTTTCATCGAATTGTCGGAACACAAGTGCTCCGCAATTCTCAGAAAACGCTTTCGCTTTGCGAATCAATTTTCTTACTATTCGCCCAGATAGCTCAGTTGGTAGAGCAGAGGACTGAAAATCCTCGTGTCACTGGTTCGATTCCGGTTCTGGGCATGAAAATCCGTCAAATACTTGACGGATTTTTTTATTTTATTCCATAAATTCCGGCACTTCACTACGTATCTTAGATACAGGAGGACGAAATTATGGGAAAAAATTTTTTGGTTATCGCGATTGCATGTATATTACTTACCGGATGCGTTCCGTTTTCGGGGAAACTATATACCGAACAGGACATTGCCGATAAATGCGGCGCCGGGTTTAAGAATACATGGGATAATACTATAGCGGAAATTCCCTGTCAAAGGGTTACCATTACACCGTCTTCAACGGATGCTCATTTTAATGAGATGTATTTTTATCTTTTCGATTCGGCTGCTGATGCGAAGAAAGCATTTCAGAAATCTTCCGAGTTGTTCTCCGATCTTGAGGAAGAAGGAAGTGATTATAAAAAGGGCTGGCTTGCCAATGTATGTGATGCTTCCATCGAACAATACATGTATTTGAGCAACAACCTGATTATCACGGTCGATACGCAGTGCTATTCCGAATGGCCGGAAGGAATGGACACATCTTTTATGTGTGAGCCGGATTTGGATGCTTGGCGTTGGGAAGAAAGTTATCGTCAGGAAGTAATAGATTTGATGCGTGCCACCTTTTAATACCCAAAATTAGTTTTTGTGACATCATACAGGCGGATGGAGGTTTTTCCTTCATCCGTTTTGTATTGCAATTCGGAAAACAGTATGATAGTATCTAATTATTGAACGCGTTCAATAAAGAGGGCAAAACAATGAATAAAGATGAAAAATTACAGCTTACAAAGGATAAACTCCTGGATTCCACATTTCGTCTGATGGAAGAACACGACGATCCGATGGGTGTTACATCGAGGGAAATCGCATTGGCGGCCGGCGTGAAGCCCAGCATGATCAATTACTGCTTTGGCTCGAGGGAAAATCTGATTTACCAGACGTTTCAGAAGCGGTATCTGGATTTTCTGAAGGATAACGATGTTCAGTCAATCATCGAATCCGGGGATTCTCCGAAAGATATTATAAAACAGCTTCATTTCATTGTAGCCGGATGCCTTATAAAGAATCCGAAATTTACGAAAGCAATCACGGGATTTGTGTTATTCAAAAGAGATCTAAGCAAGGAATCGTTCAGCTTCCAATATGTTTATCAGCATTATGCGGGGAAAAAGACGAAAGAAGAATGCAGCCTGATTGCATACGAACTGTCGACAATGATGCAGTTAATCATATTCCGGGCGGAGGATTTTAAGCGTAATTTCGGAATTGATTTAACGGACAAAGAGGAATTAAAGCACTATATCGATATGCGTGTTGATTTGTTACTGGCTTAGGAGAAAGGGATTAAAATGCAATTTATTTATCCGTTAAACAGACTCCCGGATGAGAAAGAGCATCTTGCCGGCGGAAAGGCCAAATCGCTGGCTTATATGATAAAAAATCTGAAATTACGGATTCCGGACGGATTCGTAATCCTTTCAAGTGCGATAAAAAACAGTGAATTGATTGATAAAGCTAAGGAAGAATTGGACGAGCTCATCCGTTCCCTTGACACAAATTGCACATACGCGGTCAGATCCTCGGCGCTTAATGAGGACGGGGAGGCGGCTTCCTTTGCCGGCCAGTACGAGACCGTAACGGATGTAAGGAAGGAAGCAATCAAAGAGGCGATTCTTAAGGTGGCAAAATCCACCGAGAACGATACGGTAGCCGCCTATGCGAAAAACCGGAACCAGGGTGAGGCAGATATTTCAATAGCCAATCCGAAAGAAGAGTATGAATGCGGAATAGGCATTGTCATTCAAAGATTTGTCAGAGCAAAATATGCGGGAGTTTTATTTACGGCGGATGCAATTACCGGCAGAGACGATAAAATGGTCGGCAATTATGTGCGCGGTGAAGGGGAAAAGCTGGTATCCGGCGCGGAAAACGCCGAAGTATTCTCCATCGGAGCAATCCGGTATTCCTATGAAGGACCCGAAGAATTTCGAAAATATGCAAAAGAACTGGCAAATTACTGTAAAGCCATCCGTCGGCTTTACGGAATGCCGATGGATATCGAATGGGCCGTCGCAGGTGAGAAAGTATACATTCTGCAGGCCCGCCCGATTACCACACTCCGTCGCATAAAAATGGATACCTATGATGTGAACGGAACCCGCTCGGGTTATAAAATGCTGACACGGACGAATGTCGGTGAGATTTTTATGAAACCGGTTTCCCCGATGACCTTCAGTGTCCTTGAAAAAATCAACGATATTCTGGGGCTTCCGGACTGGCTTGATAACATCTGCGGGCAACCCTATATGAATATCTCTGTCATGGTTTCCCTTGCGGTTGCCTTCGGAGCAAAGAAGGAGAAGGCGGAAAAAACATTAAAGGGCCTTATCGGACGACTTCCGGAGGGTGTGGAAGTGCCGGTTTCTCCTTTTGACAAAAAGGCTTTCCGAAAGAAGATTTGGAAGCTTTTCTTTCCGAAAGAGAAGTCAAAGTTAAATAAAAAGCAGAAAAAGGCCATGGTCGCAAACCTTGCCGGGATTGCAAGAAGCATGATTAATGAAATACACCTGATTGAAAACGAAAAGGCGCTTTATGACTACTGGGGCGAGAAGATGCTTCCGAAACTCAGGGACGGGATGGCATCGATTATCGGTCAGTCCGGGACCTCTTTGGTACCTCTTTTCAATACAAGATCCAAAATCGCCAAAGTAGCCGGTGAAACTATGGCGGACAGGCTTTGTGGCGGATGTCTCGGCATAATGGAAAGCATGAAGCCGCTCTTTCTGCTGCAGGATCTGGCTAATGGCACGATTACAAAGGACGAATATATTAAGGCCTGCGGACAGCGCTGTCCCAACGAGATGGAGCTTGCAGCGGTTCATCCGTATGAGGATGAAACGTATGTGGATGATCTGATCAAAGAGCACGGAAACGAAGCACCGGACCTTTATAAAATGCAGGAAAAGGAACATCAGTCCTATGAAGAGGCAATTCGGGAATTCAAAATAAAGTATCCGGCAAAGAAGTCCTGGATAGACAGAACGATTTCGAAATATGTCCGGGCCAATCATTTCAGGGAGGATCTTAGAAGTAAGGGAGTTTGGATTTTCTGCGTTTTCCGTGAATATCTGCTGCGTGCGGGCACCCTTACCGGGCTTGGGGACGATGTTTTCATGCTTACATTCGATGAGGTATTCGAATATCTGAAGGGGAATAAATGCGATGAGGCAGTTTTGCCAAGACGCAGGGAAACCTATGAAAGATACTGCTCATACGGGAATTTTCCGAATATCGTGGTCGGCCGATTTGATGAAAAGGAATGGCTGGCAGACGAGAACAAACGGTTCGACGCCTATATCAGGGATATGGATACGAAGCAGGCATCCGACGCTGACATAAAAGGGTTTGCGGGAGCGGCCGGCGTTATAAAAGGAAGGGCAAGAGTCATTAGGGATATCGATAAAATGAACGAGCTTTCCGCCGGCGAAATTCTGGTCACGGGTGCAACCAATGTAGGATGGACGCCGGTCTTTACCAAAGTATCCGCTGTGGTTACGGATATCGGAGCTCCGTTATCCCATGCTGCAATCATTGCAAGGGAATGCGGCATTCCGGCCGTGGTCGGATGCGGAAACGCAACAAGTCTGATCCATACCGGGGACCTTATCGAAGTGGACGGATCCGCCGGTCTGGTACGGATTTTGGAAAAAGCCCAATCTTGAATCCGCCTCCGAATGGTGCTATGATTTTTTCATAGAAAATGTATGGGAGGGATACAATGATTTGGGATAAAGCAGCGAAAGTATACGATTTTTTCGAGACCATTTACAATAAAAAGGTATATGTCGGAACCGGAGTGGTAGTGGCATCCATGGTAAAGCAAAGAGATGTCGTTTTGGAATGTGCCTGCGGAACCGGCGCAATTACAAAGTATGTGGCGCCGAAGTGCCGGAGAATCGTTGCATCGGATTTTTCCGTCGGAATGTTAAGACAAGCTTCGAAAAACTGCAGAAAATATCCGAATGTGGTTTTCAAAAAAGCGGATATCATGAACTTAAACTGTGCCGACAACCGCTTTGATACGGTCATAGCAGGTAATGTCATCCACCTTGTACCCGATCCGGTCAGGGCGATCAATGAACTGAAAAGAGTGGTTAAGCCGGGTGGTAAGATCATCATCCCCACATATATCAATATGGCGGACGGAGCCAAATCCGCCATCATTAAGGTTTTGGAAAAACTCGGCATCGACTTCAAGAGACAGTTTGACATGAAATCTTATATGAAGTTTTTCGAGGATCTGGGATACGACAGTATCGAATATCATGTGGTGGAAGGCAGAATGCCCTGTGCCATCGCAGTCATTGACTGCTGATCTTAAGCGATTAAAAGAAGTTTGTTTTGCGGATTTGTGGTATACTGTAGGCAAGAATTTATAAAACCTGGGAGGGTACAAAAATGGAAGATATTAAGAAAAAAGTTGATCAGATTGTAGCAAAATTAAAGGCAGATCCTTCATTAATGGCCAATTTCAAGAACGATCCCGTAAAGACGATCGAGGGCATTTCCGGAATCGATATTCCCGACGGAATGGAAGATAAAATCGTTACCGGTGTAAAGACTGCTCTTGCCGGAGATAAAGTCGGCGATATCGCAGGTACCGTAAAGGGTCTTTTCCAGAAATAAAAAACCAAACCTGACGATTTCGACGATAGGGGCTTGACAAAATAGTTAGTTGCGACTAACATATGAGCAGAGGTGAGGAAGATGCTGAACTGGATAATAGCCAATATCGGAACGATAATCGTAGGTACTGCGCTGGCGGTTGGATTGTTTTTTATCATACGAAGCATGGTAAAAAAGAAAACGCCGGGATTCTGCAACTGCGGATGTGAAAACTGCAGCGGACAGTGCGCGCACTGTGCATCCGCCGCGGCGAAGAAAAAGGAATAGAAATGATTTATCCGTTAAAATACGGAAATACGAATACGTATCTGATCAGGGGAAATGACGGCTGGCTTTTGTTTGACACAGACTGGGCCGGAACATTTCCCCTTTTTTGCAGAGCCATCAAGGAAAGAGGTGTCGATCTTTCCCTGATCCGCTATGTCTTTATTTCTCATTTTCATCCGGACCATATGGGACTGGCAGGGGAGATTGCCGGATACGGCCCGAAAGTGGTGGTATTCGATGTGCAAAGGGAGCATGTTCACGGATCGGACGGCGTTTTTACAAAGGAAAACAGAAGGGATTATCAACCGATCAAAGATCAGGATGCTCTGTTTCTTGAACTGTCCGAAAGCCGGAATTTCTTAAAGAATTTCGGAATCGAGGGCGAAGTTCTGGCTACGCCCGGACACAGTGATGACAGCATATCGCTTTGGCTGGATGAGGGAATCGTGCTGGTCGGGGATTTAAATCCGTTGTACGAGCTGGAGCTTCATAAGGATAGCCAAATCGGTGCAAGCTGGGAGAAGATTCTTTCGAAAAAACCGAAAACCGTTTACTACGGACATGCTGCGCCGGCTGTTTTATCCGATGAGAGTGCGGAGTCGGAAACCGGATCGAAAGAAGTATATGCGCTCGTTAAAAAGATCATGACTTACATTGAGCGTGGGCTTCCGGCGGAGAAAATAGCCGTAAAGACCAAAGCATCTCCGCAATTTGTCGAGGATGTCACGAGGATGGTTTTAACCCATCCGGGCATTGGCGTACAGGGAGTTTTGGACCGGATCGAGATCAAAAACAGATAGACGGGAAAAGAAGGAGAAGCCTCCTTCTTTTTTTGTGACGGAAATTGTCAAAAATTTGTGAACGATGTTGACTTTTCTTATAAAAGGAGTAAGATTATCTTCGCTGACCGACCGTTCGGTCGATAAAGAATTATCATGGGATGAAATGCATCATAAGGAGTAATTTTTATGCCTAAATACAGTGTCAGAAGACCATATACCATCTTAGTGGGCGTTGTTTTGATCATCGTCCTCGGAGCCGTCAGTCTGCTTCGAATGACAACGGACCTTCTTCCGGATATGAATTTACCCTATGTTCTGGTAATTACGACCTATCCCGGCGGAAGTCCCGAGGAAGTGGAGAAAAATGTCACGGCACCCATCGAGGCGCAGATGGCGACAACGTCGAATATCAAGACCATACAGTCCATGTCTTATAACAGTGCATCCATGGTTATCCTTGAATATGAGCAGGATTCCAACATGGATTCCATCGTTATTGAAATGCAGCAGAAACTCGACCAGGTTGAGGGAACTTTCCCCAGCGGTGTGCAGAGTCCCCTGATCATGCAGCTTAACCCTACCATGATTCCGATTATGGTTGCTTCTGCAGATATAGATAACATGACGCAGATTGAGATCTCCGACTATGTGGACAATACCGTTGTACCGTATTTGGAAAGTGTGGAGGGTGTAGCTTCGGTTACGGCCGTCGGATCCGTGGAGGAAACCATTCAGATCACGCTGGATGAGGATAAAATCGATAAAATCAACAAAGATGTTATTGAAAAGATCGAAGAGAAATTTGTTGATGCACAGGATGAACTGGACGACGCCAAGAAGAAGATTGAAGACGGCGAAAAGGCGATGAAAGACGGCCAGAACCAGATGGCTGCCCAGATTTCCGACGGTGCAAACCAGATTGTAAACGGCAAGATTCAGGCGTATGTCGGAGAGTCCCAGATTACCACGACCCTGACCATGATGACGACCATCAAGCCGTATCTGGAAAAAGCAGTCAGTGCCATGAATGCCTACAACAAGGCTGCGGAGCAGCAAAGAAAAGCGCAGGAAACCCTTGCGCGCTATGAATATCTTCTGGCAAACGCAACGGATGAGGAAATCCTGGCTCAGACCGGAATGACGAGACCGATGCTTGAGCAGGTGGTTGCACAGATGAAGGAATCCATGCCTCCGGCACCGAGCACCGGGGATATTGCCATGACCATGATGCAATTGAGAGCCGCAGGTATCGATCCGGCAACGCTTGGCATTACCGCAGATCCCAACGATCCCAATTCCCTGTCCAAACAGCTTACCCAGGCGCTTGCCCAGGTGAATTCCACCATTGTGACCATGGAAGCAGCCAAGGGACCGATTGCGGAAGGCAAAGCAACATTGGATGATGCATATAAGCAGTTAAACGAGGGCCTGATCAAGGGCATCCTTGAAATGAGCAAGGCAGCAAGTGAACTGGCAAACGGAAAGGCAGCTTTGGAACAGGGTCAGGCACAGCTGGATGCCACCAAGGAAGAATCCCTAAAGGCAGCGGATGTATCCGCCATTGTTACGGCAGAGATGCTGGGCAACCTGATCATCGCGCAGGACTTTTCCATGCCTGCCGGATATATCACGGAAGGAACGGATCAGTATCTTGTCAGTGTCGGGGATTCCGTGAAATCCTTCGATGAACTGAAGGAGATGGTTTTACTCGATATGGGTCTGGACGGTATCGAACCCATCCGTGTGAAAGATGTTGCAACAGTCGAAATCGTCAATAACGCAGATGAATCCTACGCAAGAATCAACGGAAACCCCGCGGTCATTATGACCTTCCAGAAGCAGACCGGATATTCCACCGGCGATGTAACGGATAGACTTTTAGACCGTTTCGAGCAGATGGAAAAAGAAAATCCCGACCTGAACATGGCCGTTCTTATGAACCAGGGCGTTTACATCGATATCGTCGTGAAGTCCGTTTTGCAGAATATTTTAATCGGTGCGGCACTTGCGATTATCATTCTGCTTTTGTTCTTAAAAGATTTTAAATCCACATTCATCATTGCATGCTCGATCCCTTTAAGCGTAATCTTTGCAATCGTTTTGATGTACTTTACCAAGATTACCTTAAACATCATTTCCCTGTCGGGTCTGGCGCTTGGTATCGGTATGCTTGTGGATAACTCGATTGTCGTGATTGAAAACATTTACCGATTGCGAAGGCAGGGCATGTCCGTCAAGAAGGCCGCCGTGGAAGGTGCCAAGGGCGTGGCAGGTGCAATTACCGCCTCAACGCTTACGACGGTCTGCGTTTTTGCGCCCATCGTATTCGCAAGAGGTATTACGAAGCAGATCTTCGTTGATATGGCGCTGGCCGTAACCTATACGCTGGTTGCAAGTCTGATCGTTGCACTGACCTTCGTGCCTGCAACGGCATCCATGATGATTAAGGACGGAGAAGAGAAAAAGACTCCGTTCTTCGATAAGATCCGTGACGGATACGGTGCATTCTTAAGCCGTGTTCTGAAGGTTAAACCGCTTGTCATTATCCTGGCGCTCATTTTACTCGGATCCAGTATTTTCGCCGGATTTTCCAGAGGTTTCTCCTTCCTCGATATGGATATCGAAGTGGACCAGATTTCCATGACGGTTTCCGCTCCGGAGGAGGAAGAATATACCAAAGAGCAGATGATGGAGCTCTGCGACGAAGTTACCGAGGCAGTCATGACGGTTGACGGCATCGAGACGGTCGGCGTTATGATGGGCGGTCAGGACGCACTCAGCCTCTTCGGTATGGGAGGCGAAAATACCGCAAGTTATTATCTTTTGCTGGATGAAGACAACAAGCGCAAGATGAAAGACATCCAAAACGAGATCAAGGAAAAGACCAAAGACATTAAGGGTACGGTCGATGTGGAAACTTCATCCTCCGATATGACACAGCTTCTCGGAGACGGTCTCTCCATCATGGTCAAAGGCCGTGACCTGGATCAGATCCGTGATTATACCAGACAGGTTATCGACATCATGCAGTCCACACCCGGTGTAATCGATATCGAGGACGGACTGGAAGATACCACACCCGCGCTCAAGATTCATGTGGATAAAACGAAAGCCATGGAGTATAAGCTTACGACGGCACAGGTATATGTGGAAGTCATGAAAGCCATGATGCCGTCCACCGCAACCACCTCTTTGGTGGCAGATACCAAAGACTATGATATTTACGTCATTGCAGACGAGCAGAAAGATACAACACTTGATGACATCCGCAAGTTGAAATTCGTATATACCAACGAAAAAGGCGAGCATGAGGAAGTGCCCTTGTCCAAAATCGTAACTTTCGAAGATACGGATTCCTTAAATGTCATCAACCGTGATGCGCAGACGAAGTACATTTCCGTTACGGCAGCCGTGGATGAGGATCACAACATTTCTTTCGTAAGCTCCGAACTGCAGAGACGCTTCAAGGATGAGATCAAGTTAAAAGACGGATATTCCATTAAGATGGGCGGCGAGGACGAAATGATCCGTGACGCCATGCAGCAGCTGGTACTGATGCTGATCCTGGCAGTGATCTTCATTTACCTGGTAATGGTGGCACAGTTCCAGTCCCTGCTTTCACCGTTCATCATCATGTTTACGATTCCTCTTGCATTTACCGGTGGTTTCTTCGCACTGTACTTCTCGAAGAATACGATTTCGGTTATCGGTATGGTCGGCTTCGTAATGCTGGCCGGAATTATCGTAAATAACGGTATCGTTATGGTAGACTATATTAATCAGCTTCGAAGAGAAGGCTTGTCCAAGAAAGAAGCGATTGTGGAATCGGCCAAAGCAAGACTCCGTCCGATCCTGATGACCACATTGACCACTGTAATTTCCATGTCCACCCTGGCACTCGGAATCGGTGGAGGCTCCGACATGATGAAGCCGATGGCAATCGTTATGATCGGTGGTCTGGTATACGGAACACTGCTTACACTGATCGTGGTACCGACACTTTATGATATCATGAACAAAGAAAAAGACATGCGTGAAGAGATTCTGTAAGGGGGAACATACTATGGGAGAACATAAAGACAACAAGAAAGAAATTGCCATATATAAAGCGGTCATCGACTTAATTAACGAGGGCGCGGACGTCACCTCCATGAAGGTCGGCGAAATCACGGCCCGTGCGGGAATCGGCAAAGGTACCGCATACGAGTACTTCGAGTCCAAAGAGGAAATGGTCGAAAAGGCACTTTTCTACTATATTCTTGACCAGATCGAGCACGCCAAGGCACTCGTGGAATCCAAGAACACCTTTGAAGAGAAGTTCATGAGCATCCTCGACTACATGGTTGAGAATAAAAATGAAATCCGCCCGTTCCTCGTAATCATCCGTTTAAGAAAGAGTTGCGAAACGGTTGATATGCAGCAGCAACAGTCGGAGATCATGATGTGCTTAAGTTACCTTTCCGGGCTTGCAGAGTGGTTTCTGGCATTCGGCGACGCGGAAGGACTGTTTAAGGAGCAGAACAAAAACTTCAAGATCAGTGCACTGCTTTCCCAGATCGTCCAGTTCGGCTTCTATTTGCATTTGGGCGGAGAAGAGGATCTGGATGAACTGAAAAAGTTCATTTATCACGGTTTTATCGCCCAGTTAAACTAATTGCAAATTTTCCCTGTAAGTGGCATAATTATTAACGGAAGTTTAAGATTCATTTCCGAATAATAAAGAGATTTGGGGGAGAAAATGGGTAAGGTAAGAATCCTTTCGGACAGCACCTGTGATCTGACGAAAGCACAGATCGAGAAACATGAGATCGGTATCATTCCTCTTTGCATCATCATGGATGACAAGAGTTATTATGACGGACTTGAAGTAACTCCTTCGGAGATTTTCGCGTGGAGCAACAAGAATAAAACGACACCGAAGACATCCGCACCGGGAATCGAGAAAGTAATAGAAATCCTGAAACCGTATAAGGAGCGTGGCGAGGAAGTCATTTATATCGGAATTTCCGAGGATATGAGCACGACCTGCAACGTGATTCGTCTTGCAGCGGATGAAATCGAGTATGAGGATAAGGTTCATGTTATCAATTCGATGAATCTTTCCACCGGAATCGGTCTTCAGGTTCTGCGTGCGGCTGACATGGCAGAAGCCGGCAAAAGCGCAGAAGAGATCGTTACGGCAATTGAGGAAGCAAGAGTGGATGTCAGGGCATCCTTCGTAATCGATACGCTTGTGTTCCTTTCCCGCGGTGGACGTTGTTCCTCCGTTACGGCACTTCTTGCAAGCACCTTAAAGATTAAGCCTCGTATTGCGGTAACCATGGGTAAAATGGGCGTTTCCAAGAAGTATCACGGAAACTTCGGGAAGTCCCTGCTTCGCTATGTTCACGATATGGAAGAGGATCTTCTTGCAGCGGATCCGACCAGAGTTTTCGTCACGCATTCCGAAATGGACGACCCTGCGCTGATCCGTGAAATCGTGGATTATTTAAAGGAGCTGAACCATTTCAAAGAAGTATGCACTTCCGATGCGGGCTGCGTAATCTCCAGCCACTGCGGACCCAACTGCCTGGGCGTATTGTTTTACGCAAAATAGTGAAAGGAAGTCAGAATGAATTCTTACGCACAGCTGATTTTACAGTTGGCCACTTTGGAAGAATATGAAGAATTGAAACGAAACGTTTTCCGTCCGGGGAGTCTGTCCCTTTCGGAAAGCGTTTTTTGGTTGGATTATATAAAAAACGAACTTGCAATGTCGGGGGCGGATTTTGATACAAAAACCGCACTTGTGGAGTTTTGCAAGGATGAAGAAAAAGCCGGAATCATTGGCCAAACCTTTGCAAAATATCGCATCCCGGTAACGGAGGGTACGGTGGGTGAGACACTTCGTGCAATGGAGCTTTTTCAAGAGTTGGAATTACTCTCCGATGATGTCTGTGCACATTTTATCCGGGAAGGGATTGCCCCTACGTTATCGAACCTTCATACGCTCAGGGGTGTAAAGGACTGTATGCCGGGAGCGGAGGATAAAAAAGAATCCGTGAACCTGCCTCTCGCCTGGAAATTTACAGAGGGCAGGGTAGTGCCGGCGGAGGAGATTTTAAAAGAGGCCGGGCTGGAAAACGCAGAGTCCGGGGAAATCCTTTTGAACTGGTTAAAAGAACGGGGAATCTATGTCAGTGCCCAAAACGTAAATCAGTTACAGAAACTCTGGTCTTTGCAATTGCCTTTTGAACCGGAGGATGCTGCGGATTTCGCGGCAGTACATTTGCGCAAAGGAGTCACTCCGAAGGATGGGCTGCTTACGGAATACCTGAAAAATCAGGAACATTTTCCGATAAAGGAAAAACCCATGGGAAGTACGCCGGATGCGATTGCGGACGTGGAAAAATTCCTTCACTCCATGGAAATGAAACTCGAAGAACTGTATATTCGTATGTATTCGAAAGATGCATGGGCGGGATACTGTTTTGACGAATATTTGGAGAATCTGTCTTACTGCGAAGAGATGGAAGAATATCTGACAAAATATGATTTGTCCTTTACGGCGGATCATCTGTATGCAATGGACGAACTTGTAAACAAAGATGGTGCTCTTCCATATCTGATCCGCATTCTCGGAGCGGAGGGCATTTTAAAAGCATATGGTGAACTGTCCTTTTTCGCTCCAACGTCCCGGACCGGAAGAGTACTTAGAAAACTCGGAGAAAGTTATATCAATGAAGAAGACTCCCTTTCAGTGGGCGAGGATGGAATTAAGAAACTGCAGGACTACATCAGCGCCTGGAAGATTATGATGCTTCTTCGCGAAATGGAAGAAAGAGGATTCTACGAGTATCCGATAAAGATGGAGAAAAGGATTCTGCGTGTCAGAATCCGCAAAGAACCGGATGGCGGTTATACAGCGGTAATGGAAGACGCGTCCATCGGCGGGCTGTCGCTTCGCTACCACGAAGAAGCGGGCGAGTTTGTAATTCTTGCCGTAGGCAGCAGGGAAGAAACCCTTTTAGAACTTCAGAAAAAGGTGGAAGAAGGAAATGCGAAAGAGAAAGGCACAAAAACCCGGTTAACACTTCTTTATTCCACGGAGTATGGGTACGGGAGGAATTTTTATTGATATCCGGGCAAATCATCTCACCGCATTGACATACAGGAATGCTGTAAAACAGGGGCTTTGAGGCTCCTGTTTTTTGTACTGAGCATTATAGTCGGTTTCTTGACAATCCCGGTATAAATCAATACAATAAGAATAACATATAATATATTTATAGTTATAGAACAAAAGCAGACATAATCATCATTATCTTATAAGTTAAATCAAAGGTATAACGCGGTGAAGATTAACAACCAAAGCACAAAAGCAGAAATATTGAAAGAGCTCGTATATAGAGCAAAAGAGTATCGCCTGTCGGCACAAATGACACAGGAAGATCTTGCAAATAAAGCGATGGTTTCCGTTGGAACCGTTTGCCGTTTTGAGAGGGGAGAAGATATCGGGTTTTCAAAAGTAATATCCATCCTTTGTGCCCTTGGGATTGGTAAAAACCTGGAAGAAATGATTCCGGATCCCGAAGACAGACCGACATATCATCTTGCAGACAGCCAGAGCAGGAAAAAAAGAGTCCGTCATCAAAAAAAAGAGCGGAACCAATCAGAGTGGAAATGGGGTGACGAACAATGATTCGTACCGTAGAAGTATATTTATGGGGAACCAAAATAGGCACATTGTATCAGCCGGAAAACACCCCATATGTCAGATTTGAATACGATGTGGCTTTTCGAAACAGCAACATAGAAATTTCTCCGTTTATGATGCCCCTTTCAGAAAAGGTGTATTCTTTCCCGGATCTTCCGATTGAAACTTTTCACGGACTGCCGGGGCTAATTGCCGATTCTTTGCCGGACAGATTCGGAAATGAAGTAATTAACCAATGGCTGATAAAACAAGGCAGAAAAGCCGAATCCATTTCTGCTTTAGAACGTTTATGTTATACGGGAAAACGTGGTATGGGTGCCTTAGAATTCATTCCGCAATCCGGTCCCGAGTCATCGAATATGCCAATAGATATTACGAGGATGACAGAGCTGGCAGAAAGCATATTGTCAAAAAAGAAATCCGCAATCGAGACGGCCTCCGACGCGACAATGGCGCAGATTATGGAAATAGGTTCTTCAGCCGGTGGAGCCAGGGCGAAAGCCGTTATTGCATGGAACGAAAAGACAGACGAAATAAAATCCGGACAAATTGAGGCCGGAGAAGGCTTTCGATACTGGATTATCAAATTCGGAAATGTAGAAGCAAACGGGGATCACGGTGTTATTGATAAAAAACAATATACGCATGTGGAATATGCTTATTATTTAATGGCTACAGACTGCGGAATAAACATGACAGAATGCCGGTTATATAAAAAAGACAATCTGACGCACTTCATAACAGAACGATTTGACAGGCAAAATGGAAAGAAAATTCACATGCAGTCTTTGGGAGCATTAACACATTCCGACTTTAATGCTCCCGGCTCTTTCAGTTATGAAGCGTATGCATCATATGCCAGAAGACTTGGAATGGGAAAAGAAGAAATCGAGCAGATTTTTCTTCGCGCCGTTTTTAATATAGCTGCCAAAAACTGCGACGACCATGTAAAAAACTTTTCTTTCTTAATGGACAGAAGAGGAATGTGGACACTCTCTCCGGCATATGACTTAACATACTCATATAATCCGACAAACAGTTGGATCTCAAAACATCAGATGTCGCTTAATGGTAAAACAGAGAACATTAACGAAACGGATTTACTCCAATTTGGAAAAAACATCGGGCTTTCCTCTTCTTTTTGCAAAAAAGCAATTGAGAAAATAAAAACGGTTCTCGCCAACTGGCCGCAATATGCCGAGAAAACAAACATAGAGGAAGAAAGAATGACGGAAATCGCTCAGGAAATACAAGATGTCGGGATTGTCGATGATTATGTTTTTAAATGATTGAACAGAAAAGGTTTTCCCGTGGTGAATCATCTCACCGCATTGACATACAGGAATGCTGTAAAACAGGGGCTTTGAGGCCTCTGTTTTTTTATTTTTCGAGTCGTTTATGTGCAATGTCACGAAAATCGATTTTTTGTAAAAATGCTATTTACAAACACCGGTAAATGATTTTATAATTCAAACACATTAAAGAGAAAACTCTTTTCTCTTAACTCAGGATCCATATCGGATCGATTATCCATTGATGAAAGAATTTAAGACAACGGAGGTGGTTTTATCGTTGTACTGATTCTGTATTTATCCGTAGCGGTATTGTACGATTTCCGCTATGAAAAGATACCAAATAAGTTAATTTTGATTGGTCTCATTTTCGGTTTTTTCTATCGTCTAGCTGTTTGCCAAGATGTTTTATCCGTCAGTATGATCTTCGGAATATTTCTGCCGCTTATTCTGTTTTTTCCTTTTTTTGTTATCAGGGCGTTTGGTGCCGGAGATGTCAAATTGCTGATGATGACGGGAATATATTTTGGTATTAACCATAATCTGCGATGTATTGGTCTGGCACTGTTGGCTGCTGCCATGGTCGGCCTTGTCAGATTACTGATACATAGACAAATTTATACAAGGTTCGCTTCCCTGTTTGGCTACATAAAAGAGCTTGCCGGGCACCTGAGTAGCAAAACAGGGAAGGCACCCCCCTACTTAACAGCCGGAAGGAAGACGGAGGCGGCCAAAATCCATTTTTCTTTATATGTTTTGATTGGGGCAACCATTACAGAGGTTCTCCGGTTAGCCGGAGGATAAAAAGGAGAGAGCATTGTACAAGGAAATTGTGGCGATTTGTCATACGGAAGAGGAATATGCGAGGAGGCTGGCGGATTACATCAACGATCACGGATTGTTACCTTGTCCGGCCGCATCTTTTTCAGACAAAGGAAAACTGACCCGATACGAAAAACAACACCCGGTTCGCCATAAGGTAATTCCGCAGGACTGGGCGAAGCATTACACGAAGGAAGAGTTAAAAAGCGGAGTATCTTTGTTTTGTGACGAAGAAGGAATGGAGGAAGGAATGTATGTGTATCGTTTCCGAAGTGCGGATTTGGTGGCGGAGCAAATTTGCAGGATGGCAGATTTTGCTTTGCCTGCAACGAAAAGCAGGGGGAAAACCAAGCTGATCGGTGTCTATTCCCCGGTGGGAAGATGTTTGAAAACCTCCTTTTCCCTTACACTCGGACAGATGCTCGCACAGAAATATCATGTGCTGTATCTTAATTTCGAAAACTACTCCGGCTTTGGAAAGATGATGGGAATGAACAAGGCGGTGGATATGTCCGATCTTCTGTATTATTTTTTAAACCTCCGTGAAGAATTCCACCAAAAAATGGACGGAATGGCGTTTTCCATGAACGGGTTGGAAATTATTCCGCCGGCATTGTCCTTTCTGGATCTGGAATCCGTGGGAGAGGATGAGTGGGAAAAATTTTTTGACACCCTGTCTGAAAAAGGAAATTACGATTATATCGTTTTGGATTTGTCGGACTATATCAAAGGTTTATATCGTATTTTGCTTGAGTGTACATTCGTTTATACCTTTACGCAGGAGGACGGGGTAGCCATGGCCAAAGTGGAACAGTATGAAAAGATACTGAACAGCTTAAATTACGGAGAAATATTAAACAGGACCAGAAAAATCAGTCCACCGATCTTTCGAAAATTACCGATCCGGCCGGAAGAACTGATTCACTCCGAATTGGCGGATTATACAAGAAGAATTACGGAGGATGATTTTCATTGGAACAGGTAAAAGAACGGCAGGAGATTCTGGAACAAAAAATCAGGGATGTGAAAAGAGAAGTCCTTTCGCAGATTGATTTATCGAAAGACTCTTCGGACGAGGAAATAAAGAGGCTGATATTTGAGACGGTTTTTCGTCATTCGAAAGAAGAATTTCTGCTTTTGGAGGATCGGAAAAAACTGGCAAAGGCTGTCTTTAACGCTCTTAGAAAACTGGATTTTATCCAGGATCTTCTGGAGGACGATGAGATTTCGGAAATCATGATCAATGGTCCGGAATGCATTTTTATCGAAAAGAACGGAGAAATCCGGCTTTTGGACAAAACCTTCGATTCACGTGAAAAGCTGGAAGATATGATTCAGCAGATCGTTGCATCCTGCAACAGAACCGTGAATGAGGCAACTCCGATTGCGGATGCCAGATTATCGGACGGCTGCAGGGTAAATATTGTACTCTCACCGCCGGCAGTGGGCGGACCGGTAGTTACTATCCGGAGATTTCCGCAAAATACCATTACAATGGAGAAACTGATTTCCAATAACAGTATTACAAAGGAAGCGGCGGAGTTTTTGCAGTGGGCAGTTGAGGAGGGCTTTAATATTTTCGTAAGCGGCGGAACCAGTTCGGGAAAGACTACGCTGTTAAATGTCCTTTCAGGTTATATTCCGAAGTCTCTCAGAGTCGTATGCATAGAGGATTCCGCGGAATTGCAGATTACCCATATTCCGAATCTCGTACGACTTGAAACCAGGAACTCAACTGCCGAGGGTTGCGCGGAAATATCTATTCGGGATCTGATTCGAAATGCTCTTCGAATGCGACCGGACAGAATCGTCGTCGGAGAAGTCCGAGGAGGAGAAGCGATGGATATGCTGCAGGCATTTAACACCGGACATGACGGAAGCCTGTCTACCGGACATGCGAACTCCGCCAGAGATATGCTTCTTAGATTGGAAGCAATGGTGCTGATGGGAACCAAGTTGCCGATTGCAGCCATACGAAGACAGATTTCCACCGGAATTGATTTAATAGTTCATCTGGAAAGAGGAAGAAGCGGAAGGAGAAGAGTTGTGGAGATTTTGGAGATTATGGGAATGGAAAACGAAGAGATTAAAACCAGACCGATTTTTATGTTGCAGGAATCGAAAGACAGTGGACCCGAGCTTGTAAGGGTTGCGGAACATGTCATAAAAAGACGCGGGTATGTCGCGGGATGGGAGAATAAACATGCACTATGACAGTTACCGGTTGAGTTTCAAGGGATGGATTCTCTCAATTCTTGCCTGGAGTGCGGTTTCGGCGATTTTTGCGTATTTCTTTTTTCGTTCGGTAGTTTGTTTCTTTGTTTTCTTTCTGTTTTTTCCTGTTTTTGTAAAAGTTGTACGCCAAAAGTGCATGGCGGGACGTAAATGGAATCTGAAAAGCCAGTTTGCGGATGCCCTGCTTGGTATATCAACTGCCCTGGCCGCAGGGAATTCCATGGAAAACGCGTTTCGAAAAGCCTATTACGAAATGAAAGCCATGCACGGAGAAAAATCCGATATTGCAAAGGAACTGCATGCCATTGTAAAGGGAATGGATAATAATCTGACAGTGGAGTCTATGCTTCTGGATTTTGCAAACAGGAGCCACGTTGAGGAGATTGAAGATTTTGCGGATATTTTTTCGGTAGGAAAAAGAAGCGGCGGAAACATGAAAGATATTATGGGTGTTTGCTGTAACACGATTTCCGAGAGTGTGGAGCTGCAGAGAGAGTTTCGGATTCTGCTTTCGTCCAGACGGTTTGAAATGCAGATTATGAGTGTAGTTCCCTTTGGGATCATTCTGTATATAGGATCAGCCTCGGCGGGCTATTTTGACAGTCTGTATCATGTATTTCCCGGAACGTTGATTATGGCGGGATGCATGCTTTTATATGTTACCGCTTTTCTTTGGGGGGAGAAGGTCATTGAAAAAACGCAGAATTTCTAAATATCGCTTAATCGCAATAGCGCTTTTGGTCATGATGTTCATTCTGTACATGAAAAATGTATCCTCAGGATTAAAAGCAAAGGCGGAGATTTATATTCCCCTGGTTTTGTATTGTGCTTCCGGACTGTTTTTCATCTATGGACCCGCGGTGGAAAAAAGAGAGGAAGAGAATCGACGAAAGGACGCGATTAAAAATGAATACCCGGAATTCGCATTGAAAATGTCCATGCTGATACGAGCGGGTTTTTCTCCAAAAGCTGCGCTAGCAAAAGTAGGGAATGCATATAGCCGGCGAAAGAAGGCAGAAAAGGGAAAAAAGATGATTTTCTATGAGGAGATTCTGACTGCTTTAAGGGAAATGGAGAGCGGAATCCCCGAGACGGAAGCTTATGAGCGTTTGGGGAAACGGTGCGGACTGATGGAAATGATCCGATTCTGCGGATTGATGATCCGAAATGTTAAGAGGGGAAGCATGGGACTTGCGGATGAACTAAAGGAGGAGAGCCGCAGGGCGATTCAGTCCAAACGGGAGATGGAGAGAAAGAAAGGCGAAGTTGCGGGAACCAAGCTTTTGTTTCCCATGATGCTGTTTCTGCTGGTTGTGATGATTATTATCCTTTATCCGGGATTCACAACAATCGCAGCCATGTAACGATGAATTGCTCCTCGCCCACAGGAGTAGCTCATAAAGAAAAAAGAAAGGAGGAAAAGCGATGGAACTGATGAAACGATTCATATCGGAAGAAGACGGATTATCCACGGTCGAGATCATACTGATTTTGGTTGTATTGGTGGGGCTTGTTCTCATCTTTAAGGAAGAGATGGTTAAAATCGTTAAAACCGTCTTCGGAAACATTACGAAACAAGTTAACAAAGTATAATATGCAAAAACACAGATTAAGAAAAGGAAAAACGTCCTGCGGTCGGCGTTTGCCGGCAGCAGGACAAAAGAGAAAGGTATGAAAAAACACTTCAGGGGAGAAATAACAATTTATCTGACACTTACGGTTCCGATTCTGTTGTCACTTTTTTTGGGTGCGTTTGAGGCTGCAAAAAACAGTGCTTACAGAGTTGTTACGGACTGTGCCCTTCGAAGTGCCATCATCTCCGCATTTGGGGAGTATCACAGGGAACTGGCGGAACAATATGATTTATTTTTTATTGATTTAAGTTACCTGACGGATTCGGCCTCTCTTTTGAATCTGGCAACGAGAGTGGAAGAAAGGATGGAGGAAAACCTGAATCCGAGAGAAGAGAGGCTTTTATATGCAAGAGGTTTCTTCGGAGAATCGGAGGCGGAAGTGGAGATTGAGTCGGCAGCCAGGGCCACGGATTTCCTGGGTTCGGAACTAAAAAAACAGGCCGTATATTACATGAAGGATTTTGTCAGCGCAGATTTTATCCGTGATATGCAGTCCTTAATCCGGATCAAAGAAAGTTATGACCTTGATGAGAAAACGTTTGACAGCGCCGTGAATGAAACTTCGTCGCAGCAGACGCAGATCGGAAATTCGCAAATATCCAAGGGCGCATCTGAAGAAGAAGTTAAAAATATCAAGGCGACTTCTTCCTCTGACATCCAATTTCTGTTTGTGACCCCGTTGGATATGATGGTCCACAAGGGTGGAATGGCAGGGGTTTCCAGGCAGACATTTAATCCGTTTGATGTTCCGTCCACCAGAAAAGAAATCTTAAGTTTTGGAAACGGAAACTATGAAGATATCCTGGCAGACCCTTCGGCCGGCATCTTTTTTAACGAATATGTCATGAAAAAATGCGGAAACTATGTTCATCCGAAGGAGGATTCCTATTTAAAATATCAGGCGGAATACATTTTTGTGGGAAGCAGTTCGGATTCCATGAATTTAAGCATGACACTACATAATGTTTTTGCCATTCGTACGGCCGCGAATGCGCTTTCCATCAAACAGGATAAGCAGAAGATGGCGGTAATAGATGTCATTGCCACTGCTCTCGGCGCGGTTACGAGGGTGCCCGAAAAGGTGTATGAAGCGACGATAATACTGATTTGGGCTGCTGCCGAATCAACCTATGATGTTGAGGATCTGCTAAACGGAAAGAAGATTGCACTCATTAAAGACGGAAAAGATTTTCACACTTCTTTGAAGGGAAGTGTCAGCTCGCTTACGGATAATGCCTGCGACTACTCCAATTTGCTTAGTGACAGTCAGAGAAAACAGCTTCCGGCTCAAACCGACATTGGGACAGGAAACGGGGCGGCTTCGTTAGGATCCAAAATTAAGCTTTCCTACGAGGATTATTTAAGACTTCTTTTGATGAGTGTTCCGGGACCGGTTAAAACACTGCGCATGATGGACATTATGGAACTGGATATTCGCAAAACAAAAGATAATGACACATTTCGTATCGATCAATGTGTGGATGAAGCGGTTTTTGTAGTAAGGGTTACAGACGAAAGCGGTACGCAGTACGATTTGCGCAGGAATTATTGCTATTAATCGGGAAGGTACTTTTGGGGATAACGGAGAGCTTCCTCTTTGGGAAATCACATCTATGCTCAATTCTGTTTTTTCTTTCGCGCGTTCGCGCAGCCGGGAATCCCTCTTCCGAAGAGGAAGGTCTCGGTTATCCCTGATGTTAAAGGAGATATAGGATGGATAAGTTGAAACGTGGATCCGTAACCGTAGAGACTGCATTGGTGCTTCCGTTGCTGATTATTTTTTTCATGCAACTGTATACCGCTTTTGAAATGCTGGCATTGTATTGCAGAGTGGAAGTGGCACTGGAAGAAACGGCTGAAGAAGCAGCTACGTTCCTGTATATCCGAAAGGACAGCCGGATTGCAAAGGAGCAGTCTTTTCTTTTAACGGAAACTTTTATCCGGGAAGAAGTAAGTAGAAAGATTGGTACAAAGAACTTGTCCGGTTCTGTTTTACAGGGAAAAGCCATGGGATTATCCCTGTTTCGATCCGATATTGCCACCGACGGTAAAAATGTGGATTTAGTTGTGACATATCGGGTAAAGCCATGGTATGCCATCGGAAATGTCGGAACCATTCAACTGATGAATCATTGCAAGGTGACTGCGTGGACCGGCTATCAAAAGGATGGTTCCACAGACGAAGAAAAGAAAGAAAAGACGGTATATATCACGGAGAGCGGGAGTGTTTATCATCTATATCGGGATTGCACATTTCTTGATGCCAAAGTGGAGACGGTTCTTACGAGGGATGTCGGAGGGGAAAGAAATTCAGACGGGAAAATTTATTACCCGTGCGAACTTTGCGCACAGGGAAAAGAAATGGATACGTTTTGTTACATAACCCCGTACGGAACAAGGTATCACAAAGATGAGGGTTGCGAAGCGCTGCATAAATCTGTCCGTGCGGTTTCTCTGTCCGAAGTCGGAGGCAGGAGAGTCTGCTCAAAATGCAGTCAAAGGAGTCAGAATGAGTAATCTGCTGGTAGATAAGATTCGAATTACACTTTGTCTTTTTCTTCTTTTGACAGAGGGAATCCTGGATAAAAAGAAAAAGAAAGTCCATTTACTGCCTCTTTTAATCTGCCTGCCTACGGGTATCATATTAAGTTTTATCGAAGGAAAGGAAGACGGATTGTTTGCTCTGTTTGGCATTTTGCCGGGACTGCTTTTCCTCGCAATGTCCGTTCTTACGAAAGAAAAAGTAGGATACGGGGATGGACTGGTACTGATTGTAACGGGTGTATTACTTGGACTAAGGCTCAATCTGATGATGGTCTTCATGGGACTTTTTCTGGCTGCTTTAAGCAGTATCTGGCTCTTGATTCGAAAAAAAGCCGGAAGGAATACAAAGATTGCGTTTGTTCCGTTTTTATTGCCGTCGTTGGTTCTTTCCCTTGTAATGTCGGGAGGATTTGCATGAAAAAAAGGAGACTTCTGGATGCGAACATTACGGTGGAATGTGCACTAATTATGCCGGTTATTTTATCGGTGCTGGTGTTGCTGGTTGCGTTTCTGCTGTTTTTGTATAATCGGAATGTTCTGCAGGATGCGGCTCTTCTCGGAGTGAAAAATGCAACCTATTACGAAGACCGGTCAAACAGGGAAATCGAGGAATCGGTGGCATTTAAAAGCTTTGAGGCCATCAGAGGAAGATTGATTTTTATGGAAAATCTCAGAATGGAGGTATCGGTCGGAAAAGTCCAGGCCAGAGTGCGATTTGTGGGTGAAATGAAGCGATCACCGTTTACTGTAATTGGGCTGCCGATGCCTTTTCAAACGGTTGAGGTGCAGGCGAAAGCCGATCGGTTCCGGCCGTCGTCGGTCATTCGAAACATTAAGAAAGGAGAAGCATTTATTGAATGGATAAAAGAAAGGGGAACAGAGGATGAAGGCGGAATTCAAACGGGATATGAAATGCAACTATCTGATTCTACCGGTGGAATCAGCCGATTACCGGCTCCAGATGTATACGAAGAATAAGCTTTTGGGTTTCCTGAACGCCATGGAAAGAGTTAAGGACGGGGAAGAGAAAATCTTTTACGATATTTCGTCGAAGCAGAACATGAGCCGTATGTTTGAACGAAAAGAGATGGGATTCGACGAATTGAAAAATCTGTTTTATTCCTGGGAAAAGGCTGTTTCGGAAGCGGAGAGATTTTTGCTCAACCCATCCGGTATCCTTTGTTCACCGGACTATATTTACTATGAAGTAACAAGCGGATGCCCGGAATGGATCTTTTATCCCGGGGTGAATGAAGAAATCTATCCGTCCGGACTGACGCTTCTTGCGGAATATCTTCTGGAGAAGGTTGATCACAGGGATACGCGGGCAGTGGATATTGCATATCGTTTCTACCGAAGCGCGAAAGAAGGAAGATTTCTCCTTCCGGAAATGGTCAAAGCTTTGGACGAGGCGTTGGTTCAGTCAAAGGAATATGTACCGAAAGAAGAACCGGAGCTTATAACGACGGAGCCGGATGCGATTATATTGGACGAAGAAGTTGTCGAGAAGGAAAATGATTTTCTTGACATGATCGGAAGGTTCTTCCGTTTCGGAAAGACTTCGCGAAAGGAAAATAAGAGCAAAAGGAAAAAAGAATCCGTCCGGACAGGAGCGGAATCCATTCAAAGAACCGCCAATTTGCCGCAATGGTCCAAAGCAGAGGAAGATGAAACCGAATGTAGGAGAACCAGGCTCCTTGGCGAAGAAAACGGTACCATAAAAAGAGAATTAAAAAACATCGCCACGAAAGAAAGGTATTCTTTAAAGAACCTTCCGGTAGTTATCGGGAAACTGGAAGGGTCCGTGGATATCTGTCTGGATGATGATTCCGTATCCCGCCTTCATGCCCGCTTCTTCGAACAGGACGGGGAGATCTTTTTGGAAGACCTTAATTCCACAAATGGTTGTTCCGTCAATGAAATCCCTCTGGAAAATAACGAAAAGGTTCAAATCTCCCCGGGGGACCGCATTCTGATCGGGGAGACGGAATTTATCTTCAATTGATTTTTCCCCGTAAAAACAGTATAATAGGCGATACAACAAGGGGTACGCCATGATTGAACAGCTGTCATCATTTTTATTATTGGAAGGATTTACCCCGGTGTCCACGAACCTGCAAAGTTACAGGATTTTCTTAAGGAAGGAGACCGGTTATATCACGGCGCTCTTTGCGTATGAGCTTCGGTACGGAGAAACGCTTGCATCTGAGACCTATGTAAGTCTTCGCGATGGTGCGTACCGTCTTTTGCAGGAAAAGAATTTAGGTGAGATTCATGCTCTTTTTGTTCTGCTGACCGCGGACCCGCAGACGGGAATGACGGTTACCGGGGGCGATCGGAACGCCTGGGTGATCGATACAACAACAAGAGCATTATATATTCCTCCCGACAGGGCGGAAGATTTCTACGGATTTAAAAGAAAACTGAACGATTTTCTGCGGGACCCCGGCAGGGCGCAGGCTACGATCGCAGCGGTGCAGACGAACTTAAACCGGTCCATGCAGGAAAGGCAGAGAGTGCAGCAAAGAAGCACCCGGGTTGCGTTTCCGTGGGTTACCCTGATCATCGTTCTCGTCAATTTGCTGATTGGCGGAGTCTGCTTGCTGTACGGCGACTATGCGACGAGTCTTCTGGACCTCGATCCGGTTGCTGTATTGGAGAAGGGCCAGTGGTACAGACTTTTTACCTACATGTATGTCCACGGCGGAGTCACCCACTATATCAACAACATGATTATGTTGTACATGGCCGGCCAGATTCTGGAGCCGTCCATCGGAAGGGGAAGATACGCGCTTCTCTATCATCTGCTCGGTGTGATTGCAGGTGTGGGATCATTGCTGTATAAGGTGGTGATCGGTTCCGTGATTCCTTCCGTCGGAGCTTCCGGAGCCATCATGGGTGTGATGGGAATCCTTCTTTACATCAGTCTCCGGAATCTGAAACAGATCGGAAACGGAAGATATTACCGCATTTTCATGCTGTCCCTCTGTGCGTTGGACAGCGTATATCAGGGCTTTGTCGTACGCGGTGTGGATAACGCGGCGCACGTTACGGGTTTGGTTGCCGGTGTAATCGCCGGATTGATTGTCGAGAGAATTCTTCGCGCGAAATACGCAAAGCAAAAGAAAGGATAAGGACAGAAACATGAAGAAAGACGATTGTATTTTCTGTAAGCTTGCAAACGGGGTTTTCCCCACCAATTCCATCTATGAAGATGAGGATTTCAATGTTATTCTGGACGCAGGTCCCGCAACGAAGGGCCATGCGCTGATTCTTCCCAAGGAGCACTATGCCAATCTTTTCGATTTGCCGGATGAGACCGCTTCCAAGGTTATGGTTCTGGCTAAGAAGATGGCTACCCATATGAAAGAGAAATTAAATTGCGACGGTTTTAACCTGGTACAGAACAACGGTCCCTGCGCAGGACAGACGGTATTTCATTTCCATTATCATCTGATTCCCCGCTATGAGAACGACGGACAGAACATCCTCTGGGAGCCGACCAGCCCGAAGGAAGAAGATCAGAAAGAACTTTGCAAACTTCTGTCCCTGAAAGACTGAATGTAACGAAACGAAGAGAGTAACTGACGATGGAGAACAAAGAACAGACAACGGAACAGAGATTGAATGAGCTGCGCATAAAAGTCTGCCATGTGGAAAACATATGGATTTTTTGCTGTGCGCTTTCTTTGATCGGAACCTTTGCCTATCTGTTCCTGATCTACAAAAAAGGCATCCTGCCCGGAACACCGCTTCGTTATATTCTGATTCCCGTATGTCTCCTGGTGGTGGTTTTCTGTATTTACATGCTTCCGATCCTGCTTCGGAAAAGCCGCAAGTATGCCGTCTATTCGGAAGAATACAAGAATGCCTATGTAAAACCTTATATGGAGAAGGCCTTCGGAGAGGGAAGTTATCTCGGTAACGATAAGGTTTCGCTCAGGGATATCGCGGATTTCTCCGTACTGGAGAAGGCCAAGACCGCCAAAGCCAATGACTGTATTCGCGGCAGTCACAGGAGTGTACCGTTTATCCGTTACGACTTAACGCTTGGATACGATAATAAAAATTCCGGCCTGACCTGTGTGCTGATCGCCATCGAATTAAAGACAGGCCTCCGGAATGAGGTTCAGCTGATTCACGAGGACTTTAAATTCACCGGAAAGGAATACGAACAGCCGGAAGGATATGCGAAAATCCTCAGCGGAAAGAAGAGTTTTGATAAAGAGTTTGCCGTTTATGTCAAGGACCAGAAAGAGGGAGAAGCTTTTATCGAAAGGATTGCCGCAAAGGATATCTCCAAGAAGGCGAAAAATTTCCCGCCGGCGCTTTTCTTTGACCGGTCCAAAGCCTATATCCTCTTACGACGCGATAAGGATGTGATGGAGCCTCCGGTATACCACAGGGTGAAAGAAGGAAAATGCATCAAGGAAGTGGAATTGGAAGTGGAGCTGATCCGGACATGGATCGATATCATGAAAGATTGCGTAGATTAAGAAATCAAAAAAGCAGGGAAGTCACTTCTCTGCTTTTATTATGTCCGTTATCATTTATTTACAGAACGCGGAATCCTTTGGCACGAATGCATTCCTCCACTTCGGGAGCGTCCTGTGCGTGCAGGATCTGCACGGGAAGTGAGGAATCACGGTTAAAGGAAAGATAGATGTAATCCACGTTGATATTGCTTTCGAAAAGCGTTTTCAAAAGGCGGTTTAATGCGCCGACCTCATCGGCCATCTCTACACCGATGACATTGCAAAGGCGGCAGAAGAATCCGGCCTCTTCGAGTTTCTCCTTTGCCAGTTCCGGATCGGATACAACCATGCGGATGATGCCGAATTCGGCGCTGTCGTTGGTTACCGATCCCCAGATATTGATATTGTTACCGGTCAGGACATTGGTGATTTCCATCATGGTTCCTTTTTTGTTTTCCGAATAAATGGATAATTGTTTGATCATTTTCCTGCTTTCTGTCAATTGTGGCTGTTTTATTTGGCTGAAGATACTTCTTCGATCAGAGCGGCGATCTTGTTCACGGCATCGACCTGGGAACTTGCGCTCATATTTTCAACATAGCGTTTTCTGTTGCAATAAAGTTCATAGATTCTGTCGGTCAAAGATACGGTGTCCATATCTTCCTCCGAAAGGACAAGCGAATAACCCTGCGCTTCGAAGGAGGCTGCATTCAGAATCTGGTCGCCGCGCGATGCGCTCGCGGGAAGAGGAATCAGCAGATTGGGCTTTTTCAGGGCGAGCAATTCGCAGATGACATTGGCTCCGGCACGGGAGACAACGATATCGGCCATGGCCAGAACATCCTTTAACTCGCTCTTTAAATACTCGAACTGCTTATATCCCTTCTGCGGAATCAGAAGATTGTCTATATTGCCTGCTCCGCACAGATGTACAACCTGAAAATCCTTAAGAAGTTTCGGAAGGGATGCGCGGATTTCTTTGTTGATGGCAACACTTCCCGTGCTTCCTCCGATTACCATAAGAACGGGTAAATCCTTGTTAAATCCGCAAAGAGTATATGCGGCTTCCTTATTTCCCTGCATTAATTCGGCGCGGATCGGCGTACCGGTAAGAACGGCCTTTCCTTCCGGAAGTTTGGATACGGTTTCCGGGAAGTTGCAGCAGACTTTCTTTGCGGTGGGAATGCAGAGCCTGTTGGCAAGACCGGGAGTCATGTCCGATTCATGGATGATGCAGGGAATTTTAAGACTTCTGGCTGCCCGGATAACGGGAACGGATACAAAACCGCCCTTTGAAAAAATAATGTCCGGACGAATTTTCTTTAAAATCTTCTTGGCTTCACCCACACCTTTCAAAACACGGAAAGGATCCGAAAAATTCTTCGGATCGATATAGCGTCTTAATTTTCCGGTGGATACACCGTAGTAGGGAATATCATAGTCGGCAATCAGTTTTTTCTCGATGCCCTCATAAGAACCGATGTAGTGGATTTCGTATCCCATCTCCCGAAGTTTGGGAAGAAGTGCGATATTCGGAGTAACATGTCCGGCGGTTCCACCGCCTGTCAGAACAATTCTTTTCATGAAAACTTCATCCTTTGCACATTGTACTTAAGATGTGGTGTTTTACCCATAAGTGAACATCAAAAAGATTATAGCAAATCAAAAGATGGGTATCAAGTGATTAACTGAAAGAACCGCCAAGAAGCAGAATGCGCAGATAATCAATTCCGCAAATCAAATGCAGCGCCAGCAATGCGAATTGAACCGGCAGGAAATACCGGTACTTTTTATCTTCGGCAAAACAGTCCCTTATGACGGTAATAAAGGAAGCAGTAAACAGGAAAAACAATCCGTATACATACCCCCATGCAAAATTAACGTGGCTCATCCGCCATCCTTTTTCGTAAAGAAAAATCAAAGATGCCAGAGAAAACAGATAATACAGCAAAGAATAATACAATTCATTATTCTTTTTCAGAACCGTAATATGGAACAGAATTACGGAAAGAGGGAATGCTGCCCCGAGAAGAATGGATAAGGGGATGTTTTTACAGCATTGTGACCAGGCAAGGAAAGGATATATTCCGATTCCTTTTTCCGTACTTTCTCCGCTTGCGGTAAATACTCCTTTGTATTGATATAACAAAACCAGTATGGTTGGGATAAAGTAAATGCCGAGTTGGAAAAATTGTTTTGTATTTTGAAACTTAGAGCGAATCAGACGTACGGTCATTAGTACCAAAGCCATCAGTCCGAATACTATTGTAAAACTGGGTTTTGTCAGTGTGCTGATACATAAGAAGGCCGAGAACACAACGTATTCCTTACAAATCCACTTTTTCTTTTGCTCATAGATTTCAAAAATCTCTCCAAACAGAAAAAAGGATTCCAGTGCAAAAGGTCTGGCGCAAATGGATGTCGCATTATGATAGGTGTTTGGTGAAAATACGCCGTTGTAACGATATAAGTAATCCGGTCCGGGGTCATTATATTTACCGAGATACGATAACGGATAAAGCATGGAAACGACCAGAATCAGATAAGTACCCGCCGTTGAAAGAAATAATCTGCCGGGATGACGGAAGGCATCGATTTTTTTGGAAATCCAGTATTTTAAGATTACGGGAGTAAGCCCGTTTAAAAGAGTTACCGCTACGGACAGACCGATAACCGGATTCGAAAAATGTGCAAAAAAGCGTGCGGCTAAAAACATAAGCGGATAGGGAAAATCATAACCGGAGTCTTCGCCTTTAACGACCATAAGATAAGCCGGCATATCTGAACCCCATCCGCCAAAATTACCTGTTTGATGGTAAAACAGATAAAAACTTGCTCCGATATAACCGGCATACAGAAAAAGGAAAAGGATAATATCGGACAGGATAATGAGTTTTTTGCTTCTTGAGGCCTTTTGCATTGTATTTACTCCAAATATAACGAATTATGATCCGGATATAATAGAAATTACCGACAAATTGATTACATCGCCATTATATACCATAAAATCAGAAACTTAAACCTCAAAACAAAACCGATTAGGCTTGAAACATCACATCAAGTTTGTTACACTTAAATTTAGTCGAAAACGCGCCATGCGTGATTAAATACGGAGGTAGAAAGATGAGCAAGGTAACATTTGATTATTCCAACGCAGCTCCTTTTATGAAAGATCATGAAATGGAACTGATGAAGAAGCTTGCACTTGATGCAAAGGAAACACTGGTAGCCAAAACAGGAGCGGGAAATGATTTCTTAGGATGGATTGATTTGCCCGTTAATTATGATAAAGAAGAGTTTGACAGAATTAAAAAGGCAGCAGCCAAGATTCAGAACGATTCCGATGTTTTACTCGTAGTCGGTATCGGCGGATCCTATCTCGGAGCAAGAGCAGCTATCGAGTTTTTACGCCACAGCTTTTACAATGTAGTTGATAAGAGCGTTCGTAAAACTCCCGAAATCTATTTCGTGGGTAACTCCATCAGCTCTACCTATTTAAAGCACTTAATTCAGGTAATCGGAGACAGAGATTTCTCCATTAACATGATTTCCAAGTCCGGAACCACCACGGAGCCGGCAATCGCATTCCGTGTACTGAAGAAACTCTGCGAAAAGAAGTACGGCGAAGCTGAAGCAGCCAAGAGAATTTACGCAACCACCGACAAGGCACGCGGATCCTTAAAGGGACTTGCTACCGAGAAGGGTTATGAGAGCTTCATCGTTCCCGACGATATCGGCGGACGTTTCTCCGTTCTTACCGCTGTAGGTCTTCTTCCGATCGCTGTATCCGGTGCAGATATCGATAAGCTTATGGAAGGTGCTGCAAAGGCAAGAGAGATGGCAATCAACAATGCATTCGAAGACAATGATGCACTCAAGTATGCCGCAGCAAGAAATATCCTTTTAAGAAAAGGAAAACAGATTGAAATTTTAGCAAACTATGAGCCCGCCGTTCACTTCGTATCCGAATGGTGGAAGCAGCTTTACGGTGAGTCCGAAGGTAAAGACCAGAGAGGTATCTTCCCTGCAAGCGTGGATTTAACCACCGACCTTCACTCCATGGGACAGTTCATTCAGGACGGCTCCAGAAACTTATTCGAAACCGTTATCAATATCGAAACTTCCAGAGAAGAGATCATCATCGAGGAAGAGCCGGTTGATCTGGACGGACTGAACTACTTATCCGGAAAGAGCGTTGATTTCGTCAACAAGTGCGCTATGAAGGGTACCATTCTTGCTCATACTGACGGACAGGTACCGAACTTCGTAATCAATGTTCCGGAAGTAAATGAATTCTATCTTGGCGAGCTGTTCTATTTCTTCGAGTTCGCATGCGGCGTTTCCGGATATATCCTTGGTGTAAATCCGTTCAACCAGCCCGGCGTGGAAAGCTACAAGAAGAACATGTTCGCACTTCTCGGAAAACCCGGATATGAAGAGCAAAGAGAAGCTCTTCTCAAACGTTTACAGTAAGAAAAATTGCTTCCCCGGAGTTTTCCGGGGAAGTTTGTAAGGAGAGATATAAATCATGGCAGATGATAAGAAACAACTCGAAGCCATTACCCCCATGGAGGAAGACTTCGCCCAGTGGTATACGGACGTGGTAAAAAAGGCAGAACTGACCGATTACACTTCCGTAAAGGGATGTATGGTAATCCGTCCTGCCGGATATGCCATCTGGGAGTTAATCCGCAATCAGCTGGATGCCGCTTTTAAGGCAACCGGCGTACAGAATGTTTATCTTCCGATGTTCATTCCGGAAAGCCTTTTACAGAAGGAAAAAGACCATGTCGAAGGTTTTGCGCCCGAAGTGGCATGGGTGACACAGGGAGGCTTGGAGCCTCTGCAGGAGAAGATGTGCGTACGTCCCACTTCCGAGACGTTATTCTGTGATTACTACGCAAATATCGTACATTCTTACAGAGACCTTCCGCAGATCTGTAACCAGTGGTGCAGCGTGGTCCGCTGGGAGAAGACGACAAGACCGTTCCTTCGTTCCAGAGAGTTCTTATGGCAGGAAGGCCATACGGCTCATGCGACTGCCGAGGAAGCGCAGGAGAGAACCGAGCAGATGCTGAATGTATATGCGGATTTCTGTGAAAACGTTCTGGCAATTCCGGTTATCAAGGGCCGTAAATCCGACAAAGAGAAATTTGCCGGAGCCATCGCAACCTATACGATTGAAGCCCTGATGCATGACGGCAAGGCTTTGCAGTCGGGTACGAGCCACAATTTCGGAGACGGTTTTGCCAAAGCATTCAATATCCAGTACACCTCCAAGGATAATAAACTCGAATATGTTCATCAGACTTCCTGGGGAATGACCACCCGTTTGATCGGAGCCGTTATCATGGTACACGGAGACAATTCCGGACTTGTTTTACCTCCGAAGGTTGCTCCCACACAGGTTGTTATCGTTCCGATCCAGCAGAAGAAGGAAGGCGTTCTCGACAAGGCATTCGAGTTAAAAGAGAAGCTGAAAGACTTCCGTGTCAAAGTGGACGATTCCGAGAAGAGTCCCGGATGGAAGTTCGCTGAGCATGAGATGAGAGGTGTGCCTCTTCGTCTTGAGATCGGTCCCCGTGATATCGAAGCCGGAAAGGCAGTCATCGTTCGCCGTGATAACGGAGAAAAGACCGAAATTTCCTTAGACAATATCGAAGCAACCATCGGTGAAATGCTTGACCGCATTCAGAAAGAAATGCTGGAGAGAGCAAGAGCTCACAGAGAAGCACATACCTACACGGCAACGACTTATGATGAGTTTGTAAAGATTCTCAATGAAAAGCCCGGTTTCGTGAAAGCTATGTGGTGCGGCGATCAGGCGTGCGAGGATAAGGTTAAAGAGGATACGACGGCAACCAGCCGCTGCATGCCTTTTAACCAGGAAAGAATTTCCGAAACCTGCGTATGCTGCGGACGTCCTGCCAAGGCATTAATGTACTGGGGCAAGGCATATTAATATAACAGAAGGAGAAAACAAAATGAATGTATTGGTAATTAACTGCGGTAGTTCATCCTTAAAGTATCAGTTGATCAATTCCGAAACCGAAGCCGTTCTTGCAAAGGGACTTTGCGAAAGAATCGGTATGGACGGAGCAAGACTGAATCATACCCCTGCAGGCGGTGAGAAGGTTGTCATCGAGCACCCGATGCCGGATCATACGGTAGCGGTTCAGCTCGTAATCAATGCTCTTACGGATGCAAATTACGGCGTGGTAAAATCCCTGGACGAAATCGACGCAGTAGGCCACAGAATCGTCCATGGCGGTGAGAAATTCGCTTCCTCCGTTGTGATCAACGAAGAAGTAATCAAAGCAATCGAAGAGTGCAACGACCTTGCACCCCTTCACAATCCCGCAAACTTAATCGGTATCCGTGCATGCCAGAAGATTATGGCAAATGTTCCGATGGTAGCCGTATTCGATACCGCTTTCCATCAGACCATGCCCGAGAAGGCTTATATGTACGGACTTCCCTATGAATATTATGAAAAATACAAGATCCGTCGTTACGGCTTCCACGGTACCAGCCATGATTTCGTATCCGCACGTGCGGCTGAGATTTTGGGAAAGACCAGAGAAGACTTAAAGATTATCGTTTGCCACTTGGGTAACGGTGCTTCCATTTCCGCCGTAAAGAACGGAAAATGCGTAGATACTTCCATGGGTCTTACTCCGCTTGAAGGACTTATCATGGGTACCCGTTGCGGTGATATCGATCCCGCAATCGTGGAATTCATCGCAAACAAGGAAAACTTAACCGTATCCGAAGTAAACACCGTAATGAACAAGAAGTCCGGCGTAGAAGGAATGTCCAAGGTTTCCAGCGACTTCCGTGACCTTTCCAAGGCAATGGATGAAGGAAATGCCCTTGCCAAGATGGCTCTTGAAGCATACACCTACAGAGTGGCAAAGTATATCGGCTCCTATGTGGCTGCCATGAACGGTGTGGATGTGATTGCTTTTACCGCAGGTATCGGCGAAAACGACGGAAGAGTCCGCGCCATGGTAGGTGAATATCTGGATTACTTGGGATGCGGAATCGATCCCGAGAAGAACGCAATCCGCGGAGAAGAAACCATCATCTCCCGTCCCGGAGACAAGGTAACCGTAATGGTAGTTCCCACCAACGAAGAACTTGCCATCGCACGTCAGACCGTAGCACTGGTATAAAAGCAAAACTTCAGGCGGCACCTCCCGATGCGGAAGTGCCGCTTTTTTCGTAAAAAGAGGACAATATGGCAGCAGAGGAAAAAGAAGAAAAAGAGTTTCATAAAGTGCCGGCGATGATCGTTTCGGTCCTGGTTCCCATGGCTTTTCTGGGCGTTTTGTATTTTACCCTGGGCATCGGAGTGGATACGAAAGACGTTTCCACCTCCTTTCTTTACCGCTTTGTTAAGGGAAGCGAGGTAAGAAAGTGGTTTCTTATTGCTCTGTTCGTCCTTTCGCAGAGTGTTATCATCTACAGCGTGATGAGGCTTAGACGAATCCGGGCGTTTTTGGTGCCGCTTGCAACTCTGGCACTTTTGTTTGCCTATCTTAAAATGAGCGCCAACTTAAGTGCCTTTTGCATCTCCGCCATGCTTGTGGCGGCAGCGTATTCGTGCTTGATCTCCGACAGAGACGAGACGGGCACCAGCGTATGTTTTTTTGTCCTGCAGCTGGCTGCCTACCTGCTTCATCCGCAGGCAATGCTTTTCTTACAGCCGATCGGCGGACTGGTCCTTATGGGAATCAGCCACGCGGAAAGAGAGAGAATGCACATCGGCTTTTTAAAAATCCTCTTTTCCATCCTGCTGGTTTTGGCCCTCGGCGCAGGCATCCGGGTTTTAACCAATAAGCTGATCAAGGATGGAGAAAGACTGAAAGCGGTCGTGGAGCAGCAGACGGATACGACGGTTTCGGGCGACACCCTCGAGGAGGATATCGAAGCTGCCACCGGTACGCAGGCCAAGCAGACAATGAAGAAGGCGAAAAATGTCAAAGGCCCTGTTGCCATTGCCAAGAGAGTTTACGAGCAGTCCATCTTAAAGTCCGAAGTCCAGCCGGTGGTGGTATTGCTTGTATTTTGCGTGGCCATGATGTTTGTTCTGGCGAAACTAAGGTATCTATGGGTCCTCGGAGGGCTGCTTTTGGGCCACGTGATCTCCTGGGGCATCCTTTTATCGAAGGGCAGCATCGATGACGAGTTCGCCGTTTCGTTTCTCTTCGCGGAAGCGCTGATGCTGTTTATGATTCTTTTAAGCATGCTCGACGTCGGAAAGGTATTCAAGAAAAAGAAATGGATCAAACAGACCATAGCGATAACCGGTCTTTGCTTCTTTTTCTTCGCTGCATTCCTGACGGCAAAACGGGGCTGGAGAAGTGTGGAAAATACACGGCAGAACTGTACGAATACCGTGGAATGTGATAAAGTAATTCTGTATGGGGGTACAAAACAAGGAGGGTTGGCAAAATGAAAATTCTGATTAAGGAAATTAAAACGGTACTTCCCGACCAGAGAAAAATCTTTTCGGTCCAGGAATGCAATGTCTACATTGACGGCGATACCATCAAAGCCGTAATCGAGACGGACAAGAAAAAGGAAACCCGCGCACCGTTCTCGGACAAAACCGCGGATTACGTCATTTCCGGAAAGGACAGACTGTTACTTCCCGGTCTGATTAACGCGCATTCGCATATTTATATGAACTTCATGCGCGGCTGCGGAGACGATCTGTCGTTTGACGACTGGCTTTTCAAGCGCATTTTCCCGATTGAGGATAAAATGACCGACGAGGATGTAAAATGGGGAACCAGACTCGGTTTGCTTGAAATGATCGAAAGCGGAACCACTGCATTCATCGATATGAACTTAAATATGCTTCCCTGCGGTGAGGCAATTGAGGAAGCGGGTCTTCGCGGAATCATTTCCAGAGGACTTGTAGGCTCCGGCCCCGATGACGAGGGAGCCATCCGCCGCATCAAAGAGACCATGGAAGCCAGAGAGAAGTACCTTGAAAACGATCTGATCGAAGTCTGCATGGGACCTCATGCGCCCTACAGCTGTGAGGAAAAACTCCAGCAGTACATTGCCGAACTTGCCGGTGAATACAACATGAAGGTTAACATGCACCTGTCTGAAAGCCGGAAGGAAGTTGCAGACTGCAAGAAGAAATACGGCTGCAGCCCCATCGAACTTGCCAACCGTGCGGGACTTTTCAAAAACCGCACCATCGCGGCACACTGTGTGCATGTTTCCGAGGATGACCTGGATATCCTTTACAAGAACCGTGTTACCGTGGCAAGCAATCCCGCCAGCAACATGAAACTCGGAAACGGAATCGCACCGATTCCCCGTATGTTAAAGAAAAAGATCAATGTTGCGCTCGGTACCGACGGCGCAGCCAGCAACAATACCCTGAACATGTTCCATGAACTGAGCCTGATGACATTGATCCACAAGGGTGTCAGTGAGCAGGCACAGTGCATTTCCGCCAAGGAAGGTCTGAAGATGATGACTATGGCGGGCGCCAAAGCCATGGGCAAGGAATATGAAATCGGTTCCGTGGAAGAAGGAAAGAAAGCGGACCTGGTAATTTTAAATACGGATACCGCATCCTTCATGCCGAGAAACGACTATATCGCATCCCTGGCTTATTCCTGCAACGGCTCCGAGGTGGATACCGTTATTGTAAACGGACAGATCCTGATGGAGAAGAGGGAAGTCAAGACACTCGATAAGGAGAAGATCTTCTTTGAGAATGAAAAGATCAAAGAAAGACTGATAAAATAAGAAACCGGAGAAGTAACATGACCATAGACGATATTTTGGCAAAAGTGGATCATACCCTTTTAAAGGTGGATGCGACCTGGGATGAGATTAAGGAAATCATTGATGACGGCATCAAGTATAAAACCGCCAGTGTATGTATTCCCGCGTCCTTTGTTAAGCGCGCAGCCGAATATGCCGGCGGAAAAGTGAAGATCTGCACCGTTATCGGATTTCCGAACGGCTATTCCACGACGGAAGCCAAATGTTTCGAAGCATCGAATGCCGTGGAAAACGGAGCGGACGAGATTGATATGGTGATCAACGTTGGGGCGCTCAAAGAGGAGCGCTACAAGGATGTGGAAGAAGAGATTCGTGCGGTAAAGAAAGCCTGCAACGGCAAAATCCTCAAGGTCATCATCGAAACCTGTCTTTTAAACCGTAACGAGAAGGCCAAAATGTGTGATATCGTAACGGCCGCCGGAGCGGACTTTATCAAGACCTCCACCGGTTTTTCCAAGGCGGGAGCGACCAAGGAAGATGTGGTTTTGATGAAAAAGCATGTCGGACCCGGAGTAAAGGTGAAGGCAGCCGGAGGCATTTCCTCCATAGAAGATGCGGCCGAGTTCATCGCCCTCGGTGCGGATCGTCTGGGGACCAGCCGGATCGTTAAGATTTTAAAAGAAGAAAAAGCATAAGCCTGCACAGGGCATATTGAAACACGGTTGCCGAAACAGGCCGTAAGTGCTAAAATAGTAGCGCTTGCTGTTTTTCGGCAGCGACTAGAACATTTCCAAGGAGAAGAAAATGGAGAACCTGGAACTTCAGAAACTGGCCAACAAAGTACGCCAGGGTGTGATCATTTCCACACATGCCGCCAAATCCGGTCATCCGGGTGGATCGTTATCCGCGGCTGATATTTTTACCTATCTGTATTTTGAAGAGATGAACGTGGATCCTTCGAATCCCAAGGATTCGGACAGAGACCGTTTCGTATTATCCAAGGGCCATACGGCTCCCGGACTGTATTCCACACTGGCACTGAAAGGATACTTCCCGTTTGAGGATCTGACGACCTTAAGACAGTGGGGATCCTATCTTCAGGGACATCCCGACATGAAGTCGACTCCCGGCGTGGACATGTCCACCGGTTCACTGGGACAGGGCATTTCCGCTGCAGTCGGTATTGCACTTGCCGCCAGAATGGACCATAAGGACTACCGTGTATACACGCTTCTCGGAGACGGCGAAACCGAAGAGGGACAGGTTTGGGAAGCTGCAATGTATGCAGGATTCAAGAAACTCGACAATCTCTGTGTAATCGTGGATAACAACAATCTGCAGATTGACGGAAATATCGAAAATGTCTGCTCTCCTTATCCGATTGACAAGAAATTCGAAGCGTTCAATTTCCATGTAGTGAAAGCCGACGCACACGATTTTGACTCCTTAAGAGAGGCCTTTGAAGAGGCCAGAATGACCAAGGGCTGCCCGACCGCAATTATCTGCAAGTCCGTTAAAGGCAAGGGTGTTTCTTTCATGGAAGACCAGGCCGGATGGCACGGCGTTGCACCGAACGACGAGCAGAAGGAAGCAGCATTGGAAGAACTGAGGAAGGCAGGTGAAGCATTATGTCAGATGTAAAGAAGATTGCAACCCGTCAGGCATATGGCGAAGCGCTTGCGGAACTCGGAGAAAAATATGAAAACCTCGTGGTAATGGACGCAGACCTTGCGGCATCCACGAAAACATCCATTTTCGCAAAGAAGTTCCCGGACCGCTTCTTCGACTGCGGTATCGCGGAAGGAAATATGGCCAGCATGGCAGCAGGACTTGCCACGACCGGTAAAATCGTATTCATCAGCTCCTTTGCAATGTTTGCAACGGGACGTGCCTATGAGCAGATTCGTAACTCCATCGGATACCCGCATTTGAATGTTAAAATTGCCGCATCCCACGGCGGAATCTCCGTAGGCGAGGACGGTGCAACCCATCAGTGCCTCGAAGACGTTTCCCTGATGCGCAATATCCCCGGTATGGTAGTCATGGTTCCTTCCGATTATGTGGAAGCCAAGGCGGCCGTACAGGCAGCGATCGATCATAACGGCCCCGTGTATCTTCGTCTCGGACGCAGCAATGTGCCCGTGATCAACGACAGAGAAGATTACAAGTTTGAGATGGGCAAGGGTGTTGTTTTAAAGGAAGGTACCGATGTTACCGTGATCGCTACCGGAATCTGTGTGGACAGCGCGCTTCGTGCGGAAGAGCTGCTTGCCGCAGACGGAATCAATGCTCAGATTGTTAACATGCATACGATCAAACCCCTTGATGAGGATTTGGTTGTGGAGTGCGCAAAGAAGACCGGTAAAATCGTTACCGTCGAGGAGCACTCGGTAATCGGAGGTTTAGGCAGCGCGGTATGTGACTGCATCTGCAAGAAGTACCCCATCCCCGTAATGAAGGTTGGCGTACAGGATGTATTCGGCACTTCCGCTCCCTGCGACGAATTAATGCGCCGCTTCCGTTTGGACGGACAGGGTGTGTACGAGCAGGTTAAGGAATTCCTCGGAAAATAAGCATTCCGGGTAATTTCATACGAAAGAAGATTGTAGCCTGACGGGCTTATTTTAGCCCGTCGGGCGATTATGTTATATTCAGAGAGGATAAGAAAATGGAAAAGAAACCGTATTATATCACCACGGCAATTGCATACACTTCCGGTAAGCCTCATATCGGAAACAGCTATGAAATCGTTCTGGCTGACAGCATTGCCCGGTTTAAGAGAAAAGAAGGCTATGATGTTTTCTTCCAGACCGGAACGGATGAACACGGTCAGAAGATCGAACTCAAAGCCGCAGAGGCAGGGGTAAGCCCCAAGGAATTCGTCGACAAAGTTGCCGGAGAAATCAAGGCAGTATGCGACTGCCTGAATGTTTCCTACGATAAATTCATCCGTACGACGGATCCGTATCACGAGAAGCAGATCCAGAAAATTTTCAAAAGACTGTATGATCAGGGTGACATCTATAAGGGAGCATACGAAGGAATGTACTGCACTCCCTGCGAGTCCTTCTGGACGGAGTCACAGTTAAAGGACGGCAAATGCCCGGACTGCGGAAGAGAAGTAAAACCCGCCAAGGAAGAGGCATATTTCTTCAGAATGAGCAAATATGCGGATCGCCTGATCGAGTATATCAACACCCATCCGGAGTTTATCCAGCCGGTATCGAGAAAGAACGAGATGATGAATAATTTCCTTCTTCCGGGCCTGCAGGATCTGTGCGTTTCCAGAACCAGCTTTAAATGGGGTATCCCCGTAGATTTCGATGACAAGCATGTAGTATATGTATGGCTGGATGCGCTTTCAAACTATATCACCGGAATCGGCTATGACGCAGACGGAAACTCCTCCGAACAGTACAAAAAATACTGGCCGGCGGATTTACACTTAATCGGAAAGGATATCGTCAGATTCCATACCATTTACTGGCCTATTTTCTTAATGGCACTCGGCGAGCCGCTGCCCAAGCAGGTGTTCGGACATCCATGGCTTTTGGCCGGAGACGGTAAAATGAGCAAGTCCCTGGGTAACGTGCTTTACGCAGATGACCTTGCCGCGTTCTTCGGCGTGGACGCCGTGCGTTACTTCATGATTCACGAGATGCCGTTTGAAAACGACGGATCCATCAGCTGGAGTCTGATGACGGAGAGAATCAATACCGATCTTGCCAACGTACTCGGCAATCTGGTAAACCGTACCATCTCCATGAGCAATAAGTATTTCGGAGGAATTGTGGAGAACAAAAACGTTACCGAACCGGTAGACGATGAATTAAAGGCAGTTGCAACGCAGTGCTACGGCAAAGTGAAGGCCAAGATGGACGAACTTCGTGTAGCGGATGCCATCACGGAGATCTTCAATCTCTTCAAGCGTTGCAATAAATATATCGACGAGACCGCACCCTGGGTGCTGGCAAAGGACGAAGCAAAGAAGGACCGCCTGGCTACTGTTTTATACAATCTGACCGAAGGCATTATTATCGGAGCTTCCCTGCTTGAGCCGTATCTTCCCGAGACGGCTGAGCGGATTGCAGCACAGTTAAATACATCCTTAAGAGAATTCGATACACTCGGTGAGTTCGGACTGTATCCGAACGCAAACAAAGTAACCGATACACCGACTCCCTTATTTGCAAGACTGGATATCAAGGATGTTATGGCTGAGGCAGAAAGGATCGCAGCGATCCAGAAAGCGGATGCAGCCAGGGAAGAAGGCGGCAGCGCGGAAGAAGAGAAGCCGAAGGACGACGGTATCGACATTGAGCCCAAGGCTACGATCACCTATGACGATTTTGCCAAACTGCAGTTCCAGGTGGGCGAGATCTTAGCCTGCGAAGAGGTAAAGAAGTCCAGAAAACTCTTATGCTCCCAGGTAAAAGTAGGAAGCAAAGTATTGCAGATCGTGTCCGGAATCAAGTCCCAGTACTCTCCCGAGGAGATGGTGGGCAAGAAGGTAATGGTTTTGACCAACCTTGCTCCGGCCACATTGGCAGGCATTGAATCACAGGGTATGTTAATCTGTGCGGAAGATGCCGAAGGTGCACTTGCGCTGATGATTCCCGAGAATCCGATGCCGAGCGGCGCAGAGATCTGCTAAATCAGTTAGGAAAGAAAACCGGGAACAGCGATGTCGGAAATTTTGATCGGAAAAGCAGGAGAGGACGAGTGGGAAGAGGCCATGGCCTTGGCCTACCGGACATTCCGTAAATATGTGGCTGACGGCTATACGAAAGAGGGCGTGGAGAATTTCATCAATTTTATCTCCGACCAGAATCTCTATCGGATGCTGCTCGCTCACGAATATCATCTCTGGGTGGCCAAGGATTCGCAAAACCAGACCATCGGGATGGCGACCTTGCGCTCCGGAAATCATATTTCGCTGCTGTTCGTCGATGAAAAATGGCACCGTAAGGGTGTCGGAAGCGGACTTTTAAAGGAATTGGAGGCATATGCTCTGCAAAACGGCTTCGACTCCATTACCGTAAACGCATCACCTTACGGGATTCCGTTTTACCACAGTGTCGGATTTGCCGACACGGCGGAAGAAGTGCTCAGCGGGGGAATGTACATCACCCCCATGAAGAAAGATTTAGAGTAAGGATTTTTTACAATGAAGAAAAATGTTTTAACGGACGGAGACAGCTGGCTTAACCGTGGGTTAAGCCGCCTGTTCGACATCCTTTTGTTCGGCATAATTACCATGGTTCTCTGCCTGCCGGTAATCACCATCGGCGCGGCAATCACGGCAAATATGGATGTTTATCTGCAGTGTGCCCTGAAAAAAGACGGAAAACTGTTTCAGCGGTATTTCAAAGCCTTTGCAAAGAACTTCCTGAAGGCAACACTGATCTGGATTATCCTTCTGATCGTCGGATTGATGATTGCAGGCTTGGTAATTATCAGTCTCGGAGATTATGCCAAACTTTCCGAGGGCATGAAAACCTTTATTACGATTTTCTCCCTGCTTATGGCGCTTTTATACTGCCTGACATTTACATATGTATTTACGTTACAGGGCAGATATGAGAATAAAATCGGAACGACCATCATCAACGCTTTGATCATCGGAGTCACCAATTTCCCGAGAAGCATTTTTATGATTGCGCTGACCGCAGCCCTGACAGCCGTGGGATATTTCTTCCCGGGACTGATTCCGATCTGCGTATTGCTTGAGTTTTCCTTTGTGGATTACTTTGCGGCCAAGCTGATCGTTCCCGTTCTTGCCAAGCTCGGGGATAAAGAGGCAGCCGGCGAGTACGTGGAAGAAGAAAGCGAAGAAGCCGAAGAAGCCGATTCCGAACAGCCGGATGAAGGCAAGGCGGAAGAGGCGGAAGACAAAAAGAAAAAGAATCGTTCCCAAAAAGGAAAAAAGCCCGAAAAAGAATAACAAAATGCACAATTTGCGAAAAAAATCTTTGTTTAATTGTAGTATAGGCTTTTGATTCATTTTTCGGTATACTTTTCCAATAGGGTTCGGTATAGCCCAATAATGTATAACTTCAGGAGGATTTATTAATGGCAGGATTATCTTTGAGAAACGTATGCAAGGTTTATCCTAACGGTTTCGAAGCAGTTAAGGATTTCAACCTTGAGATTTCCGATCAGGAATTCATTATTTTCGTTGGACCTTCCGGATGCGGTAAGTCTACTACCCTTCGTATGATCGCAGGTTTGGAAGACATTTCTTCCGGTGAACTTCGTATCGGCGAGAGATTGGTTAACGATGTAGAACCTAAGGACAGAGACATTGCGATGGTATTCCAGAACTACGCTCTGTATCCTCACATGACCGTATATGAGAACATGGCATTCGGTCTTAAGTTAAGAAAAGTTCCCAAAGATGAAATTGATAAAATGGTTAAAGAAGCAGCTAAGATCCTTGACCTTACCCCGTTGCTTGACCGTAAGCCGAAGGCTTTGTCCGGTGGTCAGAGACAGCGTGTTGCCATGGGTCGTGCAATCGTTCGTAATCCTAAGGTATTCCTTATGGACGAGCCTCTTTCCAACTTGGATGCAAAACTTCGTGTACAGATGAGAATTGAGATTGCCAAGCTTCATCAGAGACTTGGTACCACCATCATCTATGTAACCCATGACCAGACCGAGGCTATGACCCTTGGTACCAGAATCGTAGTTATGAAGGACGGTGTTATCCAGCAGGTTGACACTCCTCAGAACCTTTATGACAGACCTCAGAACCTGTTCGTAGCAGGATTCATGGGATCCCCTCAGATGAACTTCCTCGATGCTATCGTAGAGGTTTCCGGTGAGACCGCATATCTTAATGTTGCAGGTCACTCCATTCCTCTTCCTCCTGCTAAGTCCAAGAAGTTAATCGAAGGTGGTTATGACGGAAGAAGCGTAACCTTCGGTATCCGTCCTGAAGACGTTTATGACAGCGAAATGTATGTAGAAACCTCCCCGATGAGCGTATTCGAATCTACCATTAAAGTATACGAATTACTTGGTGCGGAAGTATTCTTATATTTCGATCTTGAGATGTTCCCGATGACCGCAAGAGTTGATTCCAGAACAACTGCAAGACCCGGCGATACCATTAAGTTTGCTCTTGATGTTGAGAAGATTCACGTATTCGATAAAGAAACCGAAATGGTAATTACCAACTAGTTCAAAGAAATCCAAAATGTGTTATAATAAGGGTGTTCGCGGATATGCGGACACCCTTTTGCAGTATTATAGTGCGAGTGCATTGCAAAACTAAATTTAGGAGAACGCATGAAGTTAAACACCCGTCTGATCATTATATTCTTTGCCATCATTATTTTACCGTTCGTGCTGGCTGCTTTGACATATTTTGTCATCTGCTCTTCGATCGTGTGGAATATGAAGCAAACCTATGATATGGATGACATTCCTCTTTCGGCTGCGCTGAATCCTTCGGAAGTCTATACATCCATTACCGACCGGTTTATGGATATCGCAGAGGAAAAACTGTCAACGGAAGACACGGGTTTAGTCGGAGCAGGTGACATTCAGGACATTGACAAACAGTTGGGCAGAATTTCTTCCTTCCTTGTTTTAAGCAAAGACGGGGAATTATGGTATATCAGTCCGGAAAGAGAAGAAGATCCGGTACTACAGGTCATCGATCCGAAGCAGGAAGTGGTTACCCAGAGCGGATATTCTCTTTATTACAACGATCTGCGACGTGTCATCAAAGTGAAGGATTATCAGATGGCAGACGGAAGCACGGGCTATATTTACATCGTCACCTGTGTCGGCATTATTGTATCGGAAATATCCGGTGAAGGTGTTTTAATCTCCATCGTCCTGGTTTTGGTTTTAACCGGTATTCTCCTTACTTCCTGGGTGAACCAGGGCATCATTAAGCCGATGATCGCATTGAAAGAATCCATGAAGAGGATCGAAAAGGGAGACTTCGATACGCCGGCGGTCACCGCAGAGAAAGGCGAGGTCGGAGAACTCTTTGAAGGTTTTGAGAAGATGCGCCTCCGTCTGAAGGGCTCGCTGGATGAGCGAATCAAAACGGAAGAAGCAAACAGGGAGCTGGTCACCAATATTTCGCATGACTTAAAGACACCGATTACCTCCATCAAGGGATATGTGGAGGGAATCATGGACGGTGTTGCGGATACTCCCGAAAAAATGGAAAAATATATTAAAACGATATATAATAAAGCGGGAGATATGGACTTCCTGATTGACGAACTGACGATGATGTCCAAAATCGACGCCAATCAGATCCCGTACCGCTTCCACAGGATGAATGTGGGCGATTATTTCGCGGACTGCGCCGAAGAAGTCGGACTGGACCTGGGTACCAAGGGAATCGGATTTGACTATAAAATCCACTGTGATTCCGAGGCTGAGATCAACGCCGATCCCGAGCAGTTAAAGCGTGTGATCAACAATATCATCAATAACTCGGTAAAATACCGACGCGAAGAAAACAGCAAAATCACCCTTCGCATCTCCAACAAGGATTTAAAGACTCTTTTGGTGGAGATTGAGGATAACGGAAAAGGCATTTCCGAGAAAGAAGCGGAGAAAGTATTTGACCGTTTCTATCGCACGGATGCCTCCAGAAATTCCAAGCAGGGCGGCAGCGGAATCGGTCTTTCCATTGCGAAAAAGGTGGTGGAAGATCATAACGGAACCATTTGGGCCACGGGCCGGGAAAACGAAGGCATGACCGTGCACTTTACCCTTCCGTTCTATGTGGAAGAGCCCGTCCAAACGGAAGAAGAGACGACCAACAACCCGATCGTCAAATTAGAGAAGATGATCGGTAAAACCGTAGAAAGTACGGTAGCAGGCATAAAGTCCGGCGTGGAGAAGACCAAGGCCGGCGTAGAAAAGACCAAAGCGGAAATCGAAAAGAAAACCAGAAGAAACAGGGGGGAGCAAAATGAACAGGATTCTGATCATTGAAGATGAACAGGCGATTGCGGAATTGGAGAAAGACTATCTGGAGATGAACGGTTTTGACATCGACGTTTGCAACGACGGCTTATCGGGAGAGGAAGCTGCATTGTCCGGCGATTACGATCTGATCATCTTGGATTTGATGCTTCCGGAAATCGACGGATATGAGGTATGCCGTAAGATCCGTGAGGAAAAGGATCTTCCCATCATCATGGTCAGCGCCAAGAAAGAGGATATCGATAAAATCAAAGGCCTCGGAATGGGCGCGGATGATTACATGACGAAACCGTTTTCACCCAGTGAATTGGTTGCCCGCGTAAAAGCACATATGACGAGATATTCCCGTCTGGTGAATGCAAAGAAAGCATCCAATAACGACGTACTGGAGATCAAGGATCTTCGTATCGACAAAACCGCCAGAAGAGTTTTCGTAGGCGGTGTGGAGAAGCAGTTTACGACCAAGGAATTCGATCTGCTTGTATTCTTGGCCGAACATCCGGACGAAGTATTCCGCAAACAGGATCTGTTCCGTGAGATCTGGGGCATGGAATCCGTCGGTGACATCACGACCGTTACCGTACACATTAAGAAGATCCGTGAAAAAATGGAAGACGATCCTTCCACTCCGAGATATATTGAGACCATCTGGGGCGTTGGTTATCGCTTCAAAGTATCCTAATTACTTCATACGAGGACAGCAGGATGATAAAATCCGTGGAAATCGTATATGAGGATGAATGGATTTTGGTGGCGCTAAAGCCCGAAAACCTTGCGGTGGAAACCAGGCGAATCGACGAAGAAGATTTGGAAAGTCTCCTTCGAAAGCAGCTTAAGAAAGCCGGCGAAAAGCCGTATCTGGCAACCATTAACCGCCTGGACCAGCCCGTCAGAGGACTTGTTTTATTTGCCAAAACCAAAGAGGCGGCAGCGGATCTGTCGGCCCAACTTAATGCCCATACGGTGGAGAAAATCTACCGGGCGAGAGTTTTCGGCCAGATTCTACCTGCCAAAGGCGAATTAAAAGACAGGCTTTACAAGGATGCAAGAACGAATACCTCCCGTGTGGTGGCCAAAAGCGACCCTGTGTATGCCAAAGGGAAGGATGCCGTTTTATCCTATGAAACGCTGGAAAACGGCGAACTGGAGATCCACCTTCTGACCGGAAGACATCACCAGATCCGTGTACAGCTTTCCCATGCGGGTCATCCGATTCTGGGGGATACCAAATACGGGAATGCACAGTCGATTGCCCGATCAAAGGAAGAGGGAACCGGGAGACTTATGCTTACGGCCTGCAGGATTTCCTTTATTCATCCCGGAACGAAAGAAAGAGTAAGTTACACCTGTGATTTATAATAAAGCAGCAAAAGAAAGGAACAACCATGGCAAGTGAAATTAAAGACCTGGGTCTTGCCGAGAGCGGCGAGAGAAAGATTGAATGGGTAAAAAGAAACTGTGACCTTCTTCGTACCCTGAAAGAAGAGTTTGAGAAAACAAAACCGTTCGCAGGCAAGAAGATTGCCTTAAGTGTACACCTTGAAGCAAAGACTGCATTCCTTTGCCTGACACTGGCAGCAGGCGGAGCTGAAATGTATGTTACCGGTTCCAATCCGCTTTCCACGCAGGACGATGTGGCAGCAGCACTGGTAAAGGCAGGTCTTGAAGTGCATGCCTGGTACGGAGCTACCGAAGAAGAATACAATCACCATATTGAAGAAGTTCTAAAGATCGGTCCCAATGTCATCATCGATGACGGCGGCGATCTGGTTCACATGATGCATACCAAATTCCGCGACTTGATTCCGAATGTTATCGGCGGATGTGAAGAAACCACAACCGGTATCCTCAGACTGGAAGCCATGGCAAGAGACAATGAGCTTCAGTTCCCGATGGTCAAGGTAAACAATGCGGACTGCAAGCATTTCTTTGACAACCGTTACGGCACCGGACAGTCGGTTTGGGACGGCATAAATCGTACCACGAACCTGATTGTAGCCGGTAAAATCGTTGTAGTTGCAGGTTACGGCTGGTGCGGAAAGGGAACCGCAATGCGCGCGAAAGGACTCGGCGCAAGAGTCGTGGTTACCGAAGTCGATCCCGTGAAGGCCATCGAGGCGGTAATGGACGGATTCGACGTTATGCCGATGAAGGAAGCTGCCAAGATCGGAGATATTTTTGTTACCGTAACCGGTTGCAACAAAGTCGTTGATGAAGAGGATTTTGCGGTGATCAAGGACGGAGCCATCCTTTGCAATGCAGGTCATTTCGACTGTGAAGTGGATGTGGCATACCTTAAGAGAGTGGCTACCGAAACGGCAGAGATGCGTAAAAACATTATGGGCTACCATCTCCCGGACGGCCGCTGGGTATATATCCTGGGTGAAGGCAGACTTGTTAACTTGGCTTGCGGCGACGGACATCCCGCGGAGATCATGGATATGAGCTTTGCGATTCAGGCGCTTTCCGCCAAGTATCTGGTAGAAAACGAAGGAAAGATTAATGAGAAGCTGCTCGATGTTCCGAAGGAAGTCGATCAGGATGTGGCAAGAAGAAAGCTTGCATTCCTGGGAAAAGAAATCGACGTTTTAACCGAAGAGCAGATTGCTTACCTTACCAGTGCAGAGGTATAAAAAGAACGGAAAACAAGGGATTTATGGGGCTTGTCTTTGTTGACAAGCCCTATTTTACTGTGATAGTATGGTAATGCTTTACAAAGATAAAGCGAGAGTAAGCAATTGTATTGGGATCATCAAGGATCCCGGGGAGGAAAAAATGAAAAAGATTTTAGCAATCGGTTTATCCGTACTGATGACGGCATTTCTTTTTGCCGGATGTACGAAGCAGGCAGGCAGCACTACCAGCGAAGCACAGAACACTTCCGGAGAAAAATTCGTATTCAAACATGGATTTGACCTGGACTATCCCCCTTATTCCTATCGTAACGATGACGGTGAAATGGGCGGATTTGACGTAGAGCTTTGCCAGGCAGTTTGTGAGTATAACGGCTGGGATTATCAGCCCGTTCCGTTCAACTGGGACGCAAAGGATGCCGAGCTGAGCGCAGGAAACTGCGATTGCATATGGTCCGGATTTACCAGAAACGGACGTGAAGATGATTACACCTGGAGCATCAGCTACTCCGATAACACCCAGATGATCATGGTTCCCGATGATTCCGACATCAAGACCCTGGCAGACCTCGAAGGCAAAGTAGTCGGCGTTCAGACCGCCACCAGCGCCTATGATCTTTTAAATGATGAAGAAGGTCAGTTAGAGTTAAAGAACACCTTCAAGGATCTTAAGGTATACGATACCTACACCATCGCATTCAACGATCTTCAGGTTGGTGGAATCGATGCCATCGCAATCGATGTAACTTCCGGTAATTTCTTAATGAATTCCAACAAGGGATATCACTTCTTAGATGATGTTCTTGGCAGCGAGCAGTATGCAATCGGCTTCCGCAAGGGCGAGGAAGAACTTTGCGAGCAGGTTAACCAGGCACTTCTTGCACTTGTTGAGAACGGAACCTATGACCAGATCGGCCAGAAGTATCCGGATATCTACGAATATCTTTGCTTAAAGCCCGAAGGACAGGAATAAAATCCGTTCGGTCCAATTGTAAAATGAAGTTTTCGAGTAGGAGATTATTTCTCCTACTCGATTTGTCTAAATTCACAAATACCGCTAAAGGAGTTTGCCATGACATTTCCCACCATGTTGATGACGATGGCCAGCGGAATGCTTCGCACCATTCTGCTGTTTATACTGACCCTGCTTGGGTCCATCCCTTTTGGAATGCTGGTAGTAGCATGTAAAAAATCAAAATTCAAGCCGTTAGCCTGGCTTACGGAAATCTACATCGCCATCATGCGCGGAACACCCCTGATGCTGCAGCTTTTGGTATGGTATTTCGGACCGGCCTATCTGTTTGGCTGGAAAGTCGGCAAATTCAGTATATTCGGATTGGAGTACCGTTTCATTGCACTTTTGATCGGTTTTGTATTAAACTACGCAGCGTATTTTGCGGAGATTTACCGAAGCGGAATCGATTCCATGCCTGTCGGACAGTACGAAGCGGCAGAAATCCTCGGATACAGCAAGCCCCAGACCTTCTTTGGCATCATTCTTCCGCAGGTGGTCAAAAGAGTTCTCCCTGCGGTTACCAACGAGGTAATTACCCTGGTTAAGGATACCTCCCTGGCGTCGATTCTTACCTATGAGGAAGTTTTCTCCCTTGCAAAACAGATTTCCGCATCGCAGACATCCTTCCTTCCTTTCGTGGTTGCCGGCGTATTCTACTTCATCGCCAACTACGTTGTGGCCTGGATCATGAAGGCGCTTGAGAAGTCCATGCAGTATTACAAATAGTTTCCAAGGAGTGGTTCAGTAAGAGAGGTTTTTCATGGCAAATACAAATATGGAAATTGAGAATAATCAGGACAAAATAGTCCTTAAGATGGAAAATATCCATAAACGGTTCGGACATCTTGAAGTTTTGGAGGGTATTGATCTTACCGTAAAGCACGGCGAAGTGATCAGTATCATCGGACCTTCCGGAAGCGGTAAATCCACGCTGCTTCGCTGTGCGACTTTTCTGGAATCCATCGATAAGGGAGAAATCGTTTATCTGGATAAAAAAGCCGTCACCACGAGCAACTCCGGAAAGGTAATATACAGCCCAAAGGCCGAGATGAAGGAGATCAAGCAGTATTTCGGCCTGGTATTCCAGCAGTTTAATCTGTTCCCGCATTGGAGCGTTCTGCAGAATGTCATGGATGCCCCGTTAAAAGTATTAAAGCGAGACAAGAAAGAAGTGGAAGCGGAAGCGAGAGTATTACTCGAGCGCATGGGACTTGCGGACAAAGCGGACAGCTATCCCTGCAATCTCTCGGGCGGCCAGCAGCAGAGAGTTGCGATTGCACGTGCGCTTGCGATGAAGCCGGAAATTCTCTTCTTTGATGAACCGACATCCGCACTCGACCCCGAGCTTACCATTGAAGTTTTGAAGATCATCCGCAAACTGGCGGAAGAGAAGATGACCATGGTGATCGTTACCCATGAAATGTCCTTTGCCAGGGCAGTCAGCAACAGGGTTATCTTTATGGACGGAGGTTTTATCGTAGAGCAGGGAGATCCGGAGCAGGTATTCGGAAATCCGTCCAGAGATCGTACGAAGCAGTTCCTAAAAAGCTACAGCGAACAGGCATAAGAAAGAGTACGCAGCATGAATCTGAAATATGCTTTGATGAACCCGACGGGGAATAAGACCATTCTGGTCACTTCAACCGTTACGAAAAAGGAATACAAAGAAGTTGCACAAATCCTTCTTAAAAAGGAACCCACTGCAGAGCAGGTGGGTTTTCTTGCATTTGCCAAAGACGGAAGCCTTACACTTTCCATGGCAGGCGGGGAGTTCTGCGGAAATGCCACGATGTCGGCTGCCACATATGCCCTTATTAAGAAAAAGGCTCAAAGCCCCGTAACGCTCAAAGTATCCGGAGCGAAGTCCAAACTTGCAGCTGAAGTATGGAAGGATCCGACTGCACCAACATACGGTGCAAAGGTTAAAATGCCCGCCCCTAAGGATATCACTACGGTAAATGTTACGCTAAACGGAGAAAAGTTTCTTGTTCCGGCTGTCATTTTTGACGGAATCACCCATCTGATCCTAAGCGGAATCGGAATGGCTAAGAAATTCGCCGAGAAAAGCATCAGGGAGTGGAGCAAAGAGCTTGGCGCGCAGAGCCTCGGACTTATGTTTTATGATGCAAGGAAGAATAAATTAAAGCCGCTCGTATATGTCCAAAGCCCCGAAACCCTTTACTGGGAGAGTTCCTGCGGAAGCGGTTCCGTTGCGGTGGCCGCATGGCTTCGCTCAAACGGAATGAAGAAGGAGCAATATACTTTTGCCGAGCCCGGAGGAGCAATCGGAGTATCCGTAAAGGGCAGGACCTACTATCTGGAAGGGACCGTAGCGCTTGAGAAGGAAGATACCATTGAGGTCGCAAACAAGTTCGCAAAGTCTTCCGGGAAACAGTCTGAAAAAGAGCATATCAGGGCTGTTTTGGAGAAACTGGATGAGCAGTACGGAACGGAATATATCTGCTATCTGCATCATGAGAACGCCTGGCAGCTTCTGTTTGCGACGATCATGAGTGCGCAATGCACCGATGAGCGGGTGAATATCGTAACCAAAGATCTCTACGTCAAATACCCGACACTTCAGTCTTTTGCCGATGCCGATCTAAAAGAGCTCGAGCGCGACATCCACTCGACGGGTTTTTATCATAATAAGGCAAAGAACATCATTGCCTGCGCGAAAGTGCTGGTTGAAGAGTACGGTGGGGAAGTTCCGTCGGATATAGAAAGCCTGACGGCCCTTCCGGGAGTCGGCCGGAAGACCGCCAACGTGATCCGAGGAAATATCTATCATATCGACAGCATTGTCGTGGATACCCATGTGAAGCGGATCAGTAACAAACTTGGCTTTACGAAGGAAGATGATCCGGTAAAGATTGAGTTTGACCTGATGAAAAAAATCCCGAAGGACCATTGGATCCTGGTAAACATTCACTTAATTACACTCGGACGAACCATTTGTAAGGCACAGAATCCAAATTGCAGCAACTGTTTTCTGAAAGATTTGTGTCCGTCCTGTCGAAAATAAAGCAGTCCGCCTCGGAATGAGGCGGGCTTTTTTATTGTAAAATCAATACTTTCGACGCTTTCATAAAAAAATTTAAAAAAATTAGCACTCACCACTTGACAGTGCTAACAGAATGTGTTATATAATACATATAACAAACAAAACAACAGAGATGGAAGCCCGAAAGCTCCATCGCAGAAAGGAGAATACGATGGAACTGATTTTAAGGCCGATCACTCCCGAAATAAACAGAAAGAAGGCGTGTAATATGTTAAGACCCAGCGTATTTACAGGAAACAATTTATTTGATGATTTCTTTAATGATGATTTCTTTGCACCGACTCCCGCAAGACATGCAAACGGCGGAGCGGCAATCATGCATACCGATATCCGCGAAACGGACACGGACTACATCATTGACATGGAGCTTCCCGGATTTAAGAAAGAGGATGTCGAAGCGGAGCTTAAGGACGGCTATTTAACCGTTCGCGCAGAGCACAATACGGAGAATGACGAGAAGAACAAAGAAGGTCATTACATCCGTAAGGAACGCTACTACGGAAACTTTGCAAGAAGCTTCTATGTAGGCGAAGCCGTAACGCAGGATGACATCAAGGCTGCATTCAAGGACGGTATCTTAACTTTGGATGTACCGAAGAAAGAGAAAGAAGAAAAGGTTGAAGAGAAGAAACTGATTTCCATAGAGGGATAACCTCACATACTTATCCTCCCGTTTGAAGTGAAAGTCTCCGACAGGAAACTGCCGGAGGCTTTTTCTTGCCAAAAACCCCAAAATCCGCTATAATCCGTGTTGTATGCAGTGTTTAGCGGATTGAAGGGAGAAAACCTGCCATGATAAATTTTCACAGCAAAAAATCAAAACAGATCCTGGCTATCGTAATCATCGTAGTACTGGTTATCGCTATGGTAATTCCCGTAATTTCGTATGCGTTCGGTTAAACGAATCCATGAATGATAAGGATAAAACGGATAAAATAAAAGTTCCCGCAGGATGCGCCATCGTAATGGCAGGCTATGCGGGCGGATACGGAGTATCCCTCCTTGCGTCGCGCAAAAAGGACGAGTTACAAAGTGTGTTCCCGACTTTTTTAATCCGAAACGCCCTTTCGTTCGGAACCGATGCGGAGTCGGAACCGATCAGCCTTTTTCTGGAAGAGGCGAAGAAAGAAATGGAGATCCCCGCTTTGGCTGCAGTGGAGCAGGGCGGCGTTTTTAAGGCTTTATGGGCGCTCGGCGAAGAAGGTCATACCGGATTTTCCATAGAGATCAAAAAGATTCCCATCCGGCAGGAGACCGTGGAGATCTGTAATTACTTCGATATCAATCCTTACAGGCTTTGGTCGAAGGGACCGGTTGTTTTCTTTTCGAAGGAAGGAGAACGCTGCGTGCATCTTTTGAAAGAAAAAGGTGTGGAAGCGCAGATCATCGGTTTTACCCATAAAGAGAACAAACGTGTCGTCTTAAGTACGGACGAAGAGCGTTTCTTAGAACCACGATTAGGCGATTCCCTGGACGAGATTTCCGGGAGAAAAGAGGAAGAATAATGAGAGAGAAGATTCTTGGCATTATTGAGAAAAACAGCAAAATGGACTTAAAAGAGCTCGCCGTTATCCTGGGCGAATCCGAGATTGACGTCGCGAACGAAATCGCTGCCATGGAAGCGGACGGAACCATTTGCGGATATCATACCCTGATCGACTGGGAAAAAACTTCCATCGAGAAGGTTTCCGCCTTAATCGAAGTTCGCGTAACGCCCCAGAGAGGACAGGGATTTGACTCCATCGCGGAAAGAATCTACAAATATCCGGAAGTAAATTCCGTATATTTAATGTCCGGCGGATATGACCTTTTGGTTACACTCGAAGGAAAAACCTTAAAGGAAGTTTCCTCTTTCGTTACCAATAAGCTTTCCACTCTGGAAACGGTGCTCAGCACGACCACGCATTTTATTTTAAAGAAATACAAGGATCACGGAACCATCATGGCGAAGAAATTCGAAGATACCCGCCTGATCATGACTCCGTAATCGGCAGAAAATAAAGGAAGCAGATGCAGTATGCGTAATCCCTTAAGCGATAAAATTACAGAAGTTAAGCCCTCCGGAATCCGGAAGTTCTTTGACATCGTCAGTGAAATGAAGGATGCCATTTCTCTCGGTGTGGGCGAACCGGACTTTGATACCCCTTGGCACATCCGTGACGAGGGTATTTATGCACTGGAAAAAGGAAGAACATTCTATACCTCCAACGCCGGATTGAAAGAGCTCAGGGAGGAGATCAGCAAATACATTGCCGAGAGGCAGAAGGTCGTATACGATCCCCTAAAGGAGATCATGGTGACCGTCGGCGGATCCGAAGCCATCGATATGGCGCTTCGCTGTATGTTAAACCCGGGTGACGAGGTCATCATTCCCGAGCCCTGCTATGTATCTTACGTACCCTGTACGAAGATGGCGGACGGCGTTCCGGTCATCATCAATTTAAAGAACGAAAACCGCTTCCGTTTAACGGCGGAGGAGTTACTCGAAGCCATCACCGATAAGACCAAGGTCTTAATTCTGGCATTCCCCAACAATCCGACAGGTGCCATTATGGAGAAGGAGGATTTGGAGAAAATTGCCAAAGTCGTGATCGAGAAGGATCTCTATGTCATCTCCGATGAGATTTATTCCGAACTTACCTTTACCGGAAAGCATGTATCCATTGCGTCCCTTCCCGGAATGCGGGAGAGAACGATTATGATCAACGGTTTTTCCAAGGCCTATGCCATGACCGGATGGAGACTCGGTTATGCCTGCGGACCGGAACTGATCATAAAACAGATGATCAAACTGCATCAGTTTGCCATCATGTGCGCACCGACCACCAGCCAGTACGCAGCCGTGGAAGCTCTCAGAAACGGTGAAGATGACGTCAATATGATGCGCGAAGCATATAACCAGAGAAGAAGATATCTTCTGCATGCATTTGAAGAGATGGGACTGCCCTGTTTTGAGCCGGGCGGAGCCTTCTACGTATTCCCCTGCATTAAGGAATTCGGCATGACATCGGAAGAATTTGCCCTGAGATTTCTTCAGGAGGAGAAGGTGGCAGTGGTTCCCGGAACCGCATTCGGCGATTGCGGAGAAGGCTTCCTTCGAATCTCTTATGCATACTCGCTTGAAGACCTGAAGGTGGCGATCGAGCGACTGGCAAGATTTGTGGAGAACCTGCGCAGACAGCAGGAGAAATAAAGGTGACTGTAAGAACCGGTAGTTACCTGATATAAGAAAAAGGATTAAAAACCGCTATGAATATTGTTTTGCACCAGCCGGGAATTGCACTGAATACGGGAAATATCGGAAGGACCTGCGTCGCAACGGGCAGCGTCCTTCATTTAATTGAGCCATTCGGATTCCGCTTGGACGAAAAAGAGATAAAGCGCGCCGGAATGGATTACTGGGAGAAACTGGATGTGCGCAGATACATCAATTTTGAGGATTTCCTGGAGAAGAATCCGGACAGTCTTCGAAGCGGAATATACCGGCCGGACGGATCCGATACCGGGGTCGGAGGTCCGAAGCTTTACATGGCGACCACGAAAGCGCATTACAATTATTGCGATGTCTCCTTCGGACCAAACGATTATATAATGTTCGGAAACGAGTCACGCGGAATTCCGGAAGAGATTCTGGTGGAATATGAGAAAACCTGCATCCGCATTCCCATGGGAGAGCAGATCAGGTCTTTGAATCTGGCCAATTCGGTAGCCATTGTACTGTATGAGGCCCTTAGGCAGAACCGGTTTGAAAGCCTGCAACTCAACGGAGAATTACACAGACTTAATTGGAAGGAGTAGTTTCGGCTGCTTCTTCTTTTTTGATGAGAGCTTCTTCCTCAAGTGCTTCGGCAATCTCGTCATCGTCCTCCAAAGGAAGTGAGAAGGTGAACTCGGTACCTTCGCCTTCCGTACTGGTGACATTGATGTTTTCACCGTGCGCACGAATGATCTCACGGGCAATGGAGAGACCCAGGCCCGTGCCTTTTTTATCTTTACCACGGGAAAGATCCGTCTTGTAGAAACGGTCGAAAACCTGACCGATGCTTTCCTTGGGAATACCGATACCGAAGTCCTTCACGCTTACGAAGACCTTGCTGTGTTTCTCCGTCGTGGAGATACGGATTTCGGAATCGCGGTTGGAGAACTTGATGGCATTGTCGAGAAGGTTATATAAAACCTGCTGGATCTTGCCCATATCCGCTTTGACCGGAAGCGATTCGCCGGTCAGGATCAAAGAAAGGGAAATCTTCTTCTCACGGCAGGTGCCTTCAAAGGTGGCTGCCGTTTTGCGAATGACTTCGTTGATATCGAATACGGTCAGATCCAGAACGAGTCCTTCCGTATTGAGGTTATTTAAGGTTAAAAGGTTATTCGTCAATTTGATCAGACGCTCCGATTCATTGACGAGGATGGCCAGATATTTTTCATGCATCTCGGGCGGGATCGTGCCATCCAGCATGGCTTCGGAATATCCCTTGATGGAGGTTAAGGGGGAACGGAAGTCATGCGATACGTTCGCAACAAGCTTCTTTTGGTTGTCCTCGCCCTTGGCAAGCTCGCTGGCCATATAGGAAAGGGTGGCTGCTAGATAGCCCATTTCGTCGTTCGACTCGACGGAGATCTGATAATGCAGATTGCCTTCCGCATACTGCTCGGTCGCGGTCGTGATCTTACGAAGCGGCTTATAAACCACTTCGTTGAAGAAAATCAGAATGATGACGGAGAGTAAAAGGAAAATGCCGAGCATCAGGTAGGAGATTAAGAGCATCGAGTCCGTCAGTTTCTGCAGTTCCTTCATGGGTTTATGGATAAAAACATAACCCTGCACTTTATATCCGTCCGTGATCGGGGAATAAACGCTTAAGACCTCGTCGTCAAACGAGTGGAAAAAGTCTCCGACGGTATAGTACTTGCCCATGTAAACGGTGGAATCAAAGCCGTCCACAACCTGAGGATTCTCTACGTCCACGGGGGTGGAAGAGTTTACGACAAGTAAGCCGGAAGGATTGATAATCCAAATTTCGGCGGAGAGATAGTCGTCCAGAAAATCCAGTTCCTGCTGCACGGTATCCAAAGCTGCACGGTTTGTATAAAGGTCAGATGCATAGGAAACGGAGATCTTGTTTGCCTCTTTGTACAAAGAATCCGCTTCATGAGCGACCACCTGGTTACGGATCATCGAAGCACCGAAGGTGGAAATCATAAAGACTCCGAAAAAGGCAAAGATCAAATAGGCCAGTATGAACTTGAAATACAGAGCTTTTCGCATAAATCTTCTTTCAATGCCGGCTTATCCGGACAGGAATCAGTTATTTACCAGGAATTTGTATCCGACACCCCAGACGGTATCAATGCGCCAGTCGGGTGTATCTTTGATCTTCTCGCGGATTCTTTTGATGTGAACATCCACGGTTCTTGTATCGCCCGTGTAATCATAGCCCCAGATCTGATTTAAAAGCTGCTCGCGGGTGAATACTTGTCCGGGTGAGGAAGCAAGGAAGTAAAGAAGTTCCAGTTCCTTGGGAGGCATATCCACGGAAGAACCGTTGTAAATAACGGAGTAATTGCTTAAGGAAACCGTAAGGCCCGGATATTCCACAATGCGGTCGCCCGCAGCATCCGTCTGCGGAGCGGGAGCTGGGGATTTGTATCGGCGAAGGACCGCCTTGACTCTGGCAACGAGTTCCTTGGAATCGAAGGGTTTCTGCATATAATCGTCGGCGCCCATTTCCAGACCCAGAACCTTATCGAAGATCTCTCCTTTGGCGGAAAGCATGATAATGGGAGTGGTGTATTTGGAACGGACTTCCCTGCAGACGGTGTAGCCGTCAATGCCCGGAAGCATCAGATCGAGCAAAATCAAATTGGGTTCGAATGCGGGCACCGCTTTAAGAGCCGTTTCCCCATCCCCGACGATCATGGTTTCGTAGCATTCCTTGGTCAGGTACAGAGAGATTAACTCTGCGATGTTGTTGTCGTCGTCCACGATTAAGATTTTCTGTTTGTTCATGTTTTTCCCCTTTGTTGTAATGGATGATTTACGTTCCTACTGAAATTCCACTATCGTAACGCCTGCGTCGCCTTCCCCATATTCCCCCAAATGGAAGGATTTGACATAGGACAGTTTCTTTAAATGTCTGCTTACCGCGTCGCGAAGGACTCCGGTGCCTTTGCCGTGAACCACACGCACGGAATGAAGATGGGACAGATACGCATCGTCAAGATATTTGTCGAGATTGGCGATGGCCTCGTCCGCGGTCTGCCCGAGCAGATTGATCTCCGGCGAAATGCTGGCGGCCTTGGAATAGGTTCCGGAATAGTTTCCGCGTTGCTTTCCCGATTTCTTTCCGGGAAGGGATACTTCCTCCATCTTCTCCGGCTCTGCGCGGCGTAAGTCTTTGATATTGGTCTTTACCTGCAAATTGCCGCAGGAGACCAGCAGATTTCCTTTGTTGTCCGGAAGGGAATAGACGGATCCTTTCATCTTCATGGTCAGGATCTGCACATAATCGCCCTTCTTGATCTCTTCCGGTGTAAGCGGTTTGCCGACCGGTTTTTCGGCATTTTTCTTTGCAAGCGCGGCATTCTTTTTGTCGATGCGCTCGCGGAGGTTCGCTCTGGTTTTCTCCATGGTGCGGATGTCTCCGCCCTTATGATAGGAGCGGATGGCCGCATCGGCGGTTTCCTTGGCTTCCTCCAGAATTTCCTTCGCTTCTTCGTTAGCTCTGCGAAGGATCTTGTCTTTACGTTCTTCGAGTGCCCGGCTCTTCTCCTCGAGTTCCTTCTGCCTGCGGTCGGATTCTTCCAATTGCTTTGCAATCGTCTCTTCTTTGGCTTCAAGTTCCCTTCTTGAGCGGTCCAGCGAAGCAAGCAGATCTTCGAAGCTTTCTTTTTCCTTCGTAATCTCCTTCTTGGCGTCATCGATAATGCTGTCCGAAAGACCGAGCTTTGAGGAGATCGCGAATGCGTTGCTCTTTCCGGGAATGCCAATCAGGAGACGGTATGTCGGAGAGAGGGTTTCCACATCAAACTCGCAGCTTGCGTTGGAAGTCTTGGGCTCGGATAAGGCGAAGACTTTCAGTTCGCTGTAGTGCGTGGTGGCCATTGTCATGACGCCCTTATCTTTCAGGGAACGTAAAATCGCAATCGCGAGTGCGGCTCCTTCCGTCGGGTCGGTACCTGCGCAAAGCTCATCAAAGAGGCTCAAGCAGGAGGCATCGGCCTTGCCCAGAATGGAAATGATATTCGTCATGTGGGCCGAAAACGTACTTAAGGACTGCTCAATGCTCTGCTCATCGCCGATGTCCGCAAAGATATCCTTGAACACGCATAGTTTCGACAGGGAGGAGGCGGGAATGTGAAGTCCCGACTGACCCATGGCGCAAAGAAGCCCCGTGGTTTTCAAAGATACCGTCTTTCCGCCGGTATTCGGTCCCGTAATGATCAAAAGGGTATAGTCCTCACCGAGCTTAATGTCGATGGGAACGACTTTCTTCGGGTCAATGAACGGATGACGGGCTTTGTGGATTTGAAGGATCTGCTCTTTGACATATTCGGGTTTCTGGCCGTCCATGGAAAGCGCAAGATTTGCCTTGGCGAAAATAAAATCCAGTTTGGCAAGAACTTTGCCGTCGGCAATCAGCTCGTCGATATGTTCCGCGGTCAGGGCACTTAAGGAGGCAAGGATCCGTTCGATTTCCTCTTTTTCCTCGGCGTCCAGTTCCGCCAGTTTATTGTTATATTCCACAATCTGTGCGGGTTCGATGAAAAATGTGGAGCCGGCCTTTGACTGGTCATGCACCATTCCTCGCACGGAATTTTTGTATTCGGCCTTAACCGGCAGACAGTAGCGGTTGTTTCGCATGGTGATGACGGCATCCTGCAAATAGGTGCGGAAGGTATTGTTCACCATCTGTCCGAGCTCGGTATGGATTTTGTCGTGGTAGATCATTTTGCCGCGGCGGATCTCTTTTAATTTGGCGGAGGCATCATCTGCCACTTCTTCTTCGCTGATCAGGCAGCGGCGGATTTCTTTATGCAAAGAAGGCAGGGGAATGAGTGCACGGAAGAGTTCCAGGAGACTGTTCCATCTATCCTCATCCTCTTCTTTTAAGCGGTATTTGTCGATTCGCTCGGCGCATTCCGAAAGCTGCGCGACTTCAAGAAGTTCCGTCTGGGAGAGCGTGGCCCCCAGGGAAAGTTCGTTTAGGGCAAAAGATAAATCGCGGTTTCCCGCAAAAGAAGGCTTGCCCAAACGTATTATTCCATATACGGCATCCGCGGTTTGTGTCTGTGCCTGCTCGATCTTGGCATAATCGTCCATCGGGGTCAGGGCAGCGCAAAGTGCTTTGCCCGGACCGGAATGAGCCAGATCCGTAAGCAGTTGGATGATTTTATCGTATTCAAGAATGTGTAACGTTTTCTCGTTCATGCGGCGGTGATAATGCGGTTTCCCTTTTCTTGTTCTAAACAGTATTATGATAGCATAAATAAAGGGGAATTGACAGTACAAAAGGGAAGGAAAATGTGGTAGGATATAGATTACGGGAGGATGAAGAATGGAGAAGAAACAGGAAAACGGCGACTATTCCTTCATGCAGGAACAAATCAAGAAACGTCCCATCAACAAAAAGAAGCTTCTGAAGAGGACGTTTACCACCGGAGCCATGGCGATTATGTTCGGTATCGTGGCTTCTTTGGCGTTCATTCTTTTGGAACCGGTCTTTACGAAACTGGTTTCTCCCAAAGAGGAAAAACGGGCAATTTCCCTGCAGGAGATCAATCTTCCGGAAGCGCAGGTTGAAGTCCTTCCCGAAGACATGATCCAGGATGAACACGAACTCGAAGAAAAAGACAAACCCCAGGCGAACCCGGAACCGATGATCAGTTCCGTTCAGAAGTCGGAATTTGAAATAGAAGATTACCAGAAAATGTACGGAAAGCTGGGCTCCCTTGCGGATGAAGTTAAGCAAAGCATGGTAGTGGTAAACGGTTTTTCATCCGATGTTGACTGGTTCAGTAACGTATATGAGAAAAAGAGCAGCGTTTCCGGTCTGCTCATTGCGGATAACGGAACCGATGTTTACATTGCTTCCAGTTATTCCTATCTTTCCTCGGCAACCGAGATTGTGGTTGAATTTAGAACCGGAGAGTGTTTAAACGGAACCATCCAGGCGTATGACAAGGCAACCAACATCGCAGTCATTGCCGTACCGCTTGCCACCATTTCCTATCCGACCAGACAGAGCCTGATCTACGCCAATCTCGGAAATTCCAATTCCGGCTGTAAGGCAGGGGATGTGGTTGTTGCACTCGGCGATCCCATGGGATACTCTTCCTCCGTCGGATACGGAATCATCACTTCCATCGGTACACCGGTCAATGCGGTCGACCGCAATTATAAGCTGATCACCACGGATATTTACGGAAGCAGAAATGCGGAAGGATATCTGATCAATACTAAAGGCCAGATCATCGGTATCATCAATCAGAAATACAATAACTCCGATTTAGGAAACCAGGTCTCCGCACTGGCTATCTCCGAATGCAAGGGATTGATCGAGGATTTGTCCAATTTAACTGAAAGACCGTACCTTGGAATTACGATGGCGGAGATTACCGAGCAGGCCAAGGATAACGGAATCCCCCAGGGCGTTTTTGTACGCAAGGTGGAGATGAATTCACCGGCCATGGAAGTGGGCATTGCATCGGGTGATATCATTACCAAGATCGGGGAAACGCAGGTATTCACCACAGAGGGTGCACAGAATGCGTTAAGACAGCTGGAGCCGAATTCGGAGACGGAGATTACCGTCATGAGAGCAACCAAGGATGTTTACAAAGAGGTTACCGTTACGGTGACGCTCGGTACCAAAACGGAATAAAGAAAAGGGAAAAGAAATGAAATACATTCAGGAATTACAGGAAGGCAACGCAGTCAGAGACATCTATTACTGCAAACAGAAAAATGCGGCAGTGACCAAGAACGGCAGAGATTACTGGAATGTCATCCTGCAGGATAAGACCGGGATCATGGACGCGAAGGTCTGGGATATCGGATCCCCTTCCATCGTGGATTTCGAAACAGGTGATTTTGTATATGTTTACGGAGAGGTTTCCTCTTTTAACGGAGCACTGCAGATTACGATCAAGCAGTCCAGACCGGCCAAAGAAGGCGAATACAATACAACGGAATATTTCCCCGTAACGAGTAAAAATGTGGATGAGCTTTGGGCGAAACTTATGTCCTTTGTGGATTCGGTTTCCAACCCGCATCTTAAGACGCTGCTTACGAAGATCTTTGTGGAGAATACTGTGATTGCGGAGCGCTTTAAGAAGAGTTCCGCAGCCAGAAGCGTTCACCATGCCTTCATCGGCGGTCTTTTGGAGCATACGGTCTCCGTCACCGAAAACTGCGAGTTTATGGCAAATCACTACCCGGTGTTAAAGAGGGATTTGTTGATCACGGCGGCGCTTCTGCATGACGTGGGTAAGATTAAGGAGTTTTCCTTATTTCCGGATAACGATTATACGGACGAGGGAAATCTGCTTGGACATATCGTGATGGGTGCGCAGCTTGTGGATAAAGTGGCGGATGAAATCCCGGACTTTCCGAGAACCCTGAAAGCGGAGCTGGAGCACTGTATCCTGGCACACCACGGCAAACTGGAGTACGGTTCTCCGAAGGTTCCGGCGCTGGTGGAAGCCATTGCGCTGAATTTTGCGGATGATCTGGATGCCAAGATGGAGATGTTTACGGAACTTTCCGACAAAGTACACAATACCGAATGGCAGGGATTCAACCGCCTGCTGGATACGAATGTGCGCTTGACGAAAGGCGAATAACGGAAGATGGAAAACAGAGTGTTTCAAAAAAACGATATACTGACACTCACCATAACGGACATGGACGAAGAAGGGCAGGGCATCGGCAAAGCCGAAGGCTTTACCCTTTTTGTGAAAGATGCGATAGTCGGTGACACGGTGGAAGTAAAGGTTATGAAGGCAAAGAAAAGTTACGGCTTTGCCAGATTACTTCGTGTTATCACGCCCTCAACCGACCGGATTCCGGCTGCCTGTCCGGTGGCCAGAGCCTGCGGAGGTTGTAAGCTGCAGGAGTTAAGTTATGAGGCGGAGCTTAAGTTTAAAGAGGAGAAGATTCGAAATAACTTAATCCGATTGGGTGGGTTTACGGAGGAGTTTATCGATTCCGTGAAAGAGCCGATCGTCGGAATGGAGAAGCCGTTTCGGTACCGAAACAAAGCACAGTATCCCGTCGGTAGGGATAAAAACGGTAAAATCATCGCCGGATTCTATGCGGGCAGAACCCACGATATCATTCCGGCCGAAGACTGTCTGCTCGGAAGAGAGCATAACAAAGAAATTCTGGGCGCGGTACTTAACTACATGGAGGAGGCAGGTGTCGAGCCGTATGATGAGGGTGCGGCAAAGGGACTTGTGCGCCATGTTTTGATCCGCGAAGGTTTTACAAGCGGAGAAATCATGGTCTGCCTTGTGGTGAACGGGACCAAACTTCCGAAGGAAGATTTACTTATTTCCAAGATTCGCGCATGCCTTACGGATACGAAGGAGGCCGATGCGGTAAAAAGCATCTGCTTAAACACCAACACCAGGAAAGACAATGTTATCATGGGCGATAAGACGCGCGTTCTTTACGGAAGCGAGACGATTAAAGATTCGCTCTGCGGACTGACGTTTAAAATTTCGCCGCTGTCGTTTTACCAGGTAAACCCCGTACAGGCTGCAAGATTATATGAAAAGGCCGTGGAATATGCGGACCTTACCGGAACGGAATCCGTCTGGGATCTGTACTGCGGAATCGGAACCATCTCGCTTGTGATGGCAAAGAAAGCCAAGACCGTTTACGGTGTGGAGATCATTCCGGAAGCCATTCGCGATGCAAAAGAAAATGCAATGCGAAACAGAATCTCCAATGCGGAATTCTTTGTGGGGAAAGCGGAAGAGGTCCTGCCGCAGTTTTATCAAAGTACAGAGACTGACGGAGAAATGAAGTCTCCCGATGTCATTGTCGTCGATCCGCCGAGAAAGGGCTGTGACGAGAAATGTCTGGAGACTATGCTTTTGATGAAGCCAAAGCGAATCGTCTATGTCAGCTGCGATTCCGCAACTCTTGCAAGGGACTTAAAGATTCTCTGTGCAAAAGATTATACCCTCACCAAATGGCAGGGATATGATCAGTTCAGCCGCACGGTGCATGTGGAGACGGTGGTTCAACTTTCCAAGGTAAGTATCTCTTCAAAAGGAAATGATTAAGGAGAATTATCATTTGATTAGAATTGAATTATTATCAGAAACAAATTTTAGTTTGAATTCATTAGATTCATATAACAGAAAACAGGATGTAAATAAGGTATATCGCAGAATAGACGGAGAATATGCATTGGTAGAATGCAAATATACCGAAGATTGGGATCTTGACAAAAAGCGTTCTGTAGCAAAGAAAATATGCAGTGATGAATATATCACATACATTGCATTGGACAATGATAAAGTGGTCGGCTTTATAGGACTGTTAAAGAAACTTCGTGGTCCGTACATGATTCTTGATATGATGCAGGTATCTTCTGAATGCAGAGGACAAGGCGTTGGCAGAAAACTATTTGAGGCAGGAAAAGAGGAAGCAAGAAAAGCCGGTGCAGAGGCTTTGTACATATCTGCCTGTTCTTCTGAGGAGACGATCGCATTTTACAGAGCAATGGGAAGTGACCTGGCAAGTAATCCCATAAAAGAAATTGCTGAAGAAGAACCATTTGACCTTCAGATGATTTGTCCTGTGAGATAGTATATCAGCTTAAGTTTGAGAAAATAAGTGATTAATCAACGAAAACAACGTCGAGACGGTTTGCTTACTATCGAAGAAACCTTGATTTTATGCGAGTTGCAGGTGATATTTTGAGAATACAAGAAACATCCGGAGAGCAGGCAGGATTATGACACCAAAAAAATTTCTGGAAATACTACATACTACGGAAAAATTAAAAGATGCTACACGTCATTGTACCACTTCAAACAGAAGAACAGAGAGTGTGGCAGAACACAGTTGGAGAATATCGCTTATGGCATATATGCTCAAGAGTGAGTTCAAAGAAGTTGATATGGACAGAGTAGTGAATATGTGTCTGATCCATGATCTTGGAGAGTGCTTTACGGGAGATATCCCGACATTTGATAAAACTGACATGGATAGGGAAACTGAAGATTTTCTCCTGAAAAACTGGATTAAATCTTTACCGGAAGAACTGGGGACCGATATGTCTGATCTATATAAAGAGATGGAAGCTCAGGAAACAAAAGAGTCAAAGGTTTATAAAGCATTAGATAAGCTTGAGGCTCTGATCCAGCATAACGAATCACCGATCGATACATGGTCTGAAAATGAATATGAGCTGAACAAAACTTATGCGTTTAATACTGTTGCATTTTCTGACTGGCTAATGGAACTAAGAAAAGAAATATTAAAAGATACGATCAGAAAGATTGATAATGAGGGAAAATAACAAGTCTTAAACCATGCATTGCGAATAACTTTTGACCGTGATATACTTCAACCATAAACACGCAATGCGAGGCGATGATATGGATACAGCAAGAACAATAAAAGAACTGAGAGAAAGCACAGGGATGTCACGTAAGGAGTTTTCAGAACATACAGGCATCCCTGTTCGTACATTGGAAGACTGGGAAGCCGGGCGCAGGAATCCGCCGGAATATATACCAAGGCTCTTGGCGTATCAAATTAAATTTGAAGGGATATTTCTTGATAAAAAGGAAGCAAGAAATAGGAGAAATGTA